>SESG01021541.1_pt1 | contig 82104 bp, 72 predicted proteins | sample 3171421 | NCBI WGS metagenome assembly SESG01 (sample SAMN10866946, study PRJNA518727) | freshwater metagenome | biome: subpolar coniferous forest; feature: holomictic lake; material: water; isolation source: holomictic Lake 227, 6 m and 8 m depth | place: Canada: near Kenora, Ontario | collected...
GTGTTGACGATGAACAGACAAGGGAGATTGTCAGAATCCTCAACCATTCCACAACGGAATATTGCTGCCGCGCTGAGCGTGCTCTACTCCGTCATCTGCAGGGTGGTTGCCAGATTCCTATCGGAGCTTATGCTTCCTTCAAAAACGGCACGCTGAAGCTGCTTGCCTACGTAGGCTCGGTTGACGGCAAGATTGGATTGCATAACGAAATCACGAAAACCGGACTCACCTCACCCGAACAGGCTGAGGAGGCTGGTATCGCACTTGGGGAGGAGCTGCTGAAACAGGGTGCTGACGCAATTCTGTCACAAATCCGTAAAACCCGCTGATGAAAACGGTTCTTGTTACCCGTCCAAAAGATCAGGCAGTGTCATTTGTACAACAACTGGAAGAGTACGGTCTGATCTCGATTGTTTTTCCGACAATCGAGATCAGGCCGGTCTCCGGCTGGAAGGTGCCCGACCTCACCCTTTTTGATGGCCTCTTTTTCACCAGCCCCAACAGCGTCACGTTTTTCATGGAGCAGTTACTTCGTGACTCTCCGGAAGAGCTGAAAAACCTTCAAAAGCTCAAGGTGTGGGCTGTCGGCAAAACAACTTCCGCTGATTTGGCAGAGCACGGAGTAACCACCCAGCCAATACCCAAAATTGCTGATGCCGTCACGCTCATGGAGGAGATCGACAGCACAACAATCGCCGGTCACACCTTTCTCTTTCTCAGAGGAAGCCTTTCACTTGGAACCATTCCCGAGGTGATCAAAAAACGGGGTGGCCACTGCGTTGAGCTGACCGTGTATGAAAACCTGGCCCCTTCGCTTGAAGAGAGCGCAAAAATAAAATCCCTGCTTGAGCAAGGCGAACTCTCCTGCCTCTCTTTTACCAGTCCCTCAACCGCCATCAATTTTTTTGTAGCTATGGGAACAACCTCCCTCCCTTCCGGAGTGCAGATTGCTGCCATCGGCACCACAACGGCCAAAGCTCTCAAAAAACTTGGCGTCAAGGTCGATGTCATTCCTGAAACGTTTGACGGCCCAAGCTTTGCCAAAGCCATAGCGGAAGCGTTGAAATAGCTGACATCCAATTGAAAACCAGAAACCGTTCAAAACCAACTCTGCATGACAACAAGATTTATCAGGTCATGAGAAACAAGCTCAGAACAGTGCCGTTCCGTCAATACACCGTGCGTGAATTTCCTGCACCGCTCCGTGGAGTATTCGCAATCATCTTTGCCATCCGCGCTTCGAAATCGGCAAAGCGCTTATCGAGTTTTGCAAGCTGAGCTTGCTTTTCGCCCTCTTTCATAAACGAGTAGCGAATGCTGTTGGTGACAATGTCACGAAGACGATCATAGGTGATCCCGTAACGCTGAACCAGGTTCACGTAATCATCGGTCAGATTATTTCTTGAAACCCCTTCGTCATCAGATGAGAGCACGACCGGCACCCCCTGATCAAGATAGAGCCTGAGAGGATGCGCCCCGTCCTTGACTCCAAGAATGAAGTCATTGCTGGTCAGATTGATCTCAACCGCAATCTTTTTGTCGCGCATGAGAGATAACACTTCCGGGGCGTTCACCTCATAGCAAATATCGACCCCGTGCCCGATCCTGTTTGCTTGCGCGACCATCACGGCATCGGTTATATGCCAGGAAAGATCTTCAGGGCGCACCATACCGATGGTCAGCTCACCGGCATGCATCGAGGTCTTGACTCCGGAAAACAGCTCCTTCATGTATCTGAACATCTGCATGTGAAGGCTGTAATCGCTCATGGCGACGGGAGCGTTCTCCGCACTGACAATATTCACTCCAACAACGAGATCACTCTTGTCAGCCTCGCAGAAAGCGGTATAGAGCGCTGAAAATACCTCTGCCGGAGTATCGTTTCGTGAAACGTAACTTTGAAAGCGCAGAGTGAAGCTCTCGTCATTGACGGCATCGGCGCATAATTTAACCTCCTTCAGGTAGCCGGGAACGGCCTTTTGATAGAGGCTATCAGCCCTGACGACCGCAATAAAATCCTGAAAAATTCTGTGGAGCTCCGCGATATTATTGCCAGCGATGCTCTTGCGGCATTGATTGTCGAACGCTGCATCTTTCTTTTTGTATCCCGGTGAAACAAACATTTGCTCAATATACTGTACATTCTCAAGCTTCGCCCTGTTCTTCAGGATTTTCAGCCCATCGGTGTACAATGCTCCGTCGTATTTGAGGATTGTGGAAAAGTTGGCGAACGTGCCGAAAAATTGCACATCAGGAGCTGTCTGATCGTGATAGTGGTTGTAGAAATTCTTGTCCGACCAGACCTGATAGAAGTCACTGAGCATTTTGTTGTCACCTCGCAGCTTGTCCACCGACAGGGTGTCCGGCAGCTTCTCTTTATCACTGGGAGTGATGACCGAGAAGTCTTTCCTGCTGATCCAGCAATTCTCCTTCTTGACAAAATCCAGGTAGGTCTCCGCGTAGGTCGTGCCCGTGAAATGCTGATGCAGGTCGCCGCCCTTGGGCATCAGATTCAGGAATAACCGCAACTCAGCACCATGCGCTCTGGAATCGGCGACAAGCCGGTCAAAGTACGCCTTAACTTTAGCATGGCTTGGATCGTCTTTCTGAGTAGAATAGACGTTCGACGACCATGCAAACAAGGCCAGAAGGCTCAGCAAAAAAACCGTTTTTCTGAGCATGATTTCAATATTTAATGGTTAGAAAAAATCGAACCCACCATTGAAACAGGAATAACTATAGCACTGAATCACTCTCGCTTTTATCTGAAGCATCATCCTTCCGTAACGCATCCATAAGCTCCTGAAACTCGGTTGAAGAAAAATCTGGCACGATATTGGCGGATACTGCCCGCCGCTGTTTTCCTGTCATCTTGCCGATCTCTTCAAGCGCATCATCCACCTTGCCGGATTTAAGTAACGCATAAAAACGCAGACCAACAAGCCCGGCAACCGGATCAAGTATGGTGGAATCCAGAATCAAATCAGGGTGATGCACATCAGGAAAACGCGAAGTGAGATTATACACAGCAGGTGCAATCAATGATTGTAGCAGGCGCTCTGCCTCGGCAGAATAGCTAACCACCTCGGACCATCGCCTCAAATTGAAGGCAAAGGCGGCCATCCTGCTGTAGGGTTCGGGGCACTCCGGCGATGCTTCGATCCAGCATTTCAGACAAGCCACTGCAGCAGGGAACTGCCCGCACTGCTCTAAAAAACGGGAAAGCGACGCATAGAGTGCCTCCAAGGCCGGGCTTCGAGTGCACTCGGGCTGCTCGGCAAGCGATAATTGCGCAACAATGTCAGGCCATTGTCGCTCCCAACCGATGATGCTTGTCCATTTTGGAACCTCATCCCCTCTCCTCAGCCAGGCAACACACTCATCTGCGTTAGCATAGGTCGCAGGCGAGTCATCAGCGCTCCAGTAGCGCTCCATTCCGGGAACGACCTCCACTATCTGCCTCACTTCGAGCAAGGCCGCATCCATCATGCAGACCGGTGCATAATCGGAACCGTCAGATGGAATGACAACAAATCGCGCACGTCGCATCAGACCGAGCCGACTTACCCTGGTCACCGCTCCACTGGGCCACCCATGCCCGAAACAGCCGATATTGAATCCCTCATTCTCAATAGCCTCAGCCATTTCCATTCTCTGTTCAGTAAACCGCCCCAGGAGCACGACATCAAAGCTTGGGGCAAAGAGATCATCGACGGCAACACTCTCTGGAGCAATCGCCCACAACACTGGTATCGCGCCAGCAGCAACAGTTCTACCGTTCATTGAGGTGGTCACCCAGAGATCGAACCGTGACCTCAGATCGGCAAATTCCGTCTCGCCCCAAGATGGATCGAAGAGCGGATCGTCGAAGCCGTATCCGATTATTTTTGTGCCATATTCGCTAATACGACGGCACGCATCAGGATGCAGGTAATCGTAGGGAGGAGTAACCAAAAGCACATGAGGGCGCAATTCCCGCACTATTTCTACAACCACCGAAGCGTAGGTTGACTGCCCCAGCAGCCGAACGGATTCAATGGTGGGTAACGTCCAAGTTTTCCACCCGAGTTTTTGAACCGCTGGAGCGATCCATCTTGTCAGAAAATCACCGGGGTTAAGTGCTTCCGACACTAAAAGACGCAACCCACCATTCATCCTGTTTCATTTCATATTTGCAATCCGCTACCCATGGGAGTATAGCCTGTTATTGATCACCGCTCCCTATTTTACATCATTTTTCGGTTCATCTGGTGTCGTATCATCACCGGCAGAAGTAACGTACGTTGCAGGGAAGTACTTGGCAACCCACATCTGATAAAGCTGATTGGCCGTAATCGGCTTGAGAAAATATTTTATCGGCACTCCCGCCTCACCGGCAGCCGCTTTTTGAACGAAATCGGTGAACGCCGTCATCAATGTATTGATATCGAGCATCTTGTTTTTACCGTCGTCGATCTCTCCCACAGCAGTCATGACACTTTTAAGCTCAGAGGTGCGAATCGACATCATCTGAGCACCAGTTCGTGCGCTTGCGGCAGATTCAGCAACACTCGCCTGGTCTGAGGCTGTAGAATTCTGCAATGCAGCAAGTTGGCCCATCATTTTGTCAGGACTGAAGTCAGTGAACTGCTTGACGGCAAGCTGCACTTCGCTTGCGACAATGGTTGGAATGACACCCATAACGACAAGGCTAACATGAGATGATATCTTTTGACTGCTCAGAAGCCGCTTTGCACTATTGGAGAAACTGCTGTTGACACCAAACCCGCCCTCCATGCTGCTGAACCACGAACCAACCTTCATCTGCGCCTGAAGACTTGCTGCCGCAGAAAACATCTGCTGAGAACTCTCCGTACTGGATTCGTTAAGCACATGAACCATACCAACGAAACTTGAGCCGTATGTCGCTCCTGAAATGAGCTGATAGGAGACTTCTTCCTCCGTCCCTGCCTTTTCGGCGTTTAACTTGAATGCTTTGGGGTCTTCGGTATTGATCAAATCGGCTTTCAGCTCTTTTAGCCTGACCATTTCATTCCATGCCCTAATGCCTTTATCGACATCCATGATGAACGGCGCAAAGAGGTTTGCATTCTTATGAGTACAGGTAGCAACAATCACCAGGGTGCCCTGAATATTGTGAAATTCACGCTGTTGATTCACCTGATTCTGCATAGCAGCGGTAATCTCTCCGCTTCTCTTGTTGCCGAGAAAAGAGGTCGATGCCGATACGAAGCTCTTCATAGATGCCATCACTGATTTATCCGACTGACCTGTCTGATCAAAAGAAAAATATTGCGCATCCATCCATATCGAGTCTGCGGCAATTGGCACTCGCTTAAGATTGCTCTTGTTAAAATCGACAGGGCTTTCGATCGATGAAATGGACTTATTGATTGCCGTCCTCAATTTACTTACTATCGGAAGACTTGCTGCCGCTTTCTTGGCATAATCCGCAGCAGCAGTCGTGATAGAATCATTAACGCCCGTGATACTCTCGTCGAGCCCACTCGTATCAATGCCCAGATTGGAAAGCTCGTTGAGGGTCATCATCAACTGATGCTTGAGTTGAAGAGCGGAGTTTAGCTCAGCCTGAGCACTGTCCACAGGTGCCTGAGCGTCTTTGATTGCTTGTACGCTTGCGAGCTGTGTCTGTGTAACGATGTTGCCCAGCGTGATAGATGGATCATAAGGAATAGTGCTACTCATTTTTAACTCCTTTTTGTTAAGGTTATTTAGACGACTGAACTCCTAATCCAAAAAAGCGACAAAGAGAATAACAGGAAGGAATGCAATACCGCAAATGCTAACCCACACCATTATTTCAGGTACGATATATAGTAAGGGCCAACAAGCTGTCAGTCATTTGCTCACAACAACAATATATTACTTCCCCCTTGATACCCACTTAAAGAAGCAAGGAAATTAAAGTATACACAATCTATATTTCCTGATATTTCCTGACTCGAAAGACCAATCCGAAAATATCCGTTTTCGATTTGGAATTTTGCGGCAAACGTATAACCCGAGCCACTTGGCGACGAAGTTCTTGCGACGGCATTGCTTGATCGCCTGCTCAATAAGTGCGAAGTCATTCAACTCACCGGCAAGAGCTACCGGCTCGAACACCATACCACCATTTTCAATAACCACGTATTTTGTGGTAATGGAAATCGCTTCAATTATCCATTTTTCTCACAAAGATGATTAATAGGGCGATATTTTCCGGGATAACCAAATTTTTCTCTCAATTGGGTAAACACATTATCCATCTCTCTTGTTTTTAGTTTACAATCAGCGGGTAAACCTATGACAGATATTTTCACCCCCGAATCTCTAAATGCTGTCCAATCGTTTTTTGAATTACTAAAGACCCTGATTTTTTCAGGACAATTTTCTGGTTGTAAAAAGTTATGGGCTATATAACAAATGGAATCAGGAGCCATAATCATTGGAGTTTCCTCAGAATTTTTCCATGCGATAATATTTTCATTTTCAAGGTAAATATTGAATAATTCGCCATAATCATTTACGAATTTAGCATTTCCAAGATCAAATCCTCCTGCAGTTGATTCTTCAACGTTGACAAGTGTTCCTTCAAACAAAATTACTTGCCCATTAATTTCCAAATCCTCATAAACACTCGATGTTGATCGTAATTTGTTTCCTAAAGCTAATGATTTTGAAATACCTCCCTCAACGGGATCGGCCTTTTTCAAGTTTTCATTATCCATAATCCATATCCCTAATCCGGCATATTGGTCAAATATATTAGAGGTTGACATTATATCTCTTGCAATTTCCTCAATTACAGAGGCTTCTGAATTTTCGACAGAAAGGGAAATAGGGGTAATCGATTGATTTGATTTCGATGAAGTCTTTACGGAACTATTTCTCTCTTTAGAAAGATACGCCTTGGACAATACTGAGGGATTACAGAATACTTTATTTGTCGAAAAAGTCAAAAGCGTTAATGTCGGAACGGAACGGCCCGCTCCATCAGCATCGATAACTTTAATTATTGGCCAATCAGATTTTTGTTTGTTTTGATTGTTCATTTCTATTGCAACCATATATGCGGCGGCAATATTAAGAGCTCCTGTCTCTACCGGAATCAAATAGGTGATGGGTTTGTTGTATTTAATTTTTGCCCGTTCATTTAAATCCTTAAAAGCCAGAATTATATCTTGTGGAGGAAAATCAGAATTAATACTATCTGGAGCACCCATAAAAGCTACAGATGCCGCTATGCAATCAGAATCACTTAACGCTTCAGCCATCGATACCATTTCAACTGAAGGGTTTTCATATTGTTTCTCCATAGCTTTAATTAAACTCAATGCAGTCACAACTGAACCGCCTCCTCCACTTGCAAAAAAACAGGAGCCATGAGCGATTGCATAAAATTCTTTGATAGACAACTGTACCATCTTTCCTCCTTGATAGTTATAAGCGGTCAACAACAAGTAGTTCCGTAATCTCAAGTAATCAAAGCCTGATTCCTTTATGTAGTTCCTTTTTTTCTACGGAATAAATTCTTGTGAACCGCTTGTTAGGTTTATATTTATTGGCTGGATCATGAAAACGTGTTAATGATTTTCAGTGTTGGCAAGTATTAACGTTCTAATTCCTCTTGCAATTTCAACTCGAATGCTCTTATTTTTTTTTGCTTTGCAATTTTCAAGGCTTCATTAAAATCTTTTTCTGCCGTTATACGATCGCCCATTTGATAATATGCGACTCCCCTTAAGCGCAGCATTTCTGGATAATAGCACATTTCGTTGTGCTGTAATGAAATACATGCATGTTTATTTATTATATTGATAATATCAGCATACTGTTTTTTGTCAAGCGCTATCTCCGCTTTTATTAAGGCATAGAGAGAATTAAGTGTAAGGCCGCCATCAGCTAACACCTTCTGATAATAAGCGTTATCAAGCAATTGAGTCGCTTCATAACAGGTCAGGTTCTTAGAGAATAAAAGAGCCTGAAACATTTCAGCAATTCCTGTATAAAAAATGAAATTGTGTTTTTCAGAGACACATAAAAACCTCTTGGTATACGTCTCCAACAAACTCCTATCCTTCATTTGAAAGCCAACAAAAGCCCCTGTTTGCAGTGCGATAGCAAGACTGAATGGATGTTCAAGACCTTCTGCTAATGTGATTAGTTCATCGAGATATTTTAAGCATTGTTTTTCTTCTCCTTTTAAATATAGAGAAAGACAGAAAAAATACATCATAAGCACTCTTGGGTCTTGACCATATGTATCAGTCAAACAGCCGTGTTTATCGATATTAAACAAACTAAAAAACTTATCACAGTAGTCCAGTGTTTCATCAATATCTCCTGTCCAGTATTTAGTGTTTGCTACGGCAATGTAAGATTGCAGGAGCATTTCAGTATCATTTGCTATCTCAGCCTGCTGTTTGTATTCCTGGGCATATTCTTCAGCTTCTTTCAGTTGAAGCATCACAAGAAAGTTGACCCACAATCCGAAAATGACAGGTGATATTTTTTTTGGCATCTTGAGTTCTTTACCAATGGTAATTGCCAGTTTACTGCATGTTATGACCTCGGAATCAGACCAGCCATGTATTGGCTTAAGACTTAGACTAAGTTTTACTAACGCATCTAATTCGAGTACTCGATTCTCTTCTGATTTTGGCAGATAGTTTAGATAATTAAGAATACTTCGATAACAGGATACTGCCTGCTGATAAGCACTTATTTTATACGCCCCATCGCCAGCCATCATTGAGTAAATTATACTTTTTTCCCAGTTTTCAGCCGTTTCATAAAGATGGCTTAATTCAACAGCTTTGTCTTTAAGATTATCTTTATAGTACTCTTCGATAATATTTGCGACGGCATCACTAAAGAGCATTTTTTCACTCTTGCTGAGATCGTTAAAAAGGTATTGCTGGACGATATAGTTATTAAAGTAATATTGTGACAAGAGCTGACCGTCTAAACGCTGAACTTCTCGCTCTGTAATGAAATTATATTTCTTATCCAGTATCTTTGATAATTTGCGAACTATATCTATATCTTTTATATTTAAGGTTTTTGAAATAGTTTGAGCGATGAATGAATTCCCCTGGACACTGGCAATATCAAGTATATATTTCAATGTTTCATCCAGGCGTTCAATACGCTCTTTTATTACACTCTCAAGTTTTGAAGGAATAATAGACCAGTTAATATCATCTGCAAGATAGAGCACTCCTTTTTCATTTTTTAAAACATGTCCATTTTCTTTCAAGTTTTGCATCAGCTCTTTTACGAAAAGAATGTTACCAGCGGTTGAATCAAACAGAATCTCTCTGAATGCATCATCAAATTCATTTGCTTCTGTATCGATAATTCCATTAACAAGACTCTTTTTTTCATTTATATCAATTTTTTCAAGATCAATAATAATTTCACCAAAACTTCGGGATAATTCATTGATAACACTTTCCATCGGATGGTGATATAAATATATTTCAGAACTCCGATACATTCCAACTAAAAAAATATTTTCATTTTCAAGATGACGAATCAGGTAAAATAAGAGCGATACTGAAGCATCATCTGCCCACTGTAAATCGTCAATGACAAGCACTATTTTATATTGTTTTGAAACCGCTCTCAGAGCGTTTGTGTACTGTTCATGAATTTTCGACTCCTCCAGATTCTGAGTGAGTTTGTCTTTTTCAACCAATGAATTAATTTTATCGATCATCTTTGTTTCTTTAATCAAAGAATCGCCAACTTTACTGAGTATTTTTCCGCCCGGAATAAAGGTGCCAATTAAATCGGGAGCATTATTTACAATACATTTTGCGGAAAACAAAAAAAACTTTTTGAGTTTATCATCTTTTATTGACTTTAATTTATTATTGCGGAGTTCAAAGTTTCCAAAAAGGTCATTTAAAAGATCACGAAATGGAAGATAAGGACTTGCACTTCCTGTGAGCGGGTTACATTTTCCTTTACTGATAATGACATCCGGCATTTGACCACTGACTATTTCTTCAAATTTACTCACTAATGCAGTTTTTCCTGAACCTGCTTCTCCGGTAACAAAGGCTAACTGAATAGAATTATCTGAGAGGGGTGCGACTTTGGAAAGCAACATATCGAGTTCTTTCTTTCGTCCATAAAAAAATGAGTTTTCGCGTTGTTCGGTCATAAGTATTGAGGATTTATAAAATTTGAGATTTATGTCAAGTGAGTCGTGGGAGTTCTTCTTTCACCCACTCGCAGAATCGGACGTGAACGTCTTCGTTAATCCGGTTCCCATGACCCAGCCTTTCAGAAAAATTGAGGGTCATCAATGGACATGGCAACAAAAAAACCTTTCAACCTGTAAATCACTAAACCATCAATGAACCGACTGCCTCCTCCATCTTATTGATATAATATATTTCAGTTACACCCACGCTGGGTGAGTTGCTAAAGATTTTTCCGAAATACAAATTTTGCAAGCTCAAAAAACAACAAAATCGAAACCGCTACATATCAACCATCTGGCTCAAGCTCCGAAATAAATGTATATCCTGACCCGTTGGCAGTTTTAATGGGAGTATCGAGCTTCGGGGAGATTTTTTTGCGGAGGCGGTAGACAAGCGATTCGAGTGAACGGTTGCCACAGTCGTTGTGCTCGTATCCGAGAATTGTAAGAAGGGAGTTGCGCGAAACGATGCCTTGTGGCGCTTCAGCAAGGCAGTTGAGAAAGGCATACTCTTTGGATGTCAGATGTAGCTTGTTGCCTTCAGGAGTTATTAGCAGCCACTCATCTGAAGCAAGCGTCCAAATACCAGCATGAAGCGTTGGCTCCTTTTTGAAGGAGCAAAGATAACAGACTTCAAGTCTCTGAACAATGTTGTAAACAGCCGCAACCAGTACTCGGCAATCAATCGGCTTGACAAAACAGATATCAGCTCCGGCATTATAACCCTCTATCATATCAACTGTTGATGAACTGGTCGTCAACAAAATAATACGACTATCGGTATTGATTTTTAGATATTTCGTAATCACCAAACCATCCTGATCGGGCAAGGTTAAATCAAGGATTGCTACAGCAAACGGCTCACGAGCAATCATTTTGTAAAGCCCGAGCGCCGACCTCACTCCGGTTACCTCATAATTCTGAAGCTTGAGGTAATCAACAAGGCTTTCAAGAAAGAGGGGGTCATCTTCCACAACGATGATCTTCCTTACAGATGAAGCGATAGGATGCATTTTGAATAAAAATATTTACTTGTTTTATAACGCTTTTGTACAAAACAAAATAGTTTTTAAGTGCACATTTTTTCTTATAAAATCTGATTAAACGCATGCAGGGATAAGTTTGATAAAGGAAAATAATTTTGGCAAGAAAACCCCTCTTCGCAGGAATCTGTGTTGACTTTGGATTCCTGATTTCAAAGGGGTTCAGCCACGGCAGTTGCTCGGGGATTGTCTCGTTGATGAGGAGGTGTTTCGTGGTTGCAGGTGCTGATGCCCTATAGCAAGTTTGTGATCTCTTCCAGAAGCGCTGTGCCAATAACCTTGTTGGCGCTGACAAGTCCTTCGCCCGATATTGTTGTCTTGCCCCGGTAATCAAAACAGCAGCCTCCCGCTTCAGTGACGATAGGAATCAGTGCCGCACAATCCCACGGGCTCATGATTTTATCGACCGACACTTCTGCCCGTCCGCAGGCAACCCGCGTATGTCCATAGCAGTCGCCCCATCCACGCACAAGCCCTGCCTGATAGCGAAGCTGATCTACCGGATGTTGAGAGAGTGAGTCGAGCAGATACTCTTTTTCCGTATACAGAACCGTTGCATCCTTGACGTCACTGATGGAAGAGACCGATATTGACGAGCCGTTGAGAAATGCTCCGCATCCCTGTTCAGCATAATACATCTCGCCGAGCGCAGGAAAATTAACAACACCAAGCTGTACGGTTCCGTCAATTTCAAGGGCAATCATCACGCCGTAGAGCGGAACTCCATGAATAAATGCCTTGGTGCCATCAATCGGGTCGATGATCCAGCGACGGTTGTTGCCAGCCGGATGCTCGCAAAACTCCTCACCAAGCACTCCGTCCGCTGGATAGCGAGAAGCAATTAATTCTCTTACAAGCTTTTCTGCTTCCCGATCGGCCACGGTAACCGGGGTAGCATCTCTTTTGGTAAAAACTTCAAGCGTTTTTTGTGAAAAATAACGAAGAGTCAACAGACCGGCCTTTTCAGCCAGTTCAACGGCAAACTGAATATCTGGAGTCATTGTTTTATCTTTTCTTTTAATATCTTGTGCGACGGGAAGCGTTGAGATGGTAAAATATCCGCATATTCAGCACACCAGCATAAGCCCGAACAAACACCCGAAGAGAAACTGTTGTCGGACAAGTTAGTTAATCAATATCGTAAAACACAATGAAACGCTTGATTGCCGAACGCGAAAAAGCCCGCCTTGGAGGTGGACAAAAACGCATAGATGCTCAGCATAAAAAAGGGAAATTTACCGCACGCGAACGAATCGACATGCTGCTTGATGAAGGAAGCTTTGAAGAGTTTGACATGTTTGTTTCACATCGTACCACTGATTTCGATCTTGACAAAGAGCAATATCTTTCTGACGGCGTTATCACCGGCCACGGCACCATCGACGGACGAACTGTCTACCTTTTTTCCCAGGATTTTACTGTTCTTGGGGGATCGCTTTCTGAAACCAATGCACTGAAAATCTGCAAGGTGATGGATCAGGCTATGAAAGTAGGCGCGCCCTTCATTGGAATTAACGACAGCGGCGGCGCAAGAATACAGGAGGGTGTACGAAGTCTTTCCGGCTATGCAAGTATTTTCCAGAGAAACGTCATGGCATCGGGAGTCATTCCCCAGATATCAGCCATCTTCGGCCCCTGTGCAGGCGGTGCGGTATACTCCCCTGCACTGACTGATTTTGTCTTCATGGCCGACAAAACGAGCTACATGTTTGTCACAGGACCAAAGGTTGTCAAAACCGTTACCGGCGAAACCATCACCGATGAGGATCTGGGTGGAGCGTCAGTTCATGCCACCAAATCAGGGGTCACCCATTTTGTAGGCGCTGATGAACGGGAGGGAATCCTTCTGATCAAAAAACTGCTGAGCTACCTGCCACAGAACAATCTTGAGGAGCCTCCCCTCGCCATCTGCAACGATCCTGCAGACCGACTTGATGACAAGCTGAACACCATCATACCCGAAAAGCCATCCATCCCTTACGACATCAAGGATGTGATTCACTCCATTGCCGATAACGGAGAGTTCCTCGAAGTCCAGCGGCAATATGCACGAAACATTGTTGTCGGCTTTGTCACCTTCAATGGCATTTCAACAGGTATTGTCGCCAATCAGCCAAACTATCTTGCTGGCTGCCTTGATATCAACGCCTCTTGCAAGGCGGCAAGGTTTGTGCGATTCTGCGACGCATTCAACATTCCCCTCGTCACCCTTGTCGATGTGCCTGGATTCCTTCCCGGCAGTGCTCAGGAGTTTGATGGCATCATCACCAACGGTGCAAAACTGATTTTTGCCTACGCCGAGGCGACGGTGCCAAAAATTACCATCATCCTGCGAAAAGCTTATGGTGGAGCGTACATCGTCATGAGCTCCAAGCAACTGAGAGGTGATGTCAACTATGCGTGGCCAACAGCAGAGATTGCCGTCATGGGACCAATAGGCGCCATCGAAGTGCTCTATAACCGGACACTCAACGCCATCGAAAATGGTGATGAACGGGCAAAATTTGTTGCTGAAAATGCGGCAGAGTATAGGGAAAAATTTGCAAATCCTTATGAAGCAGCAAAATATGGCTATATTGATGATATTATTGAACCGCGCAATACCCGTTTCAGAATCATTCGGGCCCTTCAGACGCTTTTGACCAAAAAAGATAACAATCCTCCAAAAAAGCACTCTACCTTGCCACTTTAACCCTGTAATGTCAATGACCGCAATCGTTCAAATAATCCCGACTGATTATTCGGCCATCGGGAACGAACATCTGGCTCTGGCTGTCGCAGGTTTCAGTGTGCTCTTTTTTACACTCCTGCTGCTCTCTCTGGTGTTCACCGTTTTGCCAAAACTTCACGACAGGAAACTCAGAAAGAAACTCCAGCAAGAGGAGGGAGGGAAACAATTAACTCTTGCCAGCACCATGCTGCCTGGAGAGGTAAGCGCTGCAATCGCCATGGCCATTTCAATATACTTCGAGGAGTTGCACGATCAGGAAACCGCAATTCTGACAATCAAGAAAGTAGGGAAAACCTACTCACCCTGGAATTCAAAAATTTACAATGTCATTAATTTTAACCGTTTTCAACGATGAGGCGATATAAATTCACGATAGGCGGCAACAAGTACAACGTTGAAATCAAATCCCTCGAAGAAAACATTGCCGAAATTGAGGTAAATGGTACCTCTTACCGTGTTGAACTGGGCAAGGAGATCAAAACACCGCAAACACCAAAACTTGTGCGCTATACCCCTCCAGCGCCGCCAAAGGCACCTGCGCTCAATATCTCTGGCCTGAGCATGGTCAAGGCTCCCCTTCCCGGTACAATCATTGCCATTGCCGTCAAACCCGGCATGCAGATAAAACTGGAGCAGCCGGTACTTGTGCTCGAAGCGATGAAAATGGAAAACAACGTTTTTGCTGAAAAACCCGGCATTGTTAAAACAGTCAGAGTGGCTGTGGGCGATACCGTCATGCAGGGAGATATCCTGATAGAAATTGAATAACACCATTATGGACTCAATTGCACGGTTTTTAGACTCTTCCGGTTTTGCCAATGCAACGCCGGGACACCTTTTTTTGATCTTTGTCGGTCTGCTCTTCATCTACCTTGCAATCCGGTATGAGTATCAACCACTTCTTCTGGTACCAATTGGATTCGGCATCCTGATTGGCAACATTCCCTTTCTGGAACATACCGGACTACAGCTTGGCATCTATGAAGATCAGAGTGTAATGCACTACCTCTTCATGGGTATGCTCAAAGGTATTTTTCCGCCGTTGATTTTTCTTGGAATAGGGGCCATGACCGATTTCTCAAGCCTGATTGCAAACCCGAAACTTATCCTGATTGCGGCTGCGGCGCAATTCAGCATTTTTCTGACCTATCTCTGCGCTCTGAGCCTCGGCTTCACCAATCCGGAATCGGCCTCAATCGGGATCATAGGGGCGGCCAACGGCCCTGTAGCAATTTTTCTTGCATCAAAGCTTGCTCCGCACATTCTGGGCTCTGTCGCCATTACGGCCTACTGTTACATGGCTCTTGTACCGGTCATTCAGCCGCTGATCATGCGCCTGTTGACCACAAAAAAAGAGCGTCTTATCCGAATGAAACTGCCTCGTGCAGTAAGCAAAAGAGAGAAGGTGGTATTCCCTGTGCTCGCTTTTCTTTTGTCCGGATTTATCGTACCAGCCTCCATGCCGCTTCTTGGTATGCTCTTTTTTGGGAATCTGCTCAAAGAGTCAATGGTGACAAAACGTCTTGCCGATACCGCCAGAAACACCCTGACCGACATCGTCACCATCATTCTTGGCATTACCGTTGGTGCCTCTACCCAGGCAACAAGCTTTCTTTCGGGAGGTTCTTTGCTTATTTTCATACTTGGCGCACTCTCCTTTGTCATAGCGATGGCTGGAGGAATCCTTTTCACCAAACTCATGAACCTCTTTCTTTCCCGTGACAACAAAATTAATCCGTTAATAGGGGCAGCCACCCTTGCCGCCATTCCTGAATGCGCAAACGCAGTGCAGCTTGAGGGAGTGAAAGCCGATCCAAACAATTATCTGCTCCGGCATGCCATGGCTCCAAATGTGGCTGGCATAATCGCGTCGGCTATTACCGCCGCCATCATGATGAGTTTCATGTAGTCCTCTTTTTTTCCAGGACTGCATAGGAAATGCTTCACGATGTTCATGGATTTTCGTATTTTCAGCCTTTTTGAAACCATAATTTCTCATAAGCCATGAGTCAGCTCAATTTGCTCAATATTGTCCAGCGGCCCAGAAGACTTCGCAAAAGTGCGGCAATACGGAACCTTGTACAGGAAAAAAACCTGACCATCAATGATCTTGTCTATCCACTCTTTGTTTGTCCGGGAACGAACGTCGTTGAAGAGGTCTCTTCCATGCCGGGAAGCTTCCGTTACTCGATTGACAATGCGGTAAGAGAGTGCCAGGAGCTTTGGGATCTCGGAATCCAGTCGATCGACCTCTTTGGTATTCCTGAAGTCAAAACCGAAGATGGCAGCGAAGCCTACAACGAATACGGCATTATCCAGGAGGCTATCCGCGCCATCAAGGCAAAGGTACCCGATCTCTGCATCATGACCGATGTTGCACTTGACCCCTTCACCCCCTTCGGCCATGACGGTCTTGTCAGGGATGGCATTATTCTCAATGACGAAACTGTTGAGGTGCTCTGTAAGATGGCCATCTCCCATGCCAACGCCGGAGCGGATTTCGTCTCTCCGAGCGACATGATGGACGGCCGTATCGGTGCCATCCGTGAGGCACTTGACGACACCGATTTCTCTGATGTCGGCATTCTCTCCTACGCCGCCAAATACGCATCAAGCTTCTATGGCCCATTCCGTGATGCCCTCCATTCGGCACCGCAGTTCGGCGACAAGACCACCTACCAGATGAATCCCGGCAACACCGACGAGGCGATGAAAGAGATCGAACTCGACATCATGGAAGGTGCTGATATCGTCATGGTCAAACCTGGTCTTGCCTATCTTGACATTGTCTACCGCACCAAAGAGCGCTTTGATACTCCGGTAGCAATCTACCATGTCTCCGGCGAATACTCAATGGTCAAGGCGGCAGCAGCACGCGGATGGATCGACGAAAAAAGAGTGATGATGGAGTCGCTGCTCTGTATGAAACGTGCTGGTGCCGACCTTATCTTTACCTACTATGCAAAAGAGGCGGCGAAGATACTTCGTTGATTCCCTCTCTGAAAAGAGTACTCCATTTTCCAAAAGCCCGGCTGCACTGTTCAGAACGCAGCCGGGCATTTACTGTTAAAAGAAATGATACGATACTTTACTGCGGGAGAGTCGCACGGACCGGCACTTTCGGCCATAGTGGAAGGTATGCCTGCCGGAATTCCCATTACGCTTGAGGAGATCAACCGCCAGTTGGCCCGCCGTCAGCAGGGGCATGGCCGTGGCGGACGCATGAAAATCGAGAGCGACAAGGCTGAGGTACTCTCCGGTATCCGCTTTGGAAAAACCATCGGTTCACCCATTGCGCTCGTCATCAAAAACCGCGACTGGGCAAACTGGACAACCACCATGGCCCAGTTTGAGCAATCCGAAACAGAGTGTGCTAAAATAACCATTCCAAGACCTGGCCATGCCGACCTTGCTGGCCGAATCAAATATGGCTTTGACGATATCCGTCCGGTTATTGAACGCTCATCAGCTCGTGAAACAGCAGCAAGAGTAGCCGCAGGAACAGTTGCAAGGGTGTTGCTCAGAGCGCTCGGCATTGAAATCGGCAGCTACATCTCAGCCATCGGATCAGCCGCAGAACCCTCGCCGGATCATCAACTGGAGGCGCTCCTCCGCGAAGGGGCTGAGGCCGTCGCACGCCAGGCAGATCTCTCGCCGGTACGTATGCTCGGAAAAAAATGTGAAGCCGCTGCTCTTTCCGCCATAGATGCCGCGAGTGAACAGGGAGACACTCTTGGAGGAATCATTGAAATCTTCATCACCGGAGTACCTCCCGGATTTGGCAGCTATGTGCAACACGACCGGCGTCTTGATGCCTCGCTTGCAGCGGCAATTATCTCCATCCAGGCTATCAAGGGGGTCGAAATCGGTACCGCCTTCGAAAACGCCGCAAAGCCCGGCTCTCAGGTACACGACGAGTTTCATCTCTCAAGAACAGAGGGTGTGACCAGAAAAACAAACCGTGCCGGAGGGCTCGAAGGGAGTATGTCGAGCGGACAGACCATCCACCTGCGGGCAGCCATGAAGCCTATCTCTTCGCTGGTCACTCCCCTTCACTCCTTTGATGTTGAAACCCTGCAACCAACCCCATCCCGCTTTGAGCGAAGCGACACCTGCGCCGTCCCCGCTGCCGGTGTGGTTGCCGAAGCAGTCCTTGCACCGGTCATCGCCAATGCACTGCTTGAAAAGCTCGGCGGTGATCATCTGGATGAAATTCTCCAGCGCCTTGACCTCTACAGGGAGACTCTCCGCAACACCTTTTGCGGCTGAACCTCTCGCCTTTCGGTACACCCTCTTTTTCGGCAAGTGACCACATGCTGGTTCCAACTCCAAAGAGGGCTGCCGCTTTTTACTGCAACGCCGACGTGAACCCCACAAAACCGATCCTCACAATTTCTGGAATAATTGAACAGAGATTGATGTTTTTAATCTGCTTATGATGTAAAAAAAACAAATCTCCCTTTGCGATTACAGTAATAATGCGTAATTACGACGAATGAACCTCTAAAAAAAGCTAATCCGGAGCGACTGCAATGAAGATCGCCTGTCGCCATATCAGGTGCGATGCTCGTGAAAGCTGGGTTGCGACTGCTGTTGTGACACTCTCGTTGCTGACGGGGTATCGAGCTGTTGCCTTGCCCATAGAGGGAGTGGTAGCGGCAGGGCAGGCAACAATCAGCACTCCATCGGCCACGGCGATGCTTATCGAGCAAACAAGCAAAAGTGCCATCATCAACTGGCGCTCCTTCGGTATTGAGCGTGGTGAAGCCCTCAACATTGCCCAACCCAACACCCGTTCAATCCTCCTCAACCGGATTACAGGCAACAATCCCTCTGAAATATTCGGGACACTTTCGGCAAACGGCCGGATCTTTCTGGTGAATCCGAACGGCATCCTTTTTGCGCCTGGCACCAGCGTCAATGCTGGTGGTCTGGTGGCCTCCACTCTGGCAATCAGCGACAGCGACTTCCTCTCCGAAAAATTCAGCTTCAACAGCAATGGAGCTGCCGCTTCAGTGGTCAATGAGGGAGAGATCAACGGAGAATGTATTGCACTGCTCGGAGAGAGTGCTGTCACAAACAGCGGAACACTTGTCACCACAAGGGGAACAACCGGAATGGCGGCTGGCGAAAAAATTACACTCAATATTGACCCCGCCGGACTGATAGCGCTCAAAGTGGACAAAAGCGCCTGGAACGCCCGGATAAAAAACAGTGGGGTGATTGATGCCAAAGGCGGCACCGTGGTGATCACCACTCTGGCTGCCGGGGAGCTGCTTTCCTCAGTGGTCAATAACAGCGGCAAAATAGGTGCTACCAGAATGACGGAACGCGATGGGAGCATCGTCATTGAAGGAGGCTCCATCATCAACACCGGCTCATTTACCGCTTCAGCTATCAACGCCAGAGGGAACAACCTTCTCGATGCCGGCAGATGGAGTGCCAAAGGCGGCACCATACACATTGATGCAGCAGGCTCTGTTGAGCAGAGTGCTGCAAGCCTTATATCGACCGATGGAGAGGATGGCGGCCAGATCCAGCTCAGCGCTGGAAAAAGCCTCTATCTTTCTGGGTCGCTCAGTGCAAAAGGAGGTGCCGGAGAGGGCGGCCAAATCACAGTCACTGCACCACAAACGCTCCTCGCCGGAACTCGGGTAGAGGCTGATGGCGAGAGTGGCGGAGGAAACATCTTCATTGGTGGTGGCTGGCAGGGAAAGGATGGCTCTATTGCCAACGCCGCGACCACGACCGTAACAAATAACAGCTTGCTGAAAGCCAACGCTGTTGAGAGCGGCAACGGCGGCAGGGTGGTGCTCTGGTCGGATCTCTCAACCGCTTTTGCAGGAACCATAGAGGCCCGAGGTGGCCGCAACAGTGGCGACGGAGGAGCTGTTGAGGTTTCGGGCCATGAGAAGCTCACCTTCTCCGGCCAGACTGTGACGAGCGCACCCCACGGCGAAAACGGTTTTCTGCTGCTTGATCCGCGAAACATCACCATTGATACCAATACCATAATCCCCCTCTTCTCCCTCATTTCATTGCCTGACGCAAACCCTGCTGCAGGTGACGAGCATGGCTCCGGTGCCATCCTTGAACTGGGCAGTGGAAATATCCTTGTTGCCAGCCCTCTCGACGACTTCGTCGCATCCGATGCCGGAGCGGTCAGACTCTACAAGCCAGATGGCACCTTGCTCTCAATGCTCTGCGGCTCTACCGCCAACGATCAGGTGGGTGAAACATTGACCGCCCTGAGCAGCCGGAACAGTGCTGTAACCTTAACACAGCAATGGTCGAATACTGGCAAGGCCGGTGCGGGTGCGGTCACATGGATTGACGGAACTACCGGTATCAGCGGGATTGTCTCCGAAAGCAACAGCCTGGTGGGCTCTGCGGCCGATGACGCGGCCTCATCCTCTGTGATTGCCCTCACCAATAACAATTATGTGGTCAGCATGCCAAACTGGGACAATGGTACCACCCTTGAAGCAGGTGCAGTCACCTGGGGAAATGGCAACGGAGGGAGTGTTGGCATCGTCGGCACAACAAAGAGTCTGACCGGCTCCAGTAAAAACGATCAAATTGGCACCGTCACCGCTCTTGCCAACGGCCATTATGTCGTCTCCTCCATATTGTGGGACAAAGGAGGCGTCACCAATGTCGGAGCAGTTACCTGGGGAAACGGCTTTAGTGGAACCGTTGGCTCAGTCAGCACTGCCAACAGCCTGACAGGCACAAGGTCGGGTGATCACGTGGGTACCGTGACCGCCCTCATGAACGGCAATTACACCGTGAGTTCGCCCGACTGGGATAATGGTACGCTGACCAATGCCGGTATGGTAACTCTGCTAAATGGAGCGACTGGTGCCATCGGTACCGTCAACTCGGCCAACAGCCTGGTCGGTTCCAAAAAAGATGATCAGGTTGGAGGAGAGATAAAAGCTTTGACCAACGGAAACTTTGTAATTATTTCGCAAGGGTGGGACAATGGTGTGATTATTGATGCCGGTGCCGTAACATGGGGGAATGGGTTCAGTGGCGTAGTGGGGACAATAAGCACTGCCAACAGCCTGGTCGGTTCTGTCACCGGTGACCTTGCTTCAGCTCAGGTTACAGCACTGACCAATGGCCACTTCGTTGTCGTCTCTCCCGGCTGGGACAATGGCACAGTTTCCGACGCGGGGGCCGTAACCTGGGGGAATGGTTTTGGCGGCACTGTCGGAGTCATCAGCGCAGCCAACAGTCTGACAGGCTCTACAACAAAAGATGCACTTGCCTCAACCGTAGCAGCCCTGAGCAACGGTAATTTCGTTGTCGCCTCGCCAAATTGGGACAACGCATTGAGCACCGACGTCGGGGCTGTGACTTGGGGAAGTGGTCTTGGCGGCACTGTCGGAGCAATAGGTACAGCCAACAGTCTGACAGGCTCTACAACGAGTGATGGTTTCCGCATTAAAATCACAACACTCACGAACGGCAACTACGTCGTGATCTCGCCTTTCTGGAACAATGGTTCAGTCGCCGACGCTGGGGCAGTAACCTGGGGAAATGGAGGCGGCGGCACAGTCGGGCTCATCAGTGCCGCCAACAGTCTGGTGGGATCAACAAAAAATGACTATGCCGGATCGGACGATTCAGGCGTAAACAAAGTGACCGCATTGATGAATGGCAATTACGTTGTTTCATCAACATTCTGGGACAAGAGGTCGACAGCCAATGTCGGCGCTGTAACCTGGGGAGACGGCCTTGGCGGCACTGTCGGGACCATAAGCGCAGAGAACAGCCTGACAGGCTCAAATGCAGGTGATCATGTTGGAGATGTGACAGCCATGCCAGACGGAAGCTACGTTGTTGCCTCACCCTTCTGGAACAATGGTTCACTCACCAATGCGGGTGCTATAACCTTGCTGAGTGGAGTGAGACGAACGGTCGGAGAAACAAGTTCTTCGAACAGCCTGCCGGGTTCCAATAAAGAGGATCAACTGGGCATTGGCGGCATCACACCTCTTACTTTTGGCAGCATGAAGGGGAGTTTCGTGGTCAGCTCCTTTAACTGGTCAAACAAAACCGGTAAAGTGGATATTCTTACGCCAATTACCGAGCGTGAACCGGTGCAGCAGGGGTACTCTTTCAATCCCGACAAGGACAACAGCTTCACTCCTGGCCAGATAACCGAACTGCTCAATGCAGGTGAACATCTTATCCTTAAGGCAAATAACGATATCACCATCAATTCTGCCATTCTTGCCAGCAACCCCCTTGGCAGTGGCGGCAATTTTGAGCTGAATGCCGGAAAGAGTATTCTGATCAATGCCAATATCACGACTGACAACGGCAACCTGACACTGGTTGCCAATGACAGGCAGGCAAGCGGAGTCGTTGATGCCGGGCGCTCGGAAGGTAAAGCAGCAATCAACATGGCCGCAGGCACAACCGTTGACACTGGCTCAGGAAACGTCACCATTGAGCTGCGCGACGGAGCGGGCAACAGCAACAGGGAGAGCGGCGAGGTCACCTTGAGCACCATCACTGCCAGCACCATCAGCGCAGTGAACTCGGGGCCAACAACCGGTTCTGGCATAACCCTTGCTTCAGGAACCCTCACGGCAAGCGCCTCCAGCGGTAATAGTATTGTTCTTGCTGGCCAGGATTTCGACAACAGTGCAAAAACAAAACTTTTCACCACCGGAAGCGCACGATGGATCGTCTATTCCGCAAATCCTGACGCGACCATCAGGGGCGGACTGAGATCCGACTTCCGTCACTACGGAGCAAGCTACAGCAGCTATCCGCCGCTCAGCGTGAGCGAATCCGGTAACGGCTTTATCTCTGTCGGTATTCCACGCCTGAGCAATCCAGCAATGACCTGGCTGACTGATGGAGAGCAAAGTCGCCGGAGCGTGCTTACCGGTGAAACTCTTCTTGACCGTTTTCATTGGGCAATCAGCATCAGCAGCAGGAGCAGCACTCTCCAGCAGAGATCAGTGTATCGTGCTGAAAAAAGGTCACCGAAGGATTGTTTCATTGCTGGCAACGCGATAGAGGTACAGGAAGCGGCGGAAGCATTCTTTATTTTGCCTCTCCCTGTCACCTTGTTCAGCCACACCAATCCTGATGCAGTTATCTCCCTTGAGGTAGAATCGGTCAACGGCTCATCTATACCCTCCTGGATGAGGTTTGATCGAAATCAGAAGGTGATAAGCGGAAAAGCGCCAAAAGAGGCAAAAGGGGTCTATCGCGTAGAAGTACTCGCCAAAGACCAGTTCGGGAAAGAGGCGCGTTCCATACTGCTGATAAAAATAGGATAACGACATTGATAAACAAGGTTGCCAGTGGTGACCCCGCTCTGCTTTCACGCGTCTCTAAATTTTATGGAGTCCAGCATGTCAAAATCACTCAAAACACTCCTCTGCGCATCAGCAATAACGGCATGCAGCGCTTTTGCGGCTGATATTCCTGATGCAGGCCGCATGCTCAGGGAGCGCACTGCGCCGCCATCCCTTGAACCACAAAAAGAGGTGCCGACGTTTCATGCTCCAGAGAGGCTGAAAGAGGATGCGACAAGCGGCGCACTGCTCAAGGTGACAGGCTTTACCTTTGTGGGAAACACACTTTTTTCCAGTAACGAGCTTTCAGGCCTTATGTCGGGCTGCATCGGCAAAGAGATGACCTTTGCCGGACTAAATGAGGCCAGTGCCGCAATCACCAATGCTTACCGAAAAAAAGGCTATCTCCTCGCTTCACCCATCTTCCCCCCGCAAACCGTAAAACCCGGCGATCCCCTGCTCATTGAAATCATTGAAGGCATGCTCGAAAATATCCATGTTGCAACCATACCGGTCAAGACACGCATCCAGAGATCTCTTCTGGAACGTTATGCCAACCAGGTACCCCGCGAGCAACCTGTTGAAGAGAGTTCCCTTGCCTCCGTGGTCATGAGAGTCAATGAACTCCCCAATATCTCGTCGCGCATCTTGCTCGAACCGGGCTCACGACCCGGCACAACGGAGGCAACCCTTGAAGTCAACGAAGGAAAGCCCTACAGCTTTTCACTCGACCTCGACAACTTCGGCAACCACGCTACCGGAGATAATCACGCTGGCGCCACCATGGAACTTTACTCACCCCTTCATCTCGGAGATCAGTTCACCCTGCGTTTGCAGGGCTCCACAACCGGAGATTTGCGAAACATACAGGCTGGCTACAGCATACCAGTAACACTCTCCGGTACAAGGGCTGGAGTGAACTATAGCTACGTCAGCTATCAGTTGGGAGGATTATTTGAGCCATTGAAGGCTGACGGCAATGGCCAAAACCTGACTCTTTCCATTACCCAGCCACTCATACGACAAAAAGAGCTGATCGTCAATGCAATCGTTGCCGCAGAAAGCAACAGACTTGACGACCGGCTTGAGAGCATCCCACTCAGAAACAAGCGTCACAGCCTCTCCTGGCAGGCTGGCCTTACCGCAGTCCAAAAGGAGAGGGTTCCGGGGGGAAGCTCTACCTCACTCTCTCTTGGTTTTGTTTGTGGACACCTCAATATTGATGATTCCGATGCGCTCTCAATCGACCAATTACCAATAGGACTACACACCAATGGAGGCTATTCGAAAATTACCCTGGCTCTCGGGCGAATCCAGCGCATCTCTCAAAACATCTCTCTCTATACCGGAGCCTATGGGCAGTGGACAGGCAAAAATCTGGGCAGCTCGGAACAACTCTCCCTCGGTGGTCCGAGTGCAGTACGCGCATGGCAAAGAGGTGAATCATACGCCGACAAGGGTGTTGTTGCAACAACTGAGCTGCGCTATCTGGCAAGCACTCTCGGAGAACTTCCCGGCACAATTCAATTCAGCGCTTTTGTTGATCATGGCCATGCCCTTCTTCATGCAGATCCGGCAGCCGATGACGAAACGAACACCCGCAACCTTACGGGAGCAGGATTCGGCGTGAAATGGTTCAATGTCGGCAACTACAGCCTGCAGGCGACATGCGCATGGAAAATCGCCGGTGAGAGCAACCCCACCGATATCCCCATGATTTTTGTTCAAGGAGTAAAACGATTTTAATATGAAAACCACACCCACGCTTCGAAACGGCTTTTGTTGAGCCGTTTCGTACTTTCAAAAAAATGCACTCCCCTTTTGCCTCTCTGCATAATTCTTCGTTTTTAACTCATTATTTTTTTTATTCTACAGAAAATATAGCCCGCTGAGGGTTGAACAGTTTTTTAAAAAAACCAATTTTACTTTGACCATGCCGTCAACGCACATGCCTCTCTCGGTGTTTATTACCGGTGACGTGACAATTGACTGGAATATCGCACATATATCCAGCGAATCAAATGAGTTAAGTGACTGGACTGGTGGCAACAGTTGCCGAATGAACTGGCAGCATGGCAGTGCTGCACTCCTTTGCCGAATGAGCTGGCAACACGGCAGTGCCGCACTTCTTGCCGATCTCATTACTTCAATGGCGAACCAACTCAACAGCGAACTACCTTTGGCGGTTGAAGTGACAACGACGCACACAACGTCAACAAAGATAGTTGATCCCTACGATCCGGGCCACTACCACTGCTACTCCGTCTGGGCACCCTACCATGACAAGGATGCCCCTGAAACCGTGATTTGGCGGGTTGAGCGCTTTCTGGGCCTTGACCGATCATCCAAAATCGACCTGGAACACCATGAAGCCGACGAATTTTCCTATGGCCCGATTAATGCCGATATTATTATTATTGATGACAGCAACCTTGGCTTCCGCGATCAACCATCTCTCTGGCCCAAAGCGATAACCGACTCCGCTGGTGACAAGAACGCTCCATGGATTATTGTTAAAATATCGCAGCCAATCGCGGAAGGTGCCTTATGGGAGCATCTTGTCTCAAACTTTTCTCATCGGCTGATTGTTGTTTTGAGCATTAACGATTTGCGTGAGTCAGCCATTCAGGTCAGCGCCCAGATTTCATGGGAAAAAACCGCACAGGAGTTGATCTGGGAACTGACCCACAATCCCATGATCAACAGCCTGACCAATTCAGCCTATACGGTTGTTTCATTCGGCCCGACCGGAGCGCTGCTTCTTCCCGGGGTTAAGAAACATGAACGCCCCCAACTCCTTTTTGATCCCCTGCACATGGAGCGTGAATGGCCGGCAGGAAAAGGAGAGATTATTGGCAAGACATCGGTACTGGTAACAGGAATTGTGCGCGAAATTATTCTCGCCAGAGAAAATCCGAACCTTGCAAACGGAATCCAAACCGGCATACTGGCAATGCGTCATCTCCACAAAATCGGATATGATGGCGGTACCGACTCTTCACCTCGCCTGCGATTCCCGATTGAAGAGGTGACAACACAATTACAAAGCACAAAGAGACCCCTTGCAGTTGCCGGGTGCCCGACATACGACGCTGAACAACACTCACAGCCATCATCCTGGACCATCCTCAGTGATCGTTATTATGATGATCTTGAAGAGTTGAGTCGGCGTATCGTCCTTCAGGGAGCAAAAGCCGCACTGAAAAACATTCCAATCGGGGAGTTCGGGGATCTTGTTACAGTGGATCGTCAGGAGATCGAATCACTCCGAAGCATTCACAGTCTGATTTCAGAATATTGCAATCAGCAGGAAGATCGACCTATTTCAATCGCTGTTTTTGGCCCTCCCGGTTCAGGAAAATCGTTTGCCGTCAAGCAAATCGCCAAGGCGGCCAATAGTGATAAAAAAATTGCAGAGAAAACGCATACCTTCAATCTCTCCCAGTTCAAAAGCCCGACCGATTTGATAGATGCCTTTCATCAGATTCGTGACGTGGCTTTGTCGGGTAAAATACCTCTGGCATTCTGGGATGAGTTCGACTCACCGCTTGATGGCAAAAAACTTGGATGGCTGCGCTTCTTTCTTGCACCAATGCAAGATGGAGAATTTCAGCAGGGACAGCTCACCCATCCAATTGGAAAAGCGATTTTTGTCTTCGCAGGCGGCACCTCTTCGAGCCTCGACTCTTTTACAAAATCAAAAAAACAGAGAGAGCTTGTTGAAGCAAAGGTACCTGATTTTTTGAGCCGGCTGAAAGGCTTTCTCAATGTGCTTGGCCCCAATCCGCAACTCGCAGAAGGTCGCGATGACCCCTATTTTATTGTCCGTCGGGCGCTTCTTCTTCGTTCACTCTTTGAGCGACTGACTCCGCAGTTATTCGATCGTAACCGTATACTGCGTATCGATACAGGAATCCTGCGTGCATTTCTACGGGTTGAGAGTTATCGCCACGGATCGCGCTCCATGGAGGCAATTGTTGCCATGAGCCGACTTGGCAATGCAACAAATTTCAACCGCTCCTACCTGCCTCCCGAAGAGCAGCTTGAACTGCATGTTGATCCTCACTCTTTTATAGCAATGGTTCATCATCTTGAACTCAGTGAAGAGTTGCTTGAAAAATTGGCCCGCCTTAACCATCAGTTGTTCTACAACAACCTGAAAAGCCTTGGATATGTATGGGGAGAGGTTACTAATGAAAAAGCGGAGCCAAAAACACACAGCTCACTGGTCGGCTATACAGAACTCTCTGCGAACAAACAGGAGAAGAATCGTGCCATCGTCCGTGATATTCCCAATAAACTTGCCGCTTTTGGCTATGCCATTGTGCCAATGCGCAACAATGAACAGCCTGCTGAATTTCTCATACCGGAACTCAAAGAGATGGCCATACTGGAACACGAACGGTGGATGGACGGAAAATTGAAGGATGGATGGAAATTTGCCTTCCAGACCACCAAAGAGAAAAAGCGTCACGCACTGCTCGTTGACTGGGAACGACTGCCAAAAGAGGAAAAGGATAAACGACTCTCCCAGGTTTCAGAAAATATTCCCCGCTTGCTGAAGGCTGCAGGTTATACCATTGTCAAACTTTCTCAATAACGACACCTGCGTTGAATCTTGCGACAAGAGGGTGTGAAAAAGCAGCATATTGGCGAAACAACAATATTTTGTGTACTCTTTGCAAAAGCAGTGAGAAACCCCGGAAAAAGACTACCAGATAACCTATGATGCGCATTTCAAGAAAAATCGAAATTGATTACGGCCATACGCTTCCAAACAGCTTCTCCTTCTGCAACCAGTTGCACGGCCACCGGGGAGTGGTTGTTGCAACGGTCGAAGGAGAGCTGATTAAGCGCAAGGGTGACAGCGAAGAGGGAATGGTAATGGATTTCAAGTTTTTGAAGGAGATCATGATAGCAGAGATTCACGACAAGCTCGACCACGGCTTTGCTGTATGGAAAGAGGATCATGAAGATCTCGACTTTATCATGAAGCGCAATTCACGGGTACTGGTTACCGATGAGCCGCCCACGGCCGAGTGCCTGGCAAATTGGGCCTTCAACCAGCTTCGACAGCATCTGCCGGAAGGGGTCAGGCTTCAACAACTGCGCTGGTACGAAACTCCAAACAACTGGGCCGATGTTGATGGCCTGTAAATTCCCCTTTTCAGCAGAAGCTGAACACTTGAATTAAAAGTAGCATTTTCACTTCTCCCTCTTTTTCTTTACGTTGAGAGTGTACGTTTTTATTACAATCCGGGCATAAAACGGTTCAACGCCGACAGGAGAGGGCGAACAATGCGAATTCACGATTTTGACCCCGACAGCAGGCCAAGGGAGCGTCTGCTCCACAGCGGAGCCCCCTCACTCAGCCCGGCTGAACTCCTTGCCATTATTCTGGGCAACGGCACAAAAAACCTCAACATTCTTGATATTTGCAATGAAATTATTGCAAAGTTTACCCTTGAAAAACTTTCCGCCGTAACGCTCAAGGAGCTTCAGGAGGTCAAGGGAATTGGAAAGGCCAAGGCCATGCAGATAGTTGCCGTTTTCGAACTGAACAAACGGTTACACTACAGCCGCAACCAGAACAAAAAAATTCAGGCGGCAAGCGATATTTTTGAATACATGGCAGGCCGGGTCCCGGATGAAACAAAAGAGCATCTCTTTGTGCTCCACCTGAACACCAAAAACCAGATCACCAAAACAGAGCTTGTCTCTGTTGGAACACTCAACGCCGCCCTCATTCACCCAAGGGAAGTTTTCAAATCCGCAATAAAGGAGAGTGCACACGCCATAATTCTGGTGCACAACCACCCTTCAGGCGATACTGAACCCAGCAGTGCCGACAAACAGGTCACCGAACTCCTCAAAAAAGCGAGCGCAGTCATCCAGATCGACCTTCTCGACCACGTCATCACCGGGAAAACGGGATGGTTCAGCTTTCGGGAGAGCGGCATACTCTGAAGGGCAGCTCTTCAGCCGAATGACATCTGGACAGTCATTGAATTTGTTAAACCGTTCGGAGAAATTTCACGAACGTTCCTTGCCTGTAACCCTTTCTGCGTTTTATCGAGTTCAAAATCAACGTCAGCATCCTGATTCAATACCTTGAAATTCTGATCCGACTGGATGGCGGAAAAATGGACAAAAATATCCTCTCCACCCTCAGGATTCAAAAGAAAGCCGTAGCCTTTTTTACCATCAAACCATTTAACTTTGCTTATTGCCATGATAAACCTGAAAATTTACCATTTTTCGGGGATGTGCAATGCGGTCAAATGACGCATCCGCACTTTATTTACGTTGCAAATATATAAATATTTTCTCACTTATTTCGTTTTTGCGAAGAAAAATAGCACAACATTACGCGTTTAACGCCATTAATGATGAATGGCAAAAGCTCTCATAACGAGATAAAAAAACAGCTATCCACAATGAAACAAATTATCATCATCACCGGGGCTGGCAAGGGAATCGGCAAAGCCATTGCCCTTGAGTTTGCCCGGGCAATCGAAAAGCAAAAGGGGTTTGAACCCGTACTGATTCTTGTAGCAAGAACCATTTCCGATCTGGAGTCTGTTGCCACAGAGTGCCGGTCATTGGGGGCAACTGCGGAGATCTTTCAGGCGGACATTGCCGATACCGCCCAGATTGAGCGCCTCGTAAGCATAACGCTGAAGCGCTACGGCACTATTGATTGTCTGGTCAACAATGCCGGAGTGGGGCGGTTCAAACCACTCGCCGATATGACAGAGGATGATTTTGACTATACAATGGCGACCAACCTCAAAGGCACCTTTTTCCTCACACAAAGAGTTTTTGCGATCATGGAAGAGAGAAAAGCGGGCCACATTTTCTTTATCACCTCCATTGCGGCAGAGATAGCCTTCAAGAGCTCTTCAATCTACTGCATGTCAAAATTTGGACAAAAGGGGCTGGTTGAGGCGATGCGACTCTATGCAAAAGAGTGCAATGTGCGCATTACCAATGTGATGCCCGGTGCGGTGTATACGCCAATGTGGGGAGAGGTGCCCGATTCAATATCATCGGTGATGATGCGACCCGAAGATATTTCAGCCCCTGTTGTCGGTGCCTATTTTATGCCGCTGAGGACGTCAGTGGAAGAGCTTGTGCTGAGGCCGGTTTGCGGGGATATCAATGAATAACAAAGCAAAAGCTCTTGTGGGAAAGCCGCTTTTTTTCCTGTATTTTGCGCATTCTTCTTTTTAAATAAACTTTGGAGCAACAACAACCATGAGTCTGAAAGAAAAAATAGACCTGGATCTGAAAAACTCAATGAAAAGCGGCGACAAAACCCGTCTGAACGCCATTCGTTCCATTCGGGCGACGCTCCTTGAAAAAGAGGTCTCCATCCGTGTTGCCGGCAAGGGAGTACTGAGTGAGGAGCAGGAAATTGAGGTGCTTGTCAGCCTTGCAAAAAAACGGCGGGATGCCATTGAGCAGTTTACCGCCGGGAACCGTCCCGACCTCGCCGCAATCGAGTTCTCGGAACTCACCGTTATCGAAGAGTATCTGCCGGAACCGGTTTCGGATGAAGAGGTCAGGGCTGCTGTGGAGGATATTGTAACCAAAACAGGTGCAACATCCATGAAAGATATCGGAAAAGTCATGGGCCTTGCCATGAAAGCACTTAAAGGAAAGGCTGACGGCACCAAGGTTCAGGAAATCGTCAAGTCGCTGCTTTCAGCATAACCCACTCCCTTCACCATCATGCTTGATATTACCTATATTCGCCAAAATCCGGAGGAGGTTGTCGCCATGCTGCACAAGCGCCAGCTTGCCTCCGAAGAGCCAAAAGTGGCGCAGCTCCTCGACTTCGACAGGGAGCGCAAAAGTCTGGTACAACGTTCGGATGAACGGAAAGCGCTGCGCAACAAAGTTTCAAAAGAGATCGCCGACATTAAAAAAAGCGGCATCGGATCATCTGAAGAGCTGATCGTTGAGATGAAATCCGTTTCGGAAGAGATTGCTGAAATGAACGGCTTGCTTGCTACTCTTGAAGCGGAGATAGAATCAATCCTTCTGGGGCTTCCCAACAAGCTGCACCCATCCGTTCCGGTCGGTCGTTCTGCTGACGATAACCAGATCTTCAAGGAGCCAGTATCCTTTCCCTACACTCTTGACTTTCCGGTCAAGAATCACCTGGAACTGGGCAAATCTCTCAAGATTCTTGATTTTGAAAGGGGAGCAAAGGTTTGCGGAGCGGGCTTTCCTGTCTATATGGGAAAAGGTGCCCGCCTTGAACGCGCACTCCTTAATTTCATGCTCGACTGCCACACCGAGCGTCACGGCTATACCGAGGTCTTTCCGCCCTTTTTCGTCAACCGGGAGTCACTCAGGGGCACCGGACAGTGGCCAAAATTTGCTGATCAAGTTTACCATATCGAAGAGGATGATCTCTACGCCATACCAACCGCAGAGGTGCCGATAACCAATCTGCACAGGGATGAGATGGTGGACGCCAAGGCACTCCCGATCTCCTACGCGGCCTACTCAGCCTGTTTCCGTCGTGAGGCGGGAAGTTACGGCAAGGATACCCGGGGGTTCCTCAGGGTGCACCAGTTCAACAAAGTTGAGATGGTAAAGTTTACCCGGCCCGAGGAGTCGTATGACGCGCTTGAAATGATTCGTGAAAATGCGGAAGCAATTCTCACAGCCCTGAAAATTCCCTACAGGGTGCTTTTGCTTTGCAGCGGCGACATCAGTGCCAACGCAACGAAGTGTTATGACATCGAGGTCTGGTCACCGGCGGAACAGAAATATCTTGAAGCATCGAGCTGTTCCAACTTTGAGGATTATCAGGCTCGGCGTGCCAACATTCGCTTCAAGCCGGAGAGCAATGCAAAACCTGAGTTTGTCCACACCCTGAATGGCTCAGGCCTGGCGACCTCCCGGCTCATGGTCTCCCTGCTTGAGCACTACCAGACTGCGGAAGGCTCTGTCATGGTTCCGGAAGTTCTGCGCCACTACACGAGGTTTGACGAAATTCAAGCCGCAGAGTGAGACTGCAAAGCCCTCCCATCAAGAAACTCCCTGACCATACGGCTCACCTTTTCAACATCAATAAGAAAAGCGTCATGGCCGTATGGTTCATCGAGGTAGAGAATGCTTGACTTGGGCATATACAAGGCAAGCTCCTCCTGCTCCGCTTTCGGATAGAGAATATCGGAATTAATGGAGAGAATCTCCACAGGAAGCTCGATAGAGCGTAAAACATCCTCATAAACTCCCCTGCCCCGCCCAAGATCGTGCATATCCATCGCTTTGGTGAGGGTGACGTAGCTGTTGGCGTCAAAACGCTCAACCAGTTTTCGCCCCTGATGGTGCAGATAACTCTCCGCCTTGAAGGTTGTGCCGTGATGATACTCCCGCCCAAACCGTGACTGAAAATTTTCGAAGCTCCGGTAGCTGCACATGGCCATCATTCTTGCGGCGGCAAGCCCTCTTGCAGGGGGATGAGAAGCCTCATACCACCCATCATTCCAGTCACGATCGGCATAGATTGCCTGCCGTTGAGCTTCGCTCTGCGCTATACACCATGCAGAGTGACGTCCGGAAGCGCCCATCGGCATAAGAGCCTGAACGATGTCGGGATAGAGAGCACCCCACTCAAGAACCTGCATACCGCCAAGAGAGGCGCCTACCACAAGCTTGACACGCTCGATGCCCAGCCCTGCAAGCAGAAGTCGCTGTACCTTAACCATATCCCTGATCGTGATCAATGGAAAATCGGGACCATAATTGCGACCGGTAAGAGAATTGAGGGAGGTTGGGCCTGTTGTACCATAGCAACTGCCAAGCACATTGCTGCAAATCATGAAATCCTGGCTCTCATCAAAAGCGCCCCCTTGTGAAAACATTCCCTCCCACCAGCCATCTGCATCAGCAGAACCCGTGAGGGCCTGGCAGACAAGCACCACATTGTCTTTGCGCTCATTGAGCGTTCCCCAGGTTCTGTAGGCAACCCGCACCGAAGGAAGCATCTCCCCAAGCTCGGTTATAAAGGGTTCTGAGGAGTGGAAGTAGTGCGTTTTTTTGGAAATTATCTCCGTATATGCTCTCATGCGCTTCGTATCAGTTTTGCAATGGCTTGTTCAAAAACGGCCTTGCTATCATCAATATGATCAACCCGTTACAAAGTAACAAGTTACAGGAAAAATATCCGAAGAGAGGTATGAACCCGGAAGAGAGGCATACATACCATCATCATTCCCGGCCTTTATCCGGGATGGAATTGGCACCACTCATTGTGGTAATGACGGTTGCCAAGGCTTCTCAGGGCCAGTCCCTCCACCTTTCTCGATGATAGCTTGAAATCTTGAAAAGAACATTTAGTCTGATTAATCTACAACAGGGAATAGTATTTTACAAACAGCCTGAAGGGCCAATGTATTTTAATTGTTTTTAATGATTACCCATGACCACAGCACGAGAACTGGCATTGCAAGTCTTGCAGTCACTTGAAACCGGAAAACAGCGATCTGACCAGATTTTGCACCACGCCCTGCAGCACTCTGCACTGAACCGTATTGAACGGGCACTCACCACCGGGCTGGTCAACGGTGTTCTGCGCTACCGGCTTCAGCTTGATTTCATTATCGGACGGTTCTACCACCACAATCTTGAAAAGGCTGCGCCGGTCATGAAAAACATTCTCCGCCTCGGAGCGTATCAAATACTCTTCCTCAGCAAGGTTCCCGAGTGGGCTGCGGTCAATGAATGCGTAAAGCTTGCCCGAAAATATAAAGGCGAGAGGATGTCGAAACTGGTCAACGGAGTTTTGAGAAAAATCACACCGGAAAGCGTCACTCTTGAAGAGTGGCTGAAAGAAAAAAAAACTGAAGAGCAGCTTGCAGTGAAGTACTCACATCCGCAATGGCTCGTTGACCGGTGGGTCAAGGCTTACGGTGTGCAAAAGTGTGAAGCGGCCCTCACCTATAACAACCAGTTTCCCTCTTTTGGATTCAGAATTAACCTATTGAAAAATTCCTCAGGGAAGTTTTTTTCCGACCCCGCAATGGCAATCACTACACACGAAGAGTGCGGCATTGAAAACTTCTTTCTCTCAAAAGATTTCGGCTCTTTTGAACCCGCAGTGGTCGATGGACGCCTCACCGTTCAGAACCCGACGCAGGCGCTTGCCTGCCTGCTGCTCAATCCTGCCCCGGGCAGCAAGGTACTCGACCTGTGTGCCGCGCCAGGAGGGAAAGCCACCTTCATGGCTGAGCTGATGAACAACAGTGGTCAGATTACTGCCGTTGACCGCTATGAACAAAAGCTTAAAAAAACAGAGTCACACGCCGAAGCTCTCGGCATCACCATCATCCGCACCGTAGCGGAGGATGCCAGAAGCTTTACGCCCGACATCCGCCCCGACTGCATCCTGCTCGACGCTCCCTGCTCGGGAACCGGAGTGCTTGGGCGGCGCTCTGAACTGCGATGGAAACTGAACCCCGAAACTCTCCTTGAGCTTCAGATACTGCAAGCGGAGCTGCTCGACCACGCTGCTGAACTGCTTGATGAGGATGGTATTCTGGTCTATGCCACCTGCTCCATTGAGCCAGAGGAAAACAGCCTGCAGATCTACTCATTTCTGCGACGGCACCCCGATTTTATTGCTGACCCGGCAGGTGAAAGTGTTCCAGAGCCATTCCGGCAAGGCGATGAGGGGCGTGGCGCACTCCTTACCCTGCCAGGCGAGCATCCAGGATTTGACGGAGGATTCTGCCAGCGACTACGCAAGACAAGAGGATAAAGAGATGGATATGCTGCGCCATAACTACAAAAGCGCTCTTGAGAGCTTCCTGAACTATATGCTCATTGATCGCAACTTTTCGGCCAACACCCATGAATCGTACCAGAACGATCTCAAGCGCTACCTTCTCTTCATACAGCGGAGTTCCATAGCTATGGAGAAGATCACAAATCAGCATATCGAGGAGTTGGTGGGCGAGCTTTATGACATTGGCCTCGAAGCAAGCTCAATAGCGAGAAACATCTCCGCGATCCGCTCTTTTCATAAATTTCTGGTGCTCGAACGCGCACTCGGCTCAAATCCTGCGGAAAATATTCATCAGCCAAAAAAGGGGCGCTACCTGCCGAGCGTCCTGACGGTTGAAGAGACCATGCGACTGCTCGCAGCCCCGGAGGCACTCAACCCGCCCGGAAAATATGATCTGCGTGACAAGGCGATACTTGAACTTCTTTACGCAACGGGCGTCAGGGTGAGCGAGCTTATCAGTATCCGGCAGCAAAGCCTCTACCTTGATGCCGGTTTTGTGAGAATATTCGGCAAGGGATCAAAGGAGAGGCTTGTGCCCGTCGGAAGTTCCGCCATTTTCTGGATACGCCGGTACCAGGCGGAACTTCGTCTTGCACTGGTACAGCGCAACTCTGATGATTACCTCTTTCTCAATTCGCGCGGCATAAAACTTTCACGCATGGCGCTTTTTACCATGGTACAAAAATATGCCATCATGGCAGGGATTGAAAAAAATATCAGCCCGCACACCTTCCGCCATACCTTTGCGACCCATCTTCTTGAGGGAGGTGCCGACCTTCGCGCAGTCCAGGAGATGCTTGGGCACCGCTCAATCGTCACCACCCAGATCTACACGCATATCGATCGCTCATTCATCAAAGAGGTACATAAAAGCTTTCACCCGAGAGGGTGAAGAGCTTTTGATCTGATTCAGTATCCCTTTGTCTCAATGATGAGCCTCTTCTTGTCATGGCTCTCCATCTCTATTTTCAGAGCTGAAAGGGTCATGTTCACATCAACAAGGAAAAAGAGGAGTGAAAAACTTAGACAGAGCATGCTGAGAATAAAGATCGCCGACAAAAGCATCGGTAGATCGATATTAATAAGCGCACTGAGAAACAGCATCATGATCAGCATTGAGGCTCCAAGGCAAGTCATACAGGCAAAGAGAATAGCAATACGGATATAGCGTGCCCGTTTCCAGAGAATGGCAACCTCCTTGTTTATCCTGATGATATAGGACTCTGGATAGGACTCAAGATTGTCAAGCAGCGAGCGTGACCGGTCGATAATACGACCAAGCCTGTTGGTCATGGTAAGAAGCAGAAGACCGAGACCGGAGATGAGAATCATCGGGCCGATTGCGGTTTGAAGAATAGGAACAAGCTCTTTAAACGAAGTCACTGACATAATTTACTGTTTGATAAAAAAGAAAGGCGGAGAAAAAATTCTCCGCCCGGAAAAAAAATAGTACAACCGTGAATTAACCCTTGCGCTTCTTTTTTGCACCAGTAAAGAAAGTGCTCTCTTTTCCTGCCGGTTTGAAGGGTTTTTTAAAACTCTTTTTGGGACCATAGGGCGACTCACGCTCCTGATCTTCCATTTTGCTCAACCGCAATTGACGACCGCAGACCCTGACGGTTCTCAGCTCATGAAAAACATTATCCGGCATACCCTGCGGCAATTCGACCGTGCTGAAACTCTCGTTGATTGAAATATGGCCAACCGATTCGGGATCAAGACCCACCTCATTAAGGATGGCTCCAAGAATATTGCCCGCTTTCACACCATGCTCGCTGCCAACTTCAAGACGGTAGCGCTCTTTGCCTTCATCACCGTAGCTCTCGCCCTTGCTTTTTTTTCTTGACGGGCTACGCTCTCTCTCTGAACTGCGCTCTCTGTCAAAACCGCGATCCCTTCCCGATCCTTCCCGATCGTCGTGAGATCTTTTTTCAGGCTTGTTGGATAAAAGCAGTGGCGTTTCGCCCTGAACCATCGCAGCAAGCGCAGCAGCAGCTTCGAGTGTTGAGGCAGCATGCTCATGGCAGTACTGCTCAATAAGGTTTGTGAAAAATCCAAGGTCTTCAGCGGCAATGGTATCAGTAATGCGCTGGTTGAACTTAGCAATCCTCTTGTTGTTGATCACCTCCGTTGTCGGAAGCTCCATCAACTCAATACGGCTGTGGGTTGCCCGTTCAATGGAGTAGAGCATGTTTTTCTCTCTTGGAGAGACGAAGAGTATGGCGTCGCCAGCACGTCCGGCACGTCCGGTACGTCCAATCCGGTGCACATAGGATTCGGTATCGGAAGGAATATCGTAATTGATCACATGGCTGATGCGTTCCACATCAAGGCCTCGTGCCGCAACATCGGTTGCAATGACAATGCTTAATGCTCCGTTTTTAAGTTGCTCAACCGTGCGTTCACGCTGGTTCTGGGCCATATCGCCGTTCAGGGCAGCCGCGCCATATCCCCTTGCCTGAAGTTTTTCGGCCAGTTCAAGCGTCATGGTTTTTGTGCGCACAAAAATGAGCATGCCATCAAATGGCTCAACTTCGAGAATTCTGGTCAGAATGTCGATCTTATGGCTTCCACCGACAATCCAGTAGCGCTGACGAATGGTGTCAACCGTTGTGGTTTTTGTCTGTATGGTCACCTCCGCAGGGCTGTTCAGGTACTTCTGGGCAATGCGACGAATGACCGTCGGCATGGTTGCTGAAAAAAGTGCTACCTGGCGACCTTTTGGTGTCTGGTCAAGAATCCACTCAACATCATCAATAAATCCCATGCGAAGCATTTCGTCGGCCTCATCAAGCACCAGGCATTTCAGCGATGCAAGATTAAGTGAGCCGCGACGCATGTGATCCATAACACGGCCAGGTGTGCCGACAACAACATGCACACCACGCCGAAGCATGCGAAGCTGAATACCGTAATCCTGACCACCATAAATAGGAACGACGTGAAAACCCTTGAGATATTCGGCATAACGCTGAAATGCCTCGGCAACCTGTATGGCAAGCTCCCTTGTCGGGGCAAGCACAAGAGCCTGCGGTTCAGCATGTTCAAGATCAATATTGGAGAGAATCGGCAGGGCAAACGCTGCGGTTTTTCCAGTGCCGGTCTGTGCCTGACCGAGGACATCACGCCCTTCGAGAATCAGGGGAATTGTCTGGGCCTGAATTGGAGTGGGGTTCTCATATCCAACCTCTGCCAGTGCCCTCATTAACGGCTCTGCGAGTTGAAGGCCGAGGAAATCCTTCGGCAATAATTGCTGTTCTTTCATTGTATTTTCCTTTTCCGGAACATTGATAAAAAAGAGCCTCATAGGAGGCAGGAGTGGCAGCAATGCAGGAAAGAAAAAAATGAAGAAGAGTTCTCATCAACCGAAAACACCCGGGCAACTTCAGACAAGCTGAGTACCATCGTATCGTCACAAACGGCGGGAAACAGTCTATTCAACAACCTAATTTCCCCGCGTCCTTTCTTAGCATCTTATACCACGCATTAAAAACGTTTGCAATGTATCATTTTTTTTTACCAAAGGAGAATTTATTTATCGAAATCCGGAATTGTGGGAAAGCGCTCTCTGAGATGGCGAAAATAATCCGGACTATCAATACATTCCGGATTATCAGGTTCTGTACAGGGTATGTCAGCTATTCTCCATACCCCGTCTTGTTTGTGAAGAAGTGCAAAAAAATCCTCGTACTGGCTGCGGCCATCTTTTGATCGAGGATGGGTATGCACCCACGCCCACCCTTTTGATATCTCCATCTTTTCGACAACAAAAACAACATCAAACCCATGAAGTTCAGCAACCTTGGCACGCATAAGGTCAAGCAGCATCCTGCGTTCAGCGCTGCCGGGCAAGGGAGCATAACAATCGGCATGAGGAGACCTCACCGCTGCAACTCCCCGGGGGGGAGTTGCACAAACGAGTACAAGCAAACCAGCAATCCAGTACCTGACAGTCATGAGATGATTGATAATTCTTTAAAAAAAAATCCTGACCAACGTTACAACTTTTTCACAAAATAGAGTGCCATAGCACTACGCACCGGCTAACTTTTTTATTACCTTCAGCTTCTTTCTTTACTAATGCTATCGTTATGAATGGCTTTGCCCTCTCTTTCTACACCCGGCTCTTCGCGGTGGTTCTGGGTACCGCAAAACTCTTCAGTGCCCTGCACCCCAAGCTCCAGACTTTTTTCAGAGTCAGGGAAGGGTTATTTGAGACGCTGGAAGAAAAAATTCACAACATCAACGCCTCTTCCTTCCGTTTATGGGTACATGCTGCCTCGGTTGGTGAATTTGAGCAGGCGCGTCCGGTCATTGCTGCGTTAAAAGAGAGGCATCCGGAAATCACTCTTTTTGTCTCCTTTCTTTCCGATTCAGGCTATAATGCCCGGAAAAACTTCCCGGATGCTAGCGCCGTCTTCTACCTTCCCGCCGACACCCGCGACAACGCCAAACGGCTGCTCTCGCTCATCAAGCCGGATCTGCTACTTCTCATGCGCTACGACTTCTGGCCAAACCATCTCCTTGAAGCAAAGCGATGCGGCGTAACACTTATCCTTGCCGCTGCGGTGCTCCGACAGGGTTCAGCCTACTTCAATCCCCTGCTGAAGGGTTTTTTCAGGAGCATTTTTCATCTTTTTGATTGCATCTATACCGTTTCAGAACAAGACCGGCTTGCTTTCCTGCAACAATTCAATTGCCGGCAGGCAGAAACCGCAGGTGACCCGAGGTTTGACCAAGTCTTTTTGCGGAGCAGGAACTGTGAGAAAGTTGCTCACCTGAAACCACTCTTTGAAAACCGAACCGTACTGCTTGCCGGAAGTGTCTGGGAGAAGGATGAGCTGCTGCTGCTTGCCGCCTGGAAAGAACTTGAGGAGCGACCCTCACTTCTCCTTGTGCCGCATGAGGTCAACCCCGAAAAGATGACACGCCTCTACCAAGAGCTCCAAAAGCACTCTCTTGAATATATGGCTATATCGACCCTCAATGAAACATTCGATTCGAAGCGGCATATTCTTGTCATCGACCAGACTGGCTACCTGGCGGAGCTCTATTCACTCGCATCAATAGCATACGTGGGTGGTGGCTTCGGGGTCAATGTCCATAACACTCTTGAACCGGCAATCCACGGCATTCCGGTACTCTTCGGCCCCCGCTACCACAACTCCCCCGAAGCAGAAGACCTTGTTGCAGCAGGCGGTGCTACCGTCACTCACGATCAAAAAGAACTTGCCGCAGCCCTGAAAACCCTCACAACCGATGGTGCTCAACGAAAAAAGAGTGGAATGCAAGCTGGCGCATTCGTTCATGAACGTATCGGTGCCACGACCGCAATAGCCGTAGGTATTGAGTGTTACCAGAATGAACGAAAAAAGTGCTAACCATTTCGAAGCTATATCTTGCGGGAAAGGCCGAGCTGGATACTTCTGGCATTGAATGTTGCCAGACCAGAATCTCCGGATCCACTGAGGCTCCACTCATCTCGTTGCTGGTAGTGTTCAAATTTGAGGTCGACCAGCCAATCCTGATTTAATTGCTTGCTCACCTTCAAACCAAGAGTAAGTGCGCCAAAGGCTGAAAGGCGCTGATCTTCTGTATAATAGTCTCCGCTGGTTGGTCGTTTGGCTGATCCGTCTCCATTGAACTGCTCCTCAGCAACAGTAAAATAGAAGTCAGCCTCACTCTGGGTATAGAGACGAAGCAAAGGGGCAAGGGTCCAGTCATTGTGAAGCGGCTGAACATATTCTGCTTCGAGGGTATGCGCCCGGATACCAAAGGTGTCGGAATAGTAGCGATAGGAAATCTTTGCTGTACCGTCAGTACCGTCAAAATGATGGTTCCATCGGCCCATTGCGGTCACACTGTTGCGATCGTGCGGCCTGTTGTCAGGATCCTTGTAAGGATCGGTGTAATAACCATTTCCGTTGGAGTATCCCAAATTAAACTGAACGATATCCATTTTTGTCAAGACCCTTGTAACGCCAAACAACCCTGCAACAACCCGCTTTTTCTCATCAGCAAGCTGCTGTTTCGACGCTACAACATTCGGCTTGTTAAGATCGATGGTATCATCGTTAAAGCTGCCGCCGAGGGTAACGGTAGTATTCTTGTCTTCGGTAGAGAGGCTTCCCTGAAGAGAGTAACTGTGTGAAACATAATCGGACTCGGTCGAATAACTGGTACCGGCAGTAACACTTCCCTGCGGAAAGTATCGTGTAAGCTGAAGATCGACCGAATGACGCAGCTCCCCTGATGCACCCGATTTGCCATCGCTCTTAGCTGCCGGAAAACCTGATGAGTGATAGGCTGGTGATGCACCGGTAACAGAATCCTCCATAAACGACACCCCCACAGACCATTCACCGGCAACAGGCATCAAAGCCTTGAGAGAAAGCGCATTCACTGCGATTCGATCCATGCTCGATAAATGAACCGTTGCCGGAGTGTCTGCCGACTGACTATCCTGGTAATTCAGGTACTTCAGGCTGACAATACCCCGCTCCGGTGCAGCATCGGCATAGGCAAACTGTACTGACGGTAACCCAAGCGCTGCCGCAAGAAGAGCTGCGCCAAATGCCGTTGAACTGGTTGTCGACAGAGGTGGCATGGCTTAATGTTTTTGGAGTTGAATGCAAAAATCAGATTAATGACAAAAAAACGTCACAACTGTAATATCCTGGAATGGGCTGTCGACACAAAAAGAAAACAGATCACAAACTGACCTCCCGGGAAATGCTTATTGACAATGCAGAAAAAAACCCCTTCTGGCGAAGGGGTTTTTCCTCAATAAAAAAAGTGACAAGTGTGCTTTTCTATATAATCAATGTTCAGCTTACCATCAAACACCCATCATCTTTTTATACTCTTTTTCATATCCAATGCCTTACTTGACTGCTGCTGGAGTTCTTACTTTTTAGCGGCAACTTTCTTGGCAACTTTCTTTTTGGATACTTTCTTCTTGACAACTTTCTTTGCAGCAACAGGAGCTTCTGTTTTTGCAGCCACGCCTGCGGCATGGGTTGCTGCTGGTGCTTCTGCAAAAGAAACTCCACCAAACATTCCAACCATCGCAAGTGAGAGAACGCCAGCAATAAAATTCTTTTTCATAATTCGAGTTATTTTTTTGTTTGAAAGTAAAAAAACGGAAGCCATCCATTCGCCTTCCTGTTTATTACTACGCACCACTCAAAATATTCTTTCAAAAAAATCTGCTGGTAACTTTATTTTTTTTGTCTATGGTATGGCATCTCCTCTCCCTTTCCCAGGTAACGGTGGATACCCCACATAAACTGATAACAGAAAATACCTTTATTCATTATTTTAACGCATAACATCGTATGCTATAAGGTAATGGTTTGAAAAATCCAAAAATCATCAGAGTTAATATTTTTCGAAGCAAACGCATGTATCCCTTTATTTTAAAACCAGATAAGCGGAAAATTCAACGAAAGGTGTTCTTTCTATAAATTCACCGTAACACCAGCAAGAAACATCGTATGCGGCAAGGATTTATTAAGTGGGCGGTTAACACCAAAATCAATATCGAAGTCTTCCGTAACACTGTAGATAAGGCCGCCAATGAAATAAATTGGATGGACATCCGAGCTTTTATCCGAATTTGTATCAATGCCAACATCGACCACAGAACGAAGATTTTCTGTTATATGAATTTCTGTAGCAATTGAGGCATGCCAGATATCCTTTCTTGATACCTCTGCATCAGATTTCAGGCCGTAACCATTCCTGATATACCCAAGATTTGAGTGTACTGCACCTTGTTTCCAGGCCTTGGTAGCAATCACCATCAAGCCTCCGGTAAAAGTGCCGTTTCCAAGTCCTTTTTTCTCATCACCCGAAGGAATCGAAAATCCGGGTTTCAGAGCTAAACTCAAACCATTTTCATCACATTCCAAAATTCTCCATTTTACTTCAACAGGTAGATCACACAGACCATTCGCAGGGAGCCATTGATAAGGAAGTCCGACACAAAAATCAACATTGTCTGCTATCCCCCAAGTGAACGCTGCGGCCAGACCTCCATCAGCGTCTCTTTCTTCAGTTGAAAATCCACTGTTCAGTTCCAGCAGATATTTTGCTTTTCCTTGAGTTCCCGTATCATCAGTGATCATTGGATGCTCTGCAAAAGCGGGAGTTGAACAAAAAATGGCCAAGATCACGACCATACATTTTGTAACAATGGAGGCTGAAGCAAAAAATGAAACTCCGGAGTATTCAAGGATTTGTCTATACACTCTTTTTATCATACACCTCCCCATTCTTGTTTCTTGACTTCCAGATACAATCAGACGTTTATTGTGCAGCAATATCTTCCAACACAATCAATCCTGTTTTATCACGACCATGTAACACGAAGCTCAGACTCCTGAAAATACACTTTTATCAGGCATAACATCAATTTATTGCAGATTTTCTGATTTTATAAGCTTTTCTCTGTACCCGAAAAGCTATGTCTGAAGCTCTCTGGGCATTAATCCGTTCCAAACAGTGTGAGCGACTTCCAGAAGTTATGAGTTCACCTCGATTGCAATACAACAGAAGTTATTCATTTTCCTTCCTATAATACGCAGTACTCTAAAATTTTTTTCAAAAAAAAATATACTCATCACTTGTTCGCTTTTGCCTTCCCGAACATTGAGGGGAAACACCATTCAGGCAATCAGCGGAGAAGAGAAGTTGAAATCACAATAACGTATTGAAAAAAAAATAACTTTTAGCTCTTATCGTGCTGTCTTGGAGTTATTTTTTGTGAAGGCAAGTTGTGCTTATGGTATCTCTTCTCCCATGCCTGTATTGCCATTGCCTCAAACTCTCTCTTGCCGGTTTTTACACCCGTAATTTTCAAATAGTTTCCCGGCAGAACACGTGTTTCCGGATGCACGATGGCCGCACTGATGCCAACGTGCCAGATCGCCTTGTTAAAGTCTCTTACAACAAGAAGATGGTTATTCGTATCGACTTTAATGACCTTTCCGCCAAGCAGTCCTTTTTCTGAATTGCTCCAACGGTGTTCATTGGCGTAGATCAGCTTGTTGTACACATGGACATTTTCGATGAGGTAGCGATGGATATACTGGCCAATATCGACGGTATTGAGAGCTATGCTAAGCAAAAAACTTGCGGAAAGCGAGGCTGTAATAACCTTGGTTGCAGAATAACGGTACCCTTTTCTTGTGTGCCGAAACCCGAAAAATGCAATCAGGATAAAAAGGGCAAGAGCGGCAAGCCACAAATAGGGTATACTTGCAATAATATCGGCAATAATCGGGCGCTCCGTAAAAAACCGATTGATAGAGTCCTGATCTTCAATAAAATCATGATCCAGAAAAACATATATTGCGGTTGCCATCGATATGGCACCAGTGAGCACAGAAATTGCCGCAAGCAACCAAAATCCAAGTCGTCTGACAAGAAAATGCCAGCGCGGAATCAGCACCGCTTTTCTTTTTTCAATCTCTTCGAGGATGAATCCTGATCGTGCTTTCTGCATATACTTTCGAGCTAACTCTTTTCAAGATAAACTTTTATTTTTTTCTTTGCCCTGCTGATCAACGTTGCAACCGTCCCTTGGGGGATCTGTAAAATATCAGAAATTTCATCGTAGGATTTTTCTTCAAAAAACTTCAGAACAATGATCTCTCGATACTTTGGCTCGAGCCGGTCCACGGCAGCCTTTATTTCCAAAACGGTATGTCGTTGCTCCTTCTGATCGCTCAAGTCAGCATCATCAGCAATTTTTTCAACCAGAAAAAAATCCTCCACCCTCGTTACTACGCTCGGGCGGATCCGTTCCTTTCGAAAATAACTGATTGTTTCATTATGTGCGATTCGGTAAATCCACGATGAAAACTGAAGCGAGTGATCATAGTCATTGAGATGGACAAAGGTCTTGATAAATATCTCCTGTAACAGATCCTGGGCTGCACTGGTATCCTTGCATCCAAGACGGGAGATATATCGCAAAAGAGGCGCTTCATATCGATCAACGATTGCAATAAAAGCCTGTTTGTTTTTTATCGTTTGTGCAACCAGCTCCTGATCACTGAACTGCTGCTTTTCTCGACAGAGCAAAATATCAGCCATATCTTATGAGAGATCTTGAAGTTAGGTCATCGAAACTCTTACTTCCCGGCACGACCGTTTGCTCTCATAGCATTACCTTTCAATGCCAGCAGTTAATCCAGCCGGGGCTTGATTCCCTTGATATCATGAAAAGAGACAACACCGAGCAGACAATCGTTGTCATCAGTGATCGGGATTGCCCGGAAGGAGTAACGGAAAAACATGTCAACAGCATCGTGAAGCGTGTCGTCCGGGTTCAGCGTGATAAGACTGTCAGTCATAATTTCACCAAGAGTCTGCTCTGGATCTGCCTCAATCAGCTCCCTGATATCGACAACCCCCTGGAGCGTGTTCTCAGTATCGACGACATAAACATACATGATAACATCCATATCACAGGCAACCGCACGATAATTGCCTATGACATCCTTGACAATGGTCTCAACAGGACGCCTTATCACCTTCTGGGTAGAGTAGAGCATGATGTTTTCATCATGCTGGTCGATGATCTGCTGGACCCTCTGCTTATTTTCACTATCAACAAATTCGATAATCTCGTCGGCATCTGATGCTGGCAGTATCGAGAGGATTCCGGCTACCTGTGCAGGGCTCATTTCGTTAATCAATCCGGCAGCCCGCACTTTTTCCATGGAGCGAATCAGTTCCCGCTGCACCCTCGGTTCAACCTCTTCGAGGGTATCTGAGGCCAACTCCGGTTCAATTTCGTTGAAGACCGCCAGTCGTTGATTCCCTTCCAGCTCTTCAAGAATATCGGCAAGATCAACAGGATGGATGTCATTAATATTTTCCTTAAGCACATTGAGCTTCACATTCCCCTCAAAGCTTCCAATGGTTTCGGGCAGCGGCTGAACATAGAGCCATGAAATGCTGGAACCCTCCTTGTATCGAGCCAGATAGTTGGCCAGCTTTTTAAAGCCCATCCTGCGGAGAATGCGAAAACGGTTAAAATCCACTTCGCTGACAAAAAGCCGCTCGTTCTGGAAGAGAAGCTTAACGTCATAGACCACTTCAATTTCATGATCATCCATGTCAAGAATTTTCTTGTCGAGGATATAGTCTTTCAAAAAAATGTGGCTGTTGAGAGGGTCAAGTTCGTACCCTTCAGTGCTGGTGATTTCCGAAACAATCTCGGTATTTGAAATCAGGGTGATTTTATCCCAGGGAATCAAAAGACGGGGATCACCATAAGGGCGGTGAACAAGCAGGTGGGTCACTTCCGGAATTTTTCCCGCATTCTCCTGAATAACAAGATCTTTAAGCTTGCCGATCGAGTTGGATTTAAGATAGATCCGGCGACCAAGAATTTCGCTCAGAAAAAATTCACGTTCAAGTACAGTAACCATTTTCCTCGTCTCCCTTTTTATAAAACATTCATAACGGTTATGAATTTGTAGACCATCAGCACCACAAGCAAAAAGAGATAGACCCTGAGTACAGCCAAAGAGATTTTAACCGCCCTCGACATTTCAACTTTTGGCTTGGCATAGCGCTGGTTAATCTCACGAATCTTGTTGATAAACTGATTTATCGTCCGCATGGCCTTACACCTTTACTGGAAAAGATTGGGAAAAAGTGCACTGACTCCGTACATAGTCGAGAGTATAATAATAGAGACAACAATAATGGTGCTGACAATATTCTGCAACCGTGTATTGGCATACTCCCCCATTGTCTTTTTGTCGTTGAGCAAAAGAATCAGAAAAACCAATGCGGCTGGCAAAAGAGTGACGGCAATAACCTGGACAAAAAGGGTGATAAGCACGAGCGGCGCTCCCGGTATAAGGGGAACAACACCAGCAGTGGCCAGGGTAATGAAAAAGGAGATGTAAAACCAGGGAGCTTCCTTTACCTTGGTATTGAGAGAGTGGGCCCATCCAAAAATTTCACCAAAGGCCCAGGAACTTGCCAGCGATATGCAGATTGCCCCGAGCAAACCAGCATCAAAGAGCCCTATAGCCATGAAAGCTCCGACATAGTGGTTCGTTTTCATCAACAGTTTGGCTGCTGTAGCGGCATCATCAATGGGTGTGCCATGCAACAGGGTACCGGTTACAATCACAATAAAAATCGCAATTGAGACCGTAATGATTGAACCGATAAAGGTATCAAGCTTGCCCATCTTGATGTCCTTTTCCTGCAATCCCTTGTCAACAACGGAACTTTGCTGGAAAAAGAGCATCCACGGCGCAATAGTGGTACCAATATTGGCCATAAGCAGAAAAAAGAGCTCATTGGTGAGACCGCCGGGCAAGTTGGGGATGAGCCCCTGACCGGCGATATCTGAAAGTGAAGGATTGACCATAAATGCCGCAGGAATATAGATCAGGTTCAGCAGGCAAAACCCAAGGGCTATTTTTTCCCATGTCCAGTAGCGCCCGTTCAGTACAATGATGCTCATAAGCAACACCACAACGATCACAGTCAGCCAGGCAGGAACCCCAAAAATAGCAAGAGCCGCACTCATCCCCACAAATTCAGTGACCAGCGTCAGCCAGTCAACAATCATGAGATCAAGAAGAGAAAACCACCCCCAGAAGGCACCAAAACTTTCAAAAATTGCCTCAGCATGTCCGCGCTTGGTAACTGCTCCCAGCCTCACCGTCATCTCCTGTACATAATAGGCAACAGGGATAAGCAGAAGCAGAAACCAGATCAAATGATACCCATATTTTGCACCCGTAGCGGCATAGGTGGTAATTCCGCCAGCATCATTGTCGGCAATCATAACCACAAGGCCGGGGCCAGCAATAACAAGGTAGAGGCGGACAGCTTTCCAGACTTTTTTGAACCGGTAGTAGAGAACGGAAAAAAAATCCATATCCGTTGAGTTGGACGTTGACAAAACCCGGCATTGATATCAAGACAGAAAGGGAGGCATCGAACTCATGGTCTTTTTTCAACACCTGGTCAGGGACGCTTGTCTGCATTGAAATGAAACGAATGCAACTCGCTGCAGGCTCACCAGTCAATCCGGCGAAAATTTACCATTCTTTGCTCACTTTACAAAGAGATTTTTTTGCGATCTGACTGCATTGCAAACAAAAGGCAAAACGTTAAAAACAAGGTAAAAGTGACATGGTCTGTCTGAAAAAAAAGCATTAGGAAATGCCAAATAAAAGCCATACTGTTTACCATTAAACCGTTAACAATTGTGACCAAAACGAGTAAAACACCCCAAATAAAATCATTGATCATGGGACGTATTGCAAAAAAGCTGACCGATCTTATCGGCAACACCCCTCTTCTTGAACTCGGAAATTTCAGTCGGGAACATGAGGCCGGGGCCACGATTATCGCCAAACTTGAATACTTCAATCCGGGAGGCAGCGTCAAGGATCGCATCGGTTGTTCAATGATCGAAGATGCAGAGAAAAAGGGGTTAATAGACCGCGAAAGTATCATTATTGAGCCGACAAGCGGCAATACCGGCATAGCCCTGGCCTTTATCGCTGCAGCCAAAGGGTATCGCCTGATCCTTGCCATGCCTGAGACAATGAGTATTGAACGCCGCAATCTCCTCAAGGCACTCGGCGCTGAGCTGGTGCTGACTCCTGGCTCAGAAGGGATGCTTGGAGCAATAAAAAAAGCCAATGAACTGCACGTCACCCATCCGAATTCATTTATCCCGCAGCAATTTAATAATCCGGCCAATCCAGAAGTCCACCGCACAACAACCGCCGTGGAGATATGGAACGATACTGACGGTACCGTCGATATTTTTGTCAGCGGCGTTGGCACCGGCGGCACCATTACCGGTGTTGGAGAGGTGCTCAAAGAGCGGAACCCTGAGATAAAAATTGTTGCTGTAGAGCCCTTTGACTCACAGGTTATTGCTGGCGGCAAGCCAGGTCCGCACAAAATACAGGGTATTGGTGCCGGTTTTTTGCCCGACATCCTGAACAAAGAGATTATTGATGAAATTATTCCGGTCAAAAACGAAGATGCCCTGCGTACCGGTCGTGAACTTGCCCGGACAGAAGGACTTATTGTAGGGATATCATCCGGCGCCGCCGTTTACGCCGCATTACAACTGGCCCAGCGCGAAGAGAACAAGGGAAAACGAATTGTCGTCATTCTGCCCGATACCGGTGAGCGATATCTCTCGACACTGCTCTACCAGTTTGAAAATGAACCCGTTGTTATATAAAAAAAAACCGTTTTTGGTGTTCAAAATTAATTGTTCACCGACAACTTTTAAACCATTGCATGACCATGTCAAACGCACCACAGGAACCAAACAGTCAATTACAGCGCAGTGTAACAACCACCGTAGCAAGAAATCTGGCGAATACGACCAAAACCCCTCCCCAGATGAACTCCATAACCCCGAGATGGCTGTTGAAGCTGCTCCCGTGGGTTCATGTCTCTTCCGGCACCTACCGCGTCAACCGTACAAAGATTGAACTGCAAAAACCGGAGCGTATCGGTATCGATTTTCATAGGGGTATCGCATCATTTCGCCCTGAAGCGCTGAAAAGCATTCCGCTTTTCGCATCGTTTGACAACGAAATCATCAGCAGTCTGGCCAAAAAGTTTGTCCTTGAAGAGACGGGACTTGGCAATACCCTCATCCTTGAGGGCGAAGATCGCCATAAAATCTTTATCATTGCACACGGTCAAGTCGAGGTTTTAAGCAAGGGACTTCATGGAGAGGATCTCCGTATCGCCCTGCTTTCAGAGGGAGAGTACTTCGGTGAAGAGGACCTTGTCTCCGACAAGCCATCGTCGGTCACCATTCGCACCATTACCCCTGGCTCCTATTTCTCACTCTCAAGTGTTGATATCGAAAAGCTCTTCAAAGAATCCCCTTCACTGAAGGAATCTTTTCAGGCTTCGGTTGAAGAGTACCTGAAAATCCGCTCTACCGTCAATAAACATGGCGAAAAGCACATTGACCTTATTGCCGGTTTTGCTGAAAATGTCGAAATACCTGAAACCTATGTAGATTACTCCAACAAACCCCGTGAATATTCGCTTCAGGCCATACAGACCGTTGTTCGTGTCCATACCAGGGTTTCCGACCTCTATAACGAGCCCTACAACCAGATAGAGCAGCAGATGCGCCTGACAATCGAGGGCATCAAGGAGCGTCAGGAGTGGGAGTTCATCAACAACCGGGAGTTTGGCCTGCTCCATTCTGCTGACCCTGGACAGCGCATCAGCACCCGTTACGGCACGCCGACCCCTGATGACCTTGACGATCTGCTCACAAAGGTGTGGAAAAAGCCAGCCTTCTTTATCGCTCACCCGAAAGCTATTGCTGCATTCGAGCGCGAATGCACCTGGCGTGGCGTTCCTCCTCCTACCATCAATCTCTTTGGAACTCCCGTCCTGACCTGGCGTGGCGTGCCGCTTGTGCCGTGCGACAAGCTTGAAATCAACAAAAGCAACAAATCAAGTCACGGCACAACCAATATTATACTCGTCCGTGTCGGCGAAAATGAGCAGGGCGTCGTTGGATTGCATCAGGCCGGAATCCCCGGAGAGATCAGCCCAAGCCTTTCGGCTCGACTGATGGGGCTCGACAAGCTTGGCGTAGCCTCCTATCTGCTGACACTTTACTCGTCGCTGGCCGTTTTGACCGATGACGCCCTGGCGATTCTTGAAAATGTTGAAGTGGGCTACTATCACGATTACGAACATCGTCAGACAGGCTCAAAAATAAAATAGACCAACCACTATAGAGAGACGACCCCATTCGCAGAAGTGAATGGTGGTTGTCTTTTTATGGATTACTCCCTTACTTATGCCAAATGAAAACAAGCAACCCGGCAGACCGGAAATCGGCAGTGACCTGCTCAGCCCGGTCTTCATTGCGCAGATGGCAAGCCGGCTGTTCAATGAGCTGCCTGAAGCTGGCAGCGTTCCGAAATATGAAACTGACATAGCAGGAGCTCCATCCTCTCTTGCGACAACTTTCGCAGATAAAAAAACTCCTGGCGATGAACCAGCCAGTTGGGATTCGAGCAATCCGCTCCCTCAGCAACCATTGCCCAGGCACCCCGATCTCCCCAATTTTTCAGATGAGGTTCCGGCTCAGCCAGAGCATGATTACTATTTTCTATCCGGTGCACCAGAAAAAAATCAGAAACCACTGGGCCATCACGCCAATAAACTGACCGAGCAGCAGAACTATTCTGACAATAAAAATGGTTCTTACGGCCTCGACCATTTTATCCTCCGTAGTCTGCCTCCAAAGCCAGACAGTGTTGATGGTTTTTCGAAGGCCAATCCTGAAGCCATTGCGCCATTTTTCACCACACTGAACGGCGGTCTCCCCTCTGAAGATGATTTCTCTTTCAGAGTGCTTCTCGCCGCCGCACAGGATCCAATGGAGGTCACAGGCTCACATCCAAAAACAGCCCCCCAGACCGTTTCCCCTGACGCGGTTTCTGCCAACCAGGTGCAGGAGCAGTTTCCAGAGTTGCCAGGCTCAACCGGCGTACCTGCAGACGGTCAATGCTACGGCGCAAAGCTCTACCAGACGTTTGCACAGGAACAGGGAAGTCCTGATCTTGAAATGCTTTTTCAGGCACTCCGCAATGGAAACGGGGCACCTGCCAGCCTCCCCTTCCCGGGAACCACTGGCCTCTCATCGTCGACTTCGCCTGAACTGCCCGGAAAAGCACCTGCTCCGATTCGACCAATGGCCACTCCAAAGCCTGAGAGCGCCGCTTTACCCTTCAGTCTGCCAGAGGCTCCCCGAGAGCCCTACTATTTTCTGCGTGAGCCACAGCCACCAGTACAGCAACCTGAAGGGTTTGATGTCGCCACCATACGCAAGGATTTTCCGGTGCTGCGCCAATTGATTCATGGCAAAGAGCTTGTCTGGTTCGACAATGCGGCAACAACACAAAAGCCGCTGAGCGTCATCAACGCTGTGGCGCGATTTTATGCCACCGATAACTCAAACATTCACCGGGGTGCCCACACCCTCGCCGCCCGTGCAACCGACGCCTACGAAGGGGCCCGCGAAAAAATCCGCCAATTCATCGGTGCCAGCTCTGCAACAGAGATAATCTATGTCAGGGGCACCACAGAAGGCATCAATCTGGTGGCACAAACCTGGGGCCGCAAGTTCCTCCAGCCAGGTGATGAAATTGTCCTCTCCATCCTTGAGCACCACGCCAATATTGTGCCCTGGCAAATGGTTGCGCACGAAAGAGGAGCACGCATCAGGGTGGTGCCAGTCAACGACCGGGGTGAAATCATCATGGAAGAGTACACCAAACTGCTCGGGCCCCGCACAAAGTTTGTTTCGCTGACACAGGCATCAAACGGCCTTGGCACGATACTTCCCGTCAAGGAAATGATACAGTTGGCCAAACGGTTTGACGCCAAGGTACTTATCGACGGTGCCCAGTCGGTGGCCCATATTCCGGTCAACGTGCAGGATCTCGATGCCGATTTCTTTGTCTTTTCAGGTCACAAAATCTTTGCACCAACCGGTATCGGTGTCGTCTACGGCAAACGGGAGCTGCTCGAACTGATGCCTCCTTGGCAGGGCGGCGGCAACATGATCAAGGATGTGCGGTTCGAAGAGACCACCTACAATGAAGCTCCGGCAAAATTCGAGGCGGGAACCCCCTCTATCGGCGACGCCATCGGCCTTGGAGCCGCGCTCGACTATGTGCGCAAAATCGGACTCGACAACATTTCCCGTTACGAGCATGAACTAACCGAGTACGGTACCGAGCGCCTGATCGGGATTCCGGGATTGCGCATGATCGGAACCGCTCGAAACAAGGTGGGCGTTCTCTCCTTTGTGCTGAACAATCTCCCCAATGAAGAGGTTGGCAAACTGCTCGACCGCGAAGGTATTGCCGTCCGCACCGGCCACCACTGCTCCCAGCCCTCGTTACGACGCTTCGGCGTTGAAGGCACCATTCGACCCTCTCTTGCCTTCTACAACACCAAAGAGGAGATCGACCGGCTTGCGGAGGTGATCAACCACATCCAGCGCAGATAAGCCCAAAAGAGAAACAAGGGCATTACTGAATCCAAAATGCGGAGGCCATCCCGGCAAAAAAAGGGATGGCCTCCGTTGTTTCAGATAAAGGGGTTGTTGTGAAAAGGCAGACCAAGTGAATGGGCAACCTCTTTATGGGTAACCTCTCCATTCCATGTATTGAGCCCGCCCGAAAGTCCGGGAACCATCACCATGGCACTTTCAAGACCAAGATCAGCAATCCTTCGGATGTAGGGAAGGGTCGCTCCCGTGAGTCCATCGGTGGAAGTGCGGGGATAGGCGGCAGGCATATTGGCAACACAGTAGTGGATAATCCCCTCTTCCACAAAGACCGGATTTTCATGCGTGGTGGGATGTGACGTTTCGAAGCAGCCACCCTGATCGATGGCAATATCGACAATCACACTCCCCGGCTTCATTTTTTGAAGCATGGATCGCGACAACAGCTTCGGTGCAGTTGCACCCGTCACGAGCACCGCACCAACAATCAGATCAACATCAGCAAGCATCTCCTCAAGATTCTGTTCGTTGGCGAAGAGAGTGCGCACCTGGGACGGCAGCACATTGTCGAGTTCACGCAATCGCTCCTGATTGATCTCCATGATGGTAACCTCTGCCCCAAGACCCGCAGCAGCTCTCGCGGCATTGGTTCCGGCAGAACCACCTCCCAGAATCAGCACCTTGGCCGGAAGTACTCCGGGAAGACCACCAAGCAGCTTCCCCTTGCCACCCTGATGGCTGGCGAGGTAAAATCCACCCATGATGATGCTCATTTTTCCGGCAACTTCGCTCATAGGAGCCAATAAAGGCAGATGACCACCATGCTCGACCGTTTCGTAGGCAATACCAGTTACTTTTGACTTGATCAAGTGGCGGGCAAGCTCAGGCGCGCTGGCAAGATGAAGAAAGGTGAAGAGAATCTGGCCCTCCCGAAAAAATGCAAACTCCTCCGCCAGAGGCTCCTTGACCTTCACAATAAGCTCATTTTTCCAGACCTCTTTGGCCGAAGAGGCAATGATAGCGCCGGAACGCTTGTACTTTTCATCGCTGAAACCACTCCCCTTGCCAGCTCCACGCTCGACAACAACATGGTGACCGGCGCTGACGAGATGGCGCACACCTGCAGGAGTACAGGAAACCCTGTTCTCCTTTATTTTTATTTCCCTGGGAATACCAATATCCATAAAAGAAAGGATTAATGTCTCGTAAAAGAGAGGGAATCACGCCTCTGCGATCAAGAGAAGTTTGTCGAATTTTGTCACTATGGAACGCTCATCAGCAACATCGTCAAAATCAGTGAGTTTATCAATAACAACGTATAAAAAGAGAGGCTTCACACACTCCCGGCCAGCAAACCACTTCCCCGGGTTACGCCCAATGACAAACGGGAATTTCACAAACACTCCCGCGTCACCGCTGCATTTGTTTTTTCTGATTAATAATGGTAAGATTCGCATCTTGAAGATGTTCTGTTTCTTTGTCTATTCGCAAAGAGGAGTAATTTTGTCTTATTTTTCCAGCAATAAAAAAAGACGGAGCAACCTGAGAGAACACCGCACGTCAATCAAAGGCGAAGACAACCTTGCCATAACAGAAATATTCATATCATGAATTTACCCATAATGGCCGCTACGGCAATACCTCGCAGCTTCAGACACAGTGATCTCTTCCCCATCACGTTTCATTTTTCAAGATTATGGGCCAGCAATAAAATTTCGATCAAGAAAGAACCGGGATGGCTATCCGATCAAGAGCTTGTGCTCCTTACGCAAAAAGAGACAAAAAAGTTTACCGCAATCATCCATCGATACGAAAAAGCTCTTTTACTCTATATAGCCGTATCCGGCTGCGAGGGTGAAAATGCCGGGGAGCTGCTTCAGGATATCTTTGTCAACGCTTATGTCTATCTCAATGAGTATGATCACTCCATCCCCTTTTCGTCCTGGATATACCGGCTTGCCCACAAGGAGATAGATGAGCGATTAAAAAACCTGCCCGACGATAGAGAAAACAATGAATACATTTCACCTTACAAGCCTATGGTCGAGCGTATTACCAGCACTTTGCCCGATTGCCAGCATTACACACCAGCACAGATTATAACAGCGGTCAATAAACTTGACGGCAAGTATCGTGATGTTATGGTGTTAAAATATGCTGAACAGAAATCTTTACCAGAGATTTCTGATATTCTGGAGATATCACCGCATACCGTCGGCTCACTCACCCTGTATGCTGAAAACAAAATAAATGCTTACCTGGAAAATATTTAGCCCCCTTGCAATATGCCAAACAAAGTTTCAGATTCATTTTGGTCAACCATAGAAAAAAATCATATAGCACCTATCCCCCGCTGGCGTTTTGTACTCAAACAGCTCACTCTCTGGATTGTTATAGCGACTCTTGCCATTGTTGCCAGCCTGGCCGGTGCAGTTGCCTTGTATATCTTTCTCAACCATGATTTTAGCATCAGTCATGATTACACCATCACATTCCTTCATGATTACCCCTTGCTGATAAGCATTTTGATGAGCATGCCCTGGCTATGGCTTGTTTTGATTGTGCTTTTTTTCCTTATGGTCTTCACCGTGGTATCACGCTCAAAAAAAGGATATTCGTACGGCATCATCAGAATTATTACCGGATTATTGCTTTCAACAATTCCCCTCACGTCGTTTTTTTATACCTCTCGCATCGGGCGCTCTACCCATTGGTACCTGTCGGAAAACTTCAGCGACTACTATCATCTCGTCAATGGAAATGAGCAGGATTGGTCCCATCCTGAAAAAGGGCGTCTTGGAGGACAGGTCATCAAGTACGACGCAAAAGAGAGGGTTCTGATTCTGAAAAGCTTTGACAACGAGTTTTGGTTAATCGACGTCAAAAACGCAAGAATTGACAGCGATACCCTTCTTTTTCCGGGTAATTATGTAAAGGTAAAAGGTGTTCAAACAACACAAAAAGGCTTTCGGGCACATTCAATACACAGCAGGAGTGAAATTAATGTTACCGAGCAACCGGAGTTGATCAAAAAGCACTAAAGAGAGCTGTCGCGGCACTGCAACACCACTACAGAACTGCGAAATACCCTAATCGTCACAACCATGAATACCCCTCTGACTAAACTATATTGCAACATTGCGCACCAGCCTCCGGAAAATGGCCTCCCTTTTTCACAAAAATGTAATCATCACCGCAGCTTTATTGAGTACATCGAAAAAGGCTACGTGAGCGCTCAGGTGCTGTATGCTGATGGACGACCTGTTGATTTTATCTATTTGGAAACCAATACCGCTTATGAAACAATAGCCGCTCTTAAGAACGTTATCGGTAAAAAAATATCAGAGGTTTTTCCCGATATCGCCACCAGGCATCCAGAGTTTTTTGAAAAACTGATCATGGTTGCCAGTACAGGAATTCCTGAGTGCTTTGAAATGTGCTTTATACCTTCACAAACATGGCTTCAGACCACCTTGTATTGCCCTGAAAATGGGTATCTGATTGCAATCATTGATGACATCACCAAACGCAAAGAGGCTGAAACAGTGCTCAGAAAAAGCGAAGAGCGCTTTAAAGCCGTTTTTAACAGCCATTCGGCCATACAGGCTCTTCTTGACCCGGAAACAGGGAAAATTCTTGATGTCAACGAAAAAGCTACAGGATGGTATGGATGGTCACTTGATGAGCTCAAGCAAATGTACACCCGCGACATTAATACATTACCGCCTGAAGCCATCATAAGCAGCCTGAAATCAGTCGATGCCGGGGTGCACAATACCTTCAGTGGTTATCACCGGATGGCTGACGGTTCCGTACGGGATGTGGAAATTTTCCGAAACAAAATCGAAATCGACGGCAAAGCGGTTGTCCACGCCATCATTCATGACGTTACTGACCGCAAGCGATTCGAAGCGCTTAATGCATTCAGGATTCGCCTGCTCCAGATAGCCGAAACCCATTCAGTGGAAGAACTGCTTACCATAACGCTTGACGAAGCGGAAAAAATAACGGGAAGTACGATCGGGTTTGTTCACTTTGTCGACGAAAACCAGACAACACTCAACCTGCAAACATGGTCGAGCAACACCCTGAAACATATCTGCAAAGCAGAAACAGAGAACCGGCACTATCCGCTCAATAAAGCCGGAGTATGGGCTGATGCAGTGCATGAAAAAAAAGCGATTATCCATAATGATTATCCCAGCCTCGACCATCGTAAAGGAATGCCGGAAGGTCACGCTCAAGTCAAGCGAGAAATGGTTATCCCGGTCATTCGGAATGAAAAAATAGTAGCAATTATGGGGGTCGGCAACAAGCCTGCGAATTATGGTCAAAAAGATATTGAATGGGTTGAGACATTAGCCAATCAAGTCTGGGATATCATTACCAACAAGATTACCGAAAATGAAAAGAACAAACTTGCAGCTCAACTGCAGCACTCCGCCAAAATGGAGATGATTGGCCAGCTTGCAGCCGGCATAGCCCACGAAATAAACAACCCGCTCAATTTTATCCTGCTCAACAGCAAAAATCTTGAGGAAGATTTTACTGACCTTTGTGAAATCGTCAATGATTACCGTCGTATCATCAAAAAAGTTGAAGCACTCCCCTCTCTTGCCGAAGAGATTGGTCGGATAAGAAAAAAAGAGCGTACAATTGACATTGATGATTTGATCAGCAATATCCCAAAAGCCCTGAAAAAATCAGATAATGGAGTGGAGCGTATCACTACCATCACCCGGAGCATGCGGAATTTCTCGTACGATAACAGCAAAAACTTGTTTACTCCATTTGATATTAACAACGCAATAGAAGAGACGCTCGTCATTGCAAAAAGCGAATACCGCCACGTGATTACTCTTGAGGTACAGCTCGATTCCCTGCCGCTGGTATTGTGCGATCCCTCCAAAATCAGCCAGGTGATCCTCAACCTGATCATCAACAGCGTCCATGCCATCAAGTCACAAAACAGAAACGATACAGGATGTATAAAGGTCAAAACATGGGCATGCCCTGAAAACGTCTCATGTTCAATAAGCGATGACGGACCTGGAATCCCTGAAAAAATACAACACCGGATATTTGAGCCCTTCTTCACCACAAAGGATATCGGCAAAGGAACCGGACTTGGGCTCAGTATCAGCTATGATATTATGGCCAATCAACACAAAGGGAGCATCTCTTTTAAATGTCCGCCTGAAGGAGGCACCGTGTTTACTTTTTCACTGCCAAGAATCATCTCGCCTTCAACGCTCTCTTCCGGGTAACATGTTGTTTGGTACATCAGACAAGAGAGTTGAGAAATAACGGTAAGCGAAAATAAAGGAGACGTTAATGCAAAAAAGGGTGCACCTGATTATTGCAGGTGCAGTACAAAGTGTCGGGTTCAGAATGTTTATTGACCGGAAGGCAAGAGAGCTAAAGCTCTGCGGGTGGGTAAAAAACCGAATTGATGGCGCAGTAGAAATTGATGCCCAAGGCTCGGAAGAAGCAATCGAAGAGTTGCTCCTCCATGCAAAAAGGGGGCCGTCGCGTTCAATGGTAACCTCCATCCGCAAAGAAGAGCGAGAGGTAGACAACACTCTTGAGCGATTTGAGGTCATCATGTAAAGCTCTTTGCGTGAATCAAACCATCACAAAAAAAACGATATCAGGCCGCTAAAACCTGTCAGCACTCCTTTTGTTTCAATCGTCATAAGCGTCCAGAGTGAGCAAGTATCGCGGAGCCAAGATCTTCCAGCAGCGTTACCGCACCGCGATAACCGGCATAGGAGCGATTCAGCACAACCCGACCGGCAACAGGGAAAGAAAGCTGCACGAAAGGAACCTCCAACTCAGCAGCCGCAGCCTCTTCAAGGGCGCTCCCCAATACGAGAGCAGCACCTCCTGAACGAATCAGATCCGATATTTCAGCACGATCTTCAGTGAAAGACACCTCCAGAGAGAGGCTGTCAACAAGAGCTTTCAGTGTCGTTAGCAACGCTTCTCTGGCATCGTCCGGAGGGTTATCGGTGATAATCAAGGTGCGCGGTATGAGCCCGAGGGTATGAGTTAAAAAATCACTGATTCCCGCTATCTGGGCACTCTCGCCTATCAGCGCAAATTCACGCTGAAAACCGGCCCGGTAATAGGTATCGGCCAGAGCGGCAAGATGGGTATGTAATCGTTTTTCTTCATTCTGGACAAAGAGTCTCGTCCGCTTCTGATCAAGTTCCAATAGCTCACTGATTCGGTGGAGAAAACGGCCTGCAGCAGCCCCGACAGGCAACCCTTCAAGCGCAAGGTACGGGGTACCGTAGCGCTCCTCAAGCAGCAAGGCCGGAGCATCTCCCCAGACTGAAACAACCAGATTGAGCACAGCTCCCGGCAGCTTCTGCCAGGCGGAAACACCCTGGCCATAGCCGAAAAGCAGATTCGGTGTCAGGCCAATCCCCTCCAGCAGACGGCCAATTTCCTCAAGATTACCTGCCCAGAAGGGGTCCTGATGGGGAACAATCCCGAGGATATTGACCAGCAGTGGCGGTTGTTCAACCGTGCCAGGATCCGGAAACTGCTCAATCAGCGCTTTTATTGCCAACTGGTAACCTTGATGAATATCACCCCGAAACCCTGGAGTATTGGCATAGATCACCGGGAAATCCTGTTCGCGTCCCTCTTTTGCCATTGCCGGAATATCATCGCCCACCATCTCGGTTGAGCAGCCGGTCACGATGACATAGAGATCCCCTTCAACAATCTTGACGGTATTTTTAAGCTGTTCACGCAAACGGGAGCCGCCGCCGAACACCACATGCTTTTCACTGATGTTACTGCTTGAAACCGGAGGGCCGCCGAATCGCTCCCCACCGGCAGTAAGCCGGTTTATCCCGAGGAAATGCTGCACCCCGCAACCTGCCGTACTGTGAATAACCGGAACCGCCCCTTCAATTGCCTCAATAACCTGAAGTGCACCATGCAGGGCACAGGAGTTTCTGGATCCCTCTATATGTTGAGCCATACTTATTTAACTTCCTTTTTGATATGCCAGTTTGGACTGCGCTGAAACCATGCATCCTTATAGGGCAAGGGTGTGCGAGACAGTGCCTGTCCAAACGAACGATTACGCAATGCTGCTGAAAAACGTCTTACAAGAGCTATCACTCCGCAGTAACCAAGAACCGGGGTACCCTCAAGGGAAACTACCGGAATCCCGAGTCTGGCAATCTGACCAAGATGCGCACCATCTCCCAGATAGAGATCGGGGGCCAGACGTTTGATGATGTTTGCCTCTTCAAAAGGTTGACTATCAGCAACATGAATCTGTAATTCGGGATAATTCAGGGAGAGTTCCTCGAGCTGCTCCTTGTGCAGTTGGTCCAGTCGAGTCACCGTTATCCCGATAACCTCTCCACCCAATTCCCTGACAAGATCAATCACGCCGAATGCTGTGGCAAAGGAAAGACCGAGATAAACCCGCAGCCCTTCAAGCGAGAAATCCCCCAGAGAGTCTCTGACTTTTTCGGATTCTCGTTCATGAAGCGTTTTAGCTTCCTGCTCAAGACCCAGAGCTTCTCCGACTCCTGCAAGCCAGCGTCCAGTGGCAACAAGCCCGACAGGACGCGCAACCTCTGCACTGGGAACTCCATACTCATCCCGAAGAGAGACCGAGAGATAATCAGCGGTATCCTGATCAAGGGAGATGGAGAGTCGTGCCTGAACTGCGTGATAGAAAACGTTTTTTGACGCTCCGTCAGGCAGAATGTTCAACTCCAGACCAAGAGCCAGGAGAAGACGTTCAGCCTCCACTTGATCATCAGGGTGCTCAGCAATTGAGAGCAGATTTACCCTGTTGTCATGCTGATGATTCCTTCGTTTTCCTCCCAGATACTTAAGCAAGGCATGAAGGGCTATATCGTAACCGGTCACAGCATGCTGGGATGCAAAGCCGGTCACGTACACCGGAACAATATCCAGCTCAAGTTCCATATGCAACTCCTCAACGACCGACTGAATGTCGTCATTGTTAATCGCTACAATCGGGCTTGATACAATAAAGAGCACTTGGGGTCTATAACGCCGATGAGCCTCTCTCACAGCATTGCTCAGTTTACGGTCAGCGCCCATAATAGTATCCCGCTCATCAAGATTAGTGACTATCCAGCGACTATTCCCGGAGTTCAGATGATGATAAAGGCTCGCAGCCGCACAACCGCGCGAAGCATGAATGACCGTAACACTATCGGCAATACCTGAGAGCAGCCGCACAGCAAAGAGGATATCGTCCTGGCTGCTCTGCGAAAAGGTACGAATACGCTTGACCGGTTCTCCATCAGAAAACTCTGTCACAGCAGAGAGCACCTTGCCCTGCCAGGCACTCAGTGTACAAAATCGTTTCTCTCGAGTACGTGGGGACCTGGTTTTCAAAAGAGTCATAACTATCTTCCGGATTGTTAATTACAGATAAATGAGCACCTAAATTGATTCCATCTGCTGAACCACTCCGGTCTCGACTTCAAAAATTCTGTCACCCCATGTTCTGGCCCACTTTTTCAGTTCCGAACCATTGAGGGGCTTTGGAATCACAGACTCTTCATTGTGATCAATGAATCGGGCAAGATCTCGATAAACCTGAGCCTGTTCAGATTTTGGAAGTGCCTCAATAACCGTTTTCCCGTAGAGTTCACTCTGTGCAACAGTTATAGATCGGGGCACGTAACCAATCACCCGTGTACCAGTTTGATCGGCAAAATCATCGATCAACGACCTGGAATAAGGAGCCTGAATGCTGTTGGCAATTACCCCACCGAGGCGGGCTCCCCCGGATGGGGCATATTTATTGATTGCTTTAAACAGATTGTTTGCGGCAAAAATGGCCATGAAGTCGGAAGAGGTAACCACAAATGCCCGGTCTGCAATGCCGTCCCGGATTGGTACAGCAAATCCTCCGCAAACCACATCGCCCAGAACATCATAGAGCACAAAATCAGGCTTGTGCTCTTCGAAGAGCTTCAACTCCTGCAGAAGTTCAACCGCCGCATTGATACCCCGTCCTGCGCACCCCACTCCAGGTACCGGCCCCCCTGCCTCAATGCAGAGAACACCCCCAAAACCAAAGGCGGAGACATCCTCTATTTTGACTTTACTCTGTTCCCGAAGTGTATCAAGTACGGTTGGCAGGTCATTACCTCCACGCAGAATCGTTGTTGAGTCACTCTTGGGATCGCATCCAATCTGAATGACCCGGTACCCTGCCTCCGCAAGTGCTGCGCTGATATTTGAAGTGGTAGTGGATTTTCCTATCCCTCCCTTGCCGTAAATAGCAATATGCTTTCCCTGCTTTTTTTGCTCCATATTTCAATAGTCCTTTTTCTTGATGCTTGATGTCATCACACCTGAAAAGAATTTCTTTTCAAGAGTATCTTGCTCTTGCTCATCATGGAATACATCCTTTCAGGCAATAACACTTGAAGCAGAACCGGCTGGAAGCGAATCTACCTCTGCTTAAACTGCCTGAAGGATGTTACCAGGTATACGATCTTTTCAGCGACGGTGATTGGCAATCATCAGTTGGAAACCCAACTTTTGTGCACTGGAGGCAGCCCTGTTCCTCCGAAAGTGAACCCGCCGCCTGAAATATCCAGCCGTGCACCGGAAATAAACGATGCTTCATCAGAGAGAAGCCAGACAATTGGCTTGGCTATCTCCTCAACAAAGCCAGGACGGCCGATCGGAATCGTTGAGGCAATCTCTGCAAGTCTCTGCTGATCAGCCGCATAGACAGAGGTCATCTCTGTTAAAGTAAAACCGGGACGAACAGAGACAGCACGGATACCCTCCGATGCCACCTCCTTGGCCAGACCAACCGTAAACGCATCAACAGCTCCTTTTGTCGCGGCATAAAAAGAGGCTCCCGGGCGCCCCCCGATGGTCGAGGCCATGGAAGAGACATTGATGATAACTCCACCGTTCCCGCCATGAGCTGTTGACATTCGACGAACAGCTTCCCGTGTTGAAAGAATCAGACCGATAACGTTGGTTTGAAAAAGATACTGCAGTCGCTCTGCATCAGCAGCATCAACTCGCGTAGGCCCCGTACCAATACCTGCACTGTTTACCAGAGCCGACACCGGCCCAAGCTTCTCATCAACCTCCCGGTAGAGTTGCTCAATATCTTCCGGACGGGAAATATCAGCATGTATGGCTATTGCGCGAACACCACCCGCCCTCAACTCATCAACAAGAGTGGCTGCTTCCTGCTCTCTGGTGCGGTAGTTGATGGCTATTGCGTATCCTTTTTCGACAGCAAGCCTTGCCGTTGCGGCACCAATACCGGTGGCACCGCCGGTGATGAGTAATACTTTTGACATAGAATTCTTCCTGTAAATGACTCGGTTATAATGCCTGACGATGAGTTGTTTCGTGTTGAAGCTGACAATGAATCAGGCAACCTGGCCTTTGAACACGTCGAGTGCTTGATCTTCAATACGATAAATGTCATGAATGACGGTTATCGGCGCAGCATAGCAGTCATAGATCTCGTCATAGGTAAATCCATACTTTCTGTAGATGGCGGCTATTTTTTTGTAGAGATCAAAATGCCAGGCTGGTTCAGGTGAACGATGTCCCTCAAAAGCAGATCCCGGATTCGGATTCCAGCTTGTCGCAAAGCAGATAACACCCTTTGATGCCAGATATTCAATTCCTTCGAGAGTTGATTCCTTGGGTTCGATTCCGGCAACGATATTTGAACGCACCTTTCCCCTGCCGAAAACCTCAACTTCATACTCCAGAGCCTTGACCCAATGCTCCCAACCGCCGCACTGCTGCTCTTTCCCTGGGCAGATCGCCTTGAACATGTTTCTGTCCCATACCTCAATATTGGTAGCAATAGTACGATACCCTGCTTCCTTGTACTTGTCAATAATACTGAGGTCGTGAGGAGCACCAACGCAGGCCGTCCCATTGAAATCAGAGAGTCCGGTGTGTTCCTTGATTGCATCAGCCACGTCAAGATAGTACTCAACTTCGCGTCTTTCGGCTACAAATCCTCCGGTAATGGTAAGGTGACGTGCTCCATCCCGGTAAGCCGCTCCTACTGTTTCTCCAATTTGCTTCGGATATTTCCAACCTATTCCTTCCGCCTCACCATAGGTATCCTTCGTGGCATTGATGTTGCAGAATTTGCAATCCTGATCCTTCTCTTTGAGGGCGCATTCATTGCTGTATGGAATAAGAAGCACACCATCTTGCACATAAAGGGCAAGATTGGCCATACTTGTTCCATCAGAAGTTTTAAGTCCATAATACTTTGGTCGCTCAAGAAATTCTATCGGGAATATCACTTTACCATGATGAGCCAGATAATAGGTACCCTGTTCATAGATGAATGAATATGAAGATCTGCGATCCCACTTGACGGTATATGTCAACCCATGCGGAGAACGATATCCTGCCGGAAATTTTATTCCCACATGAGTTTCATGGTCACCCTCAAACAGACAGTGAACTTCTTCCTGATATCGACCACCAAGATCAAGATGCTTGAAGATATGAGGATCAAAATTGATGCCCTCAACACCTGTTATAATTTTGAGCTCCAGCTCCCGGTATACTGTATCTTTAAGGCTGCTCATAGTTTACTTCTCCTGTTTTTAGTTAATTGAATGCTGTTTTCTTCTGTCCTGATCAGTAATAATTTTATAGAAATAACACTGCTGCATAACCTGTTTTAAATTATTGGAACTCATGAACCGAATCATATCGTATAAGTAAACGTATGCTCCGTGTGCAGCATAAATTCTGCAAGTACTTTTTCTTTCATTTCAGCAAATTCGATACTCGCCCTGTCCCTTGGACGGGCAAGAGGTACCGGAATAATTTTCTGCAGTTTTCCAGGCCGGGCTGACATCACGACAATCTTGTCTGAAAGATAGAGCGCCTCTTCAACGTCATGTGTCACCATAATCATGGTAATGCTCTCTTTTTTCCATATCCGCTCAAGCTCCTGATGCATGTACATTCGGGTTAAAGCGTCAAGTGCTCCCAGGGGTTCATCCAAAAGCAGTATCTCCGGTTTATTAACAAGGGAACGGGCTATCGCAGCTCGTTGTGACATTCCTCCAGACAATTGATAAGGGTAGCTTTTTTCAAACCCTTTGAGTCCTACCAATTCAATATGACTGCGAACAATCTCCTTTTTCTCTGTTTCGGTTTTACCGACAATACCAAGAGCAACATTTTTTTCAACCGTAAGCCAGGGAAAAAGCCGGTGATCCTGAAACACAATCCCTCTATCGAGACTTGGCCCATTAAGCTTGCGGCCATCAAGCAGAATATCTCCATCATAATCTGATTCCAACCCGACAATAAGTCGCAACAGGGTAGTTTTTCCACAACCACTCAAACCAATAATTGTTATAAACTCTCCGGATTTGACGGATAAGTTGATATCATCGAGAACATGAATATCATTCTCGTAACCCCGATATTTTTTGCTCACATTTTTTACTGCAAGCGTCCCTTTGCTTTTCATATAATTATCTGGATTGTTTCATGGTTATTCTCCAAAACGAGAAGAAGAGTTCAAACTTTCGCATCAGGAAGTTCATGATAAAGCCAACCAAAGCGATAGCGACAATATCAACCACAACCAGATCCATTCTTGAACATTCTCTGCAGGCCCACATCATCTCACCAATTCCTCCTCCGGAAGTCATAAATATTTCTGCGGCAACAACCAGCATCCATGAAATGCTCAAACTGAGTCGAAGTCCGGTAAGTGTTGAAGGAAAGCTTGAGGGAAGAACAATTTTAAAAAATCGCTTCAGTTTGCCGAATTTGAATACCCTGCCGACTTCAACATAATCGTTTCTCACACTTTTGACTCCCTCGAACGTATTCATAACTACTGGATAACAGGCCCCTATGGCGATAAACAGTACCCTCGACATCTCGCCAAGACTTACCAATACCAATAAAGGAGCCCATGCAGGCAAGGGCACCTGACGGATCGCATTAAAAACAGGAGTTATCAGTTTTTCCAGAAACCTCGACATGCCCAGTGTTATGCCTATGACAAAGCCTGTTGTTGATCCAAGAAGAAAACCTTTTAAAACCCTTACGACACTGATTTTGAGGTTATCGACAAAACTCCCATCATGGAGCACCTCATAAAAACCATTAACAACATCTGCCGGAGATGGAAATAAATTACTCGGAAGAACATTTGTCTGTGAAGCAATAAACCAGACAACGATAATGGACACTGGCAAAAATGCGGCTTCAAAGAGATGCATTACATGTGTTTTGTGAATCTTCATAACAAGAGATCAGTTTTGTACTGTTTTATTTGTTGCTACAGGACGATGCCAGCGCATAAGCGATGCCTCAAGCGTGTTAAGAGTCAAAAACATGAGGTAACCAAAAAAACCAACGACCGCAATACCCACAAAAACAATATCCATCTGAAACAACTGTCGGCCCCATACAATAAGGTATCCGACCCCTTCACCTGCCGCTACAAGTTCAGCCCCGACAACAAGCATCCAGGACATTCCGAGCGCAAGTTTGATTCCGGTAAAAAGTGATGGTAATGCCGAGGGAAGAAGCACTTTTCTCAGAAGCTTTATTGAATTGAATTCAAACGCACGGGCTACTTCGAGATATGACTTGGGAACACCATGAATACCTTCAAAAGTATTGATTAGCATAGGGAAAAAAGCTCCGAATGCGATAAAGACCACTTTGAACGTCTCTCCAATCCCGAACCATAACATGAGAAGAGGAATCCAGCCAAAAAGAGGTACCTGGCCAAGGGCACTCAACAAGGGTGCAATAATACGCTCAGAGCGTTTCGAAAGAGCCATTACTGTCCCAATCATAAAACCAAGTGATGCCCCAAGAATAAATCCGGCGAGAACCCTTGAGAAACTGATACGAATATGCTCTGATAGTTCTCCTGTGTTGAGCAACTCCAACAAAGTCATGAGAACTTTATGGGGAGGAACAACAATCTGGGAGGGTACGATGTCAAGCTTGCAGATGACCTCTATGAAGATCACAAGCAGAATTGGAACAATCAGCCCGATTGCGACTGTCTTCATTTTTTCATACTTCTTGAAAGACATCAGATGACTCCTTTTTGATTGATACCGTACTCAAATGATCTCCTTTTTGACTTGATGGTTGAGGATGGTGTTTGAAAGAAAGCTTGAGTGCCAGCCCCAGATAGAGGGGTATGAAAATCAGAAACACAGCCTGTATACCAAAATATTCTCCGGCAAATCCTCCAATGACGGGTCCAATAATTGAGCCTAAAACGGTAAACATGGCAAAAATTCCGGCGATTTTCCCTTTTTCAACATTGGCATTCGCAATGCGGGTAACATTGATAAGATTGAACATCCCCAGACCGATCCCGATGAGAATTGTTCCTATGACAAGAAATGCTGGATGCCAGATGCATGAAAGCAGTGTCAGGCCTGTAACAACAAAAGCAATACTCGTCAGATAGAAATGACGTTCTTCGAGTCTGTCAAGAAGGCGCCAGAAGGTGAACAGGGTTGCAATAAATGCCAGGCCTTCGATTGACACAAAAAGTGAGGCGGTCTGGGCGGAAAAATGAAACACCCGAATGGCAAGAACAACGATAAAAGCGTTGAAACAGGAAAATGTGGCAAGTGCGAGAGCTTCTGCACCGGAGGCTTCAAGAATGTTCCTATCTTTAAAGAGTTCCCTTACATCTGATAACCTTTCACCAATTGAACGTCCTGCAGAGCCCTTGCTGTCAGGAAAAATTGCCACTGCGCCAATTATCAGCAGTAATACAAAAGCACTGACCAGATAAAAGGTGGCATTAAACCCCAGGTATTTACTCATGGATGCACCAAACACCGGTCCGAGAAAAACAAGACCGAAAGAGTGCGATCCGCGTTGCCATCCAGCTTTGTTACTGCCAACCTTCCTGACAAACTCCAGAAAAACACTGCTCAGGGGAATAAACCTGAAGGCAGTAAAAAAGCCAGCGACGGCAACGAAGAAGCAAAGTGTCTTGGATGAGTGCGCAAAAGGGAAAAAAAGGTAGATGATGGAGCTTGTTACTGCTCCGAAAATAAACACTTTCCTTGGCCCGACATGATCGACCAGAAAACCGATCGGTAAAACCGTAAAAAGCAGCCCGATTCCCTGCATCCCCCCTATCAGGCCAATTTGGGAACTTGTTGCACCGAGCGCAACGGCATACAGAGTAACTGCTATCTGTGCCATACCCATGCTCATCCCGCCCACGACGGAGAGAAGCATGAATTGAAAAAGCAGTTTACTGTCATCACTGGATTGCTTCATTCTGAGTACCTCAATAAATCAAGATGAGTGTGAAACAAGCCCCGTTCTTCTTTTGCCAATGAGCTTCGAACCGCTGGAGATTCGTTTCGTACCTCCTCAGGAGTAATGACCCATACACCGGCAATATCGGCTTCAGCCCCTCTCCTTTCGCGCGCCCTGTCAAGCAGTTTTCGAAATACAGAGCCCGTAATCAAATATTTGTAAGGGCGCCCCTTGACTTGATAACTGGTTAAGCCTTTGGTAATATTGATAGCGACTTTCTTCTCGAACCAGATACTCCTGACCAGATTTTTATTACTCAGAGAGCCCTCCATGCCTTCTGCAAAAACAATTGTTTCATCATCAAGAGTGGTCAGTGATCCCTTGACGACAACATGGGGTCGACCTTCACCATCAATGGTTGAGAGCACTTTAACGCTCCCGGTATCGTTGAGAAGAGCAATAAGTTCTTCAGGTAGTTTACTCATAGGTGTTCCTTTATTTTTTAGTTTAACCGTTCAAGATCAGTGTCGCCATGATTGCCGCAGTGCTTGAAATCATCATTATCAGAGGCAAGACCATAGTGCTTGCGGATTTCGACAAGCCCCCTGATCAGACGCACATAATATTCGAGCGGTGGCTGCTGCTGCCCGGCGAGGCCGGTTCCCCTCCCTGGCCTCCAGACAATGCTCAGATAGACCACACCATTCTTCGAAAAATATTCGCACGCTTCAAAGTTTGAGTCGAGCGCCTGCTCAATGCTTGTAAAGCCATGAGGCTGTGCGAACTCGGCACCGGCTACAAAATTTGTGTAAACGTTTCCTTTGCCAAAAATCTCAACCGCATCAAGAGCGCTCTTGACCCAGTAATCCCTGCCGTACCACTTCTCCTTGCCGGGGCAGATCCACTTGAAAAGCTCCTTGTCCCACACTTCAATGTCAGGGCAATATGAAGAGAGTCCTGTTTCGTCATAGAGACGTTTTACCTGCTGCTTACTGTATGCAGGAGCAATCAACTGGCTCGGAAATCTTCTGGTCTTGAAGTTCCTGCCGATCGCCTGAAGCACCTCAACATAGCGCTGCACTTCGTTTTCGAAGGGGACATTGCCGGAATAGTCAGTGCCTGCCGTCAGGTTGATCTGAGAAAAACGGCCAGGCTCCTTGATAGCCTCACGTACCGTCTCATAAATGTCTTCAGGATGAACAACCTTTGAATAAGAGTCGCCAGCCAACTGCTTATGCGTCTTCAGGTCAGTAAAGAACCCGCAGAATTTGCACTGATCTTTGGTATCCCAGTAATGGCAGTAGCGGTATGGGTAGAGATCCAGACGCTGCGGTCTCGACCATCCGATTGATTCCATCGGAATACCACGGCTTGTCAGCTTACCGTAAAATTCCGGTCTTGGAGAAAAATCCACCTCATCAATACGCACGCCGTTATCGAGTGCATAAAATTTCCCATCACTATGATCGATGGTATAGGGCGTGAGGAACTGGCTATCATTCGGGCCAGTAAGGACACTGGTGCCATCACGCAGCAGAATCGGCCCGGGGAACGGTCGAACGTTCGTCTCTTTGTTTGAAAAAGCTGTTACTTCCGGACCACGATAGTAAGGTGCGCAAGTCGCATCGGATGTTGCATCGGTAAATATTACACCCCTGCGCTGTAAGTCAAGCTTGAGTATAATGGACTTAGGAACATCCGGGTATTTTTCTGCCAGGCCTTCTACACCTAACTCATGATTAAGAGTCATCAGAATTCTTGTTTTTAAGATTTACCGGAATCCACAAGCCGATGCTGTGAATTCCGGCAGAAAAAGGAATTACTTCCAAAAGTTTTCAAGCTTCAGCTCCTTTAAAGCGGCATCCAGATAACTGCGGTCAATCCAGGTGTTGACATCAAAAACATTCCTTATCAGCCCTCTTTGTTTGGCAAAAGCAATTCCGCCTGCATAATGATTCACATAGTTCTTATCAAACAAAAGGTCATTAACATCCCGTAATGTGCGACCCTCTATTTCCTCAAGAACGACTGCCCTCGGGGTACCTCCCTTGACAGATATGGCAATAAACTCATTCCGGTTTTGCTCATCAGAGGCCCATCTGGCAGCCTGGACATAAACCTTGACAATTCTCTTTGTTATTTCCGGATATGCATTTGCAAATTTTTCAGTGACATAGAAACCACCCGTATTCCGCCAATCCTGTGGACTCTTTTTGGTTGAATAGATAATTTTTGCATTACCCTGACTGCGCAACTGCAATAAATTTGTCCAGGCTACAGCAGCATCAATATTTTTGGTTTTCAATGCAGCATCAATATCAGCAATACCAAGATTGTAAATCCGCAGATCACTCTCCTTAAGATTATTTGCTTCAAGAATTCGAGCCAAGGTCAAGTGTGCGTTTGTTCCCTTGAAAAGACCAACCCTCTTGCCCTTGAGATCCTGGATTGATGCAATTTTAGAATCGGAAGGTACACCTATATAGACATTGGTATATTTAGAACCCCCTGCAATAAATTTAGTTTTCAGTCCGCCAGCTCTCCCTACAATGGCGGGAAGATCACCGATATAGGCAAAATCAATTGCATTATTTGCAAGAGATTCATTCGCTGCAGGTCCCGCCCCTTTAAAAAAGGCCCAATCAAACTTGATCCCATCATTCTTGAACTCTTCCTCAAGCAGCCCCCTTGCATGAACGATACCTATAATTCCACCACTATAGGGTTTCCCGTAACCAGCACTATAGGCAGAGCCGATCCGAATAATATTTGGTTTATTTTGTGCTGCCTGCGCCGAAGTCCCTCCGAACGCAATCAAACTGATTAATGCAATAATTATAGCAAGAGTATTTTTCATGATGATTTTCTCCAGAATATGATATTTTTATGTATTAAAAGGTGTACTGAAGCTGAACAAGGAACTCGTTGTTATCGACCTTGTTACTCTCTTCCTGGATGAAGTTGTAATTGACCTGCAGTTTGGTGGTCTGGGCAAAAAACCAGTTAAGTCCGATGGTCGTTATATCTTTTCTGTCACCACTTACGCTGGTATCCGGATCCCATCTGTCAAACCGGACAAATGGTTGAAATGTAGTTGGATACCAGTCATCGTAACGATCCTGAGCCTTATATCCACTTACAAACTGTTCCCCCTGGTTGTAAAAAACTGTAAGCGTGTGCCCACTCTTTTTTATCGTACCATCCTCTCCTTTCGCATACTCAAAAGTGAAGCCAATTGGAGTATTGACATAGGAGAGATCAAAGCCTCTCCGGTTTTTATCACTATCACCAAGAACACCACTTTTTCCGACGTAATAAGATCCTCCCAACGATAACCCACGAAAAACCGATGAATAATCAACAGGAGCATTAAAGACAACCCTGGCAGAAATATCCTTGTTTTTATTATTGTCCGAGAATGTGGTATAACCATACGCATCGGAGCCTCTGCCGTTGAGCAAACCTACTGAATATTCGATAGCAGGAACACGATAACGGAAGCCGGGATCAAACTTCGGCAACAAATCACCTCGAATAACCACTCCGATATCGCGAGCGTCAAGATCAATACCTGAACCAGCTCTGGCAGATTGAGCAAGCTTTATGGTTGGTTTTTTATCTTCTCCTGCCTGCGCTTCAAGACCAAAAGGTTTTTTCAGCTTGCCAGCCGAAATACTCAAAAGCGGATCTTCAGGATTCAAAGAGGGAAGAACAAATGCTGTGATATAGGCATCAAGGGGACTGACCCTGAAGTCGGTTGAGCCATCTGCATTTGCACCACTCGGAGAGGCCAGACTGAACAGATAATTGATATTGCGCCCCTGTTCATAATCTCTCTTGAGACTTCCCTGGAAATTGAGGACAAGTGCATTCAGATCAAAACCGTTTTTTGTTGCCTTTTGCGATGTCGAATAACGAAGCTGGGCAATACCGGTAAAAACAAGAGAGCGTTGAGTACGCGCTGTATTGTTTTCCAGTGTCCTCTGCCACAACTCCTGAAGTGTTGCAACTTCGCTTCTGACACCTTCGAGATCCTCTCTGGTTACCGGTTCCTCTTTAAGTACAGGTTCCTCCACAGCTACCACCTCAGAAGAGGCTTTTTGTTGGGCGTCCGTATGTTCAGCGTCATCGGTATTGGCTGCCATCAGATTGATATTACCAATCAATAAACCTCCAACAAGGAGTGTTAATAATTTAATTTTACTCATCCTTTTATAAATTTAATAATTCCATGAAAATACCTTAAAAAAAAAGCCGATCCTTTTACAATAAGAATCGGCTCACCTCTTGACTTGTCAAAATATTCAAGTACAATTATGGAGCAAAATCCTTAATGTCAGGTTTAGCTGCAAGACAACAAAAACAAGGCGACCCTATCTTTCTCATTTTATATAAATTTAATTAGACGTATTTTAAAAAAGTTGTTCCATTTTTCTCCATAGCCAAAGAACCCAAAGCGACAATACAACAAGAACTATGAATAAATCCATTGTCTTGCATTTTTCCACTTCATACGCTTACCAGTATCGCACCCATTAAAATCAATTTTTTGTTACTTTACAAGCATATACCATAAAAATACCTTCTCTATGGTATGCGTTTTTATATAACATCATGTAAAAGATTTTTCAAGAATTGCATTATAAATAACAGTTACTCTTTTATCTTAATTATCAACATGATAAAATTAATAATAATGAGGGGATTGCAAATCCCGCTTAAACGGCATATTGCATACCATAAAAAAGCTATCTCACCAATATCACAAAGCCGATACCTCAAAAGCTTGCCCGATATCCCAAAACAGGTCATCAACATGCCCTGTCCCGACTGAAAAACGGATCTGCTCAGGCTTTACTCCGGCAAGCCGCTGCTCCCCCCTTCAAGAATGGCGATCCGGTTTTCAAGAACTTCATTGGCTGGATTGGGGGATGCGGGTATAATCAAAGCCAAACTCCTCCACAGAGCTGATGGCCTTTGCCTGATCAAAATTCTTGAAAACAAAGGAGGTTGTCTGATAAATCGGCAAGGCACACGCTCCTGTTGCGGGATCAGGATGCTGACCGGCATGAACCTGCAAGGTGTCGAAATGATATGCTCATTCGCTCACAGGGCCTCATTCACCGCAGGACTCTTTGTTCCGATTTGAAGCGGCTTTGAGTGGTATATCATTCTCGCTCATGAGGAACTCCTGTTGAAATCATTGTGTCGAATTTTTCTGAACAACAATATCTAACAGCTTTCACTCTGAGGAAATCCCGCAAACGCAGTATTCTTTATCCCATAACAAGAGGAGAACTTTTTTGATCAGGCCTTCTTGACAAATTCCGACTTCAATTGCATCGCTCCAAAACCCTCGATCTTGCAGTCGATATCATGGTCACCCTCAATAAGACGAATGTTGCGCACCTTTGTGCCGCCCTTGAGCGCCGATGACGAACCCTTGACCTTGAGATCCTTGATCACCGTCACCGAATCACCATCCTGCAAGAGGGTACCATTCGCATCCTTCCATACGCGGGCTTTGCCAGATACCGGAACCAGCGAGCTGCTCCATTCATGAGCGCACTCAGGGCAGGCCAGGAGGGCCCCAACTTCGTAAGTATATTCCGAGTTACATTTTGGACAGTTTGGTACATCACTCATAGTCTTCCTTTTTCAAGATTTTTTTGACAAAAACTTTTGCGACATGATACTATTTTTTGCCGGTAAAGCCTTGCAACCCTTTGTCTATATGCTTCGCACCTGCGCCACTCCTCGACGGGCAATACACCGTTTGGGGGCATGTCTTCTCCGGAATGGAATGTGTCGACAACATCAAGGCTGGTTCGGAGTAGAACAATGACGCTGTTTCCAGTCCCACCAAAATAGTGCGGATAAGGGTCGCCACGGACGAAAAACCGTGAGCTTGAGAGATACTCGCCGTCTGGGGGCGCAAAACAGAGCCGGCCTGACGCGAAAGAGTTCATCAAGACGTTGCTCCACGCCTCCTGACTCATAGTGCTGTAGAGGCACGCCTCAGTATTTCAGAATATACTGCGACTTGGGATCATGCAGAATGTTAATCCACGACCCATAGGTTGGATTTGGCAACACAAACCATTTTTTCCCCCAGTTATTGCTGTTTTCACCGACCAGGCGATCACGCTCCTGGGGAGTGATACTCGATTTAACATCCGCCAAAAAATCACCAAGATCGTCACCGAACAACATCATGATCCGGTATTTTTTCGAGATATATTCCCTCCGGCTCTTCTTCTCGGAAGTCCAGCCATCCTCCTCGCCAAGTAACAGAACATCTTCAGGCAAAACACCCGCCACACCAACTTTCGCAAGATTTTCTATGGTGCTTGCTTCCTGGCACACTCCAGCTCCCTGACTACCACCTCTGCGGCACTCCCTGTTGGAGATAAAGATGACTCTGACATGTTTGTCTCTCATTGCTTTGATGAACTCGACCGCCCCGGGAACTGCCGTTGCCGATTGCAGGGCGACCCACTCATTCCATGTCACCGCATTCCACTCACCATTTTCAAAAACCACACGCCCCATATACCGGGAATTATCGAGCACCGTTTCATCGATGTCCATGACAATGGCGGGAGGTAATGAAGAGCAATCACCTGCCTGCTCTTTGGCTGCCGTCCAGGTGCCATCAACAAGTGCGGCATCAATGTTCCTCAATGCCGTATTGTAAGCCTGTGTCGTGTTGGCCTTGTATTCCGCCGATGCCTGCATCCATAAAAGGCTGTTGAAATTATTATTGTCGGCCACTGCACTCCTGGCAGAGAGCAGCAAGAAGAGAGCTGCAAAAATCGAGCGATAAAAATTATTCATGGCGAGCACCTCCAGAGTATGGGGTTGGTTCAAAGAGGAAGAGAGCTGAAAACTACCAAAACTAAATATACGCTAACCTGACATTCTTATGGTAAAATGGATGGAGATCATCGCTGGCCCAAATGGTGCAGGTAAATCCAGATTTGCTGATGGTTTTCTCGTTGATATCGCTTACCATAACCTTGTGAAACTCAACGCTGACGAACGCACGATTGAGCTTCGAAAGCAATTCCCCGATGAACCACAACAGTACCTCAATTTTCATGGTTGGCTTCAAATTCGGACACAGTGCCTTGTCAGCCTTGTTCCAATCAACGAAATCAGTTGAATCATGCGTTGACCAGAACTCCTGCTCCTCCGCTTCACTCCTGAATTCCAGAATCGCTGTTTTCCCGTGTTTCATACATATCCTGTTCTTTTCTGTTCAGGTTGGGCGACCCAGTGCATGAGTCCTTGAATCAACATCATTGCTCTGCCTAAATTGCCAGCCCCTTGAACTGGCTGGCGTAGAGATTGTAATAGATCCCCCGCCCGGCAAGGAGTTCCTGATGTCTCCCTTTTTCAACTATGGTGCCTTTGTCGATCACGAGCACCTGGTCGGCATCACGAATGGTGCTGAGCCGATGGGCGATAACAAAACTTGTGCGTCCCTTCATGAGGGTCAGCAAGGCTTTCTGAATACGAAGCTCGGTGCGGGTATCGACACTGCTGGTCGCTTCATCAAGAATCAGGATGTCGGGATTAGCCAGAATAACGCGGGTAATGGCAAGCAACTGCCGCTGCCCTTGGCTCAGATTGCCTGCCCGCTCTGACAGAATCGTTTGATAACCCTGGGGCAGTTGGCGGATAAACTGATCGGCTTCAGCAAGCTCTGCGGCATGGAGACACTCTTGATCGGTGGCATTGAGCCGCCCGAAACGGATATTGTCCATCACTGTGCCTGAAAAAAGAAAGGTCTCTTGCAATACCAGACCGATTTTGCGCCGCAAACCTGGCTTGCTGACACTCTTGATATTCTGGCCGTCAATGGTGATGGCTCCGCTGTTGATTTCATAAAAACGGGTAAGCAGATTGATGATGGTAGTTTTGCCCGCCCCGGTCGGACCAACCAGTGCAACGATGGTGCCCGGTTCTGCGGCGAAGCTCATATTTCTGACAACCTGGTTATCGTCATTGTAAGCAAAGGTCACCTTGTCAAAGCAGATCGACCCGGTGACAGTCGATAATCCTTCTTGAGGGGCCTCGTCAAGTTCTGAAGGGATGTCAAGAATTTCAAAAATTCGTTCAGAACCGGCAAGTGCGCTCTGAATGGCATTGTACATATTAGCCAGTTGGCGAAGGGGCTGAATGAAATTCTGTCCGTAGATGATAAAGGTGGCAATCACGCCTACCGTGACCAAGCCTTTCAGTGCAAGCCAGCCGCCGAACGCGGCAATCAGAATAACGAAAAGGTTGCCCAGAACGTTGGTGAGCGGCATGAGCAAGAGGGCGTAACTGTTCGCATAGACGGCGGCATTGAAAACCTCATGGTTCTGTTTGCGAAAACTCTCAATAACCTCTGCGTTTCGCCGGAATGCCTTGATCACCTTGAGACCACTGATTGACTCTTCCATGACGCTGTTCATTGCACCGAGCTGTTGCTGCAGCTCTCTGAAGCCTTTACGGGTATACTTGGCCACAAACCGGGTAAACCAGAACATAAGAGGAATGACCAGCAGAGAGGTGAGGGCCAGCCACTTGTCGAGGATAAACATGGCAATGGTGATGCCTGCAAGTGAGAGTACGCTGACCAGCAGAGAGGTGATATTTTGTGATACGGCCTGATTGATGGCATCAATATCGTTGGTCAGCCGACTCATCAGCCCGCCTGCAGGGTTCCGGTCGAAATAACTGACGGGCAGGGTCTGGATGTGCATGAAGAGGTCGTTGCTCAACTGCTTGAGCGCAATCTGGGAGATCGAGGCCATAATCCAGCCGGCAAACAACTGGAAAAGATTAAAGAAGAGATAGACCACAATCATCAAGAGCGCAATCTGTTCAAGGCCCGGAATATTTTTGGCCATAATACAACGATCAATTGCTACCCCCATAAGCCAGGGGCCGGCAAGTCCGAGGAGTGTGTAGACAACCACAAGGAAGCATACGGTCAAAAGCTTCGCTCTGAAGGGCAAAAGATAGCGGAAGAGCCGCTGCATGGCCTGACGCGAATTTCTCGCTTTTTCAATCCGGCCAGGATCGCCAGCTCCCCTGAACCCCATCGGCCCACGGCTGGCGTGCAGGGTTGGCTGCTGACGGCTCATAGCTGCCTCCCCTTTTCGTTGAGGCCGTCAACGGGCGTTTCGCCGCCCAACTGCGACTCATAAATCTCGCGGTAGACCGCACTTTGCAGCATAAGCTCGCCATGATTGCCCTCTCCCACCACACGCCCTTTATCGAGCACAATGATGGTATCAGCTTTCAACACGGTGCTCACCCTCTGGGCCACAAGCAGGATGGTGCATCTTCTGCTTTGCGTATGCAGGGCATCCTGTATGCGGGTCTCCGTATCAATGTCAACCGCGCTTGTGCTGTCGTCCAGAATAAGGATTTCAGGTGATGCGAGTAGCGCTCTTGCTATGGCAATGCGTTGTTTCTGGCCACCTGAAAGATTCACACCCCGCTCTTCAACGCGGGTCTCATAACCATCCGGCAAGTCGGCTATAAAGCTGTGCGCCTGTGCCATTGTTGCAGCTTCGACCACCTCTTCGAATGTGGCATCAGGAACTCCGTAGCAGATATTGTCGGAGAGGGTGCCCGAAAAAAGCACGGTTTCCTGCGGCACAATCGCTATTTTTGAGAGGAGAGAGTCCCCGGTTACCTCCCTGATATTGAGACCGTCGATGGTAATACAACCGGATGAAACATCATAAAACCGTGGTATAAGGTTCACCAGCGTCGATTTTCCTGCACCCGTTGCGCCAAGGATGGCAACTGTTTTCCCTGGTTCTGCCACAAAATTGACCGAGTCAAGCACCAAGGCATCACATCCTCGCTCATAGCGGAATGAGACATTTTCCACAACAATTCTGCCGGGAGAGTGCAGGGGCATTCTGTTATTTCCATTGTACTCCTTAATGTCGGGAACAACATCGAGAATCTCATGAACCCGCCTGGCCGAAGCAAGTCCGCTGGCCCAGACATTCGACAACATCGCCATGAAAATAAGCGGAGCCATGGTGGTCAGCAGGTAGTTGGTAAATGCCACGACCTGGCCGATTGAGAGCTCACCGCGAATGGCATCGAGCCCGCCCACCCAAATCACCAGAACCATCCCGGCATTGACGCAAAGTATCAACGCAGGTGTCATACTGGCCATAAACCTCATGACGTGTATGGATTCACCGGTGAATGCCTGATTAGCTTTATCGAAGCGGGCGAATTCAAAGTCATCGCGTACAAAAGCCTTGATGAGACGAATACCGGCAATATTTTCCTGTAACACCGTATTGAGCCGATCGAGCTGCTGCTGCACGGCATGGTAGAGCGGCTCCATTTTCACCACAAAAAAAACAATGATCAGTGAGGTCACAACAAGTAACGGCAGCATGGTGAGCGCAAGCGTGCTGCTGGTACGGATCATCAAAATCAAGCTGCCGATCATCAAAAGTGGCGCTCTGGTACCGATACGGAGTGTCACCTGGGCTACGCGCTGCACAGCCGTCACATCACTGGAAAGGCGTACCATCAGTTTGCCGGTTTTCAAACGGTCGATATTGCCAAATGAAAATGACTGGATTTTCAGAAAGAGTGCTTCACGCAGATCCCTTGCCACACTTTCGCCAACCTTGACCGAGAGAATGTTGTTACCCACAGCAAAGAGCACACTCAACACCGAGATACCGAGCATAAGAAATCCGGTCTGGATAACAACCGCTTGATTGTGCTGATGAATACCCTTGTCAATAATTTCCTGGATCAGGCGAGGAATGGTTAAATCCATTGCGACTACCGCACTGAGCAACAAAAGTGCCGCAATGGACTGTTTTCGATAGGGTTTCAAAAAAAGAGCGAGGCTGAACAGAAAACGCATAGACATGACGTTTATGCCTGCTGCCCGCGCAACCTTGCAATGCGCTCATCCAGCGTTGGATGGGTAGAGAACAACCTCCTCAGCCCACGGCTCTCCTTGCCTGAAATTCCAAAAGCGGCCATCTGCTTGGGCAAGGCGGATGGAAGCTGCTGCGCCTGTAACTTTTGAAGCGCCGCAATCATCTTCTCTTTACCTGCCAGCACCGCCGCTCCGGCATCAGCACGAAACTCCCGCTGGCGCGAGAACCACATCACCACCACGGAGGCCGCTATGCCAAGCAAGATCTCTGCGACGATCCGGACAAGAAACGATGCCGGGCCAGTACCTCGTCTGGTTTCGAAAACAAGTTTGTCAACCGCATAGCCAATAACACGTGAAAGAAAAATAACGAAGGTGTTCAGAACGCCTTGAATCAAAGTCAACGTCACCATGTCGCCATTGGTGATGTGCGACATCTCATGCGCCAGTACCGCTTCGGCCTCGTCATGATTCATGGCATTGAGCAAGCCAGAAGAGACGGCTACAAGGGAGCGATTTTTGGTCATACCGGTGGCAAAGGCGTTAACTTCCGGCGAGTTGAATATGGCAACTTCGGGCATGGTGATGCCAACCCTCTGCGACTGGTTTCTCACGGTATTGATCAGCCATTGTTCCGTTTGTGTGGCGGGGTTTTTAATTACAACTGCGCCCGACATACGCTTGGCTGACCACTTTGAAAGCGCCAGTGAAAGAAAGGAGCCACCAAAGCCGATGATAAGGGAAAAAACCAGCAGGTTACCGAGATCAAGACCGGAGGCTGTCAGATAGGGCTGTACGCCAAGGACGCTCATGGTGACCGAAAGCACCAGCATAATAGCAAGGTTGGTCACAAGAAAGTAAAAGATGCGCTTCATAGTTTTCTCCAACAAGATATTGGTATTGATTTTGATGAGTTTCAGAAACAAAAATTTTATGAAATTACAATATAATTTGGCAACAGCAAAAAAGGGGAGATGAAGAACTCTTTTCTCCTGAATATGTATATTAACTATAAATTTTTTCATGACCTTTAAACCAGGAACAGCCATGATAGCCAGAATTCAGACCCTTTACCTTTTTCTTGTCGCTCTGCTTGCAGCATTGAGCATGATGTTTCCTTTCTGGAGTTTCAACACCACAAAGCTGTTGTTTGTCACCGATTTCTCTTCATTCCCCGATGCAGGAATCTTGCAAGTCACCAGCAACTATGCCGCAGCTCTCTTTTCTCCCCTGACCGCTCTCGTCTCTCTTGCAGCCATTTTTTTCTATAAAAAAAGAGAACTTCAGCAAAAACTTATTCTGCTTGGCATGCTCTTTTTCCTTGGAGACCTGATTTCAAGCCTTGCTGCGGCACATTTCCTGAACCAGTATTTGTGCACCTGTATTGCGTTCACGCACAAACCTGAAGCCGGATTATTCATGCTTCTGCCGGAACCGGTACTCCTCTGGATGGCATTAAAAGGGGTTAAAAAAGATGACAAGATTGCAAATGCATACAAACGACTCTGAACAATGCCGGATTATCTGGTCAATCGGTGACCCCAACGGCATCGGCCCGGAAATCATATTAAAAAGCTTTCTGAAGCTTGAGGGCTCCGGTTACTCCTTTCTTGTCGCCGGATCATACCGCGTCATGGAATATTACCGGGATATGCTTGACTTGCCGGTGGAGCTGGAACGGGTCGAAAGCGCAACTACTGAGGTACCTTGCGGTGTTCTCCCTGTGTTGAGCATTGCGGAACCGGAGAGCATCATACCCGGCACCCTTTCGGCTGAGGCGGGCAGAATCGCCCTGGAGTCGCTCCGTGCAGCGGCTGAACTCTGCCGCGAAGGAGTGTGCGACGCCCTCGTCACCGCCCCTATCAACAAGGAATCCATCGCACTGGCAGGCTCCAGCGAAAAAGGACATACGGGCTTTCTCGGACGGTTGTTCGGGATACCCTCTCCGACCATGATGTTCTATGACCCGGTAACAGAACTCAAGGTTGCCCTTGCCACCATTCATGAGCCTCTTGCGGAAGTTCCGGGAATCATCAGAACAATGGATCTTGACGCCTTTCTCTCCGCATTGTCGCTCTCACTGAACAGCGATTTCGCCATCGCCGCGCCCCGCATTGCCCTGCTCGGCCTCAACCCCCACGCCTCCGACGGCGGAGTGATGGGGTGCGAAGAGCAGGAGATTCTCCGACCCTGCATCGAACGGCTCTCAGAGCGCCTCAAGGTAGAAGGACCCTTTCCCGCCGACGGCTTTTTCGGCTCAAAAATGTACCATAACTATGATATTGTTGTGGCAATGTATCACGACCAGGGGCTGCTCCCCTTCAAGGTGCTTGCCTTCGACACCGGAGTAAACGTCACCCTTGGTCTGCCGATTGTGCGTACCTCGCCCGACCACGGCACCGGTTTTGCCATTGCTGGAAAAGGAGTCGCCTCAGAAAGAAGCTGCTATGAGGCAACGCTGCTCGCCATAACCATCGCCCGGAACAGAAAAAAAATTTAACAAGAACCATGATCTCCTTTACCAACGTTGACCTTGTACTCAATAAAAAACCGGTTTTTCAAAACCTCAACCTGATCATCGAGTCGGGAGAGCTGCTCTATATTGTCGGCAAAAGCGGCAGCGGCAAAACAACGCTGCTCAAGTCGCTCTACATGGATGTAAGCCCAAAAAAGGGGGAGATACGCATT
>SESG01019482.1_pt1 | contig 80895 bp, 80 predicted proteins | sample 3171421 | NCBI WGS metagenome assembly SESG01 (sample SAMN10866946, study PRJNA518727) | freshwater metagenome | biome: subpolar coniferous forest; feature: holomictic lake; material: water; isolation source: holomictic Lake 227, 6 m and 8 m depth | place: Canada: near Kenora, Ontario | collected...
CTCACAACCCACCAAAGTTTTTAAAAGGGAAGCTCCTCAATCTGCGTTCGAATATGTTCGGCGTCATCAAATTCGACCCCTTTCAGAAGCGACATAGCTTCATTCTTGAGTCGCAAAGCTTCTTCGGTTCTACCCATCACATAATTCGCGTAAGCAAGCGCTTCTGTTGCAGAGGCATGCATGAAATTGGAAGCCGGAAGATTTGCACACCAGTACCTACTTAGTTCGGCATGAAGTAGGGCAGCCGGTCCATTTCCTAAAAGCGAATTCACTCTGGAACATTGCCACTCGCCCATAGATTTTTCAGGGTCACCGCCCACGTTGCCCCAATGCCATCGACTTGTATTAGCAAGATGAAGCATTTCTCCATCTTCGAGTGAAGTACGAGTCGATTTTTCGATCAAGTTCCAGCAATCGTTAAATAATTTGCTCGCTAGTTTTCTTTCTTCTTCAATTTCCATATATTTCCTCTATCACCATCGCAGGTTTCAATTTAAGCGAACCTAGTAGGAAACAGTGCCCGCCGCAAGAATTGTGAAATAGCTAGCCACTGGTGGAAGTTTGTTTGAAAAGTCGCACTTGCCCTTGCTTGCACCAGTCTTGTATCTCGGCGTGATGCCCCCAAGGTTTAACGTAACTGTCAACGTTCCTTTGATCGCTTTGTAGGCGCCTGTTCCTCCGACAATGTCCCAAGGAACTGAACTGCCGCTCACTGAAAAAGAACATGTTTGGCTTTGAATAAATGGACTCTGGGTCGTTGCCTTATTTAGGTTTGTGCCGTCCAAAAGGATTGTTCCTTTTTTCAGTTTGATTAATGCATCAGGGGAAGGAGATAGCTTTGATGGCTTTCCATCTGTACCGGCGCCTTCAATCGTGCCGTAATCACCGATGATGCCCGTAACGACTGCTGTTCCAACTGGTGAGGTGAAAGATTGGTTGACGCTGATGATGAGCGTCCCTGAATTAGCTGCTTGTGCTGGGAGCACGGTAGTTGAAGCAATCAAAATTCCACCTAATAAAACCCCAAGCTTTGCTTTCTTATTCTGAACCAATTACATCTCCCCCTATTTGAATGAGGTAATAATAAGGCCCCACCGGTAAACCGATGGGGCCTTAAGAGCGTTTCTTGTTACTTAGTAGGTGTTGAGTCCACTGCAACTACTCGATTGTTGAGAGGTTGTACTGGGCGGTTGTTACCTGAGTAAGCCTCAAGGAACTGGTTGATCTGTGCTTGTGACATTGTGATTGGAGTTGTGAATACATTCCACTTCACGCCTTCTGTACAACCAGGTGTGGTCAAGCTTCCGTCGTATCGAACTGTCTTTGAAGCAGCTGGGAGCAGCTTTGCCCAATCGAGTTCAACCTTTGTTGCTTCTGGATCAGCGGTTGCAACTGTTAGCTTGTCTGTGAATGCCTTCCACTCAACGTTCTCTTTACCAGCCTTGATGAAGACGCCAACTACTGCAAGCTTGCCTGCATCTGTCTTGTGAACAAAGTGAACTTCTACTGGGTAATGCATTCCGTTGATTTCGTGCTCGCTTGGAGCATGGAAGTGAAATTGTGCGAATGTGTATGCAACGCCGCCGATTGTAACGGTGCTCTTTTCAGCTCCGAGAGGTTCAGCTTCAACGGTGTGACCGTTGTTGAAGATTCCTGCTTCGCCCTTAACGTATGAGAACTTAAGGTTTACAAGATCTGTGCGAACTGGATTTACGATGTTGATTGGTGACTGTGCCGAACCATCTGCGCAAGCTGCGTAGTTTGTTGGATCGATAGTCTTCCAATGTGATGGGCCAGTTGCACCTGTGTAGGTCCAAGCAACTGCTGCGCCTGATGCTGTTGATGCAACTGCGATAAGGGTCGCAGCAGCTACAGCGGTGACGCCAAACTTAAATTTAAAAGAACGTGATTTCAAAAAAATCTCCCTGATTAACTTGCCCCAACCTTCTGTCAGGGCAACCGGGGAACCCTAGACTAAGAGTTCAATTACCGAGAGGAATGACCACGCGAAATCTCATTATTTGGGATTTAAGCGCGGAATTTAGTAGCTAAATTCCAATTAATTGATCGCGTGAACGATTATGTCAAAACTCTTTCGATCAACTTGTAGAAGTTGATGATTCGCAATTGGGGTCCATCCAGCTTGATCCCAGCCCGATGATGCAACCAAAAAGCCGTTCTCGTCCTTGCGATAGAACAAGTCGTAGTAATCATCTGGCTCGCCCTTTGGTCTGCGATCTTGATGAAATTCAGAGACGATATAGAAGGTCTCAGGAGTAAGAATCATCGCGTTAAGACTTGATGAATAAAGATTTGTTTTGATGATGTTAAGCGCCGAGAGAATTCCAGCCACTTCCCCGTGTTTTTCTATCTCTGTGATGATGAGGTAGAAGTACTTCTCGCTATCTGTCTCACCACGCGCAAGCGTCAATAAACCAGGATTGATGTATGGATCTAGAGAATCGGCAGGAACGACTCCGCCATTGTGAATAAAAGAATATTTTCCATAGATAAATGGATGTGTATTTCCTTCTTTGACCGAGAGTCCGGATGTTGCCCATCGAAGATGAAGCAATGCTCCATCACTCTTTAAACCGTGAGTCAGTTCTTTGAATTTATCGCTGTGATCAGCCTGTGTTGGCTCAACGGCCAACTCAATTGATTGAGCGCGAGAATTTTCAGATGCAATTCCCCAGCCATCGCAATGTTTTGACGACAAAGCCGCAAACTCATCGAATGAAGAACCTGCTATCTCTGCAAGAGATTTCTCTTCCGTAGAAACATAACCCATAAGGCGGCACATAAATAAACTCGCTTCTTCTTAAAGTTGTGTATCGAAAAAGACGTTCTTTGTTTCAGTGAATGCATCAAGTGCATCTGGACCAAGTTCGCGGCCCAAGCCTGATTGCTTGTAACCACCAAATGGCGTCCAGTATCGAACTGAGGAATTAGAATTTACAGAGAGGTTACCGGCCTCAACAGCACGAGAAACTCTCACCGCTCTACCAATATCGCGTGACCAGATTGAACCAGAAAGACCGAACTCGCTGTCGTTTGCAATTCGAACTGCATCATCTTCATCTTCAAAACGGATAACTGAAACAACGGGTCCAAAAATTTCTTCACGATAGGTGCGCTCAGAAACATCAGTAACTTCAAGAACTGTCGCTGGGAACCAGTATCCAGGACCTTCAGGGGTGGAACCTTGGAAGGCAACCTTTGTGTTTTCAGGAACGTATCCGCGAACGGTTTCAAGTTGCTTCGCTGTAATTAGAGGTCCCATTTCTGCAGTATCCAAACTTGGATCTTCGCAGCGGAATTTCTTTACAGCGACTTCAAAATTCTCCATGAACTTGTCGTAGACAGAACTCTGCACCAAGAGGCGTGAGCGAGCGCAGCAATCCTGACCAGCATTATCAAATACCGCTCCTGGAGCGCTCGCTGCTGCCTTTTCAACATCAGCATCAGCAAAAATAATATTTGCACTCTTTCCGCCAAGTTCAAGTGTCAATCGTTTCACTTGATCAGCGCATCCGCGCATGATTCCTTTTCCAACGGTTGTTGAACCAGTGAAAACAATCTTGCGAACAAGTGGGTTAGTAACAAAGCGATCGCCGACGACGCTTCCTTTGCCAGCGATGACATTGAAGACGCCTTCAGGAATTCCAGCCTCAAGAGCTAATTCGCCTAATCGGATTGCAGTCATTGGCGTTACTTCTGCTGGCTTTAGGACAACAGTGTTGCCTGCGGCAAGCGCCGGTCCAAAGCCCCAGCCCGCAATTGGCATTGGGAAATTCCATGGAACGATGATTCCAATGACGCCAAGAGGTTCTTTAAAAGTGATGTCGATTCCGTTTGGAACTGGAATCTGGCGACCAAATAGGCGTTCTGGTGCTGCGCTGTAATAGTTGAGTACATCGCGAACGTTGCCCGCTTCCCAGCGTGCATTTGAAATTGTGTGTCCAGAATTAAGAACTTCAAGTTGAGCAAGTTCTTCATTGTGACTGTCAACCAATGCAGCAAATTTGCGAAGTAACTTCGCTCGATCTCCTGGGTTTACTTTGCGCCATGACTCAAAGGCTTTTGCTGCCTTAAGAATTACCGCATCAGTTTGAGCCACATCAGCCATTGCAATTTCTGCAACTGCCTTTGTTGTGACTGGATTAATGACTGTATATGTACTCAGTTAAATCACATCCGTTCGAAGCTACGAAAACGTTCCCAATCAGTTACAGCACGCGAGTAGGCATCAATTTCGGTATCTGCCATATGCGCATAATGCTTCTGCACATCTTCGCCAAATGTATCGCGAACCCACTGGCTATTTGCCCAAATATCGCGAGCCTCTTGAAGTGATGTTGGCACGCGAGAAGTTTCAAGTGCGTATGCATTTCCAGTGAAAATAGGCTCAAGTGTCAATTTATTTTCAATTCCGTCAAGGCCTGCGGCAACCATTCCAGCTACTGCAAGATATGGATTTGCATCCCCACCAGGGACGCGATTTTCAACGCGCAGTCCGAGGCCAGAGCCAACTAAACGAAGAGCGCACGTTCGATTATCGCGACCCCATTTAATTGCTGTTGGCGCAAATGTTCCTGGTTGGTAGCGCTTGTACGAATTGATATTTGGTGCGAAAAGAAGTGAGAGTTCACAAAGATGAGCTTGGACGCCAGCAAGATAGTTGCGACCAAGTTCGCTCATTCCATCGCCAGCATCTCCGGCCATTACAGCGTTGCCTGCTTTATCGCGGAAGGAGAGGTGGATATGGCAAGAGGATCCTTCTTTTTCATTGAACTTTGCCATAAAGGTGAGTGAGCAGCCCTGCTGAGATGCAATCTCTTTAGCGCCCATCTTGTAGATGCTGTGGTTGTCGCATGTTGTGAGTGCGTCGGAATAACGGAAAGCGATTTCATGCTGACCAAAATTACATTCACCCTTAACGGATTCGACAACAAGCCCAGCGCCGGCCATTCCAAGGCGAATCGAGCGCAAAAGCTTTTCAATTCGAGCGGTGCCGGTAAGTGAGTAATCCACGTTGTACTGATTTGCAGGGGTCAAATCTTTATACGCCTTGTCCCAAGCCTCTTCATATGTGTCTTTGAAAACGATAAATTCCAACTCAGTTCCGCACATAGCCACCATGCCGGCCTTGTCTAGGCGATCAAGTTGCTTCTTCAAGATCTGGCGAGGTGAGACCGTGATTGGATCTCTGTGGTGATCAAGTAAATCTGCCACGACCATCGCGGTGCCATCATGCCAAGGTAGGTAGCGAAGGGTGTCTAGATCGATTGCCATCATCATGTCGGCATAGCCCGTCTCCCATGAGGAAACTTCATATCCCTGAACGGTATTCATATCTATATCTACTGCCAGGAGGTAGTTGCAGCCTTCGGTTCCATTGGCAAGCGTGTCAGCCAGAAAGAAGGGCGCGTGAATACGCTTTCCCTGGAGTCGGCCCTGCATATCGGTTATGCCAACAACGACCGTGTCGATACGACCGGCTTCAATATCAAGGCGAAGATCTTCCAACGAGAGCACAAGGGCTCCTTTCAGGCTCAGCAGGGCAGCTTGATGCTGTGAGTACAGGAGGCTACTCGCTCAAGCTCGAGGCGACAATGGTCTTTTGAGTTTGGCTCCCTAACTTTCTTGCAAACAGAGGATTAATTTTCCCCTTTGGTACTAGCAATTGAGAGTGACTCACTGCACAATTCTTTCACCCGTAATAACCACCTAGAAAGGCTGGACCTTGCACAATGGTTAATTCGAATGATGCTGATGCTCAGAAACTTGCTGAGCTCGGCTATAAACAGGAGTTTGATAGAAAGTGGAGCGGATTCCACAACTTTGCAATCTCGTTCTCGATTATTTCAATCCTTTCCGGTTGCTTCACGACTTTTGCTCAGGCTTGGAATAACGGCGGTCCAGTCGCGATCTCTGTAGGTTGGCCAATAATTGCTGGCTTAATCATGATCATCGGCTTAACTATGGCCGAGCTTGTTTCCGCAATGCCTACTGCAGGCGGAATTTATTACTGGGCTCTTAACTTGGGTAAGCCAATTCATGGCTGGGTTACAGGTTGGCTAAACCTTCTTGGTTTGATCACTGTTACAGCTGGCGTTGACTATGGCTTCGCTAACTTCTTTACCTATGCGATGAGCAAGTACACAAGTGCGTTTGATCCAGGCAACTTGAAGACAATTTTCATTGTCTTTTTCGTAACCACTCTTATTCACATATTGATGAATATTTGGGGCGCAACTTTTATTCACAAATTGCAAGGAATCAACGTTTGGGTACACGTATTTGGTGTTGCTGCAATCATTTTGATTTTTGTACTTATCCCTACACATCACCAGACAGCGCATTGGGTTTTCACTCACCAAATCAATAACAGTGGATTCTCACATCGTGCATTTTGGATTTATGTTCTACCTTTGGGCTTCCTTCTTACTCAGTACACAATCACAGGCTTTGATGCTTCGGCTCACGTCTCTGAAGAAACTGGTCAAGCAGGCAAGGCAGCAGCACAAGGTCTTTGGAAGTCGATTGCCTATTCAGCAGTTGCTGGATGGATTCTTCTACTCTCATTCCTCTTTGCAGCAACTGATGAAGCAGGCATAACAAAGGGTGGCGGAAGCGTACTTGGACTCATTGACTCCGCAGTTCCTGGCGGTTGGGCAAAAATAATTATGATCATTACTTGCCTCGGTCAATTCTTCTGTGGAATGTCTTGCGTAACTGCTGGATCACGTATGTTGTTTGCGTTCTCTCGTGACAAAGCCGTACCAGGCCACAAGTACTGGACAAAGCTTGATGGAAACAAGAATCCTTCTCACGCAGCATTCGGACTTGGAGCTGCGGCGATTATCGTAACAATTCCAGCGCTCTGGTCTGCAGTGGCATTCTTCGCTGTTACATCGATGGCCGTAATTGGTCTTTTCGGATCATTCGCAATTCCAATCTATCTACGCTGGCGCAAGGGTGATTCCTTCGTGCAAGGCGAGTGGAACCTTGGAAAGAAGTGGAAGTGGATGGCTCCTGTTGCGGTTCTAGAAATCGTATTTGTTTCAATCTACTTCATTATGCCAACAACGCCTGCTGGTGTTTGGTGGGGTAAAGGCTTTGATATTAAGGCAGCAAACTACACACCTATCGGGTTCCTCGTTGTAATCGGTGGAGCACTTATCTGGTGGGCACTTGGCGCTAAGAACCACTTCAAGGGCGCAGTTCGTACCCTTGACTAAAATGTAAGAAGAAATGAGTAGAGCCGCTGCGCAATCTGCGTGGCGGCTCTACTATTTACACAAGCTATTTGAATATTGAAAAGTGAGGAATTAGAAATGAGAGTCGAAAACAAAGTTGCGATTGTTACAGGCGCGGGTTCGGGTATCGGTGAAGCAAGTGCAATTCGCCTTGCCGAGGAGGGTGCAAAAGTAATTTGTGCTGACATCAATTCTGAGGCAGCGCAAGCGACTGCTCAAAAGATTCACGCATCTGGTGGAATAGCCCGGGCGGCTGCGGTAGACATATCGGACTTTCAACAATGCGATGCTGTTGTTGCTGATGCAATCAAAGAATTTGGAACCGTTGACATTCTGGTCAACAATGCTGGAGTAAATCTGCCTGGCGTATTCCACGAAGTATCAAATGAAACCATCGATCGCACGCTCTCTGTAAATATTAAAGGTGCAATGTATTTAACGCGCGCAGTTTTGCCTGCGATGCTCAAACAAGGAAGCGGTTCCATCGTAAACATGTCCAGCGTTAATGGGCTGGTTTCAGAACCCTTCCTCAGTGTTTACTCGGCTTCTAAAGGTGCAATCGTGATGTTTACTCGCGGAATTGCTTTGGATTACGCCAAGACTGGCGTGCGCTGCAACGCTATTTGCCCTGGGTGGGTTGATACGCCAATCAATCACGCGCATGCAAAGATGCTTGGTGGACTAGATCATGTATATAAGACTATTGACTCGTTCCAACCGATTGGTCGCCCGGGTACTCCGCGCGAGATTGCAAACCTTGTTCTCTTCTTGGCATCTGATGAATCCTCATTTATGACTGGCTCCATCGTTTCGGCCGATGGTGGAATGACAGCGCAATAAAAGTTATTGCTGAATTAGCTTTCCCCAGCCTTGAATAACCGGCTTCCAAATTCGGGCAAGTTCGCTTTCAGCATTACGCACTTCATCCTCAACAGAGCTTTTTCCCGATTCAAGAAATGCATTGTCCGCATCGTCTTCCCAAAGTTTGATAATTGAACTATCCACTTCTGGGTGAAATTGAGTCGCGTACGTCTTGGAGTCAATGCGAAATACTTGATTAGGACAGAGTGCACTTGAAGCCAGAGTTACCGCGCCAGTTGGAAGTTGGGTTACTTGATCTTCGTGCCATTGTGTAACAAGAACGTCGGTGCTTAAATTAAAAATCGGATCATTTATTGCAGCCTGGTTCGGTGAAATTGAATAGATTCCAATTTCTCCTACTTCTGCACGACTAACTTTTCCATCAAGAGCTTCAGCCAACAGTTGGGCGCCTAAGCAAATTGCGAATATCGGGATATCCCTTGCAACTGCGTCAGCAAGAAGTTTCCGCTCATCAGCCAACCATGGCGCAATGTGATCATCAAGCGCGCCCATTGATCCCCCAAGAGGAATCACAGCTACAAAATCACTTGGAACTTCAGTTGGAACTTGTTCGCCAGCAAAAGCTTTGATGACGACAATTTCAAATCTCTGTTCCTCTAACCACGTTCCCACCAAATGTGGTGGATCGGTTGGGTCATTTTGGATGGCGAGTATTTTCATAGTCCCAAAATTCTAATGGGCAGTTAGTTGTGCCCACAGAGGTTTCTCGAGTGTCCACGCAAAAGAAGCGGTTAAATGACCGCTGTCTACATAAATGACATATTTGCCCGCCAATGGCGAGCATGGATTAGTCGTACAAATCCATGATGTCGGATCGACGTAAGTCACTCCGGCCGTCGAAGCTACATGGGCTTCCTCGGCAAGCCAACTGAGAGAAACCGCTTTGGAGTAAGGCGTCGAACATGCAGCAATACTGTCTTTGTGAGCTTTTAGGCAGGTTGGGGAATCTACGCTCGATATAGGAGTGTCTGAAATGTAAACAACTTGCTTGGAAGCTTTCTTGAGAATGTTAAATGTGCGTGCCATTCCCGCTTCCCAAGTCATAGTTCTTACATTTCCAGCAAGGACCTTCGTATTTGAATCTACTGTCGAAAATCCACGGGTACCTGCGACGAAAATCATCGAAGGCTTCATCGAGACTATGTCGTTCAAAGTTTCGTCACGCCAGATTGTGCAATTCGGCATAAGCGCGTTCTTTGTTGAGTTCCAGGCCAAAATGTCGGAAGGCCAACATGAAGACATCGTTAAAGAAGCAAGCTTCCACTTTTTTGCAATGGCTAAACGTTCAATCGCAGGAAACCAAGAAAGTGCATGGCTATCGCCAAACAAAACAATTGTTGTCTTAGATTTCAAATTTCCATAGATGCAAGCAGACTCCGACTTTGTAAGGTCTTGTTGTGTATGACATCGATCTTTGTACGGCTTGGGACGATCGCCAACTATTCCAGAAAGGGTGGGAGTCACATTGGTCGGAATAGGGCTATCTACAAGCCGCGGCATCAGCGAAAGCGAAACAGAGGTTGTTTGGATGGTGGTTACCGTTGAAGAATCTTCGGCTCTCGACGGTTGCTGTGAAAATGAAGCCATAAAGAAGACTGCCGCAATCAGGGCCACCGCTCTTCGCTGGGTCATGGCCCGATTCTCGCAGTATTTTTCTCCGAAGACGAGATAGAAAGTGCTGTGAATTCGCCTCTAGAATAGAGCCATGGAACTTCAAAAAGTCATCCTTTACTACGGATTCACGCCAGTGGCAGATCCTCTCGCCTTAAAAATGTGGCAGAAGAATCTTTGCGAATTACTCAATCTCAAGGGTCGCATTTTGATTTCAGAGCACGGCATCAATGGCACCTTGGGTGGCAATATGTCAGATCTCAAGAAATATATTCGCCAAACTAAAGAGTATCCGGGCTTCAAGAAGATTGATTTTAAATGGTCTGAAGGCCAGGGCGATGAATTTCCTCGTCTAAGCATCAAAGTAAAGAAAGAGCTTGTAGCCTTTTCAAGTCCAACCGAAATACAAGTTGATATAAATGGAGTCGTTAATGGCGGCAAACACCTTCGCCCTGAAGAGGTAAATCAACTGGTCGAGGATCGTGGGGATGAAGTTGTCTTCTTTGATGGGCGAAATGCATTCGAGGCAAAAATTGGTAAATTCCGTGGGGCACTTGTTCCAGATGTTCTAACTTCTCACGATTTTGTGGGAGAAGTGGAATCTGGAAAGTACGACCACCTTAAAGATAAGCCAATTGTCACGTACTGCACGGGTGGAATTCGTTGTGAAATTCTCTCGGCTGTAATGGTTAACCGCGGTTTCAAAGAGGTCTATCAGGTAAAAGGCGGAATTGTCCGTTACGGCGAAAAATTTGGGAACGATGGACTCTGGGACGGATCGTTGTACGTATTCGATAAGCGAATGGTTCACGACTTCAGCGAAAATCCAGAAATCATCGGCGAATGTGAAAAATGCGGTGGAAAGACCAAGAGCTTTAGAAATTGCGCCAACAAGGCCTGCTACCAGCTGATTTTGCTCTGCGATGAATGTGCGAGCGTTCAATCCAATACAGAGTGTGGTCATGAGCCGTCCAAAATAAATCACAAAGGAATGGTTGGTTAATTTTCAGGGGGCTATCCCCCTGAACCACCTTTTTGAAACTCCTCCAACGCGGAATATTTAGCGGGTGGAAATCCCCAAGTTGTTGCGCCAATTCATGAGGATTTGGGACGGAAAGCTCACATGATGCACATTGCCGAAGATGTACGCATGCAGGAGCTCTTGGCGACCGAAATTCTAGATACGCCTCGAAATGCACGTTTTGATGAAATCCTAGATCAACTCTGTGAAGAACTTGATTGCTCTTACGCACGCCTCTCTTTCATCGACAAGGAGAGAATTTGGATTAAGAGCAAGAGGGGAATTTCTGTTCAGGAATTTCCTCGTACTGGTTCAATTGAAGAAATTCTTCTGGAGAAAAAACTCGACATTATTGAGCTTTCACAAGATGACATTGAATCCATCTCTGATCCATTCGATTTTAAAAACTTAGGAATCACCGAAGTTTTTGCTGTTGCCATCCGCAGTCAAAGCTTGGCGATAGTCGGTTGCTTAGTGATGGCCTTTAAGGGAACACAAACATTTGGAGTTGAATTCAAGAATCTTCTCATTAGTACTTCGACAAAATATGCTGAATTACTTGAAACTCGAAGAGTGGCAGATTCGCTCCTAGCCACACTACGCGACCAGCAAGAAGAGATTCGTATTCGTTATAGTTCCGAAAGAATTGCACGCACGCTCACTAGTACGGTGACAGACAGAGATCATTACTACCAAGTCATTGAAGCATTCACCCAAACCGTCCTTAATGAATTTGATTGGTGGGCATGCCAGATTTGGTTTGAAACAGATGGACAGCTTGTTCCAGAAAAATGGATTTTTGGCCCTTCCGCGCCACGTTCAATATTCAATCTTGAGAAGATTTTCACTTCACCCTTTCTCTCTCCTTCAAATGAAGAGACCTTGTCACTTCCCTACACGTCAACCGTAAGCCCCGTTCTTGATACGGCTGGAGTCCTGTGGGCAAAGCAAAACTCACAACTGGAAGAATTGGGGCTCAGAACTTTTCTTGATGTGAATGTCGCCGGAGCTTCCACGACTGCAATAAGACTACTTTTTGTCCTACCAAGTTCGAGGGTTCTTCCCACTCGCCTTCGCCTTACATTTGAAAATGTGATTGCCCAGTTACCTCAGCTCATAAGAAGAGCAAGATCAGTTGAGGAGCTTAATTATCGAGCTACCCACGATGAATTAACTGGCTTGCTTAACCGTCGAGGCCTGGAAGTGGAGTTCGCCCAGATTCCTTCCCATGAAGGTATCAAGCGCTCGAAAACCATATTCTTCTTAGATTTAGATCGATTTAAGAGCGTCAACGACACATACGGTCACCAAATTGGCGATGAGCTCTTGGTGGAAATTTCTCATAGATTAATGAAGAGTAGCCGCCCGGTGGATGCGATTGCGCGCATCGGCGGCGATGAATTTGTGATTGTCGCCCAAGGTTTTGATCAATCTGATGACATCGCGACCACTAGTAATAGATTCTTGCATAATCTCTCCGAACCATTTATTGCTTCCGATGGAACAAGGATTTCTCCCAAAGTTTCCATTGGTATTTCCACGTGGGATTCGATTGAAGAACTCACCCACGCAGTAACGCAGGCTGATAAGAATATGTACGAAGCCAAGAGCAGAGGTGGGAATCAGGCGGTTTCTGATGGGTGGGCTTCGACTGACTCCTTCGGACTAGAGTCTGGAGAAAATTATGCTATTTCATACCGAAGCATCAATAACAAAGACGGTAGTCAGCTTGTTGGCGTTTTAACGCGAGTGAAACTTCCAGCATTTTTTGCACCACGCATGATTTCAGAAATATCGGGACAAATTTATCAAAATGCGAGCATGAGAAATGTATCCAATTCATCGGAATTTATTCTCCTTCTGGATATAGCAGCAACAAGCCGCTCAGATCGAGCAAACACCTTGTCTCTTGTTGATTCGATCACTGAACTTGTAAGCAAGAAATTTAAAGTGGTGAGCGTCGTTAATCTTGATTCTCGAACTCTTGATGGAACTCCCATCGCAAGAGAAATTATTGGGCATGGAAACGCCACAATTGCTCTTGGAAACCTCTTTGATAAACCATTTGAAGTCCAGCTCATCGAAGAGCTACGACCAACGTTTTTGATTCGATCTTCTTCTTCAATTGATTGGGATAGAAGCAATATGCCAGTTTTAGCTGATAGAGCCGCTCTTTCGCTCTCAGCCGAAATTGGAATTCCTACAATTCTTCCTGCCGAATATGCCGAGCAATACGGAGAATACTTGGAGAAATTTGCAAGTATTCTCTATCTAAACAATGAAGAGGAAAGCTGACAAGATGAAACGAATAATCCCTGTGTTGCTTGCTGTGCTTCTCTTATCTGCGTGCGGGGGTGCTGCTCAACCAAAAGCTTCACCAACTCCAACCGCATCCAAGAACCCTTACGGAAGTGGTTTTAAGGTTTCTCCCCCTGCTGATAGCGACATAGTTCTAACTATTAAAGGCGCCAGCACCATAAACTTCACCATGAAACAGTTGAGAGATCTTGGAACGTCTCAAATCACAATCCAGGAGCCATTCGTAAAGGCCAAGCAGACATTTGGAGTCGTGAATTTCAAAAGTCTTTTCGACTCATTGAAAATTGCTCAAAACGCTTCATTGAATACCGTGGCCCTAAATGATTATGCATTTAAAGCCACCGCAAAGGATTTCTTCAATAACCAAGCCTTACTTGCCGTTTCTCTGAACAATGCTCCAATTCCTATGGACGCAGGTGGCCCTATCCGCCTCGTATTCAATACTTCGAGTAAATGGTTCACTAACCTAGATGCATGGAACTGGAGTTTGCGAACGGTCGAGATTGCGTAGTCAATGATTGATCGAATCCGAAGTGCCTCCTTTTTTAAGATAAGGGTCGGCCAAGTTGCGCTGCTCATCGTTGCAACCATCGGAATTGGATCTCTGGCTGGATGGTCTGTCTACTCTTCTACACCTCATCAAGTTGAAAAATTGTCTATCCTCGCTGAATCAAATGATGCCGCATCCCTTGCCTACTCACAGCGAGAAAGTTTCAATTTAGCGCTCATCATTGAAGATTGGGTACGTGGCGAGGTAGTTATTCGAGATGTTGAAATTTCTCGAGCACTTCTTGGGCAACGTCTCCAAGTTAAGTTGGTTAACGGAAATCCAACGTATGATGTAATGACAAATTCCTATAAAGCGAAACTTGAAGAGATCGATAAGTTCATAATCGCCAACTCCAAAACGCCGTTGTCCGGACGCGCTCCTGCGTTTAACAAACTGAGACCAAATTATGATTTATTCTTAACCGAAACTAGACGAATGAGTAAGACAATCCAACAGGAAAGCTTAAAGCAAGTAAATAAAGTAGTTCAAAATCGAACGCGTTCGGAATATTATCAAAGCGGAATTTTGCTAATTACTATCCTGGCGGGACTAATTCTCCTTGTTTGGCTCGTACGCGATCTCTCTGTTGCATTCAGAAAAGCGAAATTAATCCTTCAAGAAGAACAACTTAAGCTAAACAGCGCAACCCAGATGCTTGAGATATCAAGAGCAATGGACCGGTTCCAGCGTTGGCTCACCGAGATGCAACTGACAGCGCTTTCTGGCCCCGATTTTGCCAACTTATTTGAAAAGAAATTGCAAAAGGAATTGTCTATCGAAGCCTTGCGAGTTACCTCTTCTGGGGATTCATACAAAATTGAATTTCCCGCTGACGTGGGGCTAGAAGAAATAGCATCGAAGCTAGTCCGAGCTCGATTTGCAGATGCAGTAAAACAACATCAATCCAGACTGAGACTTTTTGTGGAAGCGGAATATCGCGCGAGCCATGATTTCCTCACAGGATTCTTGAATGAGCGAGGGTTGAACATCGCTCTTTCAAATCAAGAAAGCAAAAGCGAAGTAGCGCTTGCGGCACTATTTATTGATGTAGACAGATTCCATCGAATAAACGATTCAATGGGTTTTGAGGTTGGTGATTCAGTTATGACAGAGATTTCATCGAGAATGAAAAAGCTTAGTTCGAGTGAAGATTTGGTCGCTCGCCTTAATTCTGATGAGTTTGTCTTTATCAGCCCTGTAGCAAATGAAGCTCAAGCACGAGCTAAGGCTCTGGCACTTCAATCAGATTTGCAGTTCACTACTCATCACAGCGATATTGAATTGAATTTAACATTTACTATTGGCTTGGTTTTGTACGCGCCTACAGAGTTAAATCCATCAGAATTGATTCATCACGGTGCGATTGCCCTCAACATTGCAAATAGACAAATTCGTGCAGGTTTTGCAACCTATTCAGAAATGCAAGGCCAGGAATATGTCGAATCACTCGCTGAAGAGTTTGCTATTCGCCAAGCGATTAAATTGAATGAATTTGAACTTTATTTTCAGCCGGTTATCGAATTAAGCACGAATCAAGTAATGGGTGGTGAAGCGCTAATTCGTTGGAATCGACCTGGTTATGGGGTTTTACTTCCAAACGAATTCCTTTCCAAAGTTAGCGATCATGACCTTGAAATTGAACTTGGAGACTGGATTATTGAAAGTGCTCTTCGCTTCAGAGCCAATGCGAGGCTATTCCAGGAAGAATTGAACCTTGACAGTTTTAGAGTCGGAATAAATGTGGAAGCCTCCCAAATTCGCCGAAGCGATTTTGCCGACAAATTAATGGAATCGGTCCAGAAACTCAATATTGACGCCACCGATGTCTCCATAGAGATCACTGAACACTCACTCACCGATGGCGATATTGCACTTCAACAATTGCGTAAATTGAAAGCAAGTAATTTTGTCATTGCGATTGATGATTTTGGTACTGGTTATTCAAACCTTTCACAGGTTAATAGTTTGCCAATTAGCGTTCTTAAGATTGATAGGTCCTTCTTGATACCCGGGGCTGGAACGAGCATGGATCGTCAACTTATCCTTGATATAAAACAGCTGGCCGATAATTTAAAGCTGAGAGTTGTGGCCGAAGGGGTTGAATCTGTGGAGGTAGAGAAGTTCCTTGTAGATTCAGGAATTACAAGAGTTCAAGGCTTCTTGTATTCGCCCCCACTTCCAGAGGTCAACTTCTGGGGTTGGGTTAGAGATTTTAAGAATTCCCAATCTCTCCACGCGTAATTAATTAAGTTAGGGGGCTACACCCCCAAATATTCCCCCGTGAAATGAGGGTTTAGAGAATTATCTGCCATGACAGATTTTCTAAATACTAGCGGAGGGTAGTATGGAGAATAATTTATTGCTTGTTATTGCCAACCCAATTTCACCGACGTATATCGATGGCTTAATCGCGACATACGCACCGGATGTAAGAAGTCGGCAGTATTTAAAATTTGCACCTGAAGATGATGCTATCCAGGCGTACCGGTTGATTTGGCCTGGCGCAATCATTATTGATATTGATTCGGTGAAGCCAAGTCATGCTCTGGACATTCGAAATAACTTGCGCCAAATTGCGCCACTTCTACCGTTTATTCTCACAGCGAGAAAAAATTTGCCACAATTTAGTTTTGCTAATCGGTTAACTCCTATTGCAAGTTCGGCTTATTGGCTCAATCCCAGTGTTGATAACGGTGACACCTTCCTTGAAAGTGTAGGAAGCACCATTAGAGGAAGCGTCTCGCTGCCAGACGACATCATGCAGGATTTGCAGGGGCTTGAAGATTCCTTTGGAGGGCTCAACTCTGTCCAGCTAACAATTGTCCAATACCTTGCCGATGGCCTTAGCAACAAGGCAATTGCCGGAAGGTGCGATCTCTCGATAAAAGCCATTGAACGTCATATCTCTCTCATAGCTAAAGCGCTTGGTATTGAGCCACATTCCAACGAAAAGAGCCTCAGAATGCTCGTGGTCCTTGAATACCTAAGGCTTTCGAGGAATGATAGAAAGGAAGCGTGAGAACGAGAGGATGGATAAGAAAATGCTTAAGAAAATCCTGATCCTAGAGAACCAGTTCCGCGCTGGAATGGGCTCATTCATTGCAAAGGGATTTGAAACCGCGCCGGGATTTGAAGTAAGCGCGATGGTTGTTGCGACGGATAATTATCTTGAAAAAGCAACAAAGTTTGAGGCTGATCTCATCTTGATTGATATGGACTCATTGCGTCGGACCGATGCACTCGTTTCCGCACTCGAGTTACGAAAGACATTTCCAACTATTCCCGTTGTGTTTATGTCTGAGCGGGAAAATCCTGTCTTAACAAAGGAAGGTCTGGTTGCTGCTCTCTTTAGCAATTGCTATTGGTTAAATAAGCCAACCCGATCACCTCAGCTTGTCTTAGCTGAGTTGGAAGCTGCGTATCACGGAAAAGCTCAATTGGACTCATCCTTGCTTGAAGAGGCTCTCACTGAAGCAAACTATCAAGGTCTGCTTTCCCCACAACAACACCGAGTTATGCGTCTGATGGCAGCTGGCATGAGCAACGCTGCAATTGGCAAAGCATGTGGGATTTCAGCAAAAGCAGTTGAGCGCACAATCGCAGCTGCTTCTAGTTTGCTCGATGTAGAACCAGCGTCAGAGCTTACAAATCGTAGAGTGACAGCTGCGATGAAGTATCTGCGTGCGATGTCCTTCATTTAATATTCATTAAGTAACTCGCAAGTAACCACAGGGGGATTGCCCCCAAGAACCCTCGTGTCGTGCTTGAGGTTAGACCGTACGTTTATCCAATGAAAAATCAACGTCCTATCGACGCTGCAACAAACGAGTTTGTTGAACGCCGTCAGCGCGTAGGAACAATTGCAGATAGACGCGATAACGGAACGCTAGCTCGTCAACGATGGGCGAGAGTTTTAAACGTTGCCTTCGTAATCAGCGTCTCGGTTGCACTTGTTGGGCCGGCAGTTATGTCCTCTTACTTTGGGATATCAATTCATACCGTTACGACCGGAAGCATGCGCCCCACGATTAACCCAGGGGACATGATTGTTGCAAAGGTTGTCACGGCTTCCACTTTGCAGCCAAATGACGTTGTAATGCTAGTTAATCCAGAGAACTGGACGCTCCAATCACACAGAATTCAATCACTTAGCACCACAACCTCAGCCCTAACAATTACGACAAAGGGAGATAGCAACCCTGTTGCTGATAAGCCAGTTGATATTGGGCTTAACTCCCCGGTTCGAAAGGTAGTCAAGACCATCCCGAATCTTGGTTATGTCGTAAGTGCTCTTAGTTCGACGCGTGGAAAACTCATTGGACTCTTCGTCCTTGTGAGCTTCAACGTAATCATCGTGTCAAATATCCTCGTAAAGCGCCGCAAAGAAGATAAGAAGCACAAAGAAGCAATCACTTCCCCCCACCTATATGAAGCAGAAAAGAGAGAAAATGCTTAAGTCCCTCATGACCTCAACGAATCTTTTCGCCAGAACGGTGGCGCAAATTACAATTGTCGCCGTAGTTGGCACCGTTGGAATCACAGTGGCATCTACTGCTGCTTCCGCAAACTTAGATGCCGTTGCTACAAATGGAACGCCTCAGGTTATTCAGTCAGGAACATTGTCGTTGATCACCGCAGCGAACGCTGGATCTAGTGGTTTTACATCGACCGTTTCAGCAATGGCACCCGGAGATACGTTGAACTTTGCAGTTGGCGTGACAACCGGAACAATGCCTGCGCAGAATTTCTACTTGTCTATTAACGACACCGCGACTGCCTCAACGCTGCTTACAACCAGCGCAACAAAAGGATTAACAGTAAGTGTCAGTCAGTGTTCCGTAGCGTGGGCAATGCCTGCAGGAACCTGTTCAGGCACAACTACAGCGACCACAGCGTCGAACACAGCGCTTTCCACAATGAATACGACAACAGGTGGAGGAGTTGAACTCACATTGTTTACAGGCACTGTGCCAGCTTCCACTACTACCTACTTGAAATTCACACTCACTCTTCCAGCATCTATTGCTGAAACAGTGACAAATGGAACGCTACCTGGCGGAACTATTCAGGGACTTTCTGCAAGCATTAACTGGAAGATTCGTACAACCCAACGCAATGCCTCAGTAACGAACGGCTAATTAGTTAAGTAGCCATGTCGAAGAGAACAAAGAAGGCCGCAGCAGTTGTAGTCGTAATACTCAACTGCTTCGGCCTTGCTTTTGCTAATGCAACAAATGTTGGCACGGCAACTAATTCAATTCCACAGTTGATCGGCTCAGGTTCCTGGAAAGTTGTTCCCTCAGCCACCACCGTTAATCCGGTTATTCGAGATACGGCGGCTGCAAAAGGTTCTTACTTCACAATTACAAATACGGGCACTTTACAAACACTTTCCTTCACTTTAGGACAGACAACCACAACAACAAGTGGTACAAATGCATACACCGTTCTTCTTAATTACTGCCGGGTGAGTGGTACGGTGGCAGGAACATGGAGTGCTACTGGAACCTGCAACACCGGAGTTCTTACAAATATGCTGACAAATACAAACGCCTCAACGAATTCAGCGGCAGTGACCTTTACTTTGGCGCCGCTAGCCACGATTTCAGTCCAGTGCCAATATCACTCCACCACGGCTGGAGCCCCTGGCAATAGAAATATCTCCGATGCAATATCCGTAACTGTTACGCGTGCCAACGTAAGGACTGCAACCAGTACCTCTGGCTGACCTGTTAGATTCTGCGCATGACATCTTTTCGCGCAGTTAACCCTCACACGGCCGAAGAATTCGGACCAGAGATCCAGAACGCTTCACAATCTGAAGTTGCCGCCGCAATTGAAGCAGCCAACGCTCCCCTGCTCGCGCCAGCCCAGCGCGCTCAATTACTGCGAAATATCTCATTGGCAATCGAATCTGACCGGGCGACGATTGTCCCCCTCGCAATGCAAGAATCTGGCCTTCCAGAGGCTCGCATTAACGGCGAACTCACTCGCACAGTTTTTCAAATCAATACATTCGCAGAATTAGTCGCTTCAGGCGCCTTCTTGGATCCAAAGATTGATCGCGCCGATCCTGCTTACGGAATGGGACCACGCCCTGATATTCGCAAAATAAATCAGCCGCTCGGAGTGGTAGCTATTTTTGCTGCAAGCAACTTTCCCCTGGCTTTCTCGACTGCCGGCGGAGACTCTGCAAGTGCGCTAGCTGCCGGTTGCGCCGTTGTTCTAAAGGCCCACCCTTCTCACCCAAACACCTCAAGAGCAGTTTTTGCCGCCATTCAAAAGGGGATCGCAGCTTCGGGCCAGCCGAAGGAACTTTTCTCACTTGTCGAAGGAAATGATCCTCAGATAACCCATTGGCTTGCTAAGCATCCAAAAATTACAGCCGTAGGGTTCACTGGTTCTGGCGCAGTTGGTAAGTTGCTTATGGAACTGACAGCTAAACGCGAAGTGCCTATTCCAGTCTTTGCAGAGATGGGAGCAATTAATCCTGTATTTGTCACATCATCTGCAATAGCCGAGCGAAATGAAGCGCTTGTTAAGGGTGCAATTGATTCCGCCCTTATGGGGTCTGGCCAGTTCTGCACGAAACCTGGATTCTTTGTTCTTCCTAAATCTCACGCAGAAGTATTTTTGGCAGAGGTAGAAAAATATCTAAGCACTCTGACCGTTGGCCCGCTGCTCAATAAGGGAATTGCAGATCGTTTTTCGTCAACAATCTCATCGCTAACTAAGTTGGGGTCAGTAAAGGCAATAAGCGCTAACACCGCTGATGCGGGATTGGCAGTCACGCCGACCTTCTTCATCGCCGAATGGCAGACCGTCGCGGCGAATCCAGAGCTTCTTGAAGAACATTTCGGGCCGACTTCAGTGATTGCTATCGCTGAAGAATCGAAATTTGAAGAGATAGCTTCTTCCCTTGAAGGTCAGCTCACTGCGACTATTCATGGAACTGAAAATGATGATGTGAAAGGGCTTCTAGCGATTCTCGCCGAAAAAGCTGGTCGTGTAATTTGGAACGCATTCCCTACTGGAGTTTCTGTCACTGCTGCGATGCAACATGGCGGACAGTGGCCTTCTTCTTCCTCGCATACAACTTCGGTCGGAACAGATGCGATTTATCGCTTTATGCGCCCGGTTTCATATCAAGGAATGCCTGACGCTCTTCTTCCAGATGGACTCAAGGACTCAAATCCATTGAGCTTGGAGAGATTAGTAAATGGAATTCGTACTAAACAATAAATCCATTTGGAAATGGATCTGTTGGATCCAATAGCCACGTTGCTTCGCCCATAACCCAGGCACGCCCTGTGATTAATGGAATTACTGCATCGAAATTTCCAACTTTTGTCCGCTCTGCAATTCTTCCTTCAAAGTGCGATCCAATCCACGACTCATTTATGAGCACATCACTCTCTTTGAATTCACCACGAGCAACCATCTGAGCAAGGCGCGCACTTGTTCCTGTTCCACATGGCGAACGATCGAACCAACCTGGATGAATAGCCATCGCATTCTTCCAATGAAGTGAATTACCACCAGGTGCGATGAAATCAATATGGTGACAGATGGCAATATCTGGATTTTCTGGATGTACCGGCCGATTTTGTTCATTTATTGCATCAGAAATTAGCAGGCCGAGGTCAAGAAGTTTTTGACCATTCTCGCGTTTAAATTCAATACCAACTCGTTCGATTGGGACGATTGCGTAGAAATTTCCACCATAGGCCATGTCATATTTCAATTCCCCGAGACCAGGAACATTAACTACTTGATCTAGTGCATAGGAAAATGAAGGAACGTTAATAATGGTGACATTCTCAGCCTTGCCATCCTTAACTTTTACATCTACGACAACTAACCCTGCCGGCGTATCCAAGCGAATTGTCGTTATTGGCTCAACGACCTCCACCATTTTCTTTTCAACTAACGCTGTGGCAACACCAATTGTTCCGTGCCCACACATTGGAAGACACCCTGAAACCTCAATGTAGACAACTCCCCAATCAGCATCGGGACGGGTCGGCTTTTGAAGTATCGCACCACTCATTGCGCTATGACCTCGAGGTTCAAACATCAACCATTCGCGCAGGTAATCCAAATTCTTCATGAAATACAGGCGCTTTTCGAACATCGTTTTGCCTGGGATGTCACCAACACCAGAGGTCACAACACGCGTTGGCATGCCTTCTGTGTGAGTCTCAACCGTGGTGACAGTCCGCAAGCTATCAATCATTTGCCGAAGTATTCCTTCACTGCTGCAACTTCCCGCTTTATCTTTTCTTGGTCAGCAGCAGGAAGAGGCAAGCGAGGTAAGCGTGTTGGTCCGCCGTAACGTCCTAATAAATCCATAGCTAACTTAATTGCTTGAATAAATTCCTTCTGCGAATCCCAATGGAAGAGATCGTGCAGGGCTGCATACATCGGTGCAGCAGTTTTGTAATCTCCGGCAATTGCAGCGTTATAAAGCGCTGCCGATTCAGCTGGAAGTGCATTCGGAAATCCTGCAATCCATCCGCTAATTCCCGCTGTTGAAAGTTCGAGAAGAACATCATCAGCTCCAACAATCACATCGATTCGTGGAGCAGATTTCTTAATCTGCCAGATTCGACGGACGTCGCCAGAAAATTCCTTGATTGCAACTACTCCAGGAACTTCATCGGCAATTCGACCAACGAGGGCGGGTGTTAAATCAACTTTTGTGTCGAATGGATTGTTGTAGGCAATAATTGGAATTCCTACTTTTGCAACCTCTTTGTAGTGAGCAACAACTTCATCGTCATTTGCACGATAAGCATTTGGTGGAAGCAACATAACCGCAGCAGCACCATTCTCCGCCGCTTGCACAGTCCAACGAACAGACTCTCCTGCCCCATATGCGCCTACTCCTGGAACAACGTGGAATCCTTTAGGTGCAGCAGCAACAGCAACTTCGACCATACGAGCGCGTTCTTCAGCGGTAAGAACTTGGTACTCACCGAGTGAACCGTTTGGAATAACGCCATGTGTCCCATTTGCAGCTAGCCATTGCACATGTTCTGCATATTTATCGTAATCAATAGAAAGATCACTCTTGAATGGTGTTGCTGTGGCTGTAAGGATGCCGTTCCATGGATTATTTCCCGAGTTTGTCATTCCCAAACAATAACTAGAAGTTCTTCTCTAATCCATCGCCCAGTTCACCTAATGAGATGGGGGCAGCTAATGGGCGCTGTGCCGTGTTAATCCGCTCCTCGGCAGTGAGATCGCGAGACAAGTGACAGGCCACAATTTCACTTACATTTCGCCCACAGACTCGGCCTTGGCAAAGCCCCATCCCGGCTCGAGTAAAGAGCTTTGCTGAACGACCGTCTTGCGCACCAAGTTCATCAATTGCCCCATGAATATCGGCGAGTGAAACTGCTTCACACCGGCAAAGAATTGTTTTGGGAGTTAAGGCGGACTGCCATTTATTTGAAACGGGATACACGCGTTGTAGTCCCGTCGCAAAAACTTGGGCTCTCCAACGAGCAAGTCTCTTTCCCTTTCTCGTTGAACCAGCGATTTCTCCTTCTAGCACTGCAAGGGATGAACCACCAATTCCAGTCGACTCCCCCGCTGCATAAAGTCCAGGGATGCTTGTCTGCTGGTGTTGATCAACATCTACGACAACAGTTCCATCGGCTCCCACTTTCAATTTTGCGCCAAGGATCCCTGCGAGAGAAAGCTCGGGAACAAATCCAGATCCAATTGCTACGGTGTCGCATTCAATTTTTTTGCCATCTACAAGTACTCCATCAGAAACTGCGGATTGAATTTCTTTTCCGTAATGAACTTTTATTCCTAGACTTCGAAGTCTCTTCAAGAAATATATACCTTCTCGAATTTTTGATGGGTTCAAAATCAAACCGTGTAGATTCAATATCCATCGAAGCGGATTATTTGCCTCGTATAAACCAACAACTTCGGCCCCAGCCGCCGCGAGTCCCGTAGCTACCGGCAATAGAAATGGTCCCGTTCCTGCAATAACAAACTTCTTTCCAACAAGAACGCCATGGGACTTCAGCATTGATTGTGCTGCGCCAGCCGTCATAACTCCAGGCAAATCCCACCCAGGAAATGGAAGAGCGCGGTCGTATGCGCCAGTCGCCAAAATAACTTTCTCGGCTTTAACGATTTCCTCAACACCATTTCGTACAACGTAAAGGTTGAATTGCTCGGCCTTCTTCTCGGCTTGCCAGACGTGTGCGTTCGAGAAACGCGTAATCAGCGGATTAGATAAGACTTCATCGAAGAGTTCTTGGGCTTTTGCAAAATATGGCGGTCTTCCTACTGCCCAATTGCTGGGTAAGTGGCGCCAGTACTGACCACCTAGCCGAGGGGAGGAATCAATCAAAATAACTTGTTGACCGAGCTTTGCTGCGGCAACAGCGGCAGAAAGTCCGGCAGGCCCGGCTCCAACGATTGCAATCATGAGCTCACAACCATTCCTTCGACAACCTCAATAAGACATGAGCGCTGGTTTGTCACACCATTCACTGTGACAACGCAATCCCAGCAAATTCCAATTCCGCAAAAGATAGATCTTGGTTCATTCTTTAATCTCGTTTTTCTCAAAACGTTTACCTCGGAGGCAAGTAGTGCGGCAGCAATTGTTTGCCCTTCAATCGCTTCGATTCGCACTCCATTAAATGTAAAACCCAAGGACTTTTCTGGACGCTTCATGCAAGACCGCCTTGAAAACGCCGCGGTGAAAATGGAGAAGCATCCATGAATGAGGATCTTCCTGTAATTTGCTCGGTAAGAAGACGGGCACTTCCCGGCGCTAAACCTATGCCCGCGCCCTCGTGTCCAGCCGAATGCCAGAGTCCTGCAATATGGGAATCTTCACCGATGACAGGAAGATGGTCTGGCGCGTAAGGTCTGAATCCGCGATAAGCCCGTAGAAGTTGCACATCTCGAAGTATTGGAAAGAGAGATGTTGCTTGCGCAGCCAGGCGGCGCAGAACATCGATGTTCATACTACCGTCGAATCCGACCCTCTCGCGGCTTGCACCTATCAAAATTGTTCCAGATCGAGTGCCCTCAACGACAGTTGACGTCTGAAGATCGGCTTCACCACTTGCAACGTTCGCAACATAATCTGAATCATAAACTTTGTGGTTAATTATTTGTGGCATAGGAGCGGTTACTAAAATAAAACCTTTTCTGGGTGCAATCGGAAGGAATGAGCCAGCAATTTTTGATATCTCCCCCGCCCAAGTTCCTGCTGCATTTACAATGGTTGGAGCGTTAAATTTGCCTTCGGAAGTTTCAACACCCGTAACTCGATTAGAAACAATCACAAACTTAGTCACCGTTGTCCCGGTTTTAACAATCCCACCCCGTTCGCGCACTCGCTTTAGAATCTGAGCCGCAGCAAGCATTGGCTGGCACTGCGAATCCTGGGGATAAAAGATTCCAGAATTAATTCCTGGAGCTAAATGAGGCTCTAGCTTCCGTAGTTCGTTTCCGTTAACTTCCTGGGCATTAACACCTGCAGATCGCTGTCTCTTGGCAAAATCACGTAGTGCCGTGTCATCGCCTCGAGATACAACAACTCCACCTTTTGCTTCTAGCTCGAAAGAATCTCCAACATCATCACCGAGTTCAAACCATAAATCTCGAGACATGAGGGCCAATTCCAATTCAGGCCCCGGCTCTTTATCTGAGACGAGAATATTTCCTTCACCCGCGCCAGTTGTTCCCCCGGCAACAGGGCCGCGATCAAGCACCAAGACTCGGAGGCCCGCTTTTGTCAGCGCTAAGGAAGTCGTTGCTCCTACTATTCCTGCTCCAATGACGATTGCATCAAAATTATTTTGTGAAGTCACGGAAATGGAACCGCCGCTTCCAGCGTTTTCGCCAAATTATCAGCGGTAGAGACGCTGATGTGAGAAGCATCCCGGTATGTATTCACTCCCATAAACGTTGAGGAACAGGTTGTTTTGCAGAGCCAAGACGATGTATCGATATACGCGATTCCAAGCTTCTTTATAAGTGCGCGAGTTGCCAAAGTTGTGGCTGACCTCGCAACAGAGAAGCTCTTCATAGCACTTGTTGGTTTTGGCGTATCACCTAAGAATATAACAGGCGCTGAAATTTGATTAAGGAATGTCGCGAGACCCGAAGTCCAAGATTTTTCGTAACTTCCAATTTGTTTTCGAAGTGGGTACTGATACTCCGTAAAATCTGAGAAAAAGACAAACTCGGGTTTATCCAAATTAATTCTAGTTACTAGTTTAATTTGAAAAATCGCGCAAGATGAATCGAATTTTCCGTTTCTTGTAGTTTCAAGAATTGTGGCTGGGCATGAAGACTTAGTCAGATTAACTAATTTCAAGTGGCGACTTATTGCAATCTTTTCAAGTGCCGGAAACCATTGAGCCGCGTGGGAATCTCCTGCGAGAATAATTTCCTTGGAACTAGTCGAATCACCAAATATGCATGGCTTTGTCGGCCAAGCCACCCCAAAATTCAGATGACATCCATTTGAATACGTTGCTGGAACGGATTTATCGAACTTAACTGATGACGTCGCACTTGCGGCGAGAGCTCCATAGCTCAAGAGACTACCTACAAGAAGCACAATTCCCCACTTTGGAAGTGATAGAGATAAATTGTTCCGATATCTGAATGGCTTTTCCACAAAGCGAGTAAGTGCCAGCGAGAGGAGTAGCGATAAGGCGAAGATTTCGATCTTGTTTATTCCGCTTAGTCTGCTATTTCTATCCAAAAAGAAAACAACTATCGGCCAATGCACTAAATAAAGCGAGAACGAGTAGTCCCCGAGCCAAGGCAGTACGAATTGAGGTTTAACCTCCACACGGGAAAGCAAAACCACCATTGCTCCAACGATTGCAATTACGGTCTTAAAGCCAGGTGTAGCGTCATTTACGCTGACCCAGAAGACGGAAAAGGTGATAATTCCCCATCCCGTCACAGCGCCAAGTTTACGAAAGCGCGCCGAGAGGTGTAGCTGTGGATTCATTGCCAAAATAATGCCAGCAAAGAACTCCCAAAATCTAGAGAAAGGAAGATAGAAAGAACTAATTGGATTAAGCGCGGTATACCAAATTCCAAAAGTCGCGGTTAGGAGAAGGGTCGGAAGTAAAAGCGCGCGCTTTTTTCGATAAATTAAAAGAAAAAGAACTGGCCAGAGCAAATAAAACTGCTCTTCAACGCCAAGTGACCAATAATGCAGAAAGGGGGATGGATCAAGTGACTGATTAAGGTAGTCATTTCCAACACGGGCAAAATTGAGATTCGCCGAAAATAGAGCAGAAGAAAGCGCCTCCAAGGAGAACCTGCTTCGAGACATCGCAGGTAAAAAGAAAATTGCAAAGATTGATGTAAGGAGCGTGACTGTGAGGCTGGCCGGCAAAATACGTTTTGCTCGTCGAATGTAAAATTCCTTGATTTGCTTACCGAAAGTTCCTTCACCTTCCATCAGCTTAGAAGTAATCACAAATCCTGAAATCACAAAAAAGATATCAACGCCGAGAAAGCCGCCTCGCAACCAGCCAAACTGGGCGTGGTAAAGAAGAACTACAAGTATTGAAAAACCTCGCAACGCTTGGATATCTCTTCTCATCGTTGAAGATTTTCCTTAACTAAGGATTCTGCTTCTTGCGCGCTGTCTGCATTCAGAGCGAGTGCGGCGACTTCAACGCAGGTAGCCAAATCTAAAGTCGAGAGAAATTCGCGCACTTCTGCAATCGCGCTTGGCACCATTGAAAGCGAAGTTACTCCTAAGCCCAAAAGAACTGCGGCAAGATAAGGGTCAGAAGCTGCTTCACCACAAACACCATTTGTCTTGTTTAGTTTATTTGCACTTTCACATGCAATCTGAATTGTTCGAAGAACAGCTGGATTCCATGTCGTAGCCAAATCTGAAAGTCTTGAATCCATTCGATCAGATGCCATTACATATTGGGCTAAATCATTTGTGCCTATAGAACCAAAATCAACTTCAAGTAGGACTTTCTCTGCATGGATTGCTGCCGCAGGAGTTTCAATCATCACTCCAACTTTTTTGATTCCCAATGCTCGCGCTCTGGTCGCAAAGTCATTTGCTTCCGCTGGAGTGCTAACCATCGGGGCCATGACCCAAAGGTCAAGGGAAATCCCTTCTGCTGCTTTTGAAATTGCTTCAAGTTGACGCTCCAGCACCGCATCATGAGTGCGAGTTAAGCGCCATCCTCGAATGCCGAGGGCAGGATTTTGTTCTCTACTGGAATTCAAATATGGAATTTGTTTGTCACTTCCCGCATCCAGAGTTCTTACAATAACTCGGCGCCCTTGCATAAGATCAAATATTTTCTTATATGTTGCAACTTGATCTTCTACTGTTGGTTCCGATGTCGAATCAATAAAGAGCAACTCTGTACGCAAAAGACCAATTCCATCGGCCCCGGCTGCTGCCGCTTCTATGGCTCCGTTTACATCACTAACATTTGCAAGAAGTGTGATGTGAGATCCATCTTTTAGTCGGCCAGGACCGACTACTGCTGCTGCCCGGGCCCTTAACGCTTCTTCGCGCATTTGTGCTGATTCCACGTCCGTAGCCTTTGGATCAACATAGATTTTCCCTTGCCTACCATCTACAAGAAGAACTGATCCATCTTCAATCTCTAGCACTCTTTTGCAACCGACAATTGCCGGGATACCAAGTCCGCGAGCGACAATTGCCGCATGTGAGGTGGGACCGCCCTTTGCTACAACAAGGGCGAGGGCATAATTTAGATTAATGTGTGCCGTATCTGACGGTGTGAGCTCATCGGCGATAACAATGCTGGGTTCTGCAAGATTTATTAGTTGATGTTCGGTTCCTGCAAGTTTATTTAAAAGCTGGCTCAATATGTCATCAAGATCAACAATCCGCTCAGCAAAATAGCCGCCAAGGGCAGAAAGCGCTGTTTTAAAACCGCGAAAAGAATCGATGATATCTGGACGAACATCTTTGTACTCAATATCTTGACTGAGCCTTGCGCCAATCGCTTCAATCAGTGCCGGATCAGAAGCCATCATGGCTTGAACGCCTAATACATCTCGCACGATATCGAGTTCAACGGTTTTTGCGGCTCGCTCTAAATCGGCAACTACTAAATTAAGTGAATCAAAAACTTTCCGTGGTGTTGCAGGAATTGGTCCGACTGAAGTGATCTGTGCAATCCGGCACGCTTTGCCGACAGCAACTCCAGGAGAAACTCCAATCCCTACAAGACTATTCATCTTGGTCGGTGGCAACAATTTCTATTAGCTGGGCCAACAAGGCGTCGGCGCTTGCTCCGTCGGAGACTGTTATTTGGACGGTGTCACCGTTTTGAATTCCAAGGGCTAAAACCGAAAGGAGTGAAGCAGCATTAACCGCCTTCTCTCCGGGTTTCCCAACTGTTACCGAAAGCCCCGATCCACTCGAAGCCTTTACAAGCAGAGACGCAGGTCGTGCATGAAGTCCAACTTTGCTACCTACAACTACGGTCTGGCTTGGCATTAAGGACTCCTTGAATAATGGATATTCATCGTTGTTGGTAGGCGGTCTCTACAGGTTTAATAGTATCCATCTCGCAGAGGTTCAAACGAATGGTTCTTATTCGGCGATAAAGTCCATTGCAAGCGCAGCGCTCCAACCATTTGGATGGAGTTTTATGAGCTCTTTACAGCCGTCAACATCGGAGCCCAGAGTGACAATTGGGGCCTCGTCGTAACCATCCCGGCGATGTTGACCTAAGCCAATATTTGAAAACAACCCGTTGCACAGGCATTTACGCCCTTCGGTCTCTTCAATAGTTCCATCTTTCTTCAGGTAAGGAATCTCAGGTTCGCTTGGACAGCGGTAATCAACTCTTCCGCTCTTAAGCATGATTGGCTCACGAAGATATCCCATGTCGCAAAGCTTTGGTCGAGCTGCGAATACCTCGGGTAGAGCAGTAGTTCCAGGCAAATTAACAATCTTGATTGGGAAACCAGTTGGAGACGCCTTCATATCTGTATGGATTTCAAAAGTTCCATCGGCAAGAGTTCCAAGAATCTGATTGCGAATTTCGTCAGTAAATCCTGACTCATTCGACAGTGCAAAGAGAGTTCCAACCTGCACGCCTTCTGCTCCAAGTGCAAGCGCGTCCTTTAATTTGCCGCGCGCTCCAAAGCCACCAGCAAGCCAGAATGGATATCCGTACTTAACCATCTTCTCCAGATTCGCAAGGTCACGCGGGCCATAGATCGGCTCGTTTTCTGCATCAAATTCAATCTTTCCTCTCGGTGGAGCGTTGTGGCCGCCAGCCGAAGGTCCTTCAATAATGAAACCATCTGGACGACTTGATTCATCACGTGCCAAATAAGCAGCAAGTACATCGTTAATGATGATTGCCAAAAACATTGGTCGAACAAATTCAATCTTAGAAATATCTACAAATTCGGAAGGATCGATGGTGATGCGTTGAGAATCGCCATTCACAATATCAACAGTGATGTAGCTACTTTTCTTTTGGGAAATTTCAGTAATAAATCGCGGAATCTCGCGAGGAATTCCTGCCCCCATAATTACATAATCAACATTCGCGAGCATCGCACCTAAAATTCCGGCCGCAGAACCCATCTGAATCTTTTCAAGAAAGTTGATTCCAACTTGCCCATTGTGGCCTTCTTTAGCGAGCCATACTTCGACGAATGCTCCAAGAATTAGTAAATCATTGGAATGGCGATGAGCGTTTATGAGAAGTTTTGGAGCATTTGAAAATGATTCAGTCTTTTCTTTTCCGCCTTCAATAAAATACTTTTCAACTATTGCGTTAGCCGTTTCCTGATTTGGAAATGCAGCAAGTGCGCGGCGAACATGCCCGCCGGCATCTCCGCTTTCCAATCTACGGATCAAGACGGCATCAATCGCAGTGCCGGAGACAACACCCATACCACCGTGAGTTGAGACGGCCTTTGCCAGTTCCCAGTTCGAAACGGCAACGCCCATTCCACCTTGGATGATCTTCGGCAGCGTCTTTGTCATGGGCGCAATTCTGACCCACAAAAAGCCTACCCACGAGTACTTAACGAAAAAAGTGAGGTGGGACTCAGTTGGCGCTCAGTGTGTGATGTATTCCCGGAGGGCAACCCGCTCTGAATCAAGTTCTTGAATATGAGCCTTGACTAAGTCGCCAATTGAGACGATGGATAAGAGATTTCCGTCGATGTCGACAACCGGCATATGCCTAATTCGGTTTTCTGTCATGGCATTCATAATTTCAGCAACAGTGCTTTGCGGTGTGCAGCTGATGACTTCGACAGTCATCAAGTCTCTGACATGCAAATCAACCATTTGATTTATCTTGGAAGGCATCGCGCGAACGACATCGCGTTCTGAAACTATGCCATCAATTTGAATTCCATCTCGCGAAACGACAAGAGCTCCGATGTGATGAGTTTCCAGCAATGAAACTAAATCGTGCACACTCGCACTTGGAGAAATAGTCGCAACTTTTTTCCCCGAAATCAGTGATTCGATTTTCATCGATCCCCCCTCGCTAAAGCCTGAACCTGGTTATGGTCTACCCATTTGAGATTAAGCGCAAGAGGTCTGCCCCACTGGCTTACGAACGTTCAGGCACCATATCTATGGCTCCACACGGACATTCGTTTGCACAGATTCCACAGCCTTTGCAGTAGTCGAGATTTATCTCGTACTTTCCGTCAGCGAGCTTTATGACAGCGTTGTCCGGGCAGACGCCAAAACAGTTGTCGCAACCAAAGCAGTTTCCGCAGGATAGGCAGCGCCTTGCTTCAAATAGCGCAGTTGCTTCATCCAAGCCTTGAACCACTTCTGCAAAACTCTCTGCTCGTCTTGCGGCATCTAACTTAGGTCTGACCTTCTTCGGTGCATCCGAGTAATACCAAGTATTGAGTCGATCAAAACTTGCCAATTCTGGACGAGGAGCATGAACAAAAGTTTGTCCTTCAAGCCAAGAATTAATTGCTCGCGCTGCATGCTTTCCATGACCGATAGCGTTTGTTGCAGTTCTTTCGCCAGGAACCGCATCTCCACCAGCGAAAATTCCGTCTCTCCCTGTCATGAGGAATTCATTTACCTCGATAACTCCATCGTCAATGGTTATGCCTTCAATTCCCTCGACAATACTTAGGTCAACCTCTTGCCCAAGGGCCAAAATCACGGAATCAGCTTGAAGGGATTCAAACTCGCCTGTTGGTTGCGGCATGCCCGCGCTATCTAGTTCCATGCGCTCGATAGTGACAGCACCAGAATTTACCCATGCGATGGTGGAAAGCCAACGCATCACAATGCCTTCTTCAAGGGCTTCTTTTAATTCACTTGCGTGAGCCGGCATTTTTTCTTGAGTACGACGGTAAACAACTATCGCTTCATATGCTCCGAGACGCTTTGCTGTACGTGCTGCATCAAGGGCCGTGTTTCCTCCGCCATACACGACAACACTTCGTCCTAATAATGGTGGCTCTCCATCCGCTGTCATGTGAAGAACCGATACCGCATCAAGAATTCGAACAGTGTCGCCTGCAGGGATGTAAGCGCGCTTTCCTAAATGAGCTCCAATTGCAAGGAAGACAGCATCAAATCCATCTTTGATAGCGCTCTCAGGATTTTCAACTTTTGTATTACATTCAATTCGCACGCCGATATTAACCAAGCGAGAAATTTCTGCATCGAGCACTTCTCGAGGAAGTCGGTATGCGGGAATTCCGTAACGCATCATTCCGCCAGGTTCTGCTGCGCTTTCGCGAATGACAACTTCGTGACCTTTCATTGCAAGGTGATATGCCGCAGATAATCCAGAAGGTCCTGAACCAACAATTAGAATTCTGCGACCACTTTTTGTTGTTGGGACAGTAAATTGCCAACCTTTATCTATGGCCTGATCGCCAAGGAAGCGCTCCACAGAATTGATTCCGACGGCCTCATCTACATCTGCACGGTTACATGCAGTCTGACATGGGTGATAACAAATTCTTCCCATAATCGCTGGAAATGGATTATCCCTAACCAGATTTCTCCATGCTTGCTCATAATTGCCAGATTCACCCTCGTAGAGCCAGCCTTGGACATCTTCGCCAGCTGGACATGCATTATTACAAGGCGGCATACGGTTTACGTAGACGGGTCTCTCACTTCGCCACGAACCTGTGTGGTTGGCAAGTGAAGATCCGATATTTAGCGTAATTGCAAATGGCTTACTCATTGAGCCTCTCCTAATAAATCAAACTCAGTAATATTACGATTCGCAATCTCTTGGATAGCTTTCACTAATTCAGGATTTCCTTTTGGACCAAAGAGATGCGAGAAACGCTTTTGAATCTGCAAGTACTCATCGACAGGGACTTGTTTGCGAATCTTCTTTGTGGCAGTAACTACCCCGTCTTCGGCTTCATAAACCGGGAAGAGACCAGACTCAGTCGCTAAACGAGCCAATTTAATAGTTTCCTCACTGCGCGTTCCCCAACCTAATGGGCAAGGAACTAAGACGTGAAGATAACGGGCACCATGCATGCTCATAGCTTTTGTAACTTTTTCTTCGAGGTCATGTAAATCAGCTACAGATGCGGTAGCGACATAAGGAATTCCATGAGCCATAGCGATCTTCGGAAGATTCTTGCCTTGAGTAAACGATGCTCCGGGATTTTCACCAACAGCATGAGTCGTATTTGTTCTTGCAGCTGGAGGCGTTGCCCCCGAACGCTGGACTCCCGTGTTCATATACGCCTCATTGTCATAACAGACGTAAAGCACATCATCATTTCTTTCAAACATGCCAGAAAGTGGACCAAACCCAATATCAACAGTTCCTCCGTCGCCACCTTGCGCAACGACTCGAATATCTGAGCGTCCCTGCGCCTTAAGCGCGAAGGCCACACCAGTTGCAACCGGTGCTGCATTTCCGAAGAGTGAATGCATCCATGGCAGCCGCCAAGAAGTTTCTGGGTACGGGGTTGAGAAAACTTCGAGACAGCCTGTGGCATTTACTGCAATTACTTTTCCATCAGTTGCAGCCATGGCCGCGTCCATGACATAACGAGCGCCAAGTGCTTCCCCGCAACCTTGGCAAGCTCTGTGACCCGAAGTAAGGGAATTTGTGCGGTCTGAGCGAGACTGAACTGAAAGCTGCTCATCGCCTAGAAGACGATTTCCAACTGCAAATGAACCGACTTGATAAAACTTTAATGGAGTACTCATCGTGTTCCCAAATCTTTCAAAAGGTTTTCGGCCATTGGACCTGATCGTCTCGTCAATAGATTTCGCTCGAGTTCGCGTTCAACCAACTCGACATCCAAATCCAAAAACGAAAACTCTGGCAGTGAGCCGTACAAAGCCTTGTCCACTAACTCACTAATCGACTTCAAAGTTATCGGACGTCCGCCAAGGCCTGCCACTACCGTATTTATTTTGATATCAATCGCGCTTAGCGCTGTGCGAATATTCGAAGAGACGATGCCACCTACGCCGGGAGCAAAAGCGCGTTCTACAACAACGATCTTTTGCGCGTGCTTAAGCGACTTTCGGACCTCATCTAATGGGAATGGTCTAAAGGAAGTGATTCCCATAGCGCCAACCTTTATTCCATTTTTGCGGTGTTCATCAACAGCATCTTTTATAGTTCCGAGGACCGACCCAAGCGCAACCAAAACAACTTCTGCATCCTCAAGGTGATATTTTGTAACAAGCCCCTTGTAATCATCTGGACCTGCTGCAGGTCTTCCAAAGATCTCTTCAAATTGCTCGGAAAGTTCAGGAATAATTTCAAGGGCTTTTAGTTGTTTGAAATGGCCCAAATACTTAACTTCCGTAAATGCTTCTGGCCCCACCATTGCACCAATGGAGACAGGATCTTGTGGATCCAAAACTTGTCGAGGCGCGAATTTTGGAAGATATTTCTGTACAAGATCTATATCTGCAACGTCAATCTCCTCCATTGCGTGAGTCAGAATAAATCCATCCATACATACCATTACGGGAAGTGAAAGCTCTTCTGCTAATCGAAAGGCCAAAATATGAAGGTCGGCAGCTGACTGATTGTCTTGCGCGTACAACTGAATCCAACCAGAGTCGCGTTGGCTCATTGAATCACTTTGATCATTCCAAATATTTATAGGTGAACCGATGGCGCGGTTTGCAACCGTCATAACTATTGGTAGGCCCAAACCTGATGCATTGTAAACAGGCTCAACCATAAAGAGGAGGCCTTGACTCGCTGTTGCGGTGTAAGTGCGGGCGCCAGTGGCAGAGGCTCCAATCGCCACGGACATAGCAGAAAATTCAGATTCCACATTTACGAATTGGCAATTACCAATTTTTCCTAAGCGCGTTAGTTCATCCAGCGCTTCGACTATGTGAGTTTGAGGAGAAATTGGATACGCGCAAACCACATCAGGCATACACGCGGCAATCGTTTCAGCAACCGCCTTAGAGCCTTCAATTTGTTGCAACATTAGTTACCTCTTTAAGTTCGTTTATGACAAATTCATAAGCTTCGGTAGCGGCGGCGACGTTTCCTGCAGCAATTTTTGCTGGGAACCTATCTTCAATAGCAGCAACAACACTGGCAAGCGTTACCTTCTGGGTGGCGGCAGCAAAGCCTCCAAGTAGCGCTGCATTTGGCATTGGTCGACCTACATGTTTCAACGCAATATCCGAGGCAGGCACTATGAAATTGCGATCTGCTTGTCTGGATGAGACGAACTCATCAATTCCAAGTTCAGCAAAAGACTTTGTTGTATTAATGATCATGTAACCATCGCTCTTGGCGCCAGAAAAGACATCAATGGAGTGCAACAGGGTTGGATCTTGAATAAGAATTGCATCAGGTTCAAGAACAGGTTCTCGAAGGCGAATTGGATTTTCACTAATTCGACAGAAGGAAACAACAGGTGCGCCAGTTCTTTCAGAACCAAAGCTCGGAAAAGCTTGTGCATGTTGTTTATCTAGGAATGCGGCAACACTCAATAACTCGGCGGCGGTAACTACACCCTGCCCACCTCGTCCGTGGATTCGGATTTGAAACACAGTTCATACTATGCCTGCGATGCAAGGCGAAAAGTTCAAAGTTGGTCAAAGAAGGCGTGCTGCTCAACACATTAAGACCTTATAAGTGGTAGCCCTCGGCTCTCTCGCAAATTAGAATAGTCTCATGTTCAAGCGACCAAAGTATTTGGCAGATCTTCCTATAGATGCAAATAAGTACACCCGCGGAGTCGTAGGAGTAAGTGCCGGGAGTGAAAAATTCCCAGGTGCGGCAATACTTTGTCTAGGTGGTGCGCGACGTGGTGGAGCGGGATATGTTAAATACTTAAGCGAATTCAAATCAATCACGAAAATTGTGACGAGTACATATCCAGATGTTGTAAGCGTTTTAGATTGGCATGAAGAAAAACTAGATGCACTTGTAGTTGGACCCGGTTCACCAAGAATTTCAAATATTCCGCGCGATATTTCTTTAGTCCTAGATAGCGCAGCCATAGCTTTCGTCGACGTAAAGAGAAATCCAATTACAGTATTAACTCCACATGAAGGCGAATTAAAGTATTTGGGATACTCCCTTGGAAGTCGCTACGAAACTGCACAACGAATTTCTGATGAACTTGGTGCGATACTTGTTTTGAAAGGCGTAAAGACGATAGTTGCGGCACCAAAACTGCCGCAGAGAATTGATGAAATTGGTGGAACAGAGCTCGCGACGGCTGGATCTGGCGACATCTTGGCCGGAATCATTGGTTCAATGTTGGCGAGCTGGAAACCAACTGGAATTGCGCAAGCGCAGGAAGTTGTCTTCAAAGCGGTTCAAATGCACTCTATGGCGGGAAAGATCGCTAGGAGAAGCCATAATCCGGTGGTAGCACCGGACATTCTTCAGGCACTTGGGGAAGTAAACCTTTAGAATCTCCCTATGAGCATTCAAATAGAAACAAACATTGAAGTATCGCTAACAAACCGAAATCGCCAGACTGTTTTCTTTCGTTGGATTTTGGTTGCGCCACCTGTGATCTTCGTTGCGATGTTCTCGCAAATGTCACATTGGGGTTTCACTACAGTAGTGGTCAGCGTTCCTGTGATGATGACTCTTCTATTTAGAGGCGTGTATCCAAGTTACGCACTCACTTTTAATCACGCGATGATTGAACTTTCCACGCGCGTTGCTGCCTACGCTCTTCTACTCACAGATGAATTCCCATCTATCGAGCGAAATCCTAATATTTCTGTGATTTTTCCAGATGTTGAAGGCGGTAAGAAATTAAGCCGTGGGCTTCCACTTGTTAAATGGATCTTCGCTATCCCTCTTTACATCGTCGGAGCGATTTATCTTCTGCTCTCATTGGTTTTGACGTTATTTGCATGGATCTCAACCTCAATCAGTGGTACATATCCTGAATGGGCCGCAAATACAGTCCTTGGAACCATCGAATATTGGAACCGTGTTTATGGATATTCAGTTGCGCTAGTGACTGATGATTATCCACCTTTTACTTTATAGAGAGTCTTTCCTTGCAGGGAATGTAAGTATCGCCTGAGTTTCGTTTTCGACTCTTGAGAGCTTAATGGTGCCCTTAAGTTCATTCTCTGTAAGCGTTCGAACTATCTGCAAGCCAAGATTCGATGAGCTTTCAAAAGTAAAACCGCTTGGAAGTCCAACGCCATTATCAATAACTTTAACAATGATGTTTTCTTCACCTACTTCAACGTCAACGTGAAGAAGATCGCCTGAAACTGCAAGACCATGTTCGAGTGAATTATGAATTAGTTCGGTGATGACAAGGGCTAATGGAGTTGCTTGTTGCGCGCCGAAAACCCCAAAATTTCCGGTTTTCATCAATCTCACAGGACGCACACTCAGTTCAATCGCATTATGGATTATTCGATCATAAACCTCATCAAAGAGCACTGTTTCAGCAGAGCTTGTGGAAAGCGTTTCGTGAACAATGGCAATAGAAGCCACTCGGCGAACCGCTTCAGCCAGTGCCTGAGACGCTTCAGGATCCTCTACTCGACGCGATTGCAATCGCAATAGCGCCGATACGGTTTGTAGATTGTTCTTCACGCGATGGTGAATTTCACGAATCGTTGCGTCTTTCGTAAGAAGAGCGCGATCTCGACGTCGAAGCTCTGTTACATCTCGAACAAGGACAATCGCACCAATACGATCCCCATCTTCGATAAGAGGAATAATCAAAAGATCTAGGATGGCTCGACTATTGTCTAAATCTGTTCGTCGAAGATTCTTGCCGCTGAAGATTGCCGACCAAGTCTCATCAGTTGCCTCGCCGCCGCCGGAGGCAATAGCTTCAAGTACTCCGCCAAATATGTGATCTTCTAGCTCTACTTCCCAGCCGCCTCGGCTTAGGGCAGAACGAGCATTTGGACTCGCATAAACAATCGAACCATTTGGATCTAGTCGGATGAGTCCATCACCAACTCGTGGAGCTGATTCAGCGCGATAGATGCTGTTTTGAATTGGGAAAGTTCCTTCCGCAACCATTCGATAAATTTTGTGAGCTATTTCGCGATAGTTAATTTCAAGACGTGATGCCGAGCGCATCTGGACCGCATCACGGTGGCGAGAGATAACGGCAATTATGTGACCGTTGTACAAAACTGGAACCGTTTCCTCTTTTATCAGAAGTTCACCGACCTGCTCTGGCTCTGTATCTCTAACAATCTCACCTTGAGAGAGTGCTTGATCAAGCCGAGGGTTGTCTCCCCAGTTAAGTTCATCGCCGATTACATCAAAGGCAAAAACTGTTGCCGCTGTTGTTGGGCGAATGTGAGCAACTGCAATATAGCCCTGGGGCCAACTTTGGTAATCCTTACGCTTTGGTACCCACAAAATTAAATCTGCAAATGAAAGATCTGAAAGCAACTGCCATTCAGCTATAAGTTCAGAGAGTCGATCCTTATCCTCAAGGCTGAGAGCGGTTTGAGCATATGCAGCTTCAATGCGTGGGGATGTCATCCACTCAACCTTTCCCGAGCAAATTATTAAACTTTATAGGAGCGAGGAAGCGATAGTACCAATCTCTTTCTTCTTGCCCGAGGAGAGAAAGTTATCGAGAAACCCATCGCTTTGCAGACCCAATTTTCCTTGCCCAAGGATGAAGCTTTGCTCCCCCTCCGTGAGCTTTGTGAACGCCGCCTGCGCCTTGCGAAGTTCCCCTGACTGCCCTACAGATATGCAGATATAAGTAATGGGGATCTTCCTAGTCAACGACGTAATTTCCTTTTTGAATTGGTCTAGTTGCATCAAGCTTTGTTTTGTTGACTGGCAGACATAGACAAGATGAGTGGAGGTTTCCAGGATGTGATTCAAGAGCAATGCAACCCATCGCCGATCATCAACAACTTCTCGAATGGGGGGAAGAACTCCCACATCTACAATCAAGAGTTCCTTCTTATCTAGATCTGGAATCTGCGTGGGCTTCTCAAGTGGACTCAACGAAACGATTGAGAAGTTTTTGGCTGGCTCGTAGCTCTGAAGTGGAGTTGATCGAAAATCGATATCAACCAAAGTGACCTTTCTCGTAGAACTCAAATAGTCGGCTATCGCGAGAGCAAATTTTGTCTTGCCTGGGGCTCCAGAGCTTCCTGTCACGAGTATCAAACTCTTTTGTTTTTCTTGAATTTCCGGAGAATTCTTCGATACCTGACTTATTGAAACGGTCGACTGAATCATTGGAAGCCGAAGTTGAGTTCGAATCTTCTGCATAATCTCGTGAGCACTCTTAGGTGTCTCATCAAGAGATATAAAACTTACGGTAGGGCTTCCAAACTTCAGTAGTGAATCTGAGGTAAAGCCAGAAATATCAGTCGTATAAACAACCACAGTTCGCAATTCGGTCGAGCGCGAAGCCATAAAGTCGGTAAGCGAGATCCAATCGAAGGCCCTAAAGATGATGCTCCACCCTTGAGAGAATAGAAGCTGAGCCACATAATCTTCAAGGTCAGCTTCCCCTATCGCTGTAATAACTTGTATTTGCGGAATCTCAGAACGCATTCTTAATCACCACAATTCTTCCGCTTGCAATGGCATCCGTTATCGACAAAACCGCTTTGCTGTCGATGCGAAAAAGCACATTTATTGAGCCGCCTATATTTTGTGAATTTAAATCGATAGCAGAAATTGTCACTCTAGAAATTACTAGCGAGCTCTTTGCGTTTGGATCGTTTGAAGGAATGGAATACAGGTCAACCAGATCTCCCACTTTTGAACCGCTTGGCAAATCGCTCTTTGCAATTCCCACGGGGACTTCTTTGGAGAAAGTTCCTGGAGCAAGTTTTGTGACCGCACTTACAGGTATGAGTTCACCTTGACCTATTGCTTTTGTAAAATAGCTTCCGACTAGCAGGGCCTTACTCGAAAAATATTGTGGTGCCTGCTTTTTAAGAGAAACTTTTACAACTTCGAGATCACTTTCTTTAACTTTCTCGCCAGAAGAGAGCGAATATTTGGCGCTCCACATTGATACAGAGCTGTCGGCTTGTCCCGCAAGAGCTACGGCTGCGAGTAGAGAAATTATAAGAATTCCAACGGCCAAGAATCGGCGCGAGTACCTCTGCATTAAAGTTTGAAGATCATTCATGGGAGATGGATAACCCAAATTCCCTCAAACCGAATTCTTCTATCCACACCCATTCTTAGATTTGTACAGATTGTTACTCCAATAAATCTCATCCTTTTGGCTGATGAGATTGGCGCGGACTGTCACAAAACTCCACCTATGAGCGAAGATACTGCGATTCGAAGAGTTATTGCACGACCTGTTTCTTTCCAAGATGGGAGTGAGTCAGTCCCAAGGGCTCATAACGGTTGGCATGAACCACTCCTCGATCTTTACTCCCGCCCAATTACCTTCCCACCGACCGTTCCCAAGATTCCAAAACTTTATCTTGTGCCTACGCCTGATTATTTAGAAGGCGAGGAACTCGATGTTGACTCTGGAAGAAAACCATCACCTCTTTCAGAACTTCCAGATCTTGAAGAATGGGTTGGAATATTTGTTGTCAGCGTTGTCGAGGCGTATGGTGGAAAGAGGCCTGTTCAACAATTAGCAAAGTGGAGCCATCGAATTGTTTATTGCGGGCTTCTAAAAGACGCAGGTACTTGGAAACCGCTTCCGAAGATTCGAAAACTCTATATTTCCCAACCGCTAGACGGGATAGCAGAAGTGACCGCCACTTTGAAATTCGATCAAAGAGTACGGTCACTTGTAATGCGATTTGAAGGCGTCGATAAACGTTGGCTTTGTACCAAACTCGACTTGTTATAGATTCTTAAGCAGCACCATGGCAGCGCTTGAATTTGCGGCCTGAACCACAAGGACAAGGTGCGTTTCGTGATGTTCCACCCGATTCAACTGCCGTTCCATCAACATCAGCTGCTGTGTAACGAAGTTGTTGTTCCTGCTTAGGAGGAGTTGCTAAACCCTTTGCCTCGATTTCATCGTTTTGCACGTTTACTTCAACGTGGAAAAGGAATCCAATCATTTCTTCGGCAATTGAATCCATCATCGCAGCGAATAAGTCGTATCCCTCACGTTGATACTCAACAAGTGGATCTCTCTGCGCCATAGCACGCAGCCCGATTCCCTCTTGCAAATAATCCATTTCGTAAAGATGTTCACGCCACTTGCGATCGAGTACCTGAAGCAAGACTTTTCGCTCAAGTTCTCGCATGACTTCTGATCCGAGTGACTCTTCGCGAGCGGCATAGGCACCGCGTGCATCATCTATTACACGGTTCAAAATGAAATCATGATCTAACCCAGCCTTGCCGCTGACTTCAGCGACGAGTTGATCAAATGTGAATGAAATTGGGTAGAGAGCTTTTAGTGCCGTGTAAAGAGTGTCGAGGTCCCAATCTTCGGCATATCCTTCGCTAGTCGCACCTGTGACATAAGCACTGAGTGTCTCAACCATGAATTCCTGGACTTGATCTTTAATGTCGCGACCTTCAAGAACTTCACGGCGTTCGCTGTACACAACTTCACGCTGGCGGTTCATGACATCGTCATACTTCAAAACATTCTTACGCATTTCAAAGTTAAGAGATTCAACCTGGGTTTGGGCAGACCTGATTGCGTTCGAGACCATTTTGGATTCGATTGGCATATCTTCAGGTAAACCTGCTGCGCTCAGGAATCGCTCTACAAGCCCTGAATTGAATCGACGCATCAAATCATCTTGCAGTGAAAGGTAGAAGCGAGATTCACCAGGATCGCCTTGGCGACCAGAACGACCACGAAGCTGATTATCGATACGGCGAGACTCATGACGTTCTGTTCCCAGAACGTACAAACCGCCAAGAGAAATCACTTCTTCATGTTGTTTCTTCACAGCTTCTTTTTGCTTTGCAAGTTCTGGAGCCCAAGATGATTCGTACTCAGTTGGGTTATCGACAGGGCTATAACCGCGGCGCTGAATTTCGAAATCTGCCATAAACTCAGGGTTTCCACCGAGCATAATGTCGGTTCCGCGACCAGCCATATTTGTCGAAACAGTTACCGCGCCAAGCGTTCCTGCGCGTGCAATTATGGAAGCTTCGCGCTCGTGATGCTTCGCATTCAAAACTTCATGAGGAATACCGCGACGTTTGAGAAGTGCGGATAGCTCTTCTGATTTTTCTACGGAAACGGTACCAATCAATACTGGCTGACCCTTTTTGTGTCGTTCGGCAATATCGTTTGCGACTGCTTCAAACTTGCCCAGCTCAGTTTTATAAATTAAATCAGCCTGATCGGCACGTTGGGATTCTTTATTTGTAGGAATTGGAATGACGCCCAGCTTATAAATCTGCATAAATTCAGCAGCTTCTGTCATGGCAGTTCCTGTCATGCCACCAAGCTTTTTGTATAGACGGAAGTAGTTCTGCAACGTAATTGTTGCAAGAGTCTGATTTTCGTCCTTAATTTCAATTCTTTCTTTTGCTTCAAGTGCCTGGTGTAGGCCTTCTGAGTAACGGCGACCCGAAAGAACGCGCCCCGTGTGCTCATCAACAATTAAAAGCTCGCCACTCATGACGACGTAATCTTTATCTTTCTTAAAAAGTTCTTTCGCACGTACTGAGTTATTGAGGAAGCCAATCATCGGAGTATTAACTGACTCGTATAAATTTTCTATTCCAAGCAGCTCTTCAACCTTTGTTACGCCTTCTTCGTGGATTCCGATTGTGCGCTTCTTTTCATCAATTTCATAATGAACGTCGCGAGTCAATTTCTCGGCGATAATCGCGAATTCTTGATACCACTTTGTTGCCTTGTCAGCCGGACCGCTGATGATCAGTGGAGTACGGGCTTCATCAATCAAAATTGAGTCAACCTCATCGACGATTGCAAAATTGTGAACACGTTGTACGCAATCTTCCAAACTCCAAGCCATATTGTCTCGAAGGTAATCAAAACCAAATTCATTATTTGTGCCGTAAGTAATGTCAGCAGCATATTGTTCGCGGCGTTCAGCTGGAGACATGTTGGAAAGAATTACTCCAACTTTGAGACCAAGGAAACGGTGAATACGGCCCATCCACTCGCTATCGCGCTCTGCAAGATAATCATTTGTTGTAACAATGTGAACTCCGAGGCCGGTAAGCGCATTTAGGTATGCAGGCAAAGTGGAGACAAGGGTCTTTCCTTCACCAGTACGCATTTCGGCGATATTGCCCTTGTGCAGAGCTGCTCCACCCATAAGTTGAACGTCGTAATGACGCTGTCCGAGGGTGCGCTGTGCCGCTTCGCGAACAGTCGCAAATGCTTCTGGAAGTAAGTCGTCCAACGCTTCGCCATTGGCGAGTCGGGCCCGGAAGCGCTCAGTCTGTCCCTTAAGTTCTTCATCGCTGAGGGCAGAAATCTTCGATTCGAAAGTATTTACTTCTGCTGCAATCTTCTCAAGAGCCTTAATGGCACGACCTTCGCCTGCGCGAAGAATCTTGTCTAGAACTGACACTGTTCCTCTTTCTTAAACTGGCCTACTAGTCGAATACGGACTAAAAGTAACGGACTCAAAGTTAGGTGCTAATCGTATTGGGTAAGTGATGGGTGGCTATACAGGCAGAAACCGCCCGATTAGGCGTTAAACCAGCTCCTCCAAGCACTCTTATGGCCTCAAGCATTGAGGCTCCTGTGGTCACCAGGTCGTCAATTAGAACAACCCGCTCGCCTGGGTAATTCCCGGCGATGAGCGAATAAGCGCCAGATAGATTGATGAACCTGGAGGCTGAATCAAGTCTGGTTTGATCCTTAATTTTTCGATTGACCTTCAAAATTTGGCCAACAACGCCGCCGGTCAGTTTTGCGACTTCCTTAGCGAGTAGCGCTGAATGGTCGTAGCCTCGACTTCGATTCGCTCTTGGACTCGAAGGGATTGGGACGATGAGGCTTGGCTCCTCGATATGAAGTGCAATTGCCCGAGCCAAAATCTTTCTAGCCCGCAGATCGTTATCTTCCTTGGCTCCAAGAATGATTTTCATATTTTGCGCGCAATAGTATGAGGAGGAAAAAAGTGGGATTCCATTAAAAGTATTCTTAATGACCGAAGTCCACTCGACAGTTTTCTCGCTAGGAAAAAGCAACTCTAATAATTCTCCCATTGGATGAGAGTGGCAAAATTAAATGTCGTCCGTATCCAATTCAAAGAGAGCTGTGGAGGGTGCATCATCTGGGATAACTGCAATTGGTTCTGAACTAATTGGAATACCTGGAGATTTGGGCAAGGTAAGAACAAAGTGTGCACCAAGGCTTGGTCGTCCCCATGCTTTCAATGTTCCCTCATGAAGTTGCGCATCTTCTAGAGCAATAGCTAGACCCAGTCCTGTTCCACCGCGTAGGCGAGATCGAGAGGGATCTGCTCGCCAAAAACGGTCAAAGAGGCGTTCGCCTTCACGTTCACTAAATCCAATTCCGTAATCTCTCACTCCCACGCCGACTTCGTGATCTGATTGTGCAATACGAATTACTACTCCTCGGCCTTCGCTGTGATCAATTGCGTTTGAGATTAGGTTTCGAAGAATTCTCTCAATACGTCGTGGATCGACGTGAGCTGTCACAGGAAATTGCGGTGCATCTATGCGAAGGTCACCTGGAGCATGAAGCTGATCAGAAACTTGCCTTACCAAGTTCGTGATATCAACTTCGTGCATCTCCAAAATAGCTGCTCTTGCGTCGAATCGGCTCACTTCCAATAAATCCGTCAGAAGAGTTTCAAAGCGCTCAATCTGGGCAATGAGTAGCTCTGCGCTACGGGCTGATGCAGGATCTAAATTATGGCGAGCATCGAAAAGCACTTGTGAAGCCATGCGAATAGTTGTGAGAGGCGTACGAAGTTCGTGCGAAACATCAGAGACGAAACGCTGTTGAAGTCTGGAGAGGTTCTCAAGTCTGGAAATCTGCTGCTGCAGAGAAACGGCCATTTCATTGAAGGCAATTGCTAACCGACCAAGCTCATCTTCTCCGCGCACCGCCAAACGTCGACCTAGGTCACCTGCCGTTAGCTCTTCGGCAATTTCAGCCGCTTCTCGCACTGGCAAGACGATGCGTCCTGTGACGTACCACGTGATAAGGGCAATGAGAAGAATCAAGACTGCGCCTGAAATCCACAACAAGGCGTCAATCAACCCAATCAATTGCTGCTGTTGAGTAAGTGGAAAAAGATAATAGATTTCATACACGGCGTTGCTGGGAATTGTAATTGTCGACCCGACGACAATGCCTCGCACCTGAATGCCATTCAAATATTTAATTGTTAGGTATTTAGATTGAATATTTGGATGGTCTCTAACTTCTTGCCGAAATTTCGAATCAATAATTGAAAAATCTAGAAAGTTTGAGCTGCCTTGATACTGATTGGACTTTAGCGCCGTCTTTGGGGTTGGTAAAAGAATTACTTCACGTTGGATGACATTCGCATTTACATCTTCAACGTGGAAAATATTGTCAATTACCGTTTTAAGTTTTAGATCAGTCCTATATGTTGTGGCATCTAATTGACCTTGGGCATAGTTCGAGAGCGAATCAGCTTCGGAAACTGATGCACTCATTTTTTCACGGTAGACACCGCTGCTAATTTGATTTGATAACAAGCTTCCAACTACGAAGATGAGCAGAGTGGAAAGAGCTAATGTAATTCCTGAAGTTCGGACAAGAATTGATCTGCGCCAGCTACGAAGTAGCCTATTCATTTTTCAGATGTTCCTGCAGTCCCAGCTTTATATCCAACGCCGCGAACCGTAAGGATTAGCTCAGGATTATCAGCATCGCGCTCTATCTTCGAGCGAAGACGTTGAATGTGCACGTTTACAAGACGTGTATCAGTTGCATGCTGATATCCCCATACCTCACTTAGAAGCGCTTCGCGAGTAAATACTCGACCCGGTTCCTTTGCTAGTGCAACGAGCAGATCAAACTCCAAGCGAGTCAGCGGAATTGATTTTCCATCACGAGCAATTGTGTGTGCGACTTGATCTACGGCCAAGTCTCCAATTCGCAGCGAGGTAATTGGCTCTGAAACTGTTCTGCGAAGGCGAACTTTAATACGAGCAACAAGTTCTGAAGGGTTGAAAGGCTTGACCATATAGTCATCAGCGCCGGCTTCAAGCCCAAGAACAACATCGTGGGTATCGCCTTTCGCAGTCAACATAACGATTGGAACCATGGATTCCTGGCGAATCAAACGGCACACTTCAATTCCATCGATTCCCGGAAGCATCACATCTAGTAGAACTAGATCTGGGACATTGGCGCGGAAAATATCCATGACGCTGTCGCCATTATTAACAAGGTCTACCTCAAAACCAGAACCATTGAGAACAATTCCCAACATCTCCGCTAAATCTTGGTCGTCATCAACGACCATAATGAGTGGCATTAGGAGCCGTGTTCCCAAGAGTTTAGGTAAAGCTCCTGCGCGGGAGTCAGAACATCAATATCAACGCCCATACTTGCCAGTTTCAATCGCGCAACTTCTTTATCAATTTCAGTAGGCACGTTATGTAGACCGGGAGCCAAATCCTTTGCAGCTTTCAATAGATATTCTGCTGTAAGCGCTTGATCTGAGAAAGACATATCCATTACAGCAGCCGGGTGGCCTTCTGCTGCTCCAAGGTTAACTAAACGACCTTCTGCAATGAGAAGTAGGCGGTTGCCATTTTCCATGACGTACTCATCTGTCTGATGACGAATTTTCGAATTCTTTTGCTTTGCATTTTGTTCTAACCAAGCGACATCGATTTCAATGTCAAAGTGGCCAGAGTTAGCCAAAATTGCTCCATCTTTCATAACCTTGAAATGTTCTTCGCGAAGAACATCGCGGTTACCGGTTACTGTAATAAAGACATCTCCGATTTTTGCAGCATCGAGTGCTGGAAGAACGCGGAAACCTTGCATCAACGCATCGAGTGCCTTTGTTGGATCAATTTCAAGAATAACGACATCTGCGCCCATTCCCTTTGCACGTTCAGCTACTCCTTTACCGCAATAGCCAAAACCAGCAACAACGAAAACTTTACCGGCGATAAGTTGATTTGTTGCGCGGAAAATTGCATCGAGGGTGGATTGACCAGTACCAAAACGATTATCAAACATATGCTTTGTGTCAGTGTCATTAACAGCAATCATAGGAAACTTAAGCGCACCATCTTTAGACATCTGGCTAAGTCGAATTACGCCCGTAGTGGTCTCTTCGCAACCGCCCATAATTCCAGGAATCAATTCAGTTCTAGTTGTGTGAAGTGTGTTTACCAAGTCGCAGCCATCGTCAAAAACGAAATCTGGCTTAATATCCAATGCAGAATTTAGATGTGAATAATATCCATCACGGTCAACGCCATTTCGTGCAAATACAGAAAGGCCATATTCATGGACAAGCGCTGCTGCCGTGTCATCTTGAGTTGAAAGTGGATTCGATGCGCACAAAGCAAGTTCTGCACCGCCAGCCTTCAGTGCCAACATGAGATTCGCCGTCTCTGTTGTGACGTGCATGCATGCTGCAATACGAATTCCAACGAAAGGTTTTTCTTTTTCGAAACGCTCTTTAATTTGTTGGAGAACAGGCATATTGCGACCTGCCCACTCAATACGCTTCTTGCCTTCGGCGGCTAGTGCGGGATTTGCAATGTCGTGTGAAACGGCTGCTTGTACAGACACGGGTGCTCCTAAAAAATATCCGAGGCTTCGGTTGATTATGCTGCCAAGTTTACCCGATGAGCTCGAGGACCTTTTCCCTGACAATCTTCAGCGTAGCCTCATTATTCGCCTCCACATTTAGGCGTAGGAGTGGCTCTGTGTTTGAAGGCCTGACGTTAAACCACCATTCGTCAGCGCTCACCGTGACTCCATCAAGTTCGTCAATTTCATAATCTTGTCTGAAAGATTCCCGAATCAAATTAAGTGACGCCTGTGCATCTGCGACTCGAGTATTAATTTCTCCACTCACAACATATCGATTATAAGGTTTGAGAAGTTCCGATAGAGACTTACTGCTTCCAGCAAGTTCTGCCAGCGCAAAGAGCGCAGCAAGCATCCCTGAATCTGCGCGCCAAAAATCAGAAAAATAGAAGTGTCCAGAATGTTCGCCGCCAAAGACAGCTCCGGTTTCCGCCATCATCGCTTTAATGTATGAGTGGCCAACACGCGAACGAATCGGCTTTCCGCCATTTTCGGTGATGACTTCGGGAACAGCCTTTGATGAGATTAAGTTGTAGATGACAGCTGATCCAGGCTTGCGCTTCAACTCTCGCACTGCAATAAGTGAGGTAAGAGTGGAAGGTGTGACTATCGCACCTGTTTCATCAATTAGGAAGCAACGATCTGCATCGCCATCAAATGCAAGACCAATATCGGCTTTGTGTTTTTTAACTGCCTTCTGTAAATCAGCTACGTTTGCAGGATCGATGGGATTCGCTTCGTGATTAGGAAAGGTTCCATCGAGTTCAAAATACATTGGAATCATTTCAACATTTAGCTTTGCCATTACTGCAGGAGCTGTATGACCGGCCATGCCATTTCCGGCATCAATTACAACCTTCAATCTTCTCTCTGCCGAAGTAAGTTCGTCCCCGAAAATCGAAAGCAAGAAGTCAACATAATCTGTCAACATATCTTCTTCAGTTACTCTGCCCATCGCGCGAGTTGAAAGTGGAACACCTTCAACAATGAGATCGCGAATTCTGCGAAGTCCTGTTTCCTGTCCGATAGGACGCGCAGCACTCTTGCAGAGTTTGATTCCATTGTATTCCGCGGGATTATGGCTGGCAGTAAACATCGCCCCTGGCAGATTAAGTTTGCCTGAAGCAAAGTAAGCCATGTCCGTGGAAGCCAAACCAATGCGAATTGCATCAAATCCTTGAGAAGTCACTCCGTCTGCAAATGCTTGAGCAAGAAGAGGGGAGGACGGACGCATATCTTCGCCAATCACTACTGTCGCAGGTTCGCGCTCCTCCATCAGAAATTGTGCAAATGCCGCTCCAAGTGCAAATGTAAAGTCAGGTGTAATTTCTTCATCTACTAAGCCACGTACGTCGTAAGCCTTCATGATTGTGTCGAGAAATTCGCGTGTGAACATATTCCAAACTTACCGGTTTGCTAGTTCAATTCAAAGAAAAGAAAAATTAGTTAGAAGGAAGAGCTCGCAAATGTCCTCGGCGGCCTATTTCCTGTTGCGAAGCACTCTGAGCCACGCTTTCCTGGGTAGCTGACTGAGCAACTTCTCTGACGGCATCTGCAATCGCCATCAAATCATCATCGCTCGGTCCAAAGTTTTCGCCTTCAGGCTCGTGCTTAATCACGTTCCAACCATTGGGAACAGTGAGCGTCAAACTGTGCTGGAGGCATAGATCGTACGAGTGAGGCTCTGCAAAAGTTGCTAACGGTCCGAGAACTGCAGTCGAATCGGCATATACATAAGTAAGTGTCTTACTCGCAGCAGATCGGCAACTGGCACGCGAACAGGTGCGACCGGTCCTCTGAACACTTCTCATATTGAGAGGTTATCGCGTCGTGAGGTAAATATCGTGGATTTCAGCGCGAAAGACTTCGAACGTCGACCAATGGAAGTGAAGATTTTTCCAAACTTGCACCCGCAGAGAGTGGCAGATACCCAATCATGGCGCCGGAAGTATTTCTAATTATTACTCCCCCGTAAACCGACTTTTTGGAAAGGTTTACAAAGGAAATTGTTTTAACGCCTGCGCGATCTGGATTCCAAAAGGCGATATCGCTCCCACTTATGCGAGCGCTGTAACCCTTTCCAGTGGAGCTTTTCCACCTGACTTGGACCTTTATATCGGTGCCAGTTAAGACAAACTTAGGATTAAGCCCGGTGAAATTGAGTGAAACTGTCGTGAATGGCGATACCGCGGCCGACCAGGCAAAGTCATTACCCGCAAATTTCGTCAACGCGGAGGAAACAAGCGGTTGATCAGAATCAACACTAATCGACATAGGAGTCGAGGAGGTCAATGAGGTCAGAGGTAAGTCAAGAACCTTTCCGTGTGGAACAACCAATCCATCAAAACCAACTGGAGTAAAAGAACCGTCACCTGAATTCAGCGTTAGTTTGATATTTGCATCGATGCTACCTGGAACTAGGAACCGAATACTTGACGCGATCTTGCCGCTAGAGGATTGAAGGATTACTGGGATTACCAAATGCTTTGAAGGAATTGCTTGCGAATTAACAAAATCTGATCCTAAGGACTTCAAACCCTTTTTTCGTGCATCAAAGAGGAAACTTGTTACACGACCTGTTCGGGTAACAACATGAAGTGCAACCGAATCATCTCCAGGCACAATTGCGTCTACCAAAATCGCTCGGTCAGAGTTTGCCGGAACGGCGACTGAAACAACAGGGAGCATCTGCTTCGAGGAATACGGCGTTATATCGACCAACGCAGGGCTGAGGCCGCTATTCACAATATCTAATTGAGCTTTACTAGTGATTCCGCCAGATGACCCTACAAACCATTGGTCTGCATTTCCAGATTCGCAGATTACTGTTCCTAAACCGTTTGATGAACTATTTAGAGCAAAGGTTGTTCCCGGATTACTGTCGACGAGAAGGGCACCGCCAACTATGTTTTCAGTACTACTTCTAGATCTGTAGAACGAAATTGATTTTTTTGCAACGTGGCGCACGGAAGTTCCATACTTTGGTAGAAACGCTGTCGTTGCACCATCGCCTAATTTCGCCGGACAAACCGTGGCAGGAAAATCAGTTTGCGTTGTGCGATCTTGTTGCGCAACTGGAGCTGCATATGAGATTGCGAACGCAATTAAAAGTATTGAACTAATGCCAAGAATTCTTACATCGAATTCATTGCGAGAATTTTTCCAAAGCGAACGTATTTTCATTTCTCTAGGCCAACTCTTCTATCGGGACTTCGCGCCTGCGCCTACCAGCAGGCAACGCCAAGACCGTGACAACCAAAACAATGATGAGTTGAAGTGATAAAAGTGTGCGGTGAAGCGTCCCATCATGAAGAACTGTTACTCGCCCTGCATGAGCAATCGTAAAGACTGGAAGTCCGTTTGCGGCGTGCTGAAGAGGAACTCTTTGCCCGTCAAGAAGAAGGCGCCAATCTTGATCGTACTTCTCAGCAATAACAACCATGCCTCCTTGCGGCACATCCGCTTCTGCGCTGAAGTCTGTAGATGCAATCGTTTGGGTCGATTTATCGTTGCCGATAAAGAGAACGCGAGGCGAGGCTCCAACCACTTTCCATACAATTCCGTTAGCAGTTGATGACATGCGAGTGAATCCCCCGCTTCCATCGATAATTCTGATCAGGGAAGTATTGCTAAGTGTTTTTAAAAATATGTATTGAATCCCAAAATGCCCAAAAGTCTTTGCCGACTCAATTCCCGATCCGGTAACTAAATCATTCATCGCCAATACGATTTCACGAGGAGGGGCTACCGAAACATCCGCGCCACCGAGTTGCACGTCGGTTCCCCGCGATATTTCATACATTACTTGGCCATTGATTGTATTTATAACTATTGTTTTTGGTCTAGCAGGAGTATCTGCAAGAGCCGAAACGAATGCTGGAACAATTTGGCTTTGATTCGCCCGCACCAATGATTGTGCTCCGCCAGATATGGCCCAAATAGGAGTTCCTATTAATGAAAGTGCAGTTATTACAGAAATGAAACCAGTGACCAAGTGACGCTTTCCTAGAGGAATTTCTCGTAACTTTGGAATGAATTCTTCTGCATACAACAACACTCCTGGAACAAGTAGTGCCGTTGCTATAGCAATGATGGGCCCAGTCCAAATATTTGATGAACTTCCATGACCTTGCAATGTAAAAGAACTAAGCGCAATAGCCACTGCAATGACTGAGGTAGCCATCAAGCTCGATGTGCGCAATTTGTCGATCGTAAAGGCTGCTAATGCAAATAGAAGCACTGGGGATATGAGCCAGAGTGGAGGTGAACCTGCGCCTCCGGGATTTGCAAGAAACTCAGACCACCGACTTCCTGAAAGAACAGGAATCCCAGGTTCAAGAAAGAATTGAGTTGGGTGCAAAATCATCGAAGCTGACCAAGGCGCTGTTATGAGCCATGGCGTAACAAGAAGCGCAAAGCGGCGCTTTATAGGTTCTGCTTCTGGCGAGAATAGAAGTTTTTGAATTCCTAGCTCTCGGTAATGATGGCGAAGTTCGTAAAGGTTGACCGTGAAACGTGCTCCTTGAAGAAATAACCAACCTAATAAAATCACGGGATTAAAGGCACAAAAAATTCCTATTAACAATGAAATTGCAAAAATACGTCGCCAACTTGCTCTCTCGTTATCGCGAGTAAATGGGGAAATAAAATAAAGAGACGGAGCAATCAAAATAATTGCAATTGTTCCAAGCCGTCCCTGATTTATAGATGCCCACAGCACTGGAGAAAACGCATAAATTCCTGCGCCAATGAGGGCGTATCTCTTTGACGAGCCAAGTCTTGTTAGGACCCTAAAAAATATGTAGAAGGCTAGAACGGGTGTAAAAGTAAAGAGAAGGGTTATGAAAAGAGGCAGATTAAAACCTGTCACCACACTCGCAAGCCCCAACAACGGAACCCAAGGTGGCGTAGTTGCTGCTGAACCCATGCCAACTATGTGCCAAGACTGCGCGTATTGACCAAGCAAAGCAAGACCGCTTCGTGGAGCACTTGCAAGAGCTCCGCCAGACAACTGCCCAAGACGATTTCTCGCTGCAAGAATTGAAATGACGGTAATTCCAAAGAAGAGAATGAACTGTGGATTCTTACCAATAATTTTCCACAGTGGAACTTCTTTGACGACAACTAACTCCGGGTCGTCAAAGCTTTCAGTGATAACCCCAATATCTGAATACGACTGAGCGATTCCAGAGCTGTCCTCGTATTCGCTCGGCCGAATTGCGCTCGAAATTGTGCTTGCTGCTCGCTCAATCGTCATTCGCAATTGTGAAGATCGAGGCGGAATAAACTTTCGAATAATTCGTGAGGACAACAAGCGCTTTTTCTTGCGATATCGACGTGCTTGGAAAATCTCTTTTGGGTTAACGAGCAGAAGTGCAACGGCGGCAATTTCATCGCCGGCATAGCCTGGAAGCTTTGCGAGCAAATTAATTACGGCGCGCGTGATTCCCGAACTTAGGAGTTGAAGTGAGATCCAAGGCAACGCCCAGAAAGACGAATTCACTAAAAGCACGTAAGCCGCATTGCGGCGATCCAACATGAGAGGGCGGTGCAGGAATGCTTCAGATACGTCGACAGCTCTCCGCTCGGAGGATGAAGCCTCTGCGTGATACGCGATGGCATCTGGAACAGCGATGACAGAATGTCCGGCTACGTGTGCGCGCCAACCTAAATCAACGTCATCGCGAAAAAGTGCCAAGTTTGTATCAAGCCCACCTAGTTCTTCATAAACACTTCTTCGAATTATTGAGGCAGCAGTGCTCACTGCTAGTACTTCACGAACCCCATCGTGTTGTCCTTGATCCTGCTCGCGACGTTCAAGTCCGGTCCATCGCGCACCGTTGGAAGCAATAGATACTCCAACCTCAAGCAAATGATCACGGTCATACCAACCTCGAAGTTTAGGACCGGCTATTGCAACTTGAGGGCGATCTTCAACTGCTGCAAGCAATCGCGCGAGCGCATCTTTGTCAGGCGCAACATCATCATGGATTAACCAAATCCATTCATTTTCATCAACAGCTGGAGTAAGTTCCAATGCATGTTCAACTGCATCGCCATAACCCATGTCGCGCTGTTCTACTAAGCAGGGAATACCAGAGGCCTTTATAAGTTTTACTGAGTTATCTAAAGATCCAGTATCGACGGCGACAATGCGCTCAACTTTTCGAGATTGAAAACCGATTGCGGCAATAACTTGAGGTAACCATCTTGCGCCATCGTGGGTGACGATGACTGCGGTTACAAAGAACTTATCTGCCATTCAACGAGCCTATAGAAAGAGCCGTCAAGGCTCCAGTTATTAAGCTGATCGGCGCTTTAAACGACGACGTTCACGCTCAGAAAGGCCACCCCAAATACCAAAGCGCTCATCGTGTCCAAGAGCGTATTCAAGGCATTCTCCACGGACGTCGCAAGAAAGACAGACTCTCTTAGCCTCGCGGGTTGAGCCGCCTTTTTCAGGGAAGAATGCTTCTGGATCGGTTTGCGCACACAATGCGCGCTCCTGCCACGAAAGTTCTACGCCACCATCTGATGCTGCTGGGAAGGTCGAAAAAGAGGTCGCAACTGAGGAAAGGTCGCTCTTGCGTTCTGTCATAAACAAACTCCTAGTTATGGCTAGATTGGCTTTCACGCTAGCGGCCCCGCAGGTTACCCCCGGGCTTCTTAAGGAGAATTACACGCGTGTAACCCCCTCCGCGTCAAGTCCAGATTGGTCTATTTTTCTAAAGAATTACACACGAATTTGGGACTTTGTCGCCAAATGTTCAGTCATTTATTTAGGGAAAATCCCAAGAATGCATTTTCTGCAAGAGTTGCAGCAGGGACCGAAAAACCAGGTGCCACAAAAGTATTGATTAATACTGCTTTTTCACCGATTACAGCACCTTCACCAATGATGCAGCGAGTAAGTGTCGACTGCGATCGGATTACTGCACTGTTATCAATAAAGCAACCTGAATCTTGAGTTGAGGGTTCCTCAAAAACAATATTTTTTCCATGTGCGAGCGAAAAATCACGTCGAAAAACTCGTCCATCACGAAGTGCAGCGGTGAAGGCGCTAGATGTTGCAACACCAGAAATTAAATCACTCGTTGCTTTAAGGAGTGCGCCGGGATTTCCAATGTCAAGCCAATAATTGGAATCTACAAACCCAAAGACGCGACCACCGTTTTCCAAAAGTGTTGGGAAAGTTTCTCTTTCCACAGAAACTACTTTGTTCTCTGGAATTGAATCAATAATTTCTCGATTGAAAATGTAGCAACCTGCATTAATGACATTTGTAGGTGGATTTTCCATTTTTTCATTGAAAGATGAGATGCGATTTTCTTCATCAAATTCAACTACACCGAAGGAGCGAGCATCTGGAACTTGCGTGAGATAAAGAGTTACATCTGCTGAGTTATCGATATGGAATTCCATTTGATCTTCAAGGTTGTGGCTACTCAAGACATCGCCATTAAAGATCACTACTGGTCCTGTGCCAGTCAATTTCGATGCGGCATTTCGGATTGCGCCACCGGTACCTAGCGCACTTTCTTCCACAGCGTAAGAAATTTTCAATCCAAAATTTCTGCCATCGCCGAAATAGGGCTCGAATATTTCTGCCATAAAGCTCGTTGCTAAAACAATCTCTGTAATTCCAGCTTCGCGTGCCTTCACAATTTGATGCTCTGTAAAGGGAATTCCTGCAACTTTTAACATTGGCTTTGGAGTTGAATAGGTAAGAGGTTGCATGCGCGTGCCCATTCCTCCAACGAGGAGAATGGCGGAAGTAATTTGTTTAGACATGCGTGGAAGCAATTCTGATTGCGGCGTTTTTAATCTGTGCATCGGTTGCAGTTAGCGCTACGCGAATATGTTGTGAACCTGCTTCACCATAAAAGCGTCCGGGAGTGGCTAGGACTCCGCGATCAGCAAGCCAAGTAATTGAATCCCAATCACTTTCTTTTCGGGTGCACCATATGTATAGCCCGGCATCTGTAAATTCAATTGAAAAACCGGCACTTTCAAGCGCTGGACGAAGTACATCCCGGCGTGCGGCATACCGCGCTGCTTGCTCCGCGACATGAACCTCATCTCCAAGTGCAACAGCCATTGCTCGTTGAACAGGTCCAGGAACCAACATTCCCGCATGCTTTCGAATCTCACGTATTTGGGAAATTAATTGAACATCTCCGACAATCAGACCTGCCCGATAACCAGCAAGATTACTTCTCTTAGAGAGGGATACGACTGACAAAAGGTTTTTGTTATCTCCGGCAGCGACGCTGAGAATTGAGATTGGCGCAGCTTTACCAGTCGATGGAAAATTTAAATAGCACTCATCGGAAGCAAGGACAGCACCGTTCTTTCGGCTGAAATCGATAGCTGCCTGAAGTTCTTCACGGGAATGAACTCGACCTGTCGGATTCGATGGTGAATTAATCCAAGTTAAATCGGCCTTTTCCCACGTTGCTGGAGAAATTCCCACTGGAGTTGCTTGCGCTTGCGCAATCAGCGCGCCAACCAAATAGGTTGGATAGGCAATCTCTGGGTAATTCACGCTTTTTGATTTCAAGAAAGTCGGTAACCAGGCAACTAGTTCCTTTGAGCCAATTGTTGGAAGAACATCAAATTCACCAGTTACGCCAAGAGCTCTTTGCGCCCAATTTCGCATCGCAATTCGCAAATCAGGAGATCCGATTGTGAGGGGGTATCCAGGAGAATTGGATGCGCGAATTAACTCTTCTTGAATAAATTCTGGCGTTGGGTCAACTGGCGTTCCAACTGAAAGATCAATTATTCCGTCCGGGTGTAACCGAGCTTTTTCCCCAAAGGGGGCAAGGGTGTCCCACGGAAAATCTGGAAGTTTCAGTTGAATTCCTTAATTCGACTTGGGAGGAACTGCAACAACAATCGCGTGATCAGAATTTGTAAGTCCTACTTTGCTTGCACCGCCAGGAGAACCAATTTCTACAAAGAACTCTGAGTTAGCGCCGCGGAATTCTTTCCATTGCGCAGGTACATCATCTTCATAGTAAATCGCTTCAACGGGACAGACTGGCTCGCATGCTCCGCAATCCACACACTCGTCGGGTTGGATATAAAGCATTCGATTACCCTCGTAAATGCAATCAACTGGACACTCTTCGATGCAGGACTTGTCCTTAACGTCGATGCAAGGCTCTGCGATTACGTAGGTCATGGCTTCTCCCAAATATTATGTGTAAGGCTCAAATTCTAAACTCATATTGGTCATTTTGAGGACACCTTTCAAGCATCATTCGTCACTGCCCAGTAAATAGGCTTGAATTCCTTTATGGAACTACCCGGATTGGATGCAATTGGCTCAAAGGTCTCGGTGCGCCTCTTTGCCGAAGACGGTGGGTTTCGAGACATCCTTGGCACTCTGGAAACCGAGACAAGTATTCGAAAGAAGTCAGGGGAACTGGCATCTTTTGATCCAAGTCGAGTCGCTTTATGGAAGCTCATCCCGTCAACCCAAACCGGGACTGGGCTACGCCTCTACAACACTCAATCAAGAGAAGTTGAGGAAATCTGCGCCCGCGTAGGTAAGAGAGTCCACATTTACTGTTGCGGTCCGACGGTCTATCGAGACGCACATGTTGGAAATCTGAGAACATTTCTTCTTCCAGACCTTGTGGCCAGAATTCTCAAATTTGATGGTTGGCATCCATGCGTCGTGCAAAATATTACCGATGTCGGACACATGTCCGAAAACTTTGAAGACAAATTACTAGAAGAAGCTGCTATCGAAAAACGTAGTCCAATCGAAATCGCTAGAGATTATGAAGAGCGTTTTTTCAAGGACTTGACTCGCCTCAATATTGCACATGCTGATCATTCCCCTAGAGCAAGTGAATCTATTTCGCTCATGCAAGAGATGATTTTGACGTTAATCGAAAACGAGTTTGCATACGTCGGAGCGGACAACTCAGTTTATTTCTCTGCAGAAAAATTTGATTCTTATGGAGCCATAAGCGGGAATCGCCTTGATGCACTTAAGCCTGGGCATCGATATGACTACGTAGACGATGGCGAGAAGAGATTTCATGCCGATTGGGCGTTATGGAAAAGCGCCGGCGACCGAGATGAAATGGTGTGGGACTCACCATGGGGCAAAGGTTTTCCTGGCTGGCATATCGAATGTTCAGCAATGTCGATGAAATACCTGGACCGCCGCGTTGATTTACATATCGGAGGAATCGATCTTCGCTTTCCGCACCACGAGAACGAACGGGCGCAATCTAACTCAGTTGCACATCGAGAGGTTGTCTCCCACTGGCTTCATGGAGAACATCTCCTTTTTGAGGGCAAAAAGATGTCGAAAAGCTCTGGAAATGTTCTGCTTGTCTCCGATGTGATTGAGAAGGGATTTGACCCACTTGCTCTTCGACTCACCTTTTTAGAGAGTAAATACCGCAATCAATTAGATTTATCGTGGGACGCAATCCGAGCAGCGGACAAAACAATTAAAAGATGGAGGCTGAGAGTTTCCGAGTGGGGCACACCAGCCATCGGTGTTGTTATCGAAGATTTCTTAGTTCTGATTAGAAATGATTTTGACTTTCCGCGTGCGCTAGTGAAATTACGTGCGCTAGAAAAAGATACATCCGTTGACGCTTCGATTAAGGCTGCAATTTTCTTAACGCTAGATCAAATATTGGGCTTAGGACTCAACTCCGCTAAATAAGTCAGTCTCTCGACCTTCGCTATCAAACGGTGCAGACTTTTCTCCCTTGACGAGTGTGTAGTACTCGTCTCCAAGAACTTCAACACCTAAGTTGTTAGATAAAGCGAAGAAGGGTCCATCCAAAGTTATTTGAGTCGGATGAGCCTTCATGGCCTCGATTTTATTTTGAGCAAATGTAGGCGCACTAATTCTTGTCGTTACAAAAGAGTCATCCTTCGCAAACGGAAGGTCATCTGCACTTTCAACGCCAAAGAAATCAGAGCCCATTTCTTTCATTTTCTCTATACCCATCTGGATGATGGATTTTGGCATTGTGTTCCAATAAATCTTTTGTATCTCCCATTGAGGTGCTGCCAATTCAGCAGCTCGCATAGCAACGCGGTGCGCCTGAATATGATCAGGATGTCCGTATCCACCAAACTCATCGTATGTCACTAATACTTGCGGCTTAATTTCCAAAATTATTTTTACTAATTCTTCTGCCGCTTCATCCACATTTGCCTGCCAAAAGACGTCAGGGCGATTATTTGGTTCGGTTCCCATCATTCCGCTATCGCGATATTTCTTTGTGGGCGCTCCGAGGAATCGGTGGTCACTCACTCCAAGAGCCTTCATTGCGTTTGCCAATTCAGTTTCGCGGTGAACCCCTAACTCGTCATTTGCGTGGCTTGCTAGGTGAGATAGGTCTGGAACAAGGACTTCGCCCTCTTCGCCTCGAGTACACGTCACCAAAGTGACGCCTACGCCCGCGGCGGCGTACATGGCCATAGTTGCCCCGTTATTGATCGTTTCGTCATCTGGATGGGCATGAACAAGCAGTGCTCGGCGCGATGGGGTAGTCATGAGGCTATTTTGGTGGTTCTACATACACAGGTGCAATTTCCTGCTTATGACCATACGATTCCCCTAATGACTACTGACTCAAAAAACCGTTTACCTCGCGATGAACGTCGAGCTCAACTGCTCAACGCCGCGCTAGAGGTCTTTACCCAAGCGGGGTATCACTCCGCCCCTATGGATGAGATTGCCGACCGAGCCAGCGTCAGCAAGCCGGTTTTATACCAACACTTTCCATCGAAGTTAGATCTGTACCTCGCAGTTTTAGACCTGCACATCGATTCACTTCTTTTTGACATTCAAAAGGCAGTTGCGTCAAAGACTGACAACGGTGACCGGGTAGCTGCAACGGTTGCTGCCTATTTTGATTTTATAAATCACGAAGGCGAAGCATTTCGACTTCTCTTTGAGAGCGATATGGCAATCGAGCCTAAGGTTCGTGAGCGTTTAACGCGAATGACGTATGACTGCGCAGCTGCATTCTCAGCGGTCATCTCTCTTGAAACTGGAATGAGTAAAGAAGTTTCAATGATGCTTGCGACTGGTTTGATTGGAAATGTTCAATCAGCTGCCAGACATTGGCTGGAGCGGGATCAAAAGATTTCGCGCGAGGAAGCTGTTGTACTTGTTTCCGGGCAGATATGGCGCGGAATTTCTGGTTTTCCTCGTCACGATTAGCCACTAAACTTTAATTATGGCTACAAAGAAATCAGACTCTCAGAACACCGATGTTCGCATCGGAATTAGCGACTCTAATCATGAACTTCGAATCGAAACTGCTCTAAGTTCAGACCAAGTTCTTGCATTGGTTCAAGATGCTCTCAAGAACGAGTCGCCACTTGTGATCACCGATATCAAAAATCAGAGCACGGTAATTCCTGCGAAGAAAATTGCTTTCGTTGAACTTGGAGATTCACCAGATCGTCGAGTTGGGTTTACGGCTCTCTAAGCTTTTTTCACCACACGACGGGCAGATGCTTTGCTTTCTAGCGCTTCCCATTGATCTGGTTCAGTCGTATTTTCACCGAGCTCATTGAGCTTTCCATTTCCGTGGTAATCACTTGAACCGGTTCGAATAATCCCAAGGTCTTTTACAATTTGAGTGAGCAAAATCTTTTGATCAGCTGAATGATCGCGGTGAAAAACTTCAATTCCATCTAAGCCAGCTTCAACATAAGAAGTGAAGCTCTCGACTGAAACCGTCCTGCCCCGTAGAGATGCCATTGGGTGTGCAATAACCGCGACTCCCCCTGCAGCCTTAATTAACTTAATTGCTCGCTCCGGCGTAGGTGAATAGTGGGCAACGTAATAGGGCGAATTATTGTGAAGCCACTTTTCGAAGATTTCATCCCTGCTCTTCGCAAGTCCTTTCGCAACCATGGCATCAGCTAAATGAGGTCTTCCCAGTGTTGCGCCCTCTGAAAGCTGAAATAAAACTTCCTCCATTGAAATATCAATACCTGCTTCATTCATTCGCGCGATGATTTTTCCCATGCGACCATGACGATTTTCACGAGTTTGTGCCAATACCTCTTGGAGCTCCAAATGCTCGGAGTCGAAAAGCAAACCGAGCATGTGAACACTTATTCCATCCTCAGTCTGACACGAAATTTCTGCGCCTAATGCGAGGTCAAGACCGGGACGAAGATGTTGGGCTGCTTCTCCCCACCCTGCGATGCTGTCGTGATCTGTTAGCGCAAGAACTTGTATTCCCGAGGCAAGAGCCTTATTTATAAGTTGCGCGGGTGTATCAGTGCCGTCGCTGATATTTGTGTGCGTATGTAAATCAATCATTTCTTTCCACCTACTACAAATATTGAACAACCTATCAAGATACCAATAATCCCCACATACAACCCTCCAGAAGGAGATTGGTGCAACCAAATCCACGCAACAACGGCAGCGACCGGTACTTCAAAAAACACTATAAGAGAAACAACAACAGGCGATACGCGCTTCAAGACTAAATTGAAAAGTGTATGGCCCATGAATTGGGCACCGATTATGAGGAGGGCAAGAAGAAGCCACTCACCCTTTGAGAAGTGTATAAATTGTAGTTTTCCAAAAATAATAAAAGGAAGAACAGTGGCACCGCAAGCGGCGTAACAAATAGTTGTGTAAGTCGAAGTAGCAAGTTCGCGTTGAACTTTTGAACCAATTCCCACATACGTTGCGGCAAGAGCAGCACAAATCAATCCAAATAAATCCCCAACGAAAGCTCTCATAGAAAGCGCAAAGTCGACACCCGTAATAACGAAAACCGAACCAAATGCTACGAACATTCCTACAAGCGAAGTCGTTGAAATATGTTCACCCTTAAAACGAACATATGTGGCGGCGAATATTGGTTGGAGCGCGGCAAGCGCAGTACCGGCGGCAACTGATGTAAATCTCATTGCAAGAAAGAAGGCTAGGAAGTGAAAGGCTAGGAATATTCCGGCTAAGGCAGACTGTCCCACAAGCTTTCGCTTTTGGGGGTCTCTCCACTCTTTATTGCGAATCGCAAAAGGCGACATAACAAGAGCGCCAATGATGTTTCTCCAGAAAACTAATGTGGGGACTGGCATGGTGCTCTTTGCAATTAGCGGACCAGAAGTTCCAATCCCAATGATTCCTAACAATAAATAGGGAATATCTCGGCCTTGAGGAAGCGCCGAATGGTCCTGTTGTTTCATCAAGGATGAACTGTAAACCAGAGTAGTGCGACCACGCAGAGGGCTACTAGAGAGATGATGACACCGTAAACAAATCGCATCCGTTTTGTCGATGCATATTCGCCCATCAATCGGGTATCGCGCGAGATTCCGTACATAAAGAACAAAAGCGGCAACAAAAGGATCGCATTAAGAATTTGAGTAAGAACTAGAACTCGAATAAGCGGCACTCCAGGCAACAAGATCAGCCCAGCTGCACAGAAAGTCATTGCGCCAAATGTCGCGTAGAAAAGCGGTGCATCTTTTGGACCATCGTCTAAGGCTGCAGGCTGGCCAGTTAAATCGCCAACAGAGTAAGCAGTGGAGAGAGGAAGGATAGAAGCGGCAAGGAGCGCTGCGCCCACAAGACCGACTGCGAAGAGGGCTTTTGCCAGAGTTCCGGCAAGTGGTTCAAGTGCGCGAGCAGCTTGGGCCGCATCGGTGATATTTGTTTGGCCTTCTTTATTCAGGGTTGCTGCGCAGGTAACAATTACAAAGAATCCAATGATTCCTGTAAGAAGTGAGCCAGTCCAAACATCAACGCGCAACAACTTTAGGTCATCGCGAGTCAGGCGCTTATCTACTGCATAGGATTGAATAAATGCCAGACCCCAGGGTGCAAGTGTTGTTCCAAGAGTCGCTGTAGCAATATAAATTGCATCGTGAGTAAATGGCATTGTTGGAACCACTACGCCGTGAAGAGCTTTACCCCAATTTGGATGCGACATAAAACCTGCAACAACGTATGCAATAAATACCGCTGACAAAACAAAGAATACTTTTTCAACACGAGCGAAAGATCCTCGAAGAACCAGAAATGAAACGATGAGCGCTGCGGCTGGAACAGTGATAAAACGCGAATAACCAAATAGTTGCCCGGCAGCTGCAATACCCGCGAACTCTGCAGTCAAAGTTCCAAAGTTTGCAATCAAAAGTGCGACCGCACTCAAAGTTCCCGAGCGAGCACCGTATTTTTGACGAACAAGGCCAATCAAACCTTGACGAGTAACAACACCAATTCGCGCACCTAAATCTTGGAAGAGAATCAACGCGATAGTTGAGATAACTAATACCCATAACATTTGATAGGCAAACTTCGCCCCAAGCTGGGAGTACGTCGTAATACCGGCAGGATCATCATCTGAGAGGCCGGCAATCACTCCTGGTCCCATGACAGATAGAAGTGCTGCTAAACGAATTTTGCGTTGCGTTGTCATTGAAGCGCACCCGTACCTTTAGATAATCCATGTTGCTCTTCAGGTTTCAAGGCATCAACCAAGTCATCGGCAAGGATTCGCCCGACAGGTTTGCCCTTTTCATCAATAACAACAATTGACGCACCACGGTTGTTTGAGAATTCTTCAATCACTTCCTCGAGAGGAGAATCAATATTTACTGCCGTTGGGTATGGAGGGCCAATAAGAGTGCTCAGAGCATCGCCGGGCTTTGCAGCGACCAGCTCAATTATTTGAATGTGGTCGATGAGCTTGCCTTTTGCATCAACCATCACAACGCCATCTGAAATATCTCTATCTCTGCTCTCAACGAGCAATTGCAACGCTTCGCCCACAGTGTCGCCTTCGTGGGCAATCACCATGTGTGTTGTCATGATTCCACCGGCAAGAGTTTCGTCAAATGAAATGAGTTGTCGAAGTTGTTTTGCCATTTTTGCGTCCATGGCTTTCAAAATATCTTCTCTGTGCTCTTCATCGAGGTCACGGAGAACTTCTGCAGATTCATCCGGTTCCATACGACTTAGAAGTTGGGCAGCGCGCTCTTCGGGCAAACCACGGAGCAAACCTTGCAGCTCTTCATCTTCCATTTCCTCAAGTGCATCAGCGGCGAGTTCTGGATCCAAGAGTTCAATAAGTGCACTTTGTTCTCGACCGGCAAGATCTTCGATGAGGTCAGCCAAGTCGGCGGGACGAAGTTGGGAAAGTGCTGTTTTTGATCCCGAAGTTTTTACCACTCCTGATGAATCAGCGAGTGAGGCAACTGTTGACCAATCCAAGACGTGTTGTGGAGTTGCTCTGCGGCCCAGACCTCCAGGAAAGATTCGACGTAGGAATGTTACAAAAGAAATATCTACACCGACGACTCGAATCTCTTTATCTAGTGGAGCCAAATACAAATCAGAAGATCGAACAACTCGAAGTCCATTCACATCAACAATTTGATGATCCAGAACATCGCCATCAAGAAGTGACTCACCTTCGCGACGTTGGTAGTCCGTGAGATTTATTTTTGTCGACGAAAGACGAATTTCATTGTGAGTTAATTTTGCAATACGCGCACCATCAATAAATAGTTTTCGCTGTCCGACCTTGACGATTAAACCTGATACAGGAGGATAGGCATCTTCACCATGACGAACGACAACGTCTACGAGTCTTCCAATATCGCGACCATCTTCATTACGCACCGGACAACCAATTAGGCCTGCAAGGGATACTAAAGAATCACGAATGCTTTTGCGAGCTAAGACAGAATCACGCCGACCCACAACCCGCTCAACTTTTGTTGCCACCTTTTTGATTGGGAGCTTTGATGGCGTCTTCATCCCCAAATTCTAAGTGCTAGATCAGGTATGAAGCGAAAGAGGCACTCCCACGAGGGACCTGCGTTGCTTCATGAGTTGATCAACAATTGAATAAATGGCAACGGCTGAGTGACATTCTGGATTCGAGAGCACAATTGGCTCGCCATCATCCCCGCCCATGCGTAGCGCAGGGTCAAATGGCACCGATGTCAAAAGGGGCACATCTGCGCCAACGAGAGTTGAAAGTCTTTTGGCAGTTTCTAATCCGCCGCCGCTTCCAAAAAGCGAAATTGCTTCGCCGCAATGTGGGCAGGCGATATCAGACATGTTTTCGACGACACCGACAATATGTTGCTTAAGTTGGTGGGCAATTCGGCCTGCGCGCTCGGCAATCTCTGCAGCTGCTACCTGAGGTGTCGTTACGACCAAAATTTCGGAGGCCGGAATCAATTGGCCCAAGCTAATTGCAATATCGCCAGTGCCCGGCGGTAAATCTAGAAGAAGCAAATCTAAATCGCCCCAATATGCATCACTAAGAAGTTGTTCTAAAACCTTGTGAAGCATCGGTCCACGATAGGCAACAGGATCGGCGCGGTCAGGTTTAAACATCTCCATCGATACAACTTTGACCCCATAGCTTTCGAGAGGGATAAATGTTTGATCAATTGCTGTTGGTCGTTGCCCAACTAATTTCATCAAGCGCGGGATGGAGTGTCCATAAACATCCGCATCCAATATTCCAACTTTTAACCCACGTGATGCGGCAGCTACGGCAATATTCACAGTCAGAGATGATTTCCCGACGCCACCCTTGCCTGATGCAATTCCAATTACCCGTGTAAGTGAGGAAGCTTGTGCAAAAGGAATGAATTTTTCGACTCCCCCATGCAATATCTTCTTTACATTATTTCGCTGCTCTTCATTCATCACACCAAACTTAAGAATAACTTCTGTAACTTCTTCGACAGATTTAAGCGCGGCCTCAACATCATTTTTCAATCGATCCCGCATTGGACAACCTGAAATTGTCAGCAAAATTGTTACTGATGCTTTGCCCTCATTGAAATCAACGCTTTCAATCATTCCCAAATCTGGAAGGGGGCGATGAAGCTCTGGATCTGAAACGGTTGCAAGCTGGGCATGAATTTTTTCAATAATTTGTGTTGTCATAAGAGGTCAGGATCAATCTGCGCTTTCTTTTTGTCGGACTTTTCTAAACTAAAACCGGAATTGATCTCAGTAGAAATTTCGTCGAGGGAGTTTCCAATTGTCTTTCTAATGAGCTTCTTGGGGTGTAAATCCGTCACATCCAAATCTTCAAATCCTGGCCCGAGATTTTCACGAAGTTCGGCTGTTGCGGCATTGGCAATATCGCGAAGTTTTCGCACGAGTTTCGCTGCATCTGTGGCAACATTAGGAAGGCGATCAGGCCCAATCAGGATAAGGGCTAGAACGATGAGCGTTAAGAATTCTCCACCACCTATTCCAAACATGGTGAAAGCGTACCCCTAGCTCGGTAGCTAGTTTGTCAGGCTTTTGTGGCAAGCAAAACGCCCTGGCCTACGGGCAATAATGTAGATGTCCAATTTGTGTCCTCTTTAACAAATCTAATTCCGTCGCGACGGGAGATACTTTCAAAATCCCTCTGAGTTGGATCGGCTACTTTGCCACCGCTCAACGCATGATCAATGAAAAGCGTCCCGCCTCGGCGCAACAATCGATACGCCTCTTGCACAAGATCCATGACATCTTCTGCAGGTCGGATGACTACAAGGTCATAATTTTCGTCTGCAAGCTTGCCAACGACTTCAAGAACGGTTCCCGTAATGAGTCTGTAGCGTGCTGGGGCGATGCCCGACTCTTCAAAACTCAATCGAGCACTTGCAGAGTGCTCGCGTTCGGTGTCAATTGAAGTTAGTACTCCATCCTTTGGCATTCCTTGAAACAACCAAAGGCCGCTTACGCCTGAACCTGTTCCAATCTCTACAACGGATTTCGCGTTTAGCGATTTGGCAACGTACTGCAAGAGCCCGCCCACTGCTGACGATGGATCCGATGCATCCATCTCAACGCCATTTGCTCTGGCCTGTTGTAAATGAATTTCTTCTCTTGCAAAACTTTCTGAATAAGCAGTCATGTCGCCACGATTTTGAAGAGTCATAGTGAAGCTATCCATTCGATAAGAAGGCGTGGACCAAAACCTGTTCCACCTTTTACAAATTCCCCAGCATCCACATCAGATCGCCCTGTTCCTGCAATATCTAAGTGAACCCAGTTTCTTTTTCCAACAAATTCTTCAAGAAATAGTGCAGCGGTTATGGAACCGCCTCCGAAGTGCTGCTTCGCGGCAGTGTTATTTAAATCAGCAAGATCACTTTCAAGGCTAACCGCATAGTCATCTACCAACGGCATGCGCCAGACGCGATCACCTATTTCAGAGCCAATTTCCTTTAATGTTGCAGCAAGGCTGTCATCGCGGGTGTACATAGCTGCATATTGCCGACCAAGACCGAGTGTTGCAGAGCCCGTAAGAGTTGCTACGTCTACCAAATAATCTGGACTCAATTCCAAATCGGCATAAGCTAAACCGTCTGCAAGTACAAGCCTTCCCTCTGCATCCGTATCGAGAACTTCAACAGTTGTACCGCCAAATTGAGTAATCACATCAGAAGGTCGTTGGGAAGTTCCAGATAAAGCATTTTCAGCGCACATCATTAAGGCGGTCACGCGGACTTTTGGTTTGAGTTCAGGCATTGCCATCACGGTTGCCATCACTGCTGCAGCACCGGCCATGTCGCTCTTCATCCCAATCATGTTGTCATACGGCCGCTTGAGTGAGATTCCACCTGTATCAAAAGTTATCCCTTTGCCAACGAGTACGACAAGAGGCCATTTGCTAGAACCGGCTGGTGCATAAGAAATTTCAATCATTCTCGGTCCGGGGCTCGGAGAGGATCCACCAACCGCGCGCAAGCCTCCGAACTTTGCGAGCTCTCTTCCTGCGCGAACTTTGACTGTAATGTTTTTCTTTTTTGAAGCTGTACTTTTGACTTGAGTCGCAAGCCAAGCCGGTGTCTTAATATTTGAAGGAGTGTGGATTAAATCCCGTGCGCTATAAATCGCTTCAATGAGAAGATTTGCTCGATTAATCTGCGAAGTAAAAGTATCTAGAAAAATAAATTTTCCGAGTTTTGGTTCCTGCTTGCTAGTCAGTTTCCACTCATATTGAGAAAGGGAGATTGCCATCGCGTGAGCAGTCACGTGTTCTTTCGAAGTGGCAATGCCATCGAGAACAGTAAAACCAGTTCCTTTTGTCTTTCGTCCGATTTGCGCTCCAGCTTTTCGCAAATCTTCCAAGGATTGCGAGCCAACTCCAACAAAATAAACTCGCTTTATTCCATCAATTTCCGATATTGGTAGCTCGATGATCTCGCCGGCTTTTGCTGTGAATGAAGGCCACTCGGAAAGCTCGAGGGCGAAATCAATATCTAACTTCGCGACAAGTGAGTTGCTTACTAAAGATTCAAGCGCAACGGGCCCGCTATCGCTCTCTTTAATTCCGATGGCAATCGCGTCGAGCCCCTTCCAGCTAGATAGGGTTCTAGAATCGGCACTGGATGTGATGATTGGCCTTGCTGCTTTTTTCACATCTCCGAACTTAACGAAAAAACGAGGTGAATGTGAACTGGATGGACCCCGTGTGGCGTGATTGGTTGCTTACATGGCCGCTCCTCCTCTTCTTTTTCGCTATTGGGCAAGAGCTGCGAATTGAAATTTCGCACCATGCTGATCGAAGGCACTTAATTGCGCCTGTACTGGCTGCTGCTGGCGGCATGGCTGTCCCTGCCATTATTTATCTTGGACTCTCTTTATTTACTTCTGCCCCAAAATCCGGCTGGGGTATACCGATGGCCACAGATCTGCCGTTCGTACTTATTGCCCTTGCAATATTTCCACAGCATCTACAGAAGCGACTTCGAATCTTCTTGCTTTCACTGGCAATCGCAGATGACATTGGTTCAATCATCGTCTTAGGCGTTGTCACTTCTTCAAAAGGTGGAATTCATCCCACAATAATCGGAGCGACTCTGGGACTCCTTTGGGGTGCCCGGGGACATTCAGTGATGAAGAAGATTGGCTATTACTTCGCTCTTCCTATTTTTCTCATAGCTTCAGTTTCAACTACTTATGAATTTTCCTGGAAGGCGATTCATAACCCTCTGGTGTGGGAACTCATTACTTCAAGAATGATTGGCAAACCGATTGGAATTCTCCTCGGAGCCTTACTTGGTTACGCGATTTTAAGAATGGGCCACGAACATGTCATGCGGCTAAAAGTTCGAGAGATTGTAATTGCCGGATTCATCGCAACTTTTGGACTTGATATCGCCTTAATTTTCGCAAATGTAGCGCTGCAAACTTCAGCAGAAAAATCTTTGGCGATTATGGGAATCTTATTAACAATCCCCGTATCAATAGCCGGGGTTTTATTTGCGCGCTACTTTTTAACTAAAGCAACAGCTGCCTGAAGAACGCTTCCAAGATTGGTTGCTTCTTCAAGATTAAGCTCAACGACCAGGCGTCCGCCGCCTTCTAGAGGAATGCGCATCACATAAGAACGAGCTTCCTTTGTCACTTCCATGGGTCCATCACCAGTGCGTGGCTTCATGGCTGCCATGTTTAACTCCTTCGTTAATCTTCGAAAAGCTTGGTTTAGCATCTGTAATGCAGAGGAGAAGTATCTCAAAGAGTTGCCCTACAAGTGAAATCGGGATTGAAAGATCCTCAATTCACGCTTGAATTTACTTCGGTAGGAGCGCTTTCAGAAGTTCTGATTTGCCAATCGCGATAATGTTTTCTACCGACTTTTGTGGTACGCCTAACGTGCCAGCAATTTCTGCGGCGCTCTTACCTCGCAAATAGTGAGCGGTGAGAATAACCCGCTGCTCCTCGGGAAGGCTGGCGAGCAGCTGCGCGAGGGTAGACATGGCGCCACTTTACTTGAGGCTACTAGCGAGCGCAGGCGTCGAGAGCATCCTGGACCTGAGTAGTCCATGAGACTAGATGGCTCTGGCCACTCTTCATGAAGTTCAAGGAGGCCAAGTGCTCGAGCGCAGTCTGCAGGGGGCCGTAGGCTCCTGTTGGGTCGCAGACAGCTATCGGCTTATCGTGAAATCCAAGATATCTACCTACCCAAATTTCAAAGAACTCTTCCAACGTTCCGATGCCCCCTGGAAGCGCAATAAAAGCATCGCTGAGCTCTTCAATTTTCGCTTTACGAGTTCTCATCGAATCAACTTCGATTATTTCCGTTGACTCTTTATCTTCAATTTCCAATTTCAATAACTTAGTTGGAATCACGCCGAAAGTTTTCCCACCGTGTTCGCGCGTACCTCGTGCGACTGCTCCCATCATCGAAATTGCACCACCACCCCATACAAGATCCCAGCCACGTTCACCAATGCCTTTGCCGATTTCATACGCAAGTTCAAGATGTGCTGGGTCTAAGTCAGGTGCTGAGGAGCAATAAACAGAAATTCGCATGCGTGAAGTGTACGGAGAAGTGGGTAACTTGATAAGTTTGTCTCATGAGTAAAGCATTCGGATTTGGCGTTGCAACGATCGCTGCAAACGGTGATGTGCTCGACACGTGGTTCCTCGCCCTTGGTCTTGGCGATTCAACAAGCGCGGTGAAGCCAGATTGCTCCGAATTCCTCAAACCAGACCCTCTGCGCGGAGTGACAAAGCGTGAAGTTGAATTAGAAATCGAAATTGATTCAGCTCCACAAAGCGCCAGTGATGCGTATCTAAGGCTTCATTTACTTTCCCATCGACTTGTTAAGCCACACGGCATCAACCTCGACGGGATTTTTGGACTTCTTACAAATGTTGCCTGGACCTCAGCAGGTCCGTGCTCTCTAGAAAATTTCAGCACAACCCAACAACGTCTCCGATTGGCACTTGGAAACCTTACGGTCTTCAGTGTCGACAAGTTCCCCCGCATGGTCGACTACGTTATTCCAGAAGGTGTTCGCATTGCCGATGGTGATCGTGTTCGTCTTGGCGCGCATTTAGCGGCCGGCACAACTGTTATGCATGAGGGTTTTGTAAACTTCAATGCAGGAACACTTGGGAAGTCAATGGTTGAAGGTCGCATTAGCGCAGGAGTTGTTGTTGGAGATGGAAGTGACATCGGCGGTGGTGCATCAATTATGGGCACCCTCAGTGGCGGTGGAAAAGAAGTAATTTCAATTGGTGAGCGCTCGCTTCTAGGAGCCAATTCGGGACTTGGAATTTCTCTCGGCGATGAATGCGTTGTTGAATCTGGTCTGTATATAACGGCAGGTTCAAAAATTGCATTGCCTGACGGCACAACCGTTAAGGCACGAGAGCTTTCCGGCGCTAATAACCTTGTATTTCGTCGCAACTCTCAAAGTGGTTCGATTGAAGCAACCCCTCGAACTGGAGTATGGGAAGGTTTAAATTCAATCCTTCACGCTAATTAGTAATGTCAAACCATGAAGAGGGAATAAGCAACTTAGTCTTAAATACTCCGACTTGTAGCTGAACACTTTTACCGCTGCTCGACGTTGCCGTTATTGCTAGAGCACTGTTTGATGCACTTCGAGCATCAACTTTTAGCGTTGCTACATCGCTCAAACCAAAGGCTTTGGCCATATCGTTCTGACCTATAACTCGAAGCCAATGAGCATATTGTGGGTTTAGTACAACATCTAGACTCCACGGATCTGGAACATTGGTGAGATAAGGGAAATCAGTCCCCCATACATCCGCAGCCCTTTGGGTCACGCCGCCACTTGATGATGAAAAATAAACGTTTATTGGCTTATTCTGATATGTAATAACTTCTCCGCTTGTTGCATCGACCGCTGCTTTCCAGAGCGCTCCATATGTCGCTTCAGATTCCTTGGAATAGCCGACATAGTTTTGATCATATTTTGTGTTGTAAATATTGCAGTCACATTCTTTTCGAATAGAACCCATTCGCGAGAGTCCGTAAGTTCGCGAGGCAATTGCTTGCGATTGCATAGCCGCATCTGGCCAGGATGAGGACATCTCACTAATTCCATAAATATATTGGTCATTTAGGCGAAGAGTTGTCGTGAGTTCAATCTTGTTGCTTACATTCTTAAGGTTGATTTGCCCATATGCCAACTTTGTTGTTGCTCCGCCGTTATTTACAGTAACAATTGAATCGGCATCCCACGTTACATTCCAGCCAGGAGCTGCTGGAATTACAAGAGATTTCTGCTTTGCTGTTGAGATTGTTGGGGAGATTACTTTTGTAACTACTGCGAATTTAAGTGTGCTTCCAATCGGTACCAAAGCAACTGGAGATCCATCACTCTTGTTCAGTGAGATCGACCCTTTTGGGTTGGTAATTGTTACGTAAGTGGCTGAATGTGCAATATTTACGCGGATATTTCCCAAGTCAGGATTTGAATTGATAGTTGTTCCCGGGAAGAAATAATTAATTATGTCGCTTGAACTTTTCCCTTCAAGCGCCAAACCTTTAGCACCCATTTGGCTCAAACCGACGCCGTGCCCGAATCCGCTTCCATTTATAAAAAAGCGCTCTGGCACTCCCGCTGCATTGGCCGTACCGGGAATCACCAATAAAAGCAGAGCAAGCAATATCTTTTTCATGAGATTAGTTTGCGAGGTGAAGTGAGGTACCCGATTCCCCATGAAATGTGCATCGTCGCAAGCACTGAAGAAAGAGCAATTTTTTCAGCCAGCGTTTTCCCGATGAGAAGCGAGCCAAATAAAACAGCAGATGCATATGTCAAAGCCGGTATGTAAAAGAGAGGATGAATAAAAAAGCCCGTGACAAGTGAGATTGCAATGATGATGGTTGCAATCGGTGGTGCTAAGTACCGGTAATTTGCAGTTCCTTTATGAGTGCGTACAACTGCATGGCGCCAACGACCATATTCAAAATACTGCTTTGCAAGAGCTTTTAAGGTTGGTCGCGGACGATAAGTAACAACTAGTCTTGGATCAAACCAAATTATCCCGCCACTTTTGCGCAAGCGGTAATTTAGCTCCCAATCTTGAGCGCGAGTAAATCGCTCATCATACAAACCTGCTTTAAGGAGTGCTGATTTCTTAAAGACTCCAAGATAAACCGTATCGGCCGGACCTGCTTTACCGCCTACATGGAAACGCGCTCCGCCGACACCGAGTGGAGATCTCATTGCGGTTGCAACTGCACCTTCAAAAGAAGTTTTTCCCACAGCTGCCATGATTCCGCCAACATTTACTGCGTTTGTTTCTTCCATTATTGCGACCGCATCGTGAATGTAGGTGTCAGAAATTTCAGCGTGGCCGTCAATGCGGCAAATAATCTCAAATTGGGCTGCTTTGATAGCTAGGTTAAGTCCCGCTGCTGTACGCCCGGATGGACTTTCAATTAATACGACCCGTGAGTCTTTTTCATGCAGTCGCTTTGCAATTTCATTTGTTTTATCCTTCGAAGGCCCTAAAGCGAGGATGACCTCGAGCTTTCCTTCGTAACGTTGAGCCAGAATCGCCTCAATTGCGTGCTCGAGATAGCGCTCCTCATTAAGAATTGGGAGCACAACACTCACACCAGGATAATTCACACTCCCACGGTACCGTTTAGAGGCGCAGCTATCTGTACTATCTACTAGATGGCACTCAGAATCTCTGTGATTGGTACCGGATATCTCGGTGCAACCCACGCTGCCTGCATGTCCAGTCTCGGTTTTGAAGTCATTGGAATCGATGTTGACCCTGCAAAAATAGCGATTCTCTCCAAGGGAGAAATTCCGTTCTATGAACCCGGCCTCGATACTCTTCTTCAAGAGCAAGTTTCCTCGGGTCGTTTGAAATTTTCTTCAGAATTTAGCGATGCCGCCGATTGCGATGTCCATTTTATTTGCGTCGGAACGCCCCAGGAAAAGGACGGCCTCGCAGCCGATCTCAAGCACGTCAATGCCTCTCTTGAAGCAGTGGGGTTAATCGCAAAAGATGGTTCACTCGTTGTTGGAAAATCAACAGTTCCCGTAGGCACCGCTGCTCGGCTACGCGAGCGACTTTTAGAACTCAATCCAAAGAGTGATTTAGCGTGGAATCCAGAGTTCCTTCGAGAAGGATTCGCTGTTGAAGATACTTTGCATCCAAACCGCTTAGTCGTTGGAGTAACGAATGACCGAGCAGAAAATATTCTCAAAGAAGTTTATGCAGCAAATCTCGCTGAGAACACACCTTGGGTGCGAGCAGACCTGCCCACTGCCGAACTTGTTAAAGTCGCTGCAAACTCATTTTTGGCGACGAAAATTTCATTTATAAATGCAATGGCTGAAATTTGTGAAGCGGCAGGTGGCGATGTCACTGTTCTTGCTAAGGCAATCGGATACGACCCACGAATTGGAAGTCGATTCTTGCAAGCAGGAATTGGTTTTGGAGGCGGGTGTTTGCCAAAGGACATTCGTGCATTCATGGCTCGCGCGCATGAACTTGGTGCTGAACAAGCTGTTGAATTCTTGCGTGAAATCGACGCGATTAATCTTCGCGCTCGACAAAGAGTTATTGAATTAGTTCGACGAGATTTATCGGAAGACTTACGTGGAAAGAAAGTTGCCGTGTTAGGCGCAGCATTTAAACCAGATAGCGATGATGTACGTGACTCCCCAGCGTTAGATATAGCTGTTCAAATTCAGGCGGCTGGAGCGATAGTCACGGTCCATGATCCGAAGGCGATGACAAATGCGGAGAAACGTTTCCCTGTCCTAAATTTTGCCTCCACAATTAATGAATGCGTGGCAGGAGCAGAAATTGTTCTCCACCTTACAGAGTGGAAGATATATCGCGAGATTGATCCAGTTGAGCTTAAGAGTTTGGTAAACCAAGCAACAATTATTGATGGCCGAAATGCGCTAGATCGTGAAAAATGGCTAGCTGCAGGTTGGAAATTTAGGGCTTTGGGACGATCTTAGAAAGAGATTCATCGCGAGCAGCTTCCATAAGAGAAGAAATTTTCGCAGAGACCAAAGAATCGCCTATCCCAATTATTCTGGCAGCAAGCAGGCCAGCATTCTTCGCATTTCCGATTCCAACGGTAGCCACTGGTATTCCCGCAGGCATCTGAACAATTGAAAGTAGAGAATCCATTCCCTCTAAATACTTAAGAGGAACTGGTACGCCAATCACTGGCAAAGTTGTTGCTGCTGCGACCATACCTGGCAAATGCGCTGCTCCCCCTGCGCCAGCAATGATTACTTTGAAACCTTGAGAGGCGGCATTTTTAGCGAAGGTCATCATCTCTTCGGGAGTTCGGTGTGCACTAAGAACGCTCGCTTCGTAAGTAATTCCGCACTCATCGAGAATCTTTGCGGCAGCTTCCATGACCGGCCAATCAGAATCGGAACCCATAATGATTGCAACGCTTTTACTCATCAATCGCTCCGCTCAAGTAGTCGAGTGCATGTTGCACTTCCTGTTGTAATTCTACGAGGTCACTCCCTAAAAGGGTGACGTGGCCAATTTTTCGACCCGGACGAACTTCTTTGCGATAGTGGTGAAATTTCAATCCAGGTGCACGGGCCATTAGGTGCAAATAAGGACGATACATATCTGTTTTCTCACCGCCGAGAATATTTCCCATAACCGCCCACGGGGATGTAAGTGCAGTATCCCCAAGCGGTAAATCTAGAACAGCGCGGATATGTTGCTCGAATTGCGATGTCCTTGCGCCTTCAATAGTCCAATGTCCAGAATTGTGCGGACGCATGGCCAACTCATTAATAATTAAGTGATCCCCAACTTTGAAAAGCTCGACCGCCATAACTCCAACAAGAGTAATTCCTTGCGCAATTGTGAGAGCGATCTCCGCCGCAGAATTTGCTAATTCCTCAGAAATTTCCGGCACGGGAGTGACCGTAGATGTGCATATCCCATTCTCTTGAATTGTCCATGTTGCAGCCCATGTTGCTGCTTGTCCGTGAGGAGAGCGTGCAACCATGATTGCAATTTCAGAATCAAAATTGAGTTTTTCCTCAATTAGCAAGGTTTGTCCGATTTGCTTTTGTAGCGACTCTAAATCTTTCTGGCTATCTACGACGAATACTCCCCGACCGTCATAACCACCAGTAATGGTTTTTGCAATCATCGGAAAACTCATTGAAGTTGAACCACCGGAATACTCTTGCCATTGTGGATTTGGAAGTTTGAGTTGATCCATCTTTTTTCGCATTTCAACTTTATTTTGCGAATAGATAAAAGAATCACTCCGTGGATAAACTTTTATTCCATTCATTTCCAAGTTCTTGATGACAGATTGAGGAACTTGTTCGTGTTCAAATGTGACAACATCACACGTTTTCGCAAAATCAAGCACCGCCTGCGCATTGCTTGGATCACCGACAACGTGTTCACATATCTGGGCTGCGCTGTCATTTGGATCTTGCGCCAAAAGGCGAAGGTTTATCCCCATTTCCGTTGCAGGGGATGCCATCATGCGCGCGAGCTGACCGGCGCCAATGACTCCTAAACGAGGAAAACTCACTTGCGAAGTTTACTGGTCGATTTGTTGGTCGTGCTCACGAAGTGAAGCTAGATAGCGGTTGTACTCGGTGAGTTCATCATCCTCGCCCATTGCATCAGCTCTATCAGCCGCCCGATCAATCCTATTTGCCTCACGATAATCATCACGAACCCACTGGATGAAAGTGGCTACAAGAGCAATCAGGATTGGAATTTCTCCCATAGCCCATCCGATTGACCCACCAAGATGTTGATCAATCATCAAATCAGTGTTCCAAGTTCGATGGAAGGATGCGAAATATCCTCCATCGAGCAGAGTTGAGGTCGAAAGAAGTGCAATTGAAAAGAAGGCATGAATGCTCATTGCTGCAAAAAGAATAATTATCCTGACAATGTGCGGAACTTTTCGAGGATTTGGATCCACGCCAATTATCACGTGGAAAAAGAGATAGCCAGATAATAAGAAATGAATATCCATAATGAGGTGACCAGTGTGGCTTTGCATCATGGCCCCGAAAAGTGGAGTCATATACAGCAAGAAAAGAGAGCCATCAAAAATGGCCAACACGACAATAGGATTTGTGTAGAAAGCCATGACCTTTGAATGTATGAGTGAAATGACCGAACCTCTGATGCCGCGTTCCTCGTGATTTCGACCAATAGGCAAAGTTCTCAAGGCAAGAGTAATTGGAGCACTAAGGACGAATCCGATTGGCGCAATCATTCCTAGAATCATGTGGGCGATCATGTGATACGAAAATGCATACTGGGCATAGATTCCAATACCACCACTCGTTGCATAATCTGCAAATCCAACTCCGCAAAAGAACGCGATTGTTCGTCCAAGGGGCCATTTATCTCCGCGCTTAGAAAGCATCACTATTCCTCGAATGTAAAGCGCACTTGCGATTAACAAGATACTGAGAAATAGAACATCTGGTGAGTAGGACCAAAACAGGCGACTTAGATTTGGTGGTTGGATTGGAAGAATCTTCACTTCATGGCTTGGGGGTTGCAAAGTTGAAAGCCATCCACCAACCGCAAGAGTTGCCACCATGACAACAATCTCCATCCCGAGAAGCGAATAAGTTTCTTCAGGTTTTTTTGCGATTATGTACTTGCGATGTCTTGCTCCAAAGGCAATAAGTAATAAGGTGAGAACAATCTTCAGTAATACGAGTGACGCGTAAGGTGAATTCCATGCAGCGAAAAAATTCAGCCTGCTATAGGCATTGAGTGTTCCACTTAGTGACACGATTATTGCGGCCCATAATGCAAAGGAGCTAAATCTCCTTAAAGAGGCTTCTCGCTCCCGAGGAGCAATAACAAACAAACCAAGTACTCCTCCGGCCCATAAGGTAATGAAGATGACGTGCAGTACCAACGAACCAATCGCAATGGAGTGATTGCTTAATCCGCTTGAATGGCTCTGGAAAATAGGCAGAATCACGGCTAATAGCGAAGCACCAAGCGCCCAGTAAATTGTTCCAACCTTTTTTGCTTGATTGTTCAAGAAAAGTAGGAGAGCAAGAATTATAAATTGGGCAACATAAATGTGGCCAATAACAGTGTGTAATAGAAAATATCTCAGAAGTTCAGTGCTGAGTGCATCAGAGAGACTTCCACCAAGGACTACTGCAAGTTCGGAAATAAAGGAACCGACAAGCGTGAGAGCCCAGATCAGAGTTGCAAGTTGTGCTAGCTTTTTTATGCGAAACGACTCTGGTTGTAAAAATCCTTTTTTCTCTTCGACGAAAAATGCGACTGCAAAAAGCAATCCAATTGTCGATGTTGCTGCAAGTAGGCCAAAATCTTTGACAATCGGAAATAGAACCGCGACAAAATTATTAGATGTTGTATGGCCATGTGCAACTGCCTGAAGAAACAATTCTTACTCCTTGCGCGTGCTTGGGGTTGTCTTTTTCTTAGCAGCTTTGCGCTTTTTCTTTTGGCGCTGATTCCAAAGTGTCCGGGCATACCAAATCAAAAACAAAAGAACCGCGCATCCGAGTAAGAAAATAACAACAACAAATATTGCTGCTCCGTGGCTCGAACTCGTTTTTCCTGCAGTCTTTGAAATTGTTGGAGATGGGGTCGGGCTCGAGGATGCGATGACAGCCGGTGCGTTATATACAAATGTGTAAGAACCTTGCAGCGGATCTTCACCGGCTACGAGAAGTGTGTATGAAACGGTGTAGACGCCGGCGGCAGTCAGTGGCTTTAATCCCACCACGAGCGATGTATCTGCGACGGTCACAGAACCATCATCAACGGGGTTTCCTTTTGGATCGACAACTGAAAGTTGATTTCCATCCGCTTGCAATGTGGACGTTCCAACAACAGAGACTGCATTTGGTGCGGCGACGAGCACGGCACCTGCAGCGGGTGAGCTTGAAGCTAAAGAATTTGCGTGAGCAGTGGTCGGCAAGCACAAGAAGAAAGCCAAAGTTGCCGCCATTACTCGCAATTTCATGGTTATCCCCTCGTCAATCTTGAGCCGATTAGGGTCAATCTTCTCACTTGCTTACAATACGGGGTATGCCTACGTACGAATACGCGTGCAACGCGTGCGAGCACGCTTTTGAGCTCGTGCAGTCCTTTAGCGATGCCCCCGTAACTGTATGTCCGAAGTGTGGCGGAGAAGTTCGCAAGGTTTACGCCAATGTTGGTGTGGTGTTTAAGGGTTCTGGTTTTTACAAGACAGATTCTCGCGCGAAGCCCGCGGCTGAATAGCCACTTCTTCTACTAGTAGTGCGGCGGACGGTCTCGCTTAATTTCATCATCGCGAGTCGTATCTGGCTCGGTATCAATCTCATCATTTGTAATGTCGGGCAATATTTTTGGAATTTTGGGTTCTGACATTATTTCTCCGCTCGAAGAGCTAACTCAAGACCATCAAGAAGCGGTTCAACAGCTTCTTCAGGCAACATCTCATCTAAAACAAGATTTGAAATTCCGTGAATAGAAGACCAGGCCAAGATTTCTGCATAGGGTCTAATTTTGGGATTAATAAAACCTAATTCGCTTAGTTCGTTGAGACAGGACACCATGGTGTTCCATGCAATTGTGTCCTCTTTGGAATTTTGCGAGTGATCGCAATGAGGGCCAAAGCAAAGCAAGAATAGATTTCTATTTCTTCTGGCGAAACGTACGTAGGATTCGCCCGTTGCCCTAAAGCGCCTTCGCGCCGCCGTGAGGGTTTTCCCAGGGTACATCGCAACAGCTTTCTGCATCTCCTCGCCCAATTCATCAAAGACAAATAAGGCTACAGCGCTGAGCAACGCATTCTTATCTGGGAAATGGTGATACGCAGCCGATGGGCTGACGCCAACATTTGATGCAATCTCTCTCAATGAAATCTGTTCTACTCCGCGCTTGGCCACAAGTGCCCGAGCTTCAGCCAAGAGGGCAGACTCAAGATCACCGTGGTGATAGCCGCTCCTAGCCTTTGTTCTCATGGCCACATTATGGCCTCAAACTTGACAGTGTTCAAATTAACCCGCCATAATCTGAGCATTGTTCAGATACAAAGGAGAGAATCTTGTTCGAGACACTTGGGCATTTCATTGTTCGCCGCAAAAAGTCTGTTTTTGCGTTATTTATCATTGCGATAATCGTTGCTGGTGGAATCGGTTCCCTTGCATTTGCAAAGCTTGATAGCGGTGGATATTCAGATCCCAAGAGTGACTCAGCCAAGGCTGCTACATACATAAGCGAGACCTTTCATGTGAAGGATCCTGCCGCCATATTGGTTGTGCGCTCGAATAATGACGTGACAGACCCCGTTGCAGTTTCAGATGCAGCCTCACTCGAGAGCGCAATCAAGGCTGAAAAAGGCGTTGCAAAAACTCTTTCTTATTGGAGCGCCGGCGGAGCGCCCACACTTGTCAGCCAGGATAAGAAAGCTGCATATTTTTTCATCTACTCAACTCAAGTCGATCCTCTGAAGGCAAAGGATCTTGGAAAAATAATCGAGACAAAATATGAAGGAACGTACAAGAGTTTCCGAGTTTATGCAGGCGGCATGTCAGTCTTTAATTATGCAATAAGTACAAAGATTTCAAAAGACTTAGCTGTAGCAGAGTCAATATCGATTCCTCTAACTTTCATTCTTCTCGCTTTTGTATTCGGAAGTTTGGTCGCCTCTGCAATGCCGCTTGTTGTGGGTCTCAGCGCGATTCTCGGAGCATTCTTCTTCATCTATCTCATCACGCTATTTACCGGAGTATCTATTTTTGCCCTCAATCTCATTACAGGAATGGGACTTGGGCTTGGAATTGATTACGCGCTCTTAATTGTGAATCGCTTCCGTGAAGAAATACACCACGGGAAAACTGTCGAAGATGCAATTGTTAAAACGGTCGCAACTGCTGGTAAAACAGTTTTCTATTCAGGAATAACGGTAATCATTACTCTTGCATCTTTGTTGTTCTTCCCACAAATGTTCTTGAAATCATTTGGCTACGCTGGAGTGACCGTTGTTGCGATGGCAATACTTGGAGCCTTAATTCCTCTCCCTGCCATCCTTGCGATGCTTGGCCACCGCGTCGACAAGCTTGTTGTTCGCAAGAGTGCAATTACTCCTAAAGAAGATGGTCGTTGGGCGCAGACTGCAAGATTTGTTATGCGTCGCCCAGTAACCGTTGTGGTGCTTACTCTCATCGTTATGGGAATTATTGCTGCGCCTGTTAAGAGCGTTGTTTTCTCCCAAGTTGATAGCCGTGTCATGCCAGCTAGCGCACCAGTTGCTCAAACTGCAGAAATAATGGCCAAGTAC
>SESG01019325.1_pt1 | contig 80818 bp, 64 predicted proteins | sample 3171421 | NCBI WGS metagenome assembly SESG01 (sample SAMN10866946, study PRJNA518727) | freshwater metagenome | biome: subpolar coniferous forest; feature: holomictic lake; material: water; isolation source: holomictic Lake 227, 6 m and 8 m depth | place: Canada: near Kenora, Ontario | collected...
TGATGAGATTGGCGGGTTATGAATCACGTTCCACTCCAACTTAGCAGTGATAGGGCTGAGATCGGTGACATTAAGAAAAAGAGTATTCAGGGTGTCAGATGGAAGGGAATAAAAGAAAGTGCCGCAATCGATACGTGTCACCAGGTAAAAATAAAGCGCTGCACTATTGGCGGAAACACTGTTTATCGTCCAGTCGATAAAATTAGGATCCAATATGCTGTCAATTAACACATAAGGGCCATTTAGATTGTTTGAATAATATACCAGGCAGGCACTAAAGGACGGAATTGCAGCAGGGCCACCGGGATAGTTGAAAGCTAGTGTGACATGGCCATTTGTCCCGACGGCAGCACAATGAATGACAGGAGGCAGCACTGCACCAAAATTTGCCGTGTCGATAGAAGAAAATGATTCGCAACCTAAAGAATCACTGATGCTTACTTTAAAAAGGATGGGTCCACAACCATAGATAGTTTTGTTTAAAGTAAGGTTTTGGGTAGAATCAATAACATTCCAGTTTCCATTATTTCCATTTTGATATAAATGATAAACATTCAAGGAGGTTGGGATCGGACTGTCACTGATGAAATCCCAATTAAAATGCCCGATTGAATTTCCCGCATTCGTTGCCTGAATTTTAATGGTATGAATGATGTTGGAAGGAGGCGACTGGAAGTCTCCATAGCAACCGGATCGCGATCTGACATAATAATAATAGCTCAAGGTCTGGCCACTGGCGGAATTATCAATATATGAATTGGTATTGCCGAATAAGATGTTGTTGGCAGGGTCAAAAATAATCGTATCTAATAAAGTAAAAGGCCCTGCCGCATTCGTGGACCGATAGATATAATATGCTTGCCAGGTATTTGGAATCTCGTTGGTGTCAGAAATTTGCCAGCTTAGGGTGACCGGACCATTGTCTGCTACGCTGACGCATTTAAGCTTAGGAGGCGGCATGACCGGATTCTTGACAACAATGGTGATCGTTTTCCAGGAGAAGGCAGGTGCAGGACAAAAGTCATCTTTGGCCTTGAGGATGAAGTTATAGGAATTGGTATATCCTCCGCAAGGGCTTTCTGTAGCAATATGAGCACAAGTCGTCTGCCAAACGAAATTGGTGGCTGTAAACACATAGCTTGTAGCTGGCGGAGGAGGGTTAAGTGTGGCACATGGTGGATTCAGGCATCCAGTGGTGCTGCTGGTGAAATTATTTCCAAATTGCTGACCGGAGCCCAGGATGCTGACCTTTTGCATGTCAAATAAACCTGTTACTGTATCTTTGTTGAGCGAGTCATAATCTGTTGCACTTAGATAGAAATTTACGATAGAGCCTGCATAAACGGTATCGACATAATCAGAATAAAGCCCACTAATGGGGTTTAAAAATGGTGGATCGACGATAGGCGGTTTATTTGATGGCGCTGTTGGAGAAGCTGTCGGGCAGTTGAGTAAAACGATTTGCATCTCGCGGAAAATTTCTGCTATTTTAATTCCACATTTATAGGCAGTTACTTTATAGGCCGTGACATAAGCCCCACTGGTATATGATGTAAAAGAAACTTCGCCGGTAAACGCATTTACAGTTGCGGGGATATTGGCAGGATTTTGCGTTGGTCCCGGTAAAGGACTGCTTACGGTATAGCCTGGATTAAGAAATGGTGTCAGGGGTGTGTTTAGCGCAGTAAGCGGTTCGGTCCATTCATATGATAAAGAATCAAGCTCTTTGTCGTAACCATTCGGATTGTATGTAAACGGATATCCGGTACATATTACTGTTGAAGGCTTGTCGCCGAAAGCCGGGCTGCTGTCCCAACAATTGTCAGGGCTGAGTCCAGGATAGGGATACATGAATGCCCGGATCCAGAATGACTTACTGATCGTCCCGGCATAATTGGCGCAGGGATTCCGGCAACAACTGGTAAAAGCAAAATACCAGCCAGTCGCAGGAATAGGACCAGCAGGGAAAGGAACACCGCTCGGGTAGAGATTGTCAGAAGTATATGTCCATTCCTCAACCGCACCGGTATTTGCAATAGAAGGTGCCGGGTAACAATTGATATGAGGGAAGGAGGAATTCGTATTACAATCCGGGGAAAGATCCTTTTTTCCCAAAATAGTAGTTGGGTACAAAGAAACCGTTATCCCGCTGTTTTCGTACCCGGGAACATTGGTCAATAAATTCGACGTGGGTTGATAACAAAGCAAACAACCATTGCACTCCCGGTAAAGCCGCATAATGAAACGATAGTTTCCATTAGGCAGGCATTCCCAGGTAATCTCCCCACCCATGAAATGATCAGCCAGCAGGCTGGGGATCAGGAGGATACTCAATAAAACGGTAAGCAGCAATTTTTTGGTCAAAGCAAAGACCTAAAAGGGTAATCAAAAATATTTTTAAGCCTGAAAGCTGTTATTTGATAACAGTGACAGTACTTCGTCGTTCATAAACCTGGCTCTCCGATGTTTTGCATTTCACATAATATACATAAACTCCGGCTGGAACATAATCACCTTTATAGGTTCCATCCCATCCAAGGGTAGGATCATGAGTTTCAAAGATCATCTCACCCCAGCGATTGTAGATCTGGAAGATATAACCGGTATTGTCAACAAAGGAACTGACAGGTTTGAAGATATTATTATATCCTTTGGGAGAGAATGCATTGGGCATGAATACTAATGAGCGCTGTACATCCTTGGTAATATTTGAATAACTGGTGTCTACAAAGGGGAATGATCCTCCTGGTCGTTCAACTGCTTCAATAATATACTGGAATTTTCCCTGGGTCTCAATATAGCCCGTTACATCATCGGAATACTCTGTTTTTCCATAGGGGAGGGTAGCGATTGGAATAGGATCCTGCATTCCGTCGATGCCTCTGAAAATGTTATATGCATTTACTGTCGACCAGTTCCAGCCTTCATAATCATTCCATTTGACAAGATTGGTAAAGTCAATTTTAGCATCAACGGTAACAAAAATTGTGCGCGCTGTGTCGGAACTCAAAACAGCCATGCCACAACTGTCGATTACTTCGATGAAGTAATAATAGCTTTGTTGTTTTGGCCTGGCATCAAAGTCATCGTAAATGATATCAGCAATATTTGAAGGCGGAATAGTACCAACGGCATCATAAGGACCAACTTTATCGCTTGAACGCATGACTTTATATTCAGTAACATAAGCGTCGACGTCAACCTTTATCTTAAGCCTCACAAAGCGGTTTTCTTCAACAGTGGCTACTTTCAAATAATTGAATTTAGGTTGTTTTGGTTTTGTGGCAAGCAGACAGGTATCACATGATCTGGAAGTCACGGTGCCATTTGTGTTAAATGCCTGTATGCTATAGCAATAGGTGTGGTTTTCGGTGTAATTTGAGTGAACAAAAGTGGTCGGTGGTGGTAATCCGGGCCCGGGAGCCGGAACAGTTCCTAATAAAGTTTTAGGACCACCATTGTCAGAATAAAACACATTATACCCTGCCAGGCCTGCCATGTTTTCATAAGTGTTCCAATCGAGAGTCACCTGTGCACCGCAAGGATCAACATAAGCGATCACCAGCCGCAAGGTATTGTGTATTTTATCTGTTCCCATCTGGCTGACATTATCACAACTGTCGATAGCTGCAATCGCATATCGTTTGACCTGGTCACAAGCGCTACCGGGAGATTTTTTGTCGAGGTAGAAGGTATTGGTGGTGCCCCAGATCGTGTCAAGGATTGGCCATACACCATTGTCATCATAGAATAAAATGTAACCAACGGTTTCTGCATCATTTGGAGTCCAGCCAATCATTACATTACCTGTTAAGGAGTCAACACTGACACTATCCAATAATGGAACAGGAGGAGGGACGTCGTCATAATAATAAGCCTTGGAAATATTTGAGACCGATTTACAGCCGCTTACATCAGCCATCTCAACACGATAAGCGATCGAATCACCACATTGGATCAAACCATCGTTCAGGGTGAGGTCAGTTGTTGTTCCAATAGGACTCCATAAAAGACCGGGATAACGACGATATACTTTATATGAGAGCGTTGAGCCTGTCAAAGGTGGGTTATGGATCACATTCCAATCAAGTGTCGAAGTGGAAGGGGTTAAGTTAGTAATGTCCAGGTATATTGTCCGTAAAGTGTCAGAACCAACAGACCAGAAAGGGGCCCCACAGCTAATTCTGGTTATAAAATAGAAGTATAATGGTCCTGAATTAGCATTCACCTGGTGTATGTTCCAGGAGTTAAGACCAGGATCCATGATGCTGTCAATTAATGTGTAAGGCCCGTTAAGGTTGTTCGAACAATAGATCAGGTAAGCACTGAAATAGACTGCGTTGGACCCAACTGGCTCGGTATATGAAACCGTGACAGTTCCGTTAGGCTGAACGGCCAAACAATGCAAAGTTGCAGGAAGTGCTGCGCCAAAAAGGGCAGTGTCAATGGCTGACATCGACTCACAACCTGTTGAGTCATAAATGCTCACTCTGAATTTTATTGGACCACAGCCGTAAATAACTTTGTCAAGCTGAAGGTTTAGCGTTGAATCAACCTGGTACCAACTGCCAACTGCATCTTTACGCCACAAATGATACATATGTGACGATGTGGCAATGTTGTAGGTACTGATTGAATTCCAGGTGAAATGTCCGACACCGCCACCAATGTTGGTGGCAATAGGATTGATAGTCCTGATGATATTGGATGCCTGGGAATAAAAATCTCCATAACAGCCTGATCTTACCTTAATATAATAAAAATAGGGGGAATTTTGCCCGTTAGCGGTATTGTCAAGATAGGATGTTGTATTAGAGAAAAGAATATTGTTCGCCGGGTCAAGCACGATAGAGTCGATTTTCACAAAAGGACCAGCTGAATTGTCGGCGCGATAGATATAATAAGCCGACCAGGAGTTGGGTACAATATTCGTATCAGACAATTGCCAGTTGATCGTAACTTTCCCGTCTTCGGCCACGCTGGCACATTTAAGTTTTGGCGGGGGCATAATCGGGTTTTTAACGACAATGGTTACCGTTTTCCAGGAATATGCTTTGGCCGGACAAAAGTCATCGGAAGCTTTTAAGATGAAGTTATAGGAATTGGTAAAGCCACCACAGGGGTTTTCTGTCGCCAGGTGGGCACAGGTGGTCTGCCAAACGAAATTCGTTGCTGTAAAAACATAACTGGAGGCCGGCGGCGGTGGATTTAAGGTAGCACAAGGCGGATGCAGACATCCTGTGGTGGTGCTGGTGAAATTGCCATCTCCGAATTGTTGACCGGAGGCATCGATACTCACAGTTTGCATATCAAACAAACCGGTGCTTGGGTCTTTATTAAGAGAGTCATAATCTGTTGCGGTCAAATAGAAATTTACGATAGAACCCGCAAAAACGGTGTCAACATATTCCGTATAAAGTCCTGTTGCAGGATTTAAAAATGGCGGGTCGACAACAGGCGGGTGGTTTGGCGGTGCTGTTGGTGAAGCTGTGGGGCAATTCAGCAGGACGATCTGCATCTCTCTGAATATCTCGGCGATCTTTATGCCGCATTTCCATGCAGTAACTTTATAAGCAGTAACAAAGGCCCCACTGGTAAAAGAGGTGAAAGAAACTGTCCCGGTGAACGGATCTACCGTAGCAGGCACATTGTTAATGTTCTGTGAAGTACCTGGCAGGGGACTGTTGTAGGTATAGTTAGGAGAATTGGGGCCATAATTCACACCCTGGGCAACCAGCGGATGTGCCCACTCATAAGATAAAGAATCTAACTCCTTGTCGTATCCATTTGGATTGTAAGTAAAAGGATATCCGGTACAAATAACAGTAGTAGGTTTTTCCCCGAATTCAGGGCTATTGTCCCAACAATTGTCAGCGGTTGTGCTGGGATAAGGGTACATAATTGCGCGAAGCCACCAATCCTGATTTCCTGAGCTTGAGTAATTGGCACAGGAGTTACGGGCGCTGCCAGAAAAGGCAAAATACCAACCAGTGGCTGGTATCGCAGTTGCAGGCAGGTCGACACCATTCGGATAGGCAGCATCAGTTGTATAGGTATACTCCTCAACAGCTCCTGTGTTGGGTAATGAAGGCGCCGGATAGCACTTAATATGCGGGAAGTTGGAATTCGGATTACAGGTAGGGGAAAGGTCTTTTTTTCCCGCGGAAACTGTTGGATACAAAGAAATCGTAATTCCAGGGCTTGGGTAGCCCGGAGCGTTAGTCTCCAGGTGTTCTGTGTTTTGATAACAGCTATTACATCCCTGGCATTCCCTGTAAACCCGCATGATAAACCTGTAATTCCCGTTTGGCAGGCATTCCCAGGTAATTTCTCCTCCCATAAAGTGTGAAGCCATGAGGTTGGGAAGAAAGAGTACGCCTAGCAATGCGGTAATGAATATTTTTCTTAACATATGACGAAATTGTTATAGTCTTATTTTCGGTGTATAAAAATACAAATACTTTAGGTTTTCGATACAGATTTCTTTCCTGCAATCAATTCATAAAAACTCTCCGGCTGCAGATATTCTTTAGCCAGGGATTGCATTGTGTCCGGTGTCGCAGCTTTTAAAGATTGGATATAAGTTTCAAAATAGTCTTCCCCCAAACCCAATAACAACTGATTTTTAAATTTATCTGCCAGATCGAATGGACCATCGACACTACGGATGAAATTTCCCAGCATATAGTTCTTTACCAGGTTTAGCTCTGAAGTGCTGACTTTTTTTGCACATAGCTGTTCCATCTCATGAAAAACCTGGTCAACGGTATCCTGGCTGTTTCCGGCATTTACATCAGCTGCAACCACCCAGCATCCGGTTTTTTCCAGAGGTAGAAGAATGCTGGAAATCCCATAAGTATAACCCTTGTCTTCACGGATATTTTTCATCAGCCTTGATCCAAAATAGCCACCAAATAAAGTATTTAAAATCTTTAGTCCGATATAATCCGGATGATGATGGTCTATAGTTGTTTTTCCAACGCGAATGGCTGATTGTACAGCATCAGGTTTTGAAATAAATGCTTTCTTTTCAGCAGCAGGGGAGAATTCATGAACTGCTTGTTTCTTTTTAATGGAATCTGTCCAGTCCTTAGTCCCGAATATCCTGTCGATCTTCTCATACATCCCTTTAACAGCTTTCCCGGAGACCAGGATCATACATGATGACGGGGTGTAATACTGAGAATAATAGGAGCTTAGGTCAGCCATTTCAATATGCTTATAATCCGCAGCATTATGCATTTTGCCATAGGGGTGTTTTTCCCCGAAAACCATGGCACTGAAATGACGGGAAGCCAGGTAGCTCACTTTTTGCATATTCACCTGGAATTCCTGCTGTTGTCTCGACTTTAAGATATCTAGCTCATGTTCAGGAAAAGCAGGATCATGGATAATCTCGCCCAAAAGGGGAAGCAGGTGAGGGATTTGTTTTTCCAGCATCAGCATACTCACTGAAGCCCTGTCCTTGTCGGTATTAACTGAAAGATAGGCGCCGTAAAACTCAACGATTTCCGCTAGCTGCTGAGCCGTATGCTTTGAGGTGCCTTCACGAAGCATCCTGTTGGTGAAAAAAGCAGTGAGTTTTTTTGTCTGGTAATAGGTGCCGGCATCAAATAAGAGTTCAATCCTGACGAGTTCGTGTTTCCCCGAATTGACAAAATAAATTGGAATCCCGTTCGACAGCTTTTGATACTGTGGTTTGATCAGGTCGTAACCAAAGACAGCCCCTTCGTTGGGAAGGCCTGCAAGATCAACGGTGACAGGCGAATGGCTTCTATCTAGTAGATAATGTGGCAAAATTTATCGGATTAAATTGACTGGACCGGTTTTTTCCTTCGATTCGCCGGCGGCATTGGTGTAGTTGATCTTGTAAATATATACTCCAGGGTCACCCATCTTCCCTTTGATTTCGCCATTCCATCCTTTGAGGATGTCATTACTTTCAAAGATCATTTGTCCGTTTCGGGCAAAGATGACCATCTTGAATTGTGAGATGTTCTCCCCGGCTGCGATAAATTCATCATTGTGAGAATCCCCGTCAGGAGTAAAGGCATTCGGGACATAAAGATCCTGGCAAATGGATACATTAACTGTAATATTGGCAGAAGTCACTGCTCCGGATGCATCAGTGATTGATACACTATAAGTAGTTGTCATAGCAGGACTTACAAGCTGGGAGGATTGTGTTTCTCCGTTATTCCATAGATAGGATTCTCCACCTGTTGCCCAAATTGTGGTGCTTTCTCCTTTGCAAATCATGTGGTTGGGAGAGATTTCTACAGGTGTCCCTTTAAAATGGTTCGCAGGCACTGGCTCAGGTGTCACTGTTGCTTCGTGCTGGATAGGGGTGTTGGCCAGCTGGATATTTTGAGCTGTTGAAAAAGCAGAAGCTGCCGCTGGCAATGGTTTTGCAGGGATCACCAAAGGTTTTTCCGCAGGAGTCAAGGGTGCTTTTGGTGATGTTAATACAATAGTATTAACTGACTGATTCCTTGTCTTTTCTGGCATCACAGTGTTTGCCGTACTTGGAATCTCCTTGGTCTTATCTGCTTCGCCCTTAACTATAGGAAGAGCCTCCGGATGTGCAGCGGTTAGCGTAGCTTGTGATGTCCTGGATTGTATTGGTTTATTCAGGACTTCTTTTTGAAGTGCGAAATACAAAACAACAGCCACTGTGGTGAAAGCTGCTGCCGAGATGATCATTTTTGCCGGGCTGAAAAAGGAAGGTTTGGGCGTGACTTTTAGTGCAGGATGCTGCATTAAATTCTCCCAGACCGCTTGCGAAGGCTCAGTGCGGAAATCACTAAAGGAGTCCTTGTAGTGTTGACCTAATTTACTGTTTTCGTTGTCCATCATTTATTATTCTTTTGAATCGGGAGCTATGACAGCTTCCCGGTTCAGGTGATTAAATTTCTTTTGTAATAACTTCCTGGCTTTTAACAGCTGAGTTTTTGAAGTACTTACCGTCACTGAAAGCGCTTCAGCGATTTCCTTATGACTGTATCCCTCAATCTCATATAAGTTAAAGACCATTCTATATCCGTTTGGCAGTTCCTGCAACAATCTGAGCATTTCTTCCCGGGAGATGTTTCCGATGATATCTTCATCCTCACTCAGGTCTTTTTCCGCTTCCTCTACGTCGAGGTGAAACTGATGTTTCATCTGATTTCTGACGAGATTTAGTGATGTGTTAACCATAATGCGTTTTATCCATCCTTCCAGGGAGCCTTCATTGCGAAAACTAACCAGATTTGTAAAAACCCTGATGAATCCTTCCTGCAAAGCATCTTCTGCTTCTTCCCGCGACTGAAAATACCTTAAACAGATACCAAACATGGTTGAAGCGTACTTCTGATAAAACAGCTTTTGTACATCTTGCTTCCCATCAAGGCATCCTTGTATCAGTTCGGAGTCTGGAATCATCCGTAGTTCTTACAGCTTTTTAGACACTACACTTTTGCCTATGGTTGTCTGAGGGGTGCAGATAAGGCATATGTTTTTTGCAGAATTGTTCATTTTTTCATCAAAAAAGAAAATTAAGACTCCTTTTCAGCGAGGTAGTATAAAATGGAAGCATTATCTTCCCTGAAAATCTCATTGGCAACTGCCTGGATTTGTTTTGCGTCGACCGCCTGGTATTTTGTCACTTCTTCATTCCAGAGTGATGCTGCACCCATTAATTCAAAATAACAGAGATTCAAAGCTTTGTCGGTGACTTTAAGCTCCGACCATGCCATCGCTACTTCCATGCGGTTTTTGACTTTTTCAAGTTCTCTGCTGTCAATAGATGAATTCATGATGTCATCTAATTCTCGTCTTAGGCCTTCCTCAGCTTTATGGATGTCAACACCCTCATATACTTTGCCACTGAAAACAAACAGGCCTTCGTCAGAGTCTCCTGAGATGTATGCAGAGATCTCGCTAAACAATTGTTCCTGGCGAACCAGCTTCTGGTCTAAACGTGCAGATTCCCCGGCGGATAAAATGTCCGATAAGAGATCACAGGCATAATAATCTTTATGCTTTCTTTCCGGCATATGAAACACCATATACAAGGCATCATAGGGAACCTTGTTCTCAACAGTCTTTGTCCTTTTTGCGGTCTGTCTGGGTTCTTTTGGCAATGAACGTTTGTAAAGGTAATTCCTTTGAATAGGTCCAAACCATTTCTGGGCCAATGCTTTGATCTCTTCAGTACTCACATCACCGGCAATGGCGAGAATGGCATTGGATGGGCAATAATGTAAATTGAAAAATGCTTTTACGTCTACTTCTGTTGCATTTTGGATATGTGATATCTCCTTCCCTATCGTAGGCCAGGAATAGGGATGATGCTGGTAGGCCATAGGTCTCAGGCTAAGCCAGGCATCACCATAAGGCTGGTTGAGGTAACGCTGGTTAAATTCTTCAATGACGACTTTTTTCTGGGTTTCAATACTTTTTGTGGTGAGATTCAAGCCAAGCATCCTGTCTGATTCCAGCCAAAAAGCCATCTCCAGGTTTTGACGCGGAACACTCAGGTAATAATTGGTGATGTCATTGGAGGTAAAGGCATTATTGGTCCCGCCTGCCCGCTCCAGTGGCTCATCAAAAACCGGGATGTTCGTGGAACCCCCGAACATCAGGTGCTCAAAAAGATGTGCAAAACCGGTTCGCTCCGGGTCTTCATCCCTGGCCCCGACATCATACAATAGGTTGAGTGCAACCAAAGGTGTACTGCTGTCACGGTGGACAAGTACGCGTAATCCATTGTCCAGGGTGAATTTATCGTAATCTAACATGAATGTCTTTGCTATTGTAATTATAATGAATTTACAAAGGTAGCTTGTATGTACCGATCCCCCAAATTTTTCCTACTTTTGCACCCACTAAAGCGCTAATAATTATGAAAAGAGACGAACAGATTTTCAGCCTCATCGAAGGGGAAAAAGCCAGGCAAATGCACGGCATCGAATTGATTGCATCCGAGAACTTTGTCAGTGAGCAAGTTCTGGAAGCCATGGGGTCAGTGTTAACCAACAAATATGCAGAAGGTTACCCCGGACGCCGTTATTATGGCGGTTGTCAGGTCGTGGATCAGACCGAACAACTCGCAATCGATCGCTTGAAAGAACTCTTTGGTGCTGAATGGGCTAACGTCCAGCCTCATAGCGGCGCCCAGGCCAATATGGCCGTCTTGATGACCTGCCTCAAACCCGGTGATATCTTTATGGGGCTCGACCTCGCCCATGGTGGTCACCTCTCGCATGGCTCACCCGTGAACTCTTCTGGAATACTATATCGCCCAATCGCTTATGGTGTGGAACAGGAAACGGGTCTGATCAACTACGATAAAATGGAAGAGACTGCACTTCGCGACCGTCCAAAACTGATCATCGCCGGCGCTTCAGCCTATTCCCGTGATTGGGATTATGCCCGCATGCGTAGCATTGCCGACAAGATCGGTGCCATCTTAATGGCCGATATTGCACATCCTGCCGGGCTCATCGCCAAAGGCCTGCTGAATAACCCTGTTCCTCATTGTCATATCATTACATCCACTACACATAAGACATTACGTGGTCCCCGCGGCGGGATCATCTTCATGGGCAAAGACTTTGAGAACCCATGGGGTGCAAAAACACCTAAGGGTGAAACCAAGATGATGTCGGCCATGCTCGATTCCGCGGTATTCCCAGGTGTCCAGGGTGGGCCACTTGAGCATGTCATCGCATCCAAAGCAGTTGCTTTTGGTGAAGCACTCACCGACAGCTTTGGCGAATATGCAAGCCAGGTTAAGAAAAATGCGACAGTCATGGCCCAGGCCTTTGTCGATAAAGGCTATCATGTCATCAGCGGCGGTACCGACAACCACCTGATGCTCATCGACCTGCGCTCAAAATTCCCTGAAATTACAGGGAAAGTAGTTGAGAATACCCTCGTCAGGGCCGACATCACCGTCAATAAAAATATGGTTCCTTTCGATAGCCGTTCCCCATTCCAGACTTCCGGACTTCGGGTCGGCACCCCGGCCATCACCACCCGGGGAATGAAAGAAGAACATATGCCGATGATCGTAGCGCTTATCGACCAGGTCATCAGCAACATCGACAATGAAGACGTCATTACCGCCACCCGGAAAAAGGTGAACGAGCTGATGTCTGCCATGCCACTCTTCGCTTACTAAGCGACTTATATGAAAATCAGTATTGCCAGGACTTTTACTCGCCTGAGTGCCGGATTATTACTGGTCTTCATGGCATTTTGTCAGGGTAATGCCACAGCCCAGGATGTCAATACCCTGACTTTTCGCTTTCCCGGGAAAAACTTTCAAAAAGTTTACCTCGCCTCTTTCTATGGCGAAACCACGAACAGGATCGACTCCGGACTCACCCGGATGGACGGCAGCATTGGATTCAGCTTTCCCAAAACCAGGGCCAGCGGGATGTATCGGTGTATCTTCGGTAAAAGCATCACCGACTTTATCTACAACAAAGAGGATGTTGTCATGATCGTTAATGCAGATGATCCCAAAAGCCGGCCTGACGTTGTCTCATCATTAGAAAACCAGGTATTTATCGATTTTCTGAAAAAGGATATCGAATTCAGGAAAAAGCTCGATGCCCTTTCTGTCACTGCCAGCGCCTTCCCGGCCGACGATAAGTTTTATAAGACAGCTGAAAAGGAGTATTACGCCTTACAGGACGCAAGAGCCAGCCTTATCAACGACCAGATAAGCAAAAACAAAAACTCTTATGTTGCCAGGGTGCTGGCCGTTTACAGGGAGCCAATACTTCGCTTTAACTGGACTGACGATGAACGAAAGACCTATTTCAAGGATCATTATTTCGAGATGCTTCATGTTGATGACACGGCGATTTTGCGTACCTCCCTCTATCCCAACAAGATCATCCAGTACTTGATGTTGTATTCTGACCCGAATAAGCCGAAAGAAGCCAATGAGAAAGCCTTTGTCCAAGGGCTCGACAAGGTGCTTTCCAATTGCAGAAAGGATAGCCTCGTCTTTGAATTCCTGCTTTCATACCTGGTGGAGGGTTTTGAACATTACGGGTTTGATGCCGTGGTAGACCATTTGTATGACACCTACCTTTCTGACCGCAGCTGTTCGTACAACGATCGCCTTGGCAAGATCTCTGGCAGGATAGAAGCCGACCGCAAGCTGGGCAAAGGCACCAAAGCCCCCGAATGGAGTGGCACGGACCTTAGCGGGAAAACATTTTCTTCAGCAAACAGCAGCCAGGATTATACCCTCATGGTCTTTTGGGCCAGCTGGTGCCCGCATTGTGCCCAGCTCATCCCGCAGATACAAAGCATGACAGCCGGTGTCAATCCTCTAAAGCTTCAGATCATTACAATATCAATGGACACCAGCCTCATTGCCTGGAAAGGCTTTGTTCAGAAACTCAAAGTCCCCTGGCTCCAGTCATGCGACGGCCTGGGATGGAAAGGCAAGATCCCCATGGATTTCAACGTCTATGCAACACCCACCATGATCCTCATGGATCGCCAGCGTAAGATCATCTCCAGGCCCATCACGCAGGCACAGCTCAGGCAGGCGCTGAATGAGATTAGTTTGATCCAGTAATTCGATTTATTTTTTATCCGTAGACTCGTGTGAACGTGTGGCCGATGGGCGCGTGTGCCCGTTGACGAGGGAACGCTATGAGCGTGAACGTTCTCACGTATGGAACGTCAAAGACCACCCGTTCATACGGTCACACGCGCACCCCTTACTACGATTTCTTTTTTGCCCCCATCGGGGGCCGCGTCAAACTTAATTAGAAATAGAAATGTCTCTGGGGGCCACTCCGCATTTTATTGTCATATCCTCCCAAAAATTCTCTACCTTCCCACAAAATATCGCATATGAAAACAATAGCCCCGTCTATCAGGTTTCTCCGCGTTTCTATATTCCTGTTATCCCTGGTCATTTCCTTTGAGACAACCAGGGCCCAGCATCCATTCTGGGATAATTATCTGGCGACAACAGACATCCGGGCCGTGAAAAAGCAAGGCAGTGATTTCTGGATCGCCAGTTTTGGCGGCGGACTGATGAAAGCCAATGCCGATTATTCAGTGCTCACTTACTATAACAAACACAATTCCGGGATTTCCTCAGTATTCTTAACAGCACTTGGCATTGACGGGGCCGGGAACAAATGGATTGGGACCAATGATGGCACAACAGGACTTATGTGTCTTAGCACGACGAATACCTGGACAAAGTATAATACGTCGAATTCACTCCTTCCTTCCAACCTGATTAATAGTATTGAAGTTCATGATGGAGTCGTTTGGATTGGAACACGCAGCGGCCTGGTGAAAATTGATGGAGGCGTATGGACCGTTTATACGATAGCTCCCTATGCTGGAAACCCTTATCCCTTATACAGGGTAGAAGATATCGCCTTTGACAGCGCCGGATCCGTTTGGGTATGCTGTGCCACCGTAGGAGTTCTCAAATATAATGGGACCCAATGGCGGGTTTATACACATGCGAACTCTGGACTTGCTACCAATGAAGTCCGATCACTGACTGTTGATATTGATGGAAGTGTGTGGATTGGCCATATGATGGGTATCTCGGTGTTAAGTGATACCACCTGGACTAACTATATGAGCATTCTGTCATTACCACCTCCAACGAACCAATTGGCCGACATTTATGCGATCCGGAGTGATACCGCGGGTAACATATGGGCTATGCATACTTACAATGGCTTGTATAAGTATAGCGGAGGCGTGTGGCAATTTTTTGGCAAAACGCCCATGCCAAATTATTATTTAGCGAAGAACCCCGATGCATGGCCAAATTTTCTTGAAATATTAATTGATGAGGATGGCGCTTTATGGCTGAGTGGCATGTTTGGCCTGGCAAAATATGATACTACCTGGCACGATTATACCGCCTACATTCAATCCGAACTCGTTTGCCAGGGCATCACTTGTCTGAATAACGTAAATCCCCAGCAATCGGTTTTTATAGGTGAAAATATTCCAATGTGTTATCCGAATAATTGTGCTCAATATCAACAGCTTAATTATCATGGTAATGGCTTGAGCAACTTTACAGGAAGCTCCTGGTCACAGTATGACTTGATTGATTCCTGTCATATGAATAATGTAATCTATACCCTTTATGGCAAGAACGACAATTTGTGGATTGGGTTCCGTAATGGCGCCTGCCGTTATGATGGGACGACATATACTCGTTATGACTGGAGTTTCCCCTGCTCCAATAATAACTTAACAACAGCATTCGGAACCAATAGCCAGGGTTTGTTTGCCGGGACAAGCTACGGGAATCTCCTCAAATTCGACGGGATAAACTGGACTACAATGACGACACCTTTATCGAACCTGGGTTCCAGGATCAGTTGTATCAGTAATATACAAGATACGCTCCTGATCGGTTGCCAGCACGGATTGCTTAAATATGATACCGCCGTTTCCATTTTTTATAACACCTTAAATTCAGGTTTGCCCAGTGATGCCATTAACGACATGGTTTACGACAATTTCTTCCACTGTTATTGGATTGCTACCGAAAATGGATTGGTGCAAACCAATCTGACTTATTGGATTGTCTATAATACCAGCAACTCAGCCCTGCCCGACAACAAAATATCAAGCCTTGCACTGGATGATAACCACAATCTGTGGCTTGGTACAAAAAGCAAGGGGCTGCTTATGTTTAACGGAGCTTTTTATCCCTACAATATTTATAATTCAGGACTGACTGACAGCATGATTACCGATATCATTGTCGATCCTCAAAACAACATCTGGATTGGCACAGCCCAGGGTGGATTGTGTGTCTTTCATTACGGGACCTGGCTTGATGATCACAATCAAACGAATCCAGTCACGCACAATTCAAAATTACCCGATCTCCAGATCTACCCCAATCCTGTCCTTAACAATGCAAGTCTAAAAATCACATTGAATGAGCCCGGTATCATCTCCGTCGTGCTTTACAATGCGATGGGCAGCTTTGTTCGGAGTGTTTTTTATGGAAAAGCCGATACTGGCCAACTCCTAATTAGCCTGAAAACTTCATCTGGCCTCAGCAGTGACCTGCCGGCCGGGGTTTATTTCTGCACCTTGATCGCTGAAAATCAGAAAATTACTAAGCGTTTGCTTGTTTTGAGATAATGTTATCGCCCAAGCAGCTCCGCCACCAGCGCCGGCACCGCCTTCCCCGCCATTTCGTGAATCACATGAAGATCATGGATATGCCTGATATCTTTGGCGTTGGGATCTATATAATATTTTTCAGCATTACGCGGAACGAACTCAATCAAGCCTGCTGCGGGATAGACAACCATCGAAGTTCCGATCACCATCACAATATCAGCCCTTGCAGCCAGTTCCGAAGCCCGCATAATCAATGGCACCGGCTCCCCGAACCAAACGATGTGCGGACGAAGTTGCGATCCTTTCTCGCAATGGTCACCCAAGTTCAATTCCCAGCCTTCAATCGGGTATACAGCATAGGGTGCTACCGTTGAACGTGCTTTGTTTAATTCCCCATGAAGATGCAGAACCTTTGTGCTGCCAGCCCTTTCGTGCAGGTTATCAACATTTTGAGTGATTACCTGGACATCATATTTCTCTTCCAGTTTTGCCAGGGCATAATGAGCCGCATTGGGTTCAACCTCCAACAAATTCTTACGTCGTTGGTTATAAAACTCCATCACCAACTCCGGGTCCCGTTCCCAGGCATCGGGTGTAGCAACATCCTCAATGCGGTGATTCTCCCACAAACCATCATGGTCGCGGAAGGTCTTAATACCACTTTCTGCGCTGACGCCGGCGCCGGTGAGGATGACGATTTTTTTCATAGCTGGGATAGTCGGCAAAGATATATTTATTTTTCAAAATTGGGGAGGCTGAGGGCTGTTAGGCTGAGGGCTGAAGGCTTAATACTGACTGTAGAATATGCTTACCCCTGTTCATCCTTAATATATCATCCTTTAAATGGTATATTGGTATATTGAAAATTGATATATTGTTACATTCCTTTTTTCTCTCGCATGCCCGCGTTAAACTTTCATCAATTGCTTTAGCCGACCCTGATATAACTGCCAATAATTTCTTTTGATGGATTTGCTGAGATAAGAAGCATGAACCATTTTTTCAACCCAATCTGATTTTGATACCATCAATGCCATTATATCTTTGAAAATCTTCTCCGGAATCCCTGCATTCTTTGCAAGGATAGAAAATTGGTGACCCACTTTTCCTTGAGCCAGGTTTCTGGGTAACAAGCCATCTTCCAATGCAAAGTCCTTGTCTTCTATATGAATTCGGCTATTGAGTAAGTCATAGGCAGGACTAAGCCGGTAATCTCCCATCGCCGTTTCTGACAATGAAAAATTTTTATAGTGAGCATCCCCGTTTGAAAACAAATAATTAAAAACAAGTATTTTCAATAGCTTTATCGATTCCAGTTTGTAAGCAGGTAAATGTTGCTCCATTAAAAGAAATATCTCTGAATAGTTTCCTGAATATTTATAATGTTCCCCAAAGGTCTGCGGTGTTCTTCCGGCTAAGGAGGCAAAATCATCTTGCGCCAGTTTGGTCCCGTCTTCTTTTAAATCAAACCTTTTGGTAATGTATGCCGGAGATCCATTTTTAAAAAAAATTAATGCATTTTCAGCCGTTTCTATTCCATAAACCTGACGGGCAACTTGCATAGTCAGGTGTTCATTGGCAGGCATTTGATCAGGGTTTTTGCCAGCACCCGGAATTGGTTTTAAAATATAGGTTCCGCGTTCGCCTTCTTTTGTAAGCCGTAACTTGTTTTTTACAAGGATTACAGAGAATTTTTCCTGCACACCTGAAATAGAAATATGTTTTCGGTTTTCTAAATAAAGTTCATCTGTTTCAGGGTTGGATGCTGGTGAATCATAAGGCAGTACATGGTGAACCTTTTTCTGTTGAAACACCCTGTTCAAACAGTTTCTGCTATAGGTGTCAAAGCCTTCAGCTAAACTGCCAGGGCAGTATTTAATTTCAGGGAAACTCATTATTTTTCTATTTTAACAACACGAACGGCACCGATATTGTCATATTTGACGGTTGTCATTAGTAATCCGAAATAGTCATTTTGGTCAATTCTGTTATATTTACAGACTACTTGTTTGTTTGAGCCTTCCGGTAACATATTGTAGAAAAATGGAAACAGGAATTTGGAATGATATTCTTGTTCATTTTTAGGCAAGGTAAGACTGATGCCAGGCTTGTGGCTGTTTTCAAACCAGGAGGTGTGATAACGAAAAGTAAATGAGCCGTCATCCTTTTGTGTAAGCAGGCCTGCTTCTTCGTCCTTATATAATATTTTGGCCTGTCTCATTTGATATGGGATACATTCTTAAGTTTGAGACAAAGCTCCAAACCCAAAACATCGGCTAATTTTTGCAATGTCAGTAATGTGGGATTCCCTTTCCCGCTTTCAAATTCTTTTAAGGTTCGCAGGCCCACACCCGATAGTGCAGCCAGGGTTTCCTGGCTTACCTTTAGTGCTTTCCTACGCCCCTTTACGATATCTATTAATTCTGTAAAGTGCATTGTATTGCCTTATTTTGTGCAAATATACGATTATTTTTGATAATTGCAACAAAAAGTGCAATTAAAAGCGCAATTGTATGCATTTTCAATACCCACCAATACCCTTCTTTCCCCTGTTCATCCTTCATATATCATCCTCCATCCTTCAACTGGTATGTTGAAAATTGGTATATTGTTACATTGGTTTGGTTTTTGATTTAACTTTGTGTAAATATTTAGCCATGACTACAGTCATTATTGATACCAGGAAAAAAGAAGGAAAGGCGATGGTTGAATTCCTTCGGAAAACGAATTACGCTGAAGTTATCACTGATAAACCAAACGCAAATACACGTGAAGCAATGAAAGATGCGGAAAACGGGAAGACAGTTAAATGTAGGAACGCTGCAGATGTTTTTAAAAAGCTCGGGATCTGAGTGTTTACAATAGAATTCACCGGCCAGTTTAAACGGGATATTAAGCGCCTGGAGAAACAAGGCATTTCATTTGTTCAACTCAAAATCATTATTGAAATTCTGGAAGCCGGTTCTAAACTTCCAGAAAAATACCTGGATCATAAACTTAAAGGAAACAAAAAACAATGGAACGAATGCCATGTTACAAATGACTTGTGTTTGATATATATGGTTGATCTCGGTGATTCTGTTGTTATACTCGGTCGAATTGGATCTCATTCAGAACTGTTTTAAAGGCTGTTAGGCTGAGGGCTGTTAGGCTGAAGGCTGGTTCCGGTCCCTGAGCTTGTCGAAGGGTTAGGCTGATGGTGGTACTTTGGGTAATCCATGGTGTGCCTTAGTGCCAACCCTTAAAAAGTGGTTGCACAAAGGAGCACCAAGGGTTACACGAAGGATGCACAAAGAATTAAAAACAAAATACCAATTCGTATAATATTCTGTTAAGTCTATCCCAGAATTAGAACGTGATGAAAGCGATGCACTTATAGCTTGACAAACTTCCTTACTGAAAATTCTTTGCCAGTCATCACTTTCACAAAGTACATCCCTCTTGCAAAATCCGAAATATCAATGCTAGTTTCAATGCCGTCCGCAATAAGGGATATTATTTGCTGTCCTTCAATATTGAAAATTTCTATTGTGGCTTTTTTGTCAGTTTCTAAGGTGATTTGATTGATCGCCGGATTGGGAGAAAGCGAAGTGAAAAATCGATCATTGATTTCATTTATCCCCGAAAAAATACTGGTATCTAATTTCGCAAGAAACATTTCATATTCTTGTGCACTCGATAAAAAAGAAGCATAACAAAAGGCTAATGTTGGACTATTATAGCATCCCGCAATATAGAGATTTCCTGAAGCGTTCATAGCAAGGGAATACCCGATGTCATTTTCTGTCCCTCCGACACATTTAGCCCAGACTTCATTGCCAAGTTCATTATACTTCACAAGGAAAATGTCAGAATTAGGAGCACTTAAATTTGCCAGTGTATCATCGTCAGCGATTAATTTATCACTTGAGTACGCTCCTGTCACATAAGAATTGCCAGAAGCATCAACTACAACGGAATATGCCCTGTCATAATCTGATCCCCCGGCAGAGTTAGCCCATTGAATATAGCCCGCAGCGTTATATTTTGCAAGAAACATGTCATCATGGCCATAGTTCCCTATAGTAATGAAGTCGAATGTCATTGCACCTTCAAAGAAACTACCGCTCACATAAACATTCCCTACTGCATCTACAGCGACTGATGGTCCCCCATAAGATAAAGCACCTATTGCACTTCTTGCCCAAAGTGCATTTCCTAAAGCATCATATTTCGCAAGGAACAATTTATAGGATGAGTCCCAGTTTGTCAATGTGTCGGAGCCAAAGACTACATTCTGGTCAAGAAAATGTCCTGCAACATAAGCGTTTCCAAATGTGTCTACAGCAATGGAATTTGCTTTTTCGACACCTGTTCCGCCAGCACTTCTAGCCCAGACCACGTTTCCAGATGCGTTGTATTTAACAATGAATATGTTTTCATAACCATTATTTATCAATGTGTCTTGGTCAACAATCAAGGTGTCACTTACAAAACCACCTGTCATATACGCGTTCCCAAAAAAATCTGTTGCAACGGAAGGGGGAGCATCATCATCTTCTCCACCAATTTTTTTTGCCCACAGCGCATTTCCTGAAGCATCATATTTTGCAAGAAACAAATAAACAGGGTTTGCGTCTGTCGTTGTCAGTGTAATGGTGTCAAACCTCATCGTTAAACTATAAGACCGTCCTGTTACATAGGAATTTCCCGATACATCAACGACAACGGAATATGCATCATCTAAATTGGTGCCTCCGGCACTTTTTGCCCATAACACATTACCCGCCACATCATATTTTACAAGAAACAAATCAACATAGCCTGCATTACTTAAAGAAAAAGGACCGAAATTAACGATAGAAGATTCAAAATACCCTGTGACATAGGAATTGCCTGAAACGTCTACTGCTACAGAAAAAGCCCTGACAAAACCTGTGTTATTTGAACTTTTTGCCCAGAGCCAATTCGGGGCCTGAGCAAAACATATTGAGTAAATACTATTAAAAAATAACAGAATTAAAATATCTTTTCTCATGTTACTCAAATAAGTGCATGGTAGAATTACTTGTGTTGCCTCGTTTCAAAGAGACACAAATAATTGGAATGGTTGCCTATGTTTTTAAGATTATTAATTTGGATTGTAAACAGACTCGGTTGAGGGCTGTTAGGCTGAGGGCTGAAGGCTGTTAGGCTGAAGGCTGTTAGAATGTGCGGAGGGAGCAGATTAGGGCGTTAAGGACTTTTTCGGTTTCCTGGATTTTTATGAGATATTCGGGACCCTTTGAATTTGTGACATAACCAAGTCGCATCGCCAGGGTAAATTGATAATGTAATTCCCGTAACGAACCAAATGCGATCTCTAGGAAGCGGCAATATTCCGATTGGGTTTTTCAACTTGAACCCTCTACGATATTCGATGGTATCGAAACTGCTGCTCTTCGCATTTGAGATGTTAACCCATATAACTCATCTTTTGGAAAATCGCGGGTGACTTGATAGGTCATCACCGCAATTTCATCCGCCAATTTGAATGCCCTCAATTTGTTGTGATCCCTCATCCTTAACAGAAGAAGTCTTTAAACAATCGTTGAACTTCCACACTTCTCTATACGAAAAAACAGGGGCTCAGTGGAAAAATATATTCATTTTTTTTAAAATTTCATTAAAACAAATGTCAAATTAATACAGCAATGCCCTCAGCCCTCAGCCCTCAGCCTAACCCTTCGACAAGCTCAGGGACCGGAACTAGCCCTCAGCCCTAAGCCTAACAGCCCTCAGCCACCCAAGCCATCCTTCGACTCCGCTCAGGATGACTTCTGCCCAACCCTTCGACAAGCTCAGGGACCGGAACCAGCCTTCAGCCCTCAGCCTAACAGCCCTCAGCCCTCAGCCTAACAGCCCTCAGCCGAAAACCAAAAAAAAATACCGCCCAGGTTTCCCCGCGCGGTATTTTTTAATTAAAAAGGTACTCTTAGAACAACTTCATATCATCCAGCGCCTTCATCATCGATTTCACGGAATCCGCAGATTCCTTGAGCATCTTTGTCTCGTCTTTGTTGAGTTTCAGCTCGATGATCTCTTCGATACCACCGGAACCCAGGATAACAGGAACACCTACATAGACATCTTTCAGGCCATACTCACCCTGGAGGTAAGCGCAAACCGGGAAGATCCTGCGCTGGTTGTCTACGATGGCTTCCACCATCTGGGCGGCAGCAGCACCCGGAGCATACCAGGCTGAAGTTCCCATCAGTGTGACAAGCTCGCCACCACCTTTACGGGTACGTTCCACGATTTTGTCGATTTCTTCCTTGTTGAGGAGTTCGGTGACAGGGATACCAGCAACGGAAGTGTAACGGGGCAGCGGAACCATCGAGTCACCGTGGCTACCCAGTAACATCGCGTTGATGTCTTTTGGGGAAACATCCAAAGCATTGGCCATGAAAGCACGATAACGACCTGTGTCGAGGATCCCAGCCATTCCGAACACCTTGCGGGAGTCTTTGTTGGCTGCCAGGTAAGCGCAATAGGTCATGACATCCAATGGATTGGATACTACGATGATAATTGCTTCCGGTGAATAACGGATCACTTTTTCAGTGACTTCCTTTACAATACCGGCATTGGTAGCAATCAAATCGTCTCTTGACATACCGGGTTTACGGGGAACTCCAGACGTAATAACAACGATGCTGGAACCTTTTGTCCTTAGATAGTCATTGGTAACTCCGACAACACGGGTGTTGAAGTTTTGAATGGAAGACGTCTGCCAGATATCCAAAGCCTTGCCTTCAGCAACGCCTTCTTTGATATCCACAAGGACAATTTCCCTCGCTAAATCTTTGTGCGCAATTACATTTGCAACAGTGGCACCGACATTACCGGCACCGATAACAGTGATCTTCTTCATAATTAATTTTGGTTAAATCGCTGATTAACAATTTCTTAAAAACATGCACAAATGTAGATAATTTTTTCTAAAATTAGCGACACTTTCCGGTCTTATTTTTCCTATTTTCTACACACTGTGCGTCAAGCACAGCAATCGTTACCATATTCACAATCTCGGAAACGCTACTGCCAAGCTGAAGAACGTGAACACTCTTGTCAAGACCGTTGAGCACCGGGCCTATCACCTCGAATTTTGCCATCTCCTGCATCAGTTTATAAGCGATATTTCCTGCAGAAAGGAATGGAAAAATAAGAGTATTAGCAGCACTTCCGGCGAGTTTGGAGAAGGGGAATTCTTCCTTCATCAATTCGCTGTTCAATGCGACATTGGCCTGGACCTCACCATCGACAATTAATTCAGGATGTTCCTGGTGAAGGATAGAAACGGCATCCCTGATTTTACGGGGAACATCACCATCGTTAGAGCCAAAGTTAGAATAAGCCAGCATGGCAATTCTAGGCACCATATTGAATTGGGTTACGGCATAAGCCGTTTGTAAGGTGATCTCAACCAATTGTTCGGCAGATGGGTTTTTATTGACAGTGCAATCGGCAAAGAAAAATGGTCCTTTTTTGGTGTTGATGATATACATACCTGAAACGATGCTGGCACCCGGTTTTTTTCCAATAACCTGTAGTGCAGGACGGATGGTGTCAGGATAATTACGGGTTTGTCCGGAGATCATCGCATCGGCAAAGCCGGTTTCAACCAACATTGGGGCATAATAGTTACGGTGAAGCATCAGGTCCTGGGCAGCTGTCATGGTAATTCCGCGACGCTGACGTTTTTGGAAAAGGAGCTCAGCATATTCATTTCTTTTGGCTTTGTTTTCTTTAGATTTTGGATCAATGATCTCAACGCCATCAAGCTCGAGCGACATTTCCTTGATTTGCTCGTTGATGAATTCCACATTCCCTAAAAGGATTGGGATGGCAAGACCCTCGGTCATGCAGATCTCTGCAGCTTTGAGCATCTTATAGTTTTCCCCTTCAGCAAATACAACACGTTTTGGATCCTGTTTTGCCCTGTTTTTAATTTGACGGACAATAGGATTGCTGGTGCCAAGTCTTTTGGCCAATTCTTCCTTATACGCGTCCCAGTTTTCAATTGGTTTGCGGGCAACTCCTGTTTCCATGGCAGCTCTTGCCACAGCGGGGGCCACATGGGTGATGAGTCTTGGGTCAAAAGGTTTTGGGATGATATATTGCTCCCCGAAATGCATATTCGTCGTATGATATGCGATATTTACTTCGTCAGGAACTGGCATTTTTGCAAGTTCTGCCAGGGCAAGTGAAGCCGCCAGTTTCATTTCGTCATTAATTGCAGTAGCACGAACGTCAAGTGCGCCGCGGAAAATATAGGGGAAGCCCAGTACATTGTTAATCTGGTTGGGATAATCAGAACGCCCTGTCGCCATAATGATATCGTCACGGGAAGAAATGGCATCGTTATATGAAATTTCCGGGTTCGGATTTGCTAAGGCGAAGATGATCGGACGGGGCGCCATGGTATGCAGCCATTCTTTTTTCAGAACACCGGCAACACTCAGACCCAGGAACATATCTGCTCCTTTGATGGCTTCTACCAGGGAAGCAAAGTTCTTGTCAGTGGCAAACTCAAGTTTGGACTTATTCAGGTCGGTTCGTCCTTTGTAAAGTACGCCTTTGCTGTCGAACATCACCAGATTTTCCGGCTTTACCCCCAATTTGATATACAGCCTGGAACAGGAAATTGCACTGGCACCAGCGCCATTAACTACGATTTTAATCTTGGAAATATCCCTTCCTGTAATCTCTATAGCATTCAGTAAACCGGCAGAGGTGATGATCGCAGTGCCATGCTGGTCATCATGCATGACAGGGATCTTCAAGGCTGCTTTTACGCGGTCTTCAACTTCAAAACACTCAGGGGCTTTGATGTCTTCAAGGTTGATTCCGCCAAAAGTTGGCGCGATGTTGATGATTGTCTCAACCAATTTATCGACGTCTTTACAGTCAATTTCGATGTCAAAAACATCGATATCTGCAAAGATTTTAAAAAGTAAGCCTTTCCCTTCCATAACAGGTTTTCCGGCTTCAGTGCCAATATCTCCCAGGCCTAAAACAGCAGTCCCATTTGAAATTACAGCCACAAGATTACCTTTTGCAGTATATTTATAAACATCATCCGGATTTGCCTGTATTTTAAGACAAGGCTCAGCGACTCCCGGACTGTAGGCTACACTTAAGTCACGCTGTGTAGCATATGGTTTCGTTGGTACTACTTCGATTTTTCCTGGCCTACCCATTTCGTGGTAGGATAATGCGTCTTTGTAGGGCATGTCGCTCATGGCTGTAAGATTTTAGATGTTTCTCCCTTAGAATAAAGGATTTGTCCTACAAAATTACGCTTTTATACCGGTTATGATCTGTTTATTGTGAAATTAGAAACAGTCTAAAGAGTGTGATGCTTATCGTTTAGAGAACTCTGCCTTCCCGGCATCCAAAAACTTTACAAAGGCATCGACATCGAGGTCATAGGCTCTTGGTGGGACAAGAAGTTGTCCATTGTCATCCAGGAGGATATAATAAGGCTGGGAGTTCACATTGAAGCGGGAAATCTGAAGATCAGCGTATTTCTTGCCTACAGACTTTTTTACTTTTCCATCGACCTTGGACGTGATCCATTCATTTTCAGGAAGGTCTGTTTTGTCATCGACATACAGAGCAATAATGATATAGTCATCACGCATTCTTTGGATCACAGGGGCCGCTGACCATACATTGGCTTCCATCTCACGACAGTTCACACAACCATGACCGGTGAAATCTATGAAGACAGGTTTGTGTTGTTTTTTGGCACAGGCGAGTCCTTGTTCATAGTCGAAATAACCACTTAATCCATGGGGCAGGTGCAGGAAATCACCATATTTTGGTGTTTCACAAAGCGTAGAGGGTGTCGTTGAAGTTCCGGCACTTCCAGGGCTTTCCCTAACAATTGCATTGATGTCGAAATCCTGGGAGGTTGTTGGGGGTAAGTAGCCGGATAATGATTTTAAGGGTGCTCCCCACATACCAGGAATCATATATGCGACAAAGGTAAAAGTGACAATTGCCATTAAAAGTCGAGGGACACTGATATGCTTTACATCACTGTCATGGGCAAATTTGAGTTTACCAAGTAAATACAAGCCCATCAGGAAGAAAATCACGATCCAGAATGCCAGGTAAACTTCACGGTCAAGGATGCCCCAATGATAAGTCTGATCGGCAATACTCAGGAACTTCAGACCCAAGGCAAGCTCCAGGAAGCCAAGTACTACCTTTACTGAATTCAGCCAGCCACCTGATTTTGGCAATCCTTTGAGCCAATGTGGGAAGAAGGCAAACACTCCAAAGGGTAGGGCGAAGGCTAGTGAGAATCCAAACATCCCAATGATGGGTTCCAATAGTTTCCCTCCGGCCGAGGCTACCAGGATAGCCCCAACAATTGGCCCTGTACAGGAAAACGAGACAAGAACAAGCGTAAATGCCATAAAAAATGAACCAAGCAACCCGCCTTTGTCAACTTGTTTGTCGGAGCTGTTGATCATCCAGCTGGGCAGGGTGATCTCAAACATTCCAAAGAACGATGCCGCAAATATTAGAAAAATCAGGAAAAACAGTACATTCGGGATCCAGTGTGTACTCAGGAAGTTGGCGAAATTCGCCCCTAAAGTAACAGCCACAAGTGTTCCGATGATGGTGTAAATCGCGACGATGGAGGCACTAAATACCAAGGCTTCAAGTTTGGCTTTGGCTTTGTGCTTGTCCTTCATGAAATAAGAAACTGTCATCGGGATCATCGGGAAAACACAGGGAGTCAGAATAGCTGCAAGTCCGGCCAGGAAGCTGAAGAAAAATAAAGTCCAAAGTGATTTGTTGATCTTTTCATAAGGCGAAGCCTGTGCGGATTTGAGTTCAACCTTTTGAATTTCTTTTGCAGATTCTTTGGAGGTATCCGCGTTTTGTGGTGTTGCCGGAGCAGCTTGTGCAACTACAGCAGCTGTTGTTGCGGCCTGCGTATTGTCTGCAACAGCTGTTTTGGAGCCTTCCAGGCTAAAGCTGAATTCATCATCACCTGAAGTGCATTTTGACTCATCACACGCCTGGAACTCCACCATGCCTGTGATCGTGAAGGGCTTGTTGCTAAGTACTTTAATTTTCTGAGTAAAGACAGCCTCTTTGTCAAAAGACTTGATGTTTTGTTCAAACACCGGGTCGTAATGGGACTTGGTGTTTGGCTCAGTAGTTTTTCCAATTAGGGCAAAGTCTTTGCTTTTTTTAATGGTAAAAACCGTTGGCAGGGGGCCATCAGGTGGGGGAGGCGTGATCTGCGAATACAGATGCCAGGTGGTTTCGATGTTGGCTTTGAAAATAAGAAGATACTCTGTATCAGAGAGTTTTTTCTTATCGTACGACCATTTCACAGGTTTTAAAATTTGTGACTGGGCAGATAGGAAGAACAAGCTAAGCAGAATTATTGTAAGGATTTGCCGCAGGATTCTAGTCGTAGATTTGATCATTGTTCAATGATTAAATGATTGGTAAGCCAGGCTTGATTTTACTTATGCACTCATTGTTTCGACTGTAGCGTCAACTTTTTTCACCAGTCCCTGGAGTACAGTTCCGGGCCCAACTTCAATAAAAGTTCTGGCTCCATCAGCGATCATTGCCTGGGCAATTTGTGTCCAACGTACCGGTGATGTAAGCTGTTTCACAAGATTTTCCTTTATTTCAGCAGGGTCAGTGACGCGTTTTGCGTTGACATTCTGGTAGACGGGGCACAGTGGCGTGTTAAATTGGGTGGCTTCGATTGCAGCTGCCAGTTCTTTTCGGGCAGGCTCCATCAGGGGAGAATGGAAAGCACCGCCAACTTTAAGTGGAAGGGCACGCTTGGCCCCGGCGGCTTTCAGCTTTTCACAGGCAAGATCGATGCCAGCGATTGAACCGGAGATGACCAATTGTCCCGGGCTGTTATAATTGGCAGGAACCACCACTTCATCAGTAATGGTTGCAAGAACTTCTTCAACAATTTTATCATCAAGTCCAAGAATAGCGGCCATGGTGGAAGGCTCGGCTTCGCAGGCTTTTTGCATAGCCATAGCACGGGCATAGACCAGTCTCAGTCCGTCTTCAAAAGAAAGTGAGCCATTGGCGACAAGTGCAGAAAACTCTCCCAGTGAATGGCCGGCAACCATGTCAGGCTCAAAATTACTTAAGGTTTTGGCCAGGATAACAGAATGCAGAAAAATGGCAGGCTGGGTGACCTTTGTCTGGCGCAGATCCTCATCGGTGCCCGAGAACATGAGGTCTGTAATCCGGAAGCCAAGGATCTCATTGGCTTTCTCAAACATTTCTTTGGCAAGGATGCTGTTTTCGTACAAATCTTTGCCCATGCCCACAAACTGAGCACCCTGGCCGGGGAATACGTAAGCTTTCATATAGTAAAGTTTGAGATGCTAATTACTTGCGATCACCGAAGAAACGCAGTAGAAAAAGGAAAAGATTAATAAAGTCAAGGTATAAGGTTAAAGCGCCCATAATCACAAGTTTCTTGGTATTGGCAGTGCCGAATTCAGCGCCGCTCCCGATACGTTTCAGTTTCTGAACATCATAAGCAGTCAGCCCGGTGAAAACCAAAACTCCGATAAAACTGATGATGTAATCCATGGTGCCACTGTGCATGAACATATTCACGAGGCTTGCAATTACGATACCAATCAGCCCCATAAACATCAATGAGCCGAACTTTGTAAGATCGGTCTTGGTTGTATAACCTGTGACGGCCATGATTCCGAACATGCCGGCGGTAATGGCAAAAGTGAGAAAAATTGAACCTAGAGAATATACCAGGAAGATAAAACTGAGGCTCATGCCCATGAGGATAGAATAGGCAATGAATAAAAGGATGATAACAGGTAGACTCAGTCGCTGGAATCCCATTGACATTAGAAGGACCAGTCCAAGCGGGGCAAACAATACCACATACCCAAGGGTAGTCATCCCGGTGGTACTGACAAGGTAACCCAATAGGTTGCTGCTGGCAAAATATACAGAAGTAGCGGCAGTCAGAAGAAGTGCCAGGAACATCCAGGAGAAGACACTGGCAATGAAATTTCTCGCAAGGCTGAGGCTTGCGTTTTGTCCTGAGTAAATTGCGGTTTCTTTATTGTCTTGATACATAGCTAAATATGTTTTTTAATGCAAATTAATTTGCGCTTGCAAAGATAGTAAATTTCCTTTTTGGGAAAAGATTAACGCTGCATACCTTAAGATGGTATGCAAAACCACAATTTGGAAATAATTTTAATGAAGGCGTGACCCGATGAGGTGAATAAATTCTGCCCTGGTTTTTTCGGCGGTAAAAGCCCCGATAAAATCAGAAGTAGTCGTTACAGAATTTTGTTTTTGAATGCCACGCATGGCCATGCACATATGCACGGCTTCAATGACAACGGCCACGCCTAAAGGCTTTAATGTGTTGTTAATACAGTCTTTGATTTGTGTTGTCAGTCGTTCCTGTACCTGGAGTCGGCGGGCAAAGGCATCCACGATACGGGGGATTTTGCTCAGGCCGACGATATGACGGTTTGGGATATAGGCAACATGAGCCTTTCCGAAGAATGGAAGCATATGATGTTCGCACATGCTATAAATTTCGATGTCTTTCACGATAACCATTTCCTGGTAATCTTCCAGGAACATAGCAGAGCGCAAAATTTTCTCAGGATCTACATTATATCCATGGGTTAGGTATGACATGGCTTTTGCCACCCGCACCGGTGTATCTTGCAGGCCTTCCCTGTGGACGTCTTCTCCTAACAATTCAATAATCTCACGATAATTTTGTTGAAGCTTTTCGATATTATCTGTATTATAAAACTCCAGCTTATGGTAGCCATCCATCATATTCTCCTGGAGCATTTGTTGCAGTTCAGATTTTTTCATAGGGCAGTATTTAGCCGTAATATTCTACGGAATTGTTTTCAGTTTCTTCTATTTTAACACAATGAAGTTGGGCCCCAATCTCACTTATTGATTTTGAGAGTTCATTCCATATAGCAATTGCCAGGTTTTCAGTTGATGCGAGTTTCCCCTGCATGAAATCAACTTCAAGATTGATGTTTTTATGATCCAGTTTGTCAAGAATACGTTCACGAACCAATTCAGACAGGCTTCTCAGATCGGCGACAAAACCTGTCTCAGGATTTAATTCTCCCTTTACTGTTACCCACAAGGTGTAGTTATGTCCGTGCCAGTTTGGGTTAGAACACTTCCCAAAGATGTCCTTGTTTTTTTCATCTGAGTAATCAGGTCGAAAAAGCCTGTGGGCTGCATTAAAATGCTCACGGCGTGTGATGTAAACCATGGTAGAGATCAATAGTTTGTAAAACTCAAAGATAGAAATTTAAGCCATACAAAAAAAGCCCGGAAAATCGCCGGGCTTCAAAGAAATTGATTATTGTGTCAAATGAACACCTCTAAGGTTATCCATCATCTTCTTTCGTCCAAAAAAGATTCGGCTTTTTACAGTCCCAATCGAAATCTGCAGATGGTCGGCGATTTCTTTATACTTATATCCTTCAGTATGCATCTCAAAAGGAATGCGCTGATCTTCATCCAGCTTCTTCACTGTCTTTTGAACATCTTTTAGAGAAAGCTGAGATTCCGGTGATGGAATGCCTGCTTCCTTGGGAAGGTTAAGAAAATATAAATCTTCTGTAGTATCTATCAATGCATTTGTCCTGACATTCCTGCGATAGTTATTGATAAAGGTGTTTTTCATGATGGTAAATGTCCATGCCTTCATATTGCTGTCGTCTTCAAATTTGTCACGGTTTAGCAATGCCTTTAGAAATGTATCCTGAACCAGGTCCTTGGCATCTTCCTGGTTTGAGGTGAGGGTATAAGCAAAATATTGTAGGTTGTCTTTAAGACCTGTTAATTTGTATTGAAATTCAATGGCTGTCATAGTATCAGATTTTTTGTTCAAATTTCTTGAGCAAATATAAAGCGGGATTCTAAAGATTCAACACTTTATTTAAATTAAGTTTAAATAAAAATAATAAAAAACTGTAACAATCAGAAAAACAGATAAATAGTATTTAAAATATTTACAAACAATATTGAACAAAAATATATGAATGTTAAACAAGAGCTAGGTCAAAAATTAAGTATTAGAGTGCGAAAATATTGAAATACAACAACTTCCCGATGATTCAGGCCTTGGTTGAACAAAAAGAAAAATTGAAAAAATCAGGAAAGGGAGACCAATTCCAACTTAAAATCAGGAATTGAGAAGATGATTTTCACATTATCAGGGTATTCCACTTGCTGATTCTTGATTTGTGCACCAGTGATATAGAGCCCTTTCTCAGGGAACTTCATCGCTAATTCTTGAATGAAATCAAAGGCGAGCGTGACTTGCAAGCTGGAAGTGATGGAAGTTAAAAGGTAATCGGGATTGTTACTTTTGATGGCTTCAGAAAGACAATCCAGGGGCAAAGACTGACCAAAATAGACTAGCTTGTGGCCTGACTTTTTTACGATATAAGCAAGGATCAGCAAACCCAACTCATGCCATTCCCCGTCTCTTAAAAACATGAAAAAGGTTTTGGCATTAGGGACTGAATTAACCATGATCCCGTCAATGGCTACAATGACTTTTTGCCGGATCAGATTCGAAAGAAAATGTTCCTGGGCTGAATTTACTGCACCAGTTTGCCAAAGTAGTCCTACCTTTTCAAACAAAGGCTGAATAACCTTGACAAGAGTTTCCTCAAAGCCAAGATTCATGATCGCTTTGCTCAATAACTTCTCGAATTTGATTTCATCAAGTTCAACCATGGCTGACAATAATGAATCTAACTGCTGATTGTCATTGGTATCCGCTTGAGACAAAGAGACAACTTTTTCATTTAAGGTCTCGTCGCTTAGCTTGGCAAGCAAAGAAATTTTAAAACCTTGCTTATTTAACAAGGCAATGTTGAATAGTTTTTTTAAATCGAAATCTGAATAATAGCGGATATTCGTCGGCGTTCTTTCAGGCTGCAAAATTCCATAACGCTTCTCCCAGATTCTTAAGGTATGAGCCTTAATTCCGGTGAGCTTTTCCAGGTCTTTTATAGAGTAATGCGCTTCCTTCATGCTGACATTGAATTCCCAATTAGAACACGCTTAGAAGGAAAATGTTTAGGCTGAATGCATTTTCTTTATTTATTTTTCAAGAAAACCAATCGCTTTGTTCAACGCGGTTTCAAGGCCTTCAGGCCTTTTGCCCCCTGCCGTAGCATAATTTGCCTGACCGCCACCGCCGCCCTGGATGTCTTTGGCCAGTTCTCGTATGATTTTCACGGCATCAAGTCCTTTTGTTTCGACTAAGTTGTCTGAGATGGCCACTGTAAGGTTAGACTTGCCGTCATAGTTTGAACCCAATACAAGGAATAGGTTCTCAGTCGTAGCTTTCAGATCAAAAGTCAGGTCTTTAATTCCCTGTGTATCCAGATCGACTTGGCATGCAAGGAAATTCACGCCCTTTATCTCTTTCAGCTGACCACGAAGTTCTTCTTTCATTCCAAGTGCCTTCTGGCGGTTCATCTCCTGAATTTGTTTTCGCAACTCACTGTTTTCATCAGATAATGTTGTGACAGACCTGGCCAGGTCTTTGCTGCCTTTGAAAATTTGCTTCAAATGATCAATAATGTCTTCCTGGTCATAGACTCTTTGTTCTGCAGCTTCTCCACTGACAGCCTCTATCCTTCGGATCCCTGCTGCAATGGCTCCTTCTGAAACGATCTTGAACAACCCGATCTCGCCACTACTTAAAATATGTGTACCTCCGCATAATTCAAGAGAGTCTCCGAATTTGATCACACGTACCGTTTCCCCGTATTTCTCGCCAAACAACGCCATGGCTCCTAAGTTACGGGCTTCGTCCATTGGCACTGAGCGCATCTCAACTCTCTCGATGTCTTCACGAATCATCCGGTTGACTTTCCGTTCTACTTCACGGATCTCTTCATCACTGACTTTCTGAAAGTGAGAGAAGTCGAACCGCAGTCTCTCGCTATTGACTAAAGAGCCTTTTTGCTCGACATGAGTTCCCAACACTTCCCGCAGGGCTTTGTGCATCAGGTGGGTTGCGCTGTGGTTGCGGGCAATGCTTTTCCTTTTTTCAAGATCAATCAGGGCCAAGAAAGTCCTGCCGGGCTCTTCTGGCAGTTGTTCGGCAATATGAATGATCAGGTTATTTTCCTTCACGGTGTCAATAATTGGGATCGTCTCATGAACCGTTTGGATGATACCTGTATCACCAACCTGGCCACCGGCTTCACCATAAAAGGGGGTCCGGTCAAAGACGAGCTGGTAGCTTTTCTTTCCCTTGGCATTGACCTGTCGGTATCGGCTGATCTTTATTTCTTCCTGTATGCTGTCCCAGCCTGTGAAGATGGTTTCTTTAATCGGGATTAATTCTACCCAGTCACCTGTATCAACTTCTGCAGCATGGCGAGATCGGCTTTTCTGTTCTTCCATGCCTTTTTGAAAGCCATCCATGTCAACGTCCACCCCGTTTTCCCTTGCCATAAGCTGCGTCAGATCGATAGGAAAACCATAAGTGTCAAATAGGTCGAAAGCAAATTTCCCATCCATGACTTTTTGATCCGGATGACTATTCATATAATTCTCAAAACGCAGAATACCGGTACTGAGCGTACGCAGGAAGCTGGATTCTTCCTCGGCTATGACTTTCATAATGAGGTCTCTCTGGCCTTTTAATTCCGTAAAGATGTCACCCATCTGCTCAACGAGAATAGGAACAAGTTGGTTGATAAAGGGCTCCCTGAAGTTAAGAAAGGAATAGCCATAACGTACTGCCCGCCTGAGAATACGACGAATGACATAACCTGCTCTTACATTGGAAGGCAACTGCCCGTCAGCAATAGAGAAGCTGATCGCTCTTAAATGATCCGCGATGACGCGCATCGCTATGTCGGAGCTAACATCCTGTCCATACGTCATGCCAGCCATTTTTGCCAGTTTTTGGATGAGAGGCTGAAAAACATCAGTATCGTAATTGGATTGGCGTCCTTGTAAAACCATACAAAGTCGTTCGAAGCCCATTCCTGTATCAACATGTTTTGCAGGTAAAGGCATCAGTGTTCCATTCGACAAGCGATTGTATTCAATGAAAACGAGATTCCAGATTTCTATGACCTGCGGATGTCCTTCATTGACAAGTAGATGTCCAGGTGTTTTCGCTTTTTCTTCCGCTGAACGGATATCGGCATGGATCTCTGAACAAGGTCCGCAAGGCCCGCTGTCGCCCATTTCCCAGAAGTTATCTTTTTTGCTGCCTGAAAGAATGCGGTCCTCAGCGATGAATGCTTTCCAGAAGTCATAGGATTCATGGTCTTTCTGAAGTCCGTCTTCCGTATCACCGCCAAAAACGGTGACATACAAACAGTCTTTGTCAATACCGAAGCGTTCAGTGAGTAGTTCCCAGCCCCAAGCGATTGCTTCTTCTTTGAAGTAATTGCCAAATGACCAGTTCCCCAACATCTCAAACATAGTATGGTGGTATGTATCGTGGCCAACTTCTTCGAGGTCGTTATGTTTACCACTAACGCGTAAGCACTTTTGTGTATTTGCGATGCGTGGATATTGAGAAACAGCGTTTCCCAGGAAAAAATCCTTAAACTGATTCATCCCTGCATTGGTGAACATCAGGGTAGGGTCATTCTTGACCACCATGGGTGCTGAGGGGACGATCTGGTGTTCTTTTTCCTGAAAAAAATCCAGGAATTTCTGACGTATTTCTTTGGAAGTCATGCGATAGCTTCAATGTGATATAGGAAAATGCCTAAGTAAAAAGATTGCAAATTTAGATTATTTCTTTAATTTTGCATGGGGTGTGAAAGTTTCAACCCCTTTATTTATAAGCCTTTTCATCGAAAAAGCCCTATGGCCAAGGTAAAATATCACTTCAATCCCAAATCACTCACCTTTGAGAAAGCTCAACTGAGGTGGCGTGACCGTTTGAAGAAATTCCTGTCATATGTGGCTACAGCAACCGCTTTCTCAGGCCTGGTTATCCTCGTCGCTTACAATTTCTTTTCATCGCCAAAGGAGAAATCTCAGCAACGTGAAATTGATCAGTATAAATTACAATACAAGATAATGAACGACCGGCTCGAACAACTTAATAAAGTTGTGGCGGATCTTCAGGATAAAGACGACAATATTTATAGGGTTATCTTCGAGGCTGAACCCATCCCGGGCTCAGTGCGGAAGGCTTCTATCGGCGGCGCCAACAGATATGCCAACCTGGAGGGTTATGATAATTCAGGGGCAATCCTCGAAACAGCTAAAAAACTGGATAGATTGTCACGTGAGATATATGTCCAGTCAAAGTCTTTTGATGAGGTCTTCTCTTTGGCTAAGAATAAGGAAACCATTTTAGCAAGTCTACCCGCTATTGTTCCCTTGAAAAATGGGATCGACCGTATCGTTTCTGGCTATGGATTCCGGATTCATCCCATCTATAAGACGCTTCGTATGCATACCGGCATCGATTTTACTGCACCGCGCGGCACTCCTGTTTATGCCACGGCAGACGGAATGGTAGAGCCTGCCAATGCCGGGGCAAGTGGTTATGGGATCTCTATTGTCCTGAATCATGGTTTTGGATATGAAACTCTTTATGGTCACTTGAGCAGGGTAGCTGTAAGACCCGGCGTTCGGGTGAAGCGCGGACAGGTGATAGGCTATGTCGGAAGTACGGGTTTGGCTGTTGCACCTCACCTTCATTATGAAGTCATCAAAAACGGGAAAAAGATAAATCCGGTTAACTTCTTCTTTAACGACCTCACACCGGAAGATTACAAAAGAGTACTTGAAGTCTCATCGAAGGTAACACAGTCACTTTCCTAAGTTTTACATGAACATGCCATACAAAGAAAAGGAAATAGAAAAACTGTATTATACCATTGGCGAAGTCGCCGAAATTTTCGCAGTAAATACCTCCTTGATCCGTTTTTGGGAGAAAGAGTTTGACATCCTCAAACCAAGCAAAAATAAAAAGGGGAACCGTCTCTTTACAAAAGAAGACATTCAAAATCTAAAAGCCATCTACCACCTCGTAAAAGAGCGTGGATTTACATTACAAGGGGCGAAGGATAAACTCAAAGAAGGTACGGAAAGCACAACAGTTTCTGTTGATGCAATAGAATCACTTGAAAAGATCCGGGCATTTTTGGTGGAGATGAAGAAAGAGCTTTAAAACTACTGCCTCCCACCTATGCTCCGCCCTGACAGGGATTGCGGCTGGAAACTCAGCAGTATTTATGGTATAGCAAATACTCCCTTACATATTCCTCAATACCCTCTTCCAGTGTATAAAATGGGAAATTGTAACCGATTCCGAGAAGTTTGCTCATGTCAGCCTCTGTATAGTATTGGTATTTGTCGCGTATGTCTTCCGGAGTGTCGATAAACTCAATATTAACGGGTTTGTCCATCGCATGAAATGTGGCGGTAGCCAGGTCGGCAAAGCTCCTGGCCTTGCCCGTTCCCAAGTTATAAATCCCTGAGTTGTCGTTATGATGCATCAGGAAAAAAATAACATCACACAGGTCTTTTACATAAATGAAATCTCGTAACTGCTTTCCATCTTCAAAATCCGGTCGGTGAGAACGAAAAAGTTTTACTTTTCCGTTTTCCAGGATCTGCCGGTGCGCATGAAAAATTACCGATGCCATTCGACCCTTATGGTATTCATTTGGACCATAAACATTAAAAAACTTTAAGCCAAACCAAAAAGGCGGACATTGCGGTTGCTGCAAGGCCCACTTATCAAACTCATTTTTAGAATCTCCATATGGGTTTAATGGCTTTAAGGAAGGAATAAGGCTGTGATCATCTGCGTAGCCAAACTCGCCAAGGCCATAGGTTGCTGCTGATGAGGCATATACCAATGGAATCTGGTGTGTTGCGCAAAGTTCCCATATTTTCTTGCTATAATTAACATTCAACAAGTCAAATATGGATTTGTCGAATTCAGTAGTGTCAGTCCTTGCGCCAATATGCAGCACAAATTCTACTTTATCTGCATTTGCTTCGAACCAGTCGAAAAAAATATTACGGTCAATCTTTTCCAGGAAACTTTTATGTTCCAGGTTAGCCGTCTTTTCTGTTTTAGTGAAATCATCCACCAGGATAAGGTTTTTAAGGCCTTTGTTGTTCAGCTTGTTGACGAGGCAACTGCCGATAAATCCTGCAGCTCCGCTTATTATAATCATGGGAAAAGTATTTTCGGATTCTGTGTTTTTCGCACAACAAAGGTACGGATTGAAAAATATATTCAATTTTTTTTCCACTGCACCCCCCTTTTTCCGTATATAAGGATATAATAGCTGAAGGAAAAAGATGAGGGGCGGTGCAGAAAGGAAGAACGGCAGACTGAGGGTGATAATTTACATCGTAATTACGATTGTAAGTGGCGTTGGACAAAATCATGCAGGGGAACCAAAGAGCCCGCCTTCCTTATCTTTTCCAGGATTGCAGTCAGGACCAGCGTTGGCGATGTATTACAATCCTGCTTCTTTAGCATTACTTGAAAATGCTTCATTTGCGTGTAATTTTCAGAATCACTTTGCCACGAAAGAATTAAACGACCTTGGGTTCTCATTCCAAAAAGGGAAGAAAAATGATGGATATTGTATTGTCTATGAAAAGAAAGGGCCTGTTTTCTATTGCAGGCAGGATTTGAGTTTTGGCTATGGTCGACAATTAGGGCCAAATATTCAATGTGGCATAAAGTTGAAATACAGGCATTTGTCAGTACCTGATGAGAACTACAAGGCATCCGCGATGTCATTCGATCTTGGTGTCCAGTCTGCAATTGGAAAAAAAATAAGATTCTCTGCCTTACTAAAAGATCCTATAGCATATGAATTCAGACAACAAAAATTAACACCTGCTTCTGTGGAAATGGGTGTTTTGTGGCAGCCAGATCCTGAATGGGTTCTTTTGCTTGAAATCCATAAAATATCGTCTTTTCGTCCATGTTTGATGCTTGGTGCCTGTATCAGGCCAGGGTCCTCAACGACAGCATGGATTAAATTCTATTCAAATCCATGGCAGACAGAGGTGGGGTGGGGCTTACAGTTGAAGAAATGCCAGATTTATTCGTATGCAAATTACCATACTGTATTGGGGCTTTCCCCCGGATTGATTCTTTGCCGGTTTTTCTAATGGGCTTAAAAATGAAAAAGTTGAAAGTAATTGTTGATCCGCTATTGTGTCAAATTGTACTTGGTGTGATTTTCTACTTTACTGCCACCAAATATTGTGATGCTCAAAATCAAAATGTCCCAGGAACAATCATAGAATATCCAATGGAGCAGGTATTTATGCCAGAAGTAGAGCTCGAGAGCTTATCTGAGGATGATAAAAGCGAAGCCTGGGAGAGCTTGTTGCTCGATCCGGTCTGCCTGAATGAGAAGGATCCAATCGCCTTGGCACGTTTGTATTTTCTAAACCATGAACAGATAAACAAGGTGTTCCAGTACCTTGTTGATTATGGTCCCATTCTCAGTATCTACGAATTGATAGCTATTGAGGGGATTGATCTAAGCCTGGCTCGGCAAATCAGCATGGTGACAACTTTGCAAACAAAACCAGCGCAGCCCTGGGCTCGTGATGTTTTGTATTCAACAAGAGTCAAGCAATCCCTGAAATTCAGTGTCAACAGCAATTTTGAGAGTCTCAATGATTACATGACAACATCAAAAGCTGACAGCGTATTAAAAAATGGCAGCCCTATCAGGATGAAAATGCGTTATAATATGAAACTCACCAATGGAATCGCATGCGGAATAGCTGGTGAAAAAGATCCTGGCGAGTCATTTTTTCAAGGAAAGCAGAAACAAGGGTTTGACTTCTATTCGGGATACCTTGATTATCAGGGAAAAGGAATCTTAAAGAGGCTTATTGTTGGCGATTTTCAGGTATCTATTGGACAAGGTCTTTGGATCTGGAATGCCTATATGCCAATAACCACGATGGGAGCCAATGCCGGGTGGATCAATTCTTCCCACGGACTCAATCCTGTTTCCAGAACTTCAGAAGGGCCTTTTTTTCGTGGGTTGGCGACTGGCTTACAGTGGAAAAAAATTCAGATGATAACGTTCTTGTCGTCGGCTGGTGTTAATTCTCAATCACTCAGCCCACAAACATGTTTTGGAACATATTCCTCATACAGAGGTAACCACCTTGAGATCGGGGTCGGAGTTTTTCGTTCAAGTGTGGAGATTCTCAAAGGAAAATCATTTTTGTTTTCAGTTTTGATAAGGGGAAAGCAAATATTTAGCGACAAACTGGGGGCTGATTTTAAATTTCGTAGGGGCAGCAATCTTATATATGGGGAACTAAGCCGTCCACTCCTTAAAAGTAATCACTTAAGCTATCTTTTTGGGTTTGAAAATAAGCTCAGACCTAATTTCTCTGCCTCTTTTCAGTTTCATAGTTTCCCTTCTGCACAGGGGGGAAGCGCGCTATGCACTTCTTACCAGGGAGCGACTTGTTCCAATAACCAGGGATGGTTGATTGGTTTAAAGTTTCAGACTTCTGATCGTTTTCAATGGGTTGCTGCCACAGAACATCGCACAACGAGTTTGTCTTCGTCCACGCTAAACGGCCCGGGAATCAATACTTACTGTACGCTCAGTTTGGTCTGGACAGCGCGTAATGGCGATCGATGTCTGTTTCGCATGGGCTACAAAGAATGGGAAGCCAATCAAAGCGGAAGTTCAGAAATCATTGCAAAAGTTCAGACAGTGAAAAGATATGATGTTCAAATGGGGCTGCACTTTGGGTCAAGCCTGAAATATGAAATGAAGCTTCATTTTCTTACTGACAGACAAGGTTTATCTAATTGGAGGCAGGGCTGGCTCATTCATCAAATGCTAAAGCTCACTGATAAAAAAGAAAGAATCAATTTCTCGATTGCTTATACGCTATTCGACACAGATGACTGGTTCGAAAGACTATATTTAAGTAGTAGTAATAGCTCATTTGGTGGGAGTTTCCAGGCATTGTCCGGTCAGGGAAGCCGAGCAGCTATGCAGCTTATGTATAAATATCATAAAAAGCTGCTTATCTCAGTCTATTTCACAAGGCTTAACTATTACGACAGGGCAAGCAATGGCAGTGGGGCAACCCTGATACTGAATAGTTGCAATTCAGATATTGGTTTACAGTTACAAATATTATGGTAGGTGAATCAATCCTTGTCATTATCTTTGTCTTCTGCCCCTTTCAGGCTATCGTTGGTGATTTTTTGTATCGTTCGTGAACCTGGGTTGTCAGGGTGACGGATCTGGCCTCCGAGATAACCAACGCGAGCAACCAGCACAAAGCTTATGATTGAAACAACAAGAAGTGCCAGGCTTAGTTTTTTAAAATAAGGAGGATTCTTAAAGGATAAAATATAAGCCAGGATGGCAAAAACGCCAAGAACGATCATTCCTGCCAGTGCGACACCTGCAAATTCTTCATGAACCTCAATTGCAGCTTTTGATACATCCATCAGGTTTTCCACTTTTTCTGCAGCCGGCTCGCCAGTCAGATAGGCTATTCCAGCTCCAATGGCAGAGATAAAAAAAATACTTAAAGCAGCTCTGGTAGTAGATTGACTTTTAGTAAAGATACCTTGGACTAAAACCAAAGCTCCAATGATTGACCCGAAGATCGGAAGATGACTGAACAGAAGGTGAAGATGTGCAAGATCCATAAATAGGTAATTTTAAAGTCAAATATACGTATGTTTGCTTACTGAAAATCATAAAAAACGAATACATATGTTAAAAGGTCATCCCAAAGGTTTAATTGTTGCTTTTTTTGCAAACATGGGGGAGCGGTTCGGCTTCTACACCATGATGGCAATACTCGTTTTATTCTTACAGGCCAAATATGGCCTGACAGAAGGAGATGCCGGTGAGATATATAGCAATTTCTACTTTGCAATATACGCGTTTGCCTTGCTAGGCGGTATCCTTGCTGATGCCACAAAAAAGTACAAAACTGTTATACTTTTTGGTCAGATCGTCATGTTCGCCGGTTATTGCCTTATGGCGGTACCAGGACTGACTCTAACCCTTACTGTTATTGGGCTGTTTACGATTGCCTTCGGTAATGGCCTTTTTAAAGGGAACTTACAGGCAGTTGTCGGACAATTGTACGATGATCCCAAATATTCCTCCATGCGTGATTCAGCTTATATGCTTTTTTATATGGGGATTAACATTGGTGCATTCTTTGCCCCATTTGCAGCAACATCTGTCCGTAATTACTGGTTAAAAAGCAATGGCTTTTTACATGATGGCAGTCTCCCTGCGCTATGTCATCAATTTCAAAAAGGGGAACTCACCGACACTGTGAAATTCCAGGAGCTGGCCAACCAGGTTAGCATGAACGGCCCGGTAACCAACCTTACTGCTTTCGCGCAAAATTATCTGGACGTTTTTTCCAGGGGTTACAATTATGCATTTGGTGTTGCTGCAATTGCCATGGTAGTATCACTTCTCGTCTATGTCTTTTTTAGTAAACTCCTTCCCAATAAGGAAAAAGTCGCAAAAGATAAAAATGCTGCTGTTGAACGCAAACCCATGGCCATCGTTGCTAGTGTCGCAGCTTTTGCAGTTGTCGCGTTCCTCATTTATCTGGTAAAAGATTATAAAACCGGATTGGCTTTCGGACTGTTTGCCGGGTTTATCACCTATATCATTTCTGTAGCCACCAAAGAGGAAAAGCCAAGGGTTTCTGCTTTAATTATGGTCTTCATTGTCGTCGTTTTCTTTTGGATGTCATTCCATCAGAATGGCTTAACACTTACATTTTTTGCCCGGGATTATACTGTTAAAACAGTTGCCCCATTTACCTATATGTTCTTTACCCTAGAGAATATACTTTCTGTCATTGCTTTGCTGGCAGGATTCTTCCTTCTTTTGGGTAAAAAGAGCAGTATGAATTCACGCCTGAGCGGAGGCGCCCTCCTTATAGCAGGTGGTAGTGCCTGTACTTATTTTTACAAACAAGCCGGTGCACAGAATTCAATCTCTCCGGAGGTATTTCAGTCATTCAATCCTTTGTTTATTGTATCCCTGACATTTGCCGTTATGGCAGTTTTTGCATGGCTGAATAAAAAGAAAATGGAGCCTTCTACCCCGCGCAAAATCGGAATCGGAATGATCATCGCAGCATTAGGATTTGTGGTGATTTTAGTTGCATCTCTCAACCTCATCTCTCCACATGAATTGAGATTTGTAGATGCGGCCGGAGCCGTAAAATATAATCCGGTTCCCGACAGTTCTCGCGTTATGCCTTACTGGCTGATGTCTTCCTATCTGATCCTGACGATTGCAGAGTTGTTTCTCAGTCCAATGGGTCTTTCTTTTGTTTCTAAAGTGGCACCAGTCCGTTTTCAGGGTTTAATGCAAGGTGGATGGCTTTTGGCAACTGCAGTAGGGAATAAGTTGCTGTTTATCGGCAGCGATTTCTGGGGCAAACTTGACCTTTGGCAGCTTTGGCTGATCTTTATAGTTTGTTGCCTCGTTTCTGCGGCCTTTATCTTTACGATATTAAAGCGGCTGGAGAAGGTAACCCAATAAGCATCATCCTTCGACTTGTCGCCCAGTTCTCTACTTAATCCCAAAGAACGCCCTGATCCCCCAGGACTTGTATTTTCCGTTTTCGTAACCAACAACAGCCTGGATGCTTCCTGCAAAGAGAATGTTCCCAAAACCGTAGGCAGCTTCGATATAATTCGGATATTTCTCGCTGTGGAAATAAGCCAATGTAATAGTCTCGGTGAAAAGCTTTTCCCCAATCCATGGCAATCTTTTAAAGATCAGGCAGGATGACTTGTAATGAAAATGAGTATCAACAAACCAGGAAGGGGTGCTGTAAACATAAGAAGGCATGAGTAAAAAAGAAGACTTCGTGTCTCTGAAGTCAAAAACAAATGCAGTCACATTGGGGTGATAAAAATCAGGAATTTGAAGATTGTCTGTATTAAAACTATTCCCAGCAATCCCTTTGTACCAGATCTCAGAAAATAGACCCAGGTCTATTCTTTGTTCTATGCTGATTGACACGCTGCTAAAATTACTTGCACTTTTCCCAATGCCTTCAATTCCCTGTATGTAATTGACTCCAAGTACAGGATAAGAAGAGCCCAAATTCAGTTTCCTGTTATTCTTGATCATGTATTTGTTTCTATGGGTATATTCAAGCCCAAACTGCAAGAAAAACTGTTCATGATTCGCTAAAGGATGGTTGCTTTGGTAAACATTTAGCGGGTTATTCGGCTTGTAAATGGTGTCAATTTTTGAAAAAGAATAATTCGTAGTGTTTTCAAGGATTTCACGATTGTGGTATTCAATCCTGGCTGTTGAAATCAAACCATTGGTAAGTTCAAGTTTTCCGGTGATTTTAAAACCCTGGTCATGGATTTGTTTGACTTTATTGTCGAAGAGGAATAGCGAACTAATGCTGTTGAGAAAAAGATCAACGGGATATTGTGTGTTGAAATCCCGGCTTTTTGAAAATACATCGATAAAGATAGAAGCTTGTTTCTTTCGCGAGAAAGTTCTCCCGATCCTTGCTTCTGTCATAAGTTCCTGGCGGATAAAACTATAGGACGGCGTATAAGACACCTCTGTTCTTTTGTTTTTTTTCTCACTGAATCGGGAATATGAAAAGCTAGCACCAAGAGTAAAGCCATCGACAGCAGTAAAATATGTGTTGTTTCCAAGTAAGCCTGATACATGAAATTGATAAGTTGAGTCATTGTGAAGGTTGCCTCCCAATAAACTTCTTGTAACTAGGTCGCTGAACTTCACTTTGTGTAAGCTGTCTTTTTTTGCCTTTCCGGCGACAGTATCAGATAACTTTACCCGGTACACAGAATCTATCTCATGTTCAGCTACTCGTTCTTCTCTGGATAGTGTTACGGGCCTTACCTGTTGCCAGTAAAGGGTGTCGTGCTTATTATATAAACTATCCTTTATTACAACAACCGGGTCTTTTACTTCCAGGCTTTTTGAGGTATCCTTCTCACTTGCCTTGTCAAGTTTCTTCATGGTCCTCATGAACTTATTCATGTCTTTTAATGACATTTCTTTTTTATTCATGAGTTTACTTACTTCATCTTCAAGCTTTTGTTGTTTTTTTACAATGCTTGCCCTTTTTTCGGCTTTTGCAGGAATTTCATCACTTTTTGACTCTTTTGCGTAAATCCGGGCTTTTTCGTTAAGCTTCAAAGTTGTATATCTAAGTGAGCTGGATGACATGCCACTAAGTTTGTTCCCCATCATTTCAAAGTGGAAGTCAATATAATAACTGCTGGGCAAGGCTATTACATCCTGGAAGACATCAAAATCCATTTTCAGGGTATAGTTCTGGAAGGAGGCATCCAACTTCCAGTCAAGATTATTTACAAAGTAATTGCTGCTGTTTATATAAACATAACCTTCGAAGAAAATGCCGGGTCTTTTAGGACTAACTTTTATCTTGTAAATAGAATAGTTTCCCATGACAGAGATTCCTGCGAGATAAAAGTTGTAATAAGAGAAGGCACTCCTTCCCAAAGGAGAGGGGATGTCACCGTATTTCGGCTCATAAACACTATAGGCCAAAAATTGTACGCCAGGGATGCCATCCGGGCCAAAAGCGGATCCGGATTTTTCTGCCTTCAGAACCTTTTGTGTGTAATGATTGGGCGCCAGGTAGCTAACCAGGTTGTGTGACTCAGCAAACTGTAGTTTCCCTATTTTAGGTATCTCTTTTTCATCCTTTGTCATATACTTGACAAGTGCTGAAAGTTTGTCGATCTTGAAATTTACCTTTACATAAACATCTGCATTATAAGACTCCAGCATTTTAAAGAAAAATTGGGCCCGCGTAATGGTCGCCCTCATGATCCGATTGGCTGGATTTTCCTTGCCTGAAATAACGACCTCATTCAAAGTGTAATTCATTTCTTTGAGTATCACTTTGATTTCGACATCTGAATTGTTCACCACCACACTTTTTAACTCAGGCTGGTAGCCGACACATTGGAATTTTATGGAATAAGAACCGTTTTCCACAGGGATGGTAAAGTTGCCTTTTTCTCCTGTGGTAACACCTTTGTTAAGTTCTTTGATAAAAATCGTGGCATAGGCAATGGAATTTCCTTTAATATCTGTAACACTGCCTTTGATTGAAAAGCCAAAAGAATCGCTGGCTGAATATATTGTCAGCAGTAAAGAAAGAAGCAAAAATATTTTGTAGGGGTGTTTCATAATAGGTTTACAAATCTAATAGAAAAAGCATAGTTTTGACATGTTTTTGCGACATTTGGCTGGGGGATCTCTAAAAGAAAATTATTTGGCAATAGATTATTATTGGGGTCATTCCCGCAGGTTTAACGCTTATGCTGAATTCTTTAAAAGGGAATTCGGCAGTCGGGTTCAGAAGTTGACCCTGGATGCCGGTTTTAGCTGTCCGAACCGTGATGGAAGTTTAGGCGTCGGGGGCTGCACCTATTGCAACAATGATGCATTTAATCCTTCTTATTGCACCCCTTCAAAAAGTATAACACAACAACTCGAAGAAGGTGTGGCATTTCATCTGAAAAGATACAGGCGAGCCACAAACTTTCTGGCCTATTTTCAGGCTTATTCAAATACCTATGAGTCGCTCGCGATTTTGAAAGGAAGATACGAGGAGGCTCTGGCTTTTCCAGGCGTCATTGGCCTGGTAATCGGGACCCGTCCGGATTGTGTACCTGATGAAGTCCTGGATTACCTTGCATCCTTGAATCGAAGAACGTTTCTATTGGTAGAATATGGAGTAGAAAGTATTAAGGAAGAAACACTATTGAGCATCAATCGTGGTCATACTTATTCTAAGTCTGTTGAATCAATTAAAAAAACAGCAGCCCTGGGAATCAGGACTGCTGCACATTTTATCCTGGGTCTGCCTGGGGAAAGCCGGGATGAAATGATTGGCATGGCTACAGAAATTTCAGGCTTGCCCCTGCATTCTATCAAACTTCACCAACTACAGATCGTTCACGGGACAAAAATGGCCTTAGAATATGCGCAAACACCTGAGAAGTTTGAATTCTTTAGCCTGGATAACTACATCGAATTAATCGTTGATTTCCTGGAACGTCTTAATCCTTCATTCGTGGTTGAGCGTTTTGCAGGAGAAGTTCCCCCTCGCTTTCTGGTTGGGCCGGGTTGGGGTAAAATCCGAAACGATCAGATTCTTGTCAGGGTTGAGAAACGACTGGAAGAAAGACAGACATACCAGGGAAGATTGTTTACATAAGGCTCATTGGCTGATATACAGGTGTGCAACCCCAAGGCATATTATTTTATTCAGAACCCGTATTCTTTTTCACCTTAAGCCTGCCATGCTGCTTCAATGCCTGGGTGATGATCCATTCCAACTGCCCGTTAGTGCTGCGGAATTCATCACCGGCCCATTTCTCGACCTTGTCAAGAAGTTCGGGCTTGACTCGCAGCACAAAGGGTTTCCGTTCCGACATAATCTATCGGTTTAATGTTCCTGTATTGACAACCGGGCTGGCCGACTTGTCACCACACAACACCACCATGAGGTTGCTCACCATATTGGCTTTGGCTTCTTCGTCCAATTCAACTACTTGCTTTTTAGATAGTTGGTTGAGTGCCATCTCGACCATCGAAACCGCACCTTCTACAATTTTGAAACGTGCCGCTACAATTGCAGTAGCCTGCTGACGCTGAAGCATGGCATGAGCGATCTCCTGTGCGTAAGCCAGGTACGCAATACGTGCTTCCATAACTTTTATGCCGGCAATTTGCAGACGTTCTGTCAATTCGCGTTCCAACACATGATTTACCTCTTCTCCTCCGGCCCGAAGTGACATTTCCAGTTGTTCATCATCGAAATTGTCATACGAATAATGCCCTGCCAGTTTTCGTATCGCAGACTCACTTTGAATGGAGACAAACTTTACATAATCATCAACTTCAAAAGCTGACTTAAAGGTGTCCTCAACCTGCCATAACAAAACAACGCCAATCATGATCGGGTTTCCGATTTTGTCATTTACTTTCAGAGGCTCACTGTTTAAATTACGAGCCCGAAGTGAAATCTTCTTCTTCATGAAGAATGGATTCACCCAATGAAACCCATTGGCTTTGATTGTCCCTTTATAATCTCCGAAAAGAGTCAGTACTGCTGACTCATTGGGATTAATAACAACAAAGCCGGGGATACAAAAGAAGCCCAGGATGCCGAAGACAATGGTCCATACTTGTTCATAAGCAGCAATGCCAATTGCCGCGATCCCTAAAAGGATCAGTCCATACAATAATCCCATATAACCTGACATGGGTGCAAAAATCTTTTCAGTTTTCATGATATATGATATTAAAATGATATCGCAAAGATACTATGTTATTTGATTGATGTCAAATAAAAATTAATTAATTCGGACAAATAGGTCCGAATTAATTAATTTCATGTATATTTGCCACAAACTCCAAGTATATGTTTAGCAAAACATGTGAATATGCGATTAAAGCAATGCTTTTCATCCAATCCAACAATGGATCTGGTCGTAAAATCAACTTACAGGAAATTGCTGATGGGATTGATTCTCCTCTTGCCTTTACTGCTAAAATTTTACAGAAGCTCAGGAAAAATGGCCTCCTGCAATCAACCATTGGTGCCAAAGGAGGCTTTGTAGTTCGAGAAGGAGAGAAAATATATCTGATCGATATTGTAAAGGCAATAGATGGAGAAGGCATCTTTACCAATTGTGTTTTAGGTCTTCCAAAATGTTCTTGCGAAAACCCATGTCCAGTGCATGAGAAATATATACAAGTAAAAGAGGACCTCATTAAAACTGTTCTGGAATCATCATTGGATGATCTTCTTGATCAGATCAATGTTAAGAAAATTGTACTAAAATGAACCAAGTTCCGGTATTATCCCGGATTTATAAGTCAATATATTATCCACTAAAACCAATAGAATATGTTATCAAAATCGCAAGCGAGAACGTTTTTCCTGGGAGGTACCATAGTGACCTTTGCCGTGTTCCTGGGATTATCGTGGACTTCTTTAGTTAATGAAGTCCCCAAAAGGACACACGTCGAGAACCTGACACCCCAGGTGATCCGTGGTAAGCATATATGGGAATCAAACAATTGCATGGGATGTCACACCATTCTGGGAGAAGGAGCCTATTATGCGCCTGAATTAACGAAGGTTTACGAAAGGAGAGGGGAAGGCTATATGAAGGCAGTCCTGACGGCAAAAGTGCCTTGGTCGCCAAGGGGACGTAAAATGCGTGCCTACGGGTTTTCTGAGGCGGACGCAAACGATCTAGTCGCTTTCTTTAAATGGATTGGGGAAACGGACCTAAACGGATTTCCGCCCAAACCGGATTTGAAACAATAATAATAAGCACTTAAAATATTAATTATATGAAATATAAATCCCAACAAGTTGCATATTGGTTTTTTGCATTATCAATGCTACTGTTAGCACTGCAAATTATTTATGGTTTTATCATGGGTTTTGCCCATATGGGTTTTGATACCCTTCATAGCTTTATTCCATTCAATACAGCCCGTGCTGTACACACAAACCTTCTTATCGTTTGGATTCTGTCAGGATTCATGGGCGCTGCCTATTATATCATTCCGGAAGAAGCTGAGCATGAGCTTGTCAATGTAAAGCTCGCATACATTCAGCTGATATCACTGGCTTTGGTAGGTGTTGCTGCTGTTGTCGGGTTTCACCTAAATTACTGGGAAGGCAGAAAGTTCCTCGAGATTCCACGACCACTTGATTACCTCGTTGTTGTTAATGTTCTGACTTTTCTGGGTTTGATTTTGACGACTTTATATAAAGGTAAAACTAGAACAACTACAGCCCTCGTCATGAGTATGGGACTTCTCTTTGCGGCCTTATTGTATTTGCCCGGGATGATTTGGTTTGATAATCAGACAATGGATTCTTTTTTCCGCTGGTGGGTAGTTCACCTTTGGGTTGAAGGTGTTTGGGAACTCATCATGGGTGGTATCCTTGCGTTCCTCTTGATAAAAATCACTGGTGTTGACAGAGAGGTTATTGAAAAATGGTTATATGTAATCGTTGGATTGACTTTCATTTCAGGGATTTTAGGTACTGGTCACCATTATTATTATATTGGAGTAGGCAAAGTATGGCTTATAGTAGGTGGCATTTTCTCAGCTATGGAGCCGCTGGCCTTTTTGGCAATGGCATTATTTGCTGTTAGTATGTATCGAAAAGGGGAAAAAAAGCATCCGAATAAAATCGCATTGAGCTGGACATTAGGAACAGCAATACTTTCTTTTGTAGGTGCAGGTTTGTTAGGAATGGCTCATACCATTCCGCAAGTAAATATGTATACCCACGGGACTCTGGTCACAGCAATGCATGGTCACCTTGCCTTTTGGGGTGCTTATGGTATGATTGTTTTTGCCATCATCAGCTATGCATTGCCCAATATGACCGGCAGGAAATTGTTTGATACCATGACCGGACAACTGGCCTTTTGGTTGTCAAATATTGGAATGTTAGGTATGACCGTTGCTTTTGGTGTGGCTGGTGTTGCCCAGGTCTACCTGGAGCGAAAAGTCGGAATGGAATTTGGTGCGGTTCAGACTGAATTGCAAGTTCACTTCTTTGTCCTGATTTGTTGTGCGACACTTTTCACTGCTGGCATTAGCTTATACATTTATGAGTTTATCAGGCATGGAAGACCAACCGATGAGGCAATCCTTCAGAAGGGTGAAAACTAATTTTTCTCCGGGTTAATTTATTTGAGCAAAAGCTCACTATTTATTTCTTTAGCGACACAGGCATAAACTAGAAATTAGGCCTGTGTCGCTAAAATTAAAATAATGTCATGATTGTTGAAGCGCCGTATTATCATTCTGTTGGAGTAGAAATAGAAATTTTCAAACATTCGTTTGAAAATAAAATACCTTTTTTACTTAAAGGCCCCACTGGGACTGGGAAATCCAGATTTGTGGAGTATATGGCTCACAAGCTTGACAAAACCCTGATAACGATCAGTTGTCATGAGGAGACTTCATCTACAGACCTGATTGGGCGTTTCTTGATAAAAGGAGCAGAAACCGTATGGATCGACGGTCCACTAACCCGGGCAGTTAAAGAAGGGGCTATTATTTACCTTGATGAGGTTGCTGAGGCCAGACCTGATGTAATAGTAGCAATCCATTCCTTAACTGACCATCGTCGTGAATTGTATATTGACAAACTAGGCGAAACCGTTAAGGCACATGATGATTTTATGCTTGTTGCATCATTCAATCCAGGTTATCAGAGAGGATTTAAAGAACTCAAACCTTCAACAAGGCAAAGATTCATAGCAATCTCATTTAGTTATCCTGAACCCAAAATAGAAATAGAAATCCTCATCCAGGAAACAAATGTTGAGCATGCTGATGCAAAGAAACTTGTCGCAATTGGAAATAAAATACGCAACCTGACAGAGTTAGGCTTGTCCGAAACCGTTTCAACACGTTTGTTGGTCGACGCGGCTAAATTAATTAGGAGCGGTTTAGCCAGGCGTCAGGCTGTAAAAGTAGCTATTGTTGAGCCATTAACTGATGATCTCGAAGTATCCCAGGCACTTGGAGATTTATGTGACCTGTTGATATAATGGCTATTGACGAATATCTATTCAGTAAAGTTGCCGGGTTCCTTAAAAACAGGAAAGCCTCCTCTAATGACTCTAAAGCCAATGGGATACTTCTGGAAGATTTCAAGCCCAGGTTGACAATACTCGCCAGGGCAATAACTGGTGCAGCAATTGAAATTTATCCTGCTGAAAGAGAAGGAGGATACAAAAACAATAATTTTTTTCTGCCGGCTTCTTTCTCTCAATTGTCTTCACAGGAAGAAAACCTTTCATATTATTTTTTCAGGATCTTGTATCTTTCTGTTCAAAGGAAACTTAATCTTAATTGGAACGGCGGCTCAGACCCTTCCTTAGAATCCTCACAACAAAAAGCCTTGGAATGTTCACCGAGAGTTTTAGAATTGTTATTTGATGAATTTCCACTAGCGAATGAACTTCATGAGTCTTTTAGGGCGAAAATGAAATCAAACGTAAAAGATAAAAGTATGCCTGATTATTCTTGGCTATATGGGAAATGGATGAGAAACGAGCCAGAACTTACAGGCAATAAATTGCAAAATGTATCCGACAGGATAAAAAAAGCTATTGAAAAGAATGCCACAACGCTTATTAAAACGAAGGCCTCAGAAGAAATAGTTAGTATCGAAGTAGATAAAAAACAACAGGAAGATTATATACTGACTCATAATTTCGAAAAAGTTGACACTGCTGATGATTTTAATGGAGGGTGGCGCGACTTTGATGGTGATGATGAACTGGAAGATCACCAGGAAGCCCTGGATGAACTAAACATGAAATTTACTGTAAGAGTTGATGACGTAGCCCATTCTGTTTACCAGGCTGATTTTGTCGAAAATACAAGCATCTCTGAGAGTGCTGAATATGATTCAAAAGGCTATCATGTTCTCTATGACGAATGGGACTACACAAAACGTATCTACAAGGAGAAGTTTTGTAAAGTTTACCCGATTATCCAGTTAAAGACCAATTACAGTTACTACAAAGAAACCCTGAGTAAAAATGCTACTGTACTCAATGGTTTGCGAAAAATGCTGACGAACCTTAACAATAAAGTCCAGCAGCAAAGACGCCAGGCTCAGGGGGATGAGTTTGATATTGATGCAATCACGGATTTAGTCGTAGATGTACATTCACACCGTACGCCCTCGGAATTAATATACCTCTCGAACCGTAAGAAAGAAAAGGATCTGTCTGTCCTTTTATTATTGGATGTAAGCTTGTCGAGCGACGGTTATGCGGCAGGTAACAGAGTAATTGATGTTGAGAAGCAAGTGTCACTTCTTTTCGGGGAAATTTTGAATGAGTTTAATATTGATTTCTCAATCAATTGTTTTTATTCAAAGACAAGGAATTACTCATCGTATGTGACCTTAAAGGATTTTGATGAAGGATGGGATAAAGCGAAACATCGGATAGGTACGATTGAACCTCAGGGGTATACGAGAATTGGTGCTGCACTGAGGCATTCAGGGGCTATGCTCGACAAACGCAGCACTAAAAATAAATGGGTGATTCTGATTTCAGATGGAAAACCAAACGATTACGACCGTTACGAAGGAAAGTATGGAATAAATGACGTGAAACAAGCTTTACGTGAATTGTATGAGAGAAAGATTAATTCCTATGCATTGGCCATCGAAGCACAAGCGAAATATTATTTGCCACAGATGTTTGGGCAGAATCACTATCAGATTTTAACAACGCCTTCAGAACTCCTTCAGTCAATGGTGAAATTGTATGAAAAGATAAAACATCAATCTTGAGCAAAAAAAAAGGTGCCCGAGTGGGACACCTTTTTTTTGAAAGAGATTGAAATTTATTTCAAATTGCCTTCAGCACTTTTCTTAGCATCTTTTGAACAACAACCTGCTTTTGCTTTGCCATCTTTGCTGCAACTTGCTTTTTCTTTATCGCTGCAAGTTTTTGAACAACCAGCTTTTGCGTCATGGTTGCATCCTGCTGCTTTTGCGTCATGATTGCAAGCGGGTTTTGCGGTGTTGTCAGTAGTAGAAACTTTCTCAGTCTTTACTTCTTTGGTTTTCTGTGGCTCCTGAGCATTTGCAGTGCTAAATGCAATGAAAGCTACGAAGCTAATCAGTGAGAGAACAATTGCGAACTTTTTCATATATGTTTTTTAGTTTAAGGTTTCGTGATGCAAAAATAACGCAATTAATTCATACACTGTTGTATTGGCCTTGTTAATGTATAGTTAATTGTTGCAAATTATTCAGGAAAATACCCAATTACAGTCTCTAAACCCTTGACAATCTGGTTCTTGTCGACGGTTATTTTCGTATCAATGGGTAGAAACAAGTCGACTCGTGAGCCAAACCTGATAAATCCAAGTTCCTGACCTTGTTTGAATTCCTGTCCTTCCTTTGCATTACAATGGATCCGACGTGCTACTGCTCCAGCAATCTGACGAACTAAAATACGCTGTTTCTTTTCATTAGTTAAAACAACCGTTGTCCTTTCATTCGCATCTGAGGATTTTGGGTGCCAGGCCACAAGGTATTTACCTGGATGATATTCATAGTATTCAACCTTCGCATTGATTGGAAACCAATTTACATGGACATTGAACGGAGACATGAAAATAGAAACCTGCATGCGGTCTTCCTTAAAGTATTTTTCCTCGAATACTTTCTCAATAACGACGATCTTGCCATCAGCAGGGCTAACAATGGAACCCGGCCGTGGCGTGAGAACTCGTTTAGGCATCCTGAAGAATGAAACAACAAACAGGAAGAATCCAAGACAGGCAAGATAAATCAGCCAGTCAATAGGCGTAATGTCCGGACTAAATAAATAAATGATTGTTACAATTGTTGCAAAGAACAAGAAGAAAAATAGAATGAGGTTGTAACCTTCTTTGTGGATTTTCATAAGGAAGTAATAAATAGAATTAGAAGGACAAAGGGTGTTGCCATCAGTACCGCATCAAACCTGTCGAGTATTCCTCCATGACCGGGCATGATGTTTCCTGAATCTTTTATATTAAAACTTCGTTTTAGCATTGATTCTGCCAGGTCGCCCAAGGTTCCGAATATAATACATACCATCCCAACGATCAACCACACTAAGGTGCCTGGCGTTTTGAAAAACGTACTCAACAAAAAGGCAGTCATTAGCGCAAAAATTGCGCCCCCAATGCTTCCTTCCCATGTTTTTTTTGGTGAAAGTCTTGGATATAAAGGGTGCTTTCCAAAGCTCATTCCGCTTAGGTAAGCGAAAGTGTCATTCACCCATATTAAAAGAAAAACACCCAGCAAAATATTAGGGGAGGCAATGGATGTTGGATTAATATAAAAAAATGAATTCAGCAACCCAAGCGGTAGTGCTACATAAATGATCCCCAGGAAAGTTAAGGCGACATTCTCAAAAGGATGATCTTGCTTCCTGAAGATCTCAGCCAGCATTAGCACAAAGAGTACCAGGATCAGGAACAAAACGATTGCCGCAAAATACGCCACGTAGGCAAAGGCGCCCATGAAACTATCGAGATCGAAGAAATATTTACCTAAAGCCGGATGAATAAGGCAAATCGATAAATACAATAAACCGCCCACAATTGTACCTATCCAGCGGTTTGGGCTAAAGGCTTTCAGTCGGAAGATCCCATAGATTTCCCACAAACCCAGGATTGTAATCATGAAAAAAAGGCCGGCAAAAACCAGGGGATCAAGGAGTATAGAACCGATAACCAGGACTACGAAAACGGCACCGCTTAGTGTTCGGGTCAGTAAGTTATTCATACAGATTGAGAATTGATCAACTGTAGGGCGACGAGTGCATCCTGTGCCTGAACATATAACGCTACTTCTCCAAAGAGATATGCAGAGTCCTTTTTATTCATGGTGACGGCATCAATTCCATTCTCTGACAGCAATCCTTTCATCAGCTCAGCTTCGGCTTCTGAGGAATAGCTGAAGATTTTGGTCCAGTTGTCGCTATTCATGTGCTTATTCTGTTTGGTCTATCAGGAAGAGGTATAGCTCACGGGGACCATGAGCACCCATTACCAGCGTCTTTTCTATGTCTGCAGTCCGGCTAGGCCCTGTGATGATAGAAATCATGGATGGTAAGCGTTTCCCATATTTATTAGAGAGATTGGCAAAGGCATTTTTCAGGTCAGGCACTAATTGGTAGGTATAAGCAACCACAATATGCATTTCCGGGAAAACATTCATTCTTCGACCCGAAGACTGTCTTGAAGAAACCATGATACTGCCAAGTCTTGAGATCAGGTTCTCACATGCTGTGATCCCGATTTTCATTTTTAAAAAGTCATCTTCAGTAGAAGAGTAAGGGATCTGACCCCGCTTCAGCATTTTGGTGACTCTGTCGTCGAGACAAAAGGCTGGAGGCCATTCGCTCTGTTCACTTAGGATTCTGTAGCTCTGGATGAAATCATCTTCATCCTCACAATAAACAAACTTTCCTCCGACTCTGGTAAATTCGGTAGCAAAGCTAACGTCCAGGGAATCTTCAAATTCCTTAAAGATTGCTTTTGTAAAATCAACCTGTGGAAAGGGATTTTCAGCCACATTGATCAGGGCATTACGAATGCTTTTAAGGACCTTTTCCTTGGAGGTGCTTTCTTCCATAATGGTCTATGAGGGATTGCTGTCAGGTTTAACTTCCGAAATGTTTATATCATGTAAAGGCTCCATTGCAGGAGGGATTCCCGCCAAAGCTGCAGCCTGTGAGGTCTCCAATGCTTCATTTTCAATGTCTTTCGCAAAAGTCCTTTTCCCAAAGATATGTTCCAGGTCTTCTTTGAAGATCACTTCTTTTTTCAATAGATATTCTGCCAGAGACTTAAGTTTTTCACTGTTAGAACGAAGAATCTCTTTTGCACGGAGATAGGCTTTTTCGATTAACGCATGTACTTCAAAGTCAATAAGTTCAGCTGTTTTTTCGCTATAAGGTTTACCAAAGGTAAATTCAGATTGACCGCTGGAATCATAGAAGCTGACATTGCCTATTTTTTCGTTCAGGCCGAAGAAAGCGACCATCGCAAATGCCTGTTTTGTCACTTTCTCAAGGTCATTTAATGCGCCGGTTGATACTTTGCCAAAGACAATTTCTTCTGCAGCCCTTCCGCCTAATGCCATTGTCATTTCATCAAACATCTGTTCAAAGGTGGTTATCTGTCTTTCTTCAGGCAGGTACCATGCTGCACCCAATGCTTTTCCGCGGGGTACTATTGTGACTTTAACAAGGGGATGTGCAAATTCGACCAGCCAGCTTACAGAGGCATGCCCTGCTTCATGGTAGGCGATCACTTTCTTTTCTTCCGGGGAGATGATCTTATTCCGTTTTTCCAGGCCCCCAACAATACGGTCAATAGCATCCAGGAAATCCTGTTTCTGGATGGCAGTTTTTCCGTTTCTTGCGGCAATCAATGCAGATTCATTACATACATTGGCAATGTCAGCTCCAGAGAAACCAGGCGTTTGTTTGGCGAGGAAATCTCCGTCAACGGTCTCATCCATGGTGAGCGGACCCATATGAACTCTGAAGATAGCTTTGCGTTCTTCCAGGTCTGGTAGTTCAACATTGATAGTCCGGTCAAAACGTCCTGCCCGTAATAATGCCCTGTCTAAGATATCAGCCCTGTTGGTTGCTGCAATGATGATAACCCCGGTATTGCTTGCAAAGCCATCCATCTCGGTGAGGAGCTGGTTCAGCGTGTTTTCACGTTCATCATTTGAGCCTGTGATGGCATTTTTTCCACGGGCACGCCCAATGGCATCGATTTCATCGATGAAAATGATACAAGGTGCTTTTTCTTTCGCTTGTTTGAAAAGGTCTCTTACCCTTGAAGCTCCGACACCGACGAACATTTCGACGAAATCAGATCCTGAAATCGAGAAGAAAGGGACTTTGGCTTCACCTGCAACGGCTTTGGCGAGTAAGGTCTTTCCGGTACCAGGAGGGCCAACCAATAAAGCTCCCTTTGGGATCTTGCCTCCCAATTGGGTGTATTTCTTAGGTGTTTTAAGGAAATCCACGATCTCCATCACTTCGACTTTGGCTTCTTCAAGCCCGGCTACATCTTTAAACGTGATCGTGACGCTGGTGTTTTTATCAAAAAGTTGGGCTTTTGATTTGCCGAAGTTAAATACCTGGCCTGCACCACCGCTGTTTTTGCTCATCATCCGCATGATAAAGAACCAGATTCCGACCAGGATCAGGATAGGCAGAATATAGCCGATCAATTCACCACCCCAGTTTCGGCGTTCATCAGAGGTGATGATGATGCGGTCTGCTTCACGTAGTTGTTGTTTTTGTTCCGTTGTTTTTCCTACAGTGTCCTGAGCATAGATCCGATCCTGGGCATCTTTCAGGTCATCACGAAAAGCTTCTACGCTGAGGAGTTTCATGGTAAAATGAGGGCCTGACTTTGCAGAGGCATTGCCTTTTAATGCTTTATATAAGCTGTCATTAACCGAAGCCAGCTTGTCTTTTTTGATATAGATTTCTGCGTTCTGCTTATTAATTACAACGATTTTTTCAACGTCATGCCTTTCAAGCATGGGCTGAAAAGCATTCCAGTCAATTTCTTTTATTTCACCTTTGAAGTTATAATACTGAAGGCCAATAAAAACTACGGCAAGAATCGCATAGATCCAGTAAAAGTTGAATTTAGGGAAACCTGATTTCTTTCCGCCCACTTTGTTTTCTCCTTGTTCTGGAGAATTTTGTTCAGGGTTACCTTGTTCTTTGTCCTGAAAGTCATATTTTGGTTGTTCTGTCATTATGTCCGAAATAAATATCAATACTATGGGCGATCTTCCCCTTTAATTTTAGTGATCTCTGCGTCAGCCCACAGTCCTTCAAGGTTATAGAAGTGTCGACGGCTTTCCTCGAAGATGTGAACGACAACATCGAAGTAGTCCATCAAAATCCATTCCGCATTTTCAACACCCTCTTTATGAAAAGGGTTTTCTCCAATGGCTTTTTTTACCTCCATAGCCACGGAATCCGCAATCGCATCGACTTGAGTCTTCGAGCTGCCATGGCAGATGATAAAGTAATCACTCATGGCATTGTGGATTTTTCTGAGATCCATCACAACGATATCCATTCCTTTTTTCTCCTGAATGCCGTGAATAATAATGTCTGCCAACAGGCCTGAAGCAGCCTGAATTTGTTTTTTCGCCATAGATGCGGATTTTTCCTTTTAGTTAAACAAAAATAGACAAAATTTCTGCGGTTAAGCCTTGAAGTTTTCCCCAACTATTAACAAGATTTTCGCAACATGGTTCAAGTATGGGTGGTCATGATTATATTTGCAGTAGATCAATTCAGTTTTATGGAAACTATTATTACAAAATATACGACAGATCTTCGCACCCAGGCTACACATCTGTATTCAGGTTCGGAAATCACAACGGATGCACCGCTTGATAACAACGGTAAAGCGGAGTTTTTCTCTCCCACTGACCTTTTAGCCGCAGCCCTGGCCTCATGTATGCTCACCATCATGGGGATTTTGGGTAGGCGCGAAGGTTTCAGTATTGACGGAACCACTGCGAGAGTCACCAAAATCATGGGTAATGACCCACGCAGGATTGCCGAAGTCCTCATTGAATTGGATTTCCCGGCAAATAATTACTCCGACAAAGAAAAAAAATATATTGAAACAGCTGCAAAGACTTGTCCTGTTGCAAAGAGCCTTCATGCTGATCTTAAACAAACAATTCATTTTCATTACCACTAATACTTAATAATTGAACCCTCCCAGTAAAACGATTTTCCAGATGCTGGCCAAGACAGTTTCTGGAATGGAACCATTGCTTTTGGACGAACTTAACGCCCTGGGAGCATTGGATGCCAAGGTGGTAACCAGGGCTGTTGCCTTTCGCGGGGACCTGGAGCTATTGTATAGGACCAATTATCTTTGCCGGACAGCGCTTCGGATTTTAAAACCGATTCACACCTTTACTGCCTGGAATGAACAGGAACTTTACGATGAGGTTCGTAAAGTGAATTGGCCTGAATATCTGACTGTTAAAAATACTTTCGCCATCGATGCTGTCGCTAGCAACAGTGAATTCACGCATACTAAATATCTTGCCCAGAAAGTTAAAGACGGAATTGTTGATCAATTCAGGGATTCCATGGGAATCAGGCCTTCTGTTGACATTACGAATCCTGACATCCGCATTGATTTGCATGTGAATGGGTCTGATTGTACGTTGTCGCTTGATAGTTCAGGTTCATCACTTCATAAACGTGGATACAGGCGTAATACCCATGAAGCCCAGGCGAATGAGGTCCTCGCGGCAGGTATGGTGCTCCTGAGTCAATGGGATCGGAAGTCACCGCTGATTGATTTTATGTGTGGTTCCGGTACTATCTTGATAGAAGCCGCAATGGCGGCCTACAACATTCCTGCAGGATATTATCGTAAAGAATGGTCTTTCATGCAATGGAATGACTTTGACAAGAAATTATGGAAATTGACACTTGACAGGAATGAACCCGATATTCGCGCAACACAAGGGCCTGAGATTTTGGGAAGCGATATCTCTACAAAAAGTATAGCACAATGCAGGGAGAATATCACCCATTGTGGCTTGCAGGATAAAATCTCTGTAAAGAAACAGGATTTCATTGAGTTTGAACCTCCGGAAGCTCCCGGGGTGTTGATTCTCAATCCTCCTTACGGCGAGCGAATGGAAGTAGATGATATCATTAGTTTATACCGTGAGATCGGGGATGAGCTGAAATTAAAGTTTTCAGGGTATTCAGCCTGGATCATTAGCTCTGACATGCAAGCACTTAAATTTGTGGGACTACATCCGCGGAAAAAATATAAAGTTTTTAATGGCCCCTTGGAGTGTCGTTTTGCAGGGTTCGATCTTTATGCCGGTTCGAAAAAGCAAAAGAATAAAGAATAGAAAATCCTTCAAACTGGATTTATGGGACTCCCGCCTGGCAATTTATTTTGCGAAGTATTACTTCCGCTCCCCTTACCAGGCACCTTTACCTATGCCATTCCGGCAGAGTTTTTAGAGCTTGTAATTCCTGGTGTCAGGGTTTTGGTCAAATTTGGTTCGAGCAAGACCTATTCTGGACTCGTGAAAAGTATTCATAATCAGAAGCCGGAGCTTTTTGTTGTAAAAGAGCTGCTCTCAGTGCTTTCTCCGATCCCACTGGTGAATCAGCAGCAATTTGCATTCTGGGATTGGATGGCGGATTATTATCTCTGTCATCCGGGAGAAGTGATGGAGGCAGCCATGCCTGCAGTGTTTAAGATCAGCAATGAAAGCAGGTTCTGTCTGAATACATCCTATGAAGGAGATTTTGCTCAGATCAGTCCGGATGAAATGCGATTTCTCGATGCCTTACAGCAAAAAAAATCCTTGACTGTTAAGGATGCTGAAGGAATTCTTAATCGTAAAAATGTATATGCGATCATTAAGTCATTAAGTCAGCAGGCTATTATTTGCATTGAGGAGGAGACAAAAGACAAGAGAAAGCCCAAAATGGAGCTTTGGTTTAAGCTGCATCCGGATTATCATCAGGAAGACGCTCTGGTGAATTTACTGGATAGGTTAGAGAAAAGGGCTGTTCGGCAGGCTGAAGTATTAAAGATGTTTTTACAGTTGCGCGAAGATTCAGGAATGGATCACATCCGTCATCTTACCTTATTGCAGGAAACTCCAACAACTGCGAGTGTAATTAAAAGCATGTTTGAGAAAGGGATTTTCCTGAAAGAAGAGGTTGAGATCAGTCGTTTACCTAAATTGAGGAGTTCCAGAGAAATTAGTACGATACATTTTTCCCTGGCTCAGGAGAAGGCGTATCTCGGTGTCAAAGAACAATTGAAACAAAAAGATGTTGTTTTGCTACATGGTGTGACTTCCAGTGGGAAGACAGAATTATACACCTATCTCATCCAGGAATATATTTCAAAAGGGAAGCAGGTATTGTATTTGCTTCCTGAAATTGCATTGACAACCCAGCTTATTTCACGTTTAAGTAAATATTTCGGATCCAAAGTTGGTGTCTATCATTCAAGGCTGAACGACCAGGAACGTGCAGAGGTTTATATAAATGTGGCGGGACTGTCTGTTGCGGGTGATGAAAGATATGGTGTAATCCTGGGTGCTCGATCCTCCTTGTTTTTGCCATACGACAATCTTGGACTCGTTATTGTCGATGAAGAGCACGATGTTTCCTACAAACAGCAGAATCCCTCCCCACGCTACCATGGCCGCGATGCAGCGATCATGCTGGCATATCTTCACGGTGCTAAGGTGTTGTTGGGCTCTGCGACACCAAGTTTGGAATCTTATGCGCATACTGAAAGTGCCAAATATGGAAAAGTAGATTTGTTTGAACGTTATGGTGGCGTCTTGTTACCTGAAGTTCAGATTGTTGATATGAAATCAGAGGTGAAGTTGAAGCGCCTTCATGGTTTTTTTTCGAAAACACTGTTAGACAAAATAGGGGAGACCCTGGCAAGAGGTGAGCAGATCATTCTTTTTCAGAATCGCAGAGGATTTTCCCTGCTTTTTCAATGTAAGGAGTGTCAATGGTCCCCAGAATGCCGTAATTGTGATGTTACCCTCACTTACCATAAATATGACGGACGGATGCATTGTCATTACTGTGGCTATACGGCAGCACCACCGATGAAATGCCCGGCATGTGGCAGTACTGATATTAAAATGGTTGGTTATGGAACAGAAAAGATCGAAGAGGAATTGCCATTGTATTTTCCAGGAGTAAAGGTAGCCAGGCTCGACATGGATTCAACCCGGACCAAGAATTCGTTTGAACGTATTTTGTTTGATTTTGAGAACAAAAAGATTGACATCCTGGTAGGGACCCAGATGGTCACCAAGGGATTGGACTTTGACCATGTGCAGCTGGTAGGGATCATGAATGCAGACAGCTTGATGTCATTCCCTGATTTCCGGGCTCATGAACGGGGGTATCAGTTGATGGCCCAGGTGAGTGGCCGTTCAGGCAGGAAACAGAAACAAGGGAAAGTGCTGATACAAACCTGGAATCCGACACATCCATTGATAAAAAAAGTGAAAGAGAATAACTATTTTGGTTTTTATCAAACAGAAATTGCTGACCGTAAGGTTTTTGATTATCCACCATACAGCAGGTTGATAATTCTTAACCTGAAGCACAGGGATGTCAATATTGTTAAAGATGCCTCTGCCTTGCTTGCCAGTGAACTTAGAAAGGAATTGGGAAAAAGGGTTTTGGGACCTGAGTTTCCAATAATAGCACGTATACAGAATCAGTACATTCGTCAGATTATGATAAAATTTGGAAGAGAGCTAACACCTTCCAATGTGAAGTCCGTTGTAAAAAAGTGTATTGACTTGATGCTTGAGGACCCTCGTTACAGATATGTCAGGGTAATAATGGATGTTGATCCCTATTGATGGTCTGCTTCTTTGTAGATAACAAAAATGTCTTCGTCATCTTTTTTCATCAGGTACTTCTCCCGACCGAAGGTTTCCAGGTTTCTCAGGTTGGTTTTTAATTCCTGCGTAGTCTTTTTGTCTTTCTTTATTTCCTGGATATAATATTGTTTTTCGCGTTGAAGTTCTTTCAGATCCTGATGAAGTTTGTATTGGTTTATGATGTTATTCTGGTCGAAAAAACCAATAAATGCCAGGAAACCCAGGCTTGCGAGGAGGTAACGGTTTTTTACAATTTTAAGGATTCTTGACCACATGGGTGTTGCGGATTTCGAATTAGTTTGTTCAACAAAGGTAATTATAAAAAACAAGAGGCCGTCTTTTTGGGGACGGCCTCTCGTTTTTTAATAAATTATTTACCTATTGGTGTATAATGCTCATCGACACGCCTGTTTCCGGTTGCTCCAACGTAATAATAAAATACGTGGAACATCCCTGTAGCAGGATCGTAACGTGAGTTAGAATCAGCTTGCATAAGAACAGTATATGCTGTTGGAGGAAGCTCATTAACAACAACTGAGTTGTCAGTAGGATTTACTGTGAACTTAATAGGGTAGTTAGGACCAAGGTCACCAAGGGTTGAAGAGACTTCATAGGCGCTTATGGCAGATAAGAATTTTTCTGCATTGATGATACGGTCACCGGCAGTAGGATGATGGAAAACCCCATCACACTGATAGAGACCAGCATAAGCGTTAGCAACGCCAACATTGGTTGTAGCATTGTTGGTTACGGCACGTCCGCCAACATAGGTTACATATTCCAAAGTCCAGCCACTACCGATTGCAAGCAGGAGTTCATTTGCTGGCATTGGATTCCCGTCAATAGTAAGACCGGCAATCAATTCAGCATAGGAAACCGTATAGCTAATCGTATCATTCTTGCTAGCGTTAGCGCTTCCGATTGCTATGGTTTTCATAAGCATACGGTTTGAGGAATTACCTGTGACAGCATCTGTATATGTGTTATACAATTCGATTTTGTCGATTCCAGGACCTTGCGGAATTGCAACGGTAACCGCAACTGTGGTAGTAACACCCAATTTATAAGGAACATTTGCAGTTAAAGGGTTAACCAATCCTCCTGTTTTAGCATTTTCGGTAACAAGGTCGTCATTTTTATTACAGGAATAAAAACTAAACAGAACCACGCTCAAGATGCTAATCAGGCTTGTTATTTTCAGTATCTTTTTCATTTTCATTTTGTTTTGTTATTGAATGATTTGCTGAAATTAATTAACATCCCACCAAACTGTGCTCGTCAAAAGGTCTGGCTGGCCAAGAAGTCCGACGCCTGCATCGAGTGCAGTACGGTTTCTTACGTACTCGTCCGTTGGGTAAGTAACTCTGGTTGGAATTTTGCCATTCAGAACACCATCTTCTGCAGGAGTAAGAACAGGAGTTCTGGTTCTGCGCCACTCAAACCATGACTGTAAGCCCTGGTCAAAGGTAGCGATATACCTTTCAGTTCTGATCAGTTCGTATGCATGAGCTGTGGTAATGGCAGCCTCATCAAAATAAGCAGGAGCAGAGGTATTTGTCATGTGCCAGTTCAGCTCAGCGTCAACGGTGTAAGCGCTGTCGATTGCCAACCCGCCAAAACTTCCTTGAGAATGTGCATCAAAAATTGCCTGGAGCGGAGCACGGAATTGGTCGAAAGAACCAGTAACACCGGCAACATAATATTCCTTGGCTTTGGTCATGCCTCCATCGAGGAAGCCGCTTACAGTAGCTTCAGCAAGAATAAACTGAAGTTCAGCATAGCTCATCAATTGACCAGGCGAAGTGGCCGCAGTGAAATAGTCACCCATCTTGGAAGTATTTGCTAAACCACCACCATTAAAAGCGGCAGCTTTTGCAGAAGTTAAACCATTAGGCAGACCCTCGAATTTATTGTTGCCTTTAGAAGGGTTGGCAAACACCATAATACGATAGTCACCATATGTGTTAAGGACAAGGTCGATGAAGTTTTTGCTAACCCTGTGGTCATCACGGGTTTTGCGGTTTTCATTGATTGGATTGTTATTTGGAGCTGATCCGAGATAAGCAAGCGCGGCATTGTCTGCGCTGCTGGTGAAAACTGGATAGTTTGCAGGATCATTCACAACTTTTTTCATTTCGGTACCTGCAAAAGCAGCATCTTTGGCTGACATGCGTAGGATGAGCCTCAACTTCAGTGAGTTGGCAAATTTTTGCCATTTCATGAGGTCATTTCCAAAAAGAATATCACCGCCAATGCTCTTGGGTGTTACCAGGGCATTGTTGTCGTTGAAATCTTTATTTGCTGTTTCCAGTTTAGCGATAATTGCCCTGTAGATATCTTCCTGGCTATCATATTTAGGAAGAAGGCCGGCAGGTCCGGAAGCGCCTTTCCATGCCTGGCTGTAAGGTACAGGACCGAAAAGGTCAGTTAATACAGAAGTAATGTAGCTTTCAAGGACTAAGCCAACACCCTGGTAAGCCAGGTTTTGTTGGGCGACTCCAATGTCGTACATGGTTCTGACATCCATTCCAGAAGCAGAATAGAAGCTTGTCCAGGTGTTATTAATAACAGCCAAACGGGGAATATACCGGTCTTCGTCAGTATATTGAACCTTTGCCATTTGCTGAGCCCAGCAAGAACCCATTTCATGTCCGAGGAAAATCTCATAGACACGGCTTGTCATGCTCTCGATCGCATTGGTCAGAAGCATATCTGGTGCAGCCTGGCTGGCATTGGGAAGGTTAGGGTCAACGTTCATTGCTTCAAAATCCTTGGTACAGGAGTTGAACGTCAGGAAGCCTGTCATCAGGACGGCTATTGCGATAACTATGTTTATCTTTTTCATGGTTTTTCCTTTTTAAGAGTTAATATTAAAACTTGAAGGATAAGCTAAAACCGATACTACGGGCAGAAGGTAACTGGCCGTATTCAAGTCCTTGCAAGTTTCCATCGCTAAAGGAAGTTTCCGGATCAATGTGCGGAACTTTGCTGTACAATAAGGCAAGATTCCTGCCAATGAGAGAGATGTTGACATCTTTAAGATTGGTATTGAAGAATTTCTTAAAGGTATATCCCAGGTGTAATTCACGGAATTTGACATAGCTTGCATCAAAAACGCTACCACCGGCTTTATTGTTGTCAAAAGCAGCGTGGTTGAATTCTTCAGCAGTAACGACAACATCATTAACGACGTAGTTTCCGTTGGCATCTTGTTTCATTCCTTCGCCAACAACACCACCTTCACGTCCGATGAGGGTTTCGTCCAGAACGCCGGCATACCTGCCCCAAGTGCTTGTCATTGAATATAATTTACCGCCCATATGGAAGTCAACCAGGAAGCTAAGTGCCCACTGTTTGTAGGTAAAGCTGTTGCCAATACCACCAGTCCAGTCAGGTTGGTAAGTCCCAAAGACTTTTAAGGCGCCTTGTTGTGCAACACCATTTAAATAAAGAATTTGTCCATTGGGAGCTCTTTTATAGTCATAGCCATAAAGCTGTCCGTAAGGATCACCCGGTTTTGCAATAACCTGCATACTCCAGTATGTTCCTAAAGAATAAGTTTCTACACCTTGTGCTAAACTAACAACTTTATTTCTGTTCCTGGCATAGTTAAAGTTAATGTCCCAGTTTAATTCATCAGAATTTTTTGCTTTAATTGGGGTAATTCCGAGAGAAATCTCAAGACCTTTATTGTCAATTTCTCCGGCATTCACGTATTTGCTTGAATAACCACTGGTAGCAGAAACAGGAATTGCAATGATCTGGTCTGTAGCTTTTGTATCATAATAGGTAATGTCAAGGCTAACCAGGTCCATGAAAAATTTAAACTCAGCACCGAATTCCAGTGATTTGTTTTGTTGAGGTTTCAGCTGACCATTAGCCAATGCATTGGATACAAATAAATTCAGAAGTTTTGTGGAGGCATTCCATCCTGAGCCAAACTGAACGGTAGGTTGTAATTGGTAAGGATCGGTGTCGGAACCAACTTTTGCCCAACCAACCCTAACTTTACCATAGGAAAGAATGTCACTCTTGATTGCAAAAAGATCAGTGAAAACACCACTTAAGTTAAAGGAAGGATAGAAATAACCCCATTTGTCTTTTGGAAGGGTGCTTGACCAGTCTTTACGGCCTGTGAAATCAAAATAAAGTCCTTTTTTCCAGGATAACTGACCTGAATAATAGAGACTGTTAATTCTCTTGTGGCTGTGGCTGTTTGTTGAAACGATTGGAATACGTGAGTTAGCAACATTATAGACACCAGGTACTGCAAGTTCTCCTGCGGAAGTATAATTGTCCTGGTTGTATTGATCCATACGGTTGGCACCAAGGCTGATGTTAAAATCATATTCCTTTGCAAATGTGGTATTGTACATTAACAGGAAGTCTGTGTTGTTTTCACGGAAAGTGCGTGCATCTTCGCTATAGGATCCCATTTTATTGTCAATGTCACCAACAGCAACTCTATTTGTATTGAGGTTTGACCAATAGTCAACACCGGAGAATACATGAGCGGTCAGGTTGTCCAGGATACGGTAGGTAACTTTCCCATTACCATAAACCCTGTTACGCTCCATACCATTAAGGTTTTCATAGAGAGTGAAATAGGGGTTATTGTGATAGTTATAATTCCAGTTGTATTTGGTTCCGTCGGCATTGGTATACTTTTTCAGATCATTATAATTGGTCTGCCTGCCTTGCCAGCTAAACTGCTGGAATACGTTTTGTGCATCGTAACCATATCCCGGCATATTATGACTCTTAGCGATAATATAATTTGCGCTGGTAGAAATATTGAGTCTTGGGTGAGGGTTTGCTGATCCACCAAAGCTTATGGTCCGTTTTATCATGTCGGTGTTTGGAATCATACCACTTTGGGAGAAGTCAGTAAATGATAAACGGCAAGAGGCAGTTTCGCTTGCCCCTGAAATTGCAAAGTTTGTTGCTGTGGTACGACCTGTGTTCAGGAAGTTCTTCACGTTGTCAGGACAAGAAACCCAAGGAGTTGGCGTCCTGACGCCATTGGCATCAACAGGTGAATTGTATTGAGGAATCATGAGTCCGGCATCCAGTTTTGGACCCCAGCTTTCGTCGGTACCATCATTGGTTCCGCCGCCTGCACCGTCAACAAACCAGAATTTTCCACCAGATCCCTGGCCATAGCTGTTCTGATATTTCGGCAAACGAAGTGGTTTTTCCCAGGTTGTTGAATTTCCGAATTCAACGCCCCAACCTTTTGATTTCATGGCCTTGCCGCTACCTGATTTGGTTGTAATCAGAATAACACCATTAGAAGCACGTGATCCATAGAGCGCGGCAGCATTAGGTCCCTTAAGTACTGATACACTTGAGATATCATTAGGGTTAATGTCAGAAGCACCACTACCACGGTTTACACCGTCGGTGGCAGTCCCGCCAAAGTCGCTGTTGCTGATCGGCACGCCGTCAACGACAAACAGAGGCTGGTTGTTTCCACTCAAAGAAGAAACGCCACGAAGAACGATACGTGAGGAGGCGCCAACAGCTCCGGAGGAGTTGGTGATCTGAACCCCTGCAACTTTACCGGTCAAAGAGTTAATCATGTTTGATTCTCTTGCCTTGACGATTTCTTCTCCCTTGACATCCTGCACGGAATAGCCAATGGCTTTCTTCTCGCGAGAGATGCCTAAAGCAGTAACAACGACTCCTTCCAGTGCTTTAGAATCTGGCTGAAGTTCAGCATTTACTACGTTGCTAGCTCCGAGGATAAATTCAACCGCTTTCATTCCCACGAAGGAAATGGTTAGGGTGTTTTTATCTTTTGGAACTGTCAGCGAGAACTTTCCATCAAGGTCAGTGATAACCCCGACAGTAGTTCCTTTTACCAGGATCGTTGCACCAGGAATCCCGCTCCCATCCTCCGAGCTGGCAACCTTTCCGGTGATAACCCTCTGGGCTTGTGTAACCCCTAGTCCTATGACCATCATTAGGACCATCAAAAGCGTAAACTTTCTCATAATTGTAGGTTTTGGTTAGTAATGTATTATTTGATCAGGTTTTCAAGTAAAAAATGATATTAGGCAAAATCTGCCATTATAACTAATTCGTTGATAATCAGCAATAAAAAATAAAAAAACCAAAATAAATTTCGACTCCCAATCGAACAACCAAATTAACAAATTTTAACTCTCATCAAAAATATTTCTTAAATTTCTGACGATTGTTGAAAAAAAAATGTGTTTCGCTTGTAAAACAAGCTTTAGAATAGGTTTTTTGATTCTGAATTAAGGCTTATTAACAGAAAAGACAGGCTATTTCATCAATTTCAAATGAGTTGCATATAATAATACAAACATGACAGAGAAAAGAAGATCACCCAGTGTAATTTCCCTGGGGTAGATCACATAGGTCGATAGAAATAACAGGAAAAACTGAGACAGGGTGTAAATATGAAAGCCTGTCTTTTTAAGTTGCCACATATATATGGTACCACTTAAGGAAAGCGAATAAAAAAGAAATCCAAAAAAGAATGCCCAGGGAGGCGTATTTACAACGATTTCTTTACCGGGCATTATTAAAGCAGGGCTTTGGGTAATCAGTACAAAATTATCATAGAAGAGACCAATCATCAGGAAAGCAAAAAGCATCATACCACTGCCTGCAAATGATAAGATCAATAAAAAAGAAAGCAATGGCGTTCTTTTTGGCTCGTTTGCCGGTGCTGAAGGAAAGGTCTCTTCCATAATATCAGAAATTATTCAAGACTACCAATGGCGTTTTCTACCTCATGAAGGATTTCACAAGATTCCACCAGGGCTTTCATCGCATTATGATCATCAAATAAAGGGCGGTCAATGTCAAGGTAATTGACGTGTTTTCTGATGATGCCATGTGCAACGGCAGTCCCTGTCCCAAACTCATATTTTACCTCATCAAATTTCTTCCTCAGGTCTAAAGCCTGCGCAGCAGCCATGAGTTCAATCCCGAGTATTCCATAAGCATTGTCGAGGATTTGCCTGTTTTTCAGTGCTCCATTCATTCCCATTGACACAAAGTCTTCCTGGTCAGCGGCTGCAGGAATAGACTGAATACTTGCAGGCATCGATAAAATCCGTTGCTCCACGATGAGCATATCAGCAGTATACTGGCTCAACATCAAACCGGAAAACATACCGGCACCTTTCGTAAGGAATGGTGGCAACCCACAGCTGAGAGCTGGGTTATTAAGCCTGTTCATTCTTCTTTCGGAAAGAACACTTACCATAGTAATACAGTATCCTACCATATCCATTGGTACAGAGACCGGGCTTCCCTGGAAGTTCGCGCCACTAAGCTGCATGTTCTCTTCAGGGAAAAAGATCGGATTATCGCCAACACCATTTAATTCAATCTCTACCTGAGAACGGGCATAAGCAATTGCATCGTGGGCAGCTCCAATGACCTGAGGGGTGGACCGCATGGAGTAAGCATCTTGTACCTTTACTTTAATGCGGCTTTCAGAAAGATCACCTCCTGCAGTTACTTTTCTTATCGCATTTGCACTTCTGATCCCTCCGGCAAATCCTCTGACCTCAAGGATACGCGGGTTATAGGGTTTGAGGTTTGCTTTCAGCGCTTCCAGTGACAGTGCACAGGCGATTTCTGCCTGTTTCAGCCAGTTGTTTACGTCAAAAATCATAAGGGCACCCATTGCGGTGAGCACATTCGATCCATTGATAGTGGCCAGTCCATCTCTTGCGTGCAGCCCCGGGATTGGGATTCCGGCTAATTCAAGGGCTTCTTTTCCTGGATAAAGTGCTCCCTGGTAATAGGCTTTTCCTTCACCCATCATCAAAAGGGCGATCTGTGACATCGGTGCCAGGTCGCCACAGGCTCCAACAGATCCTTTTTCACAGACATAAGGCGTTACACCTTTATTTAACATGTCGACTAAGGTTTGTGTGATCTCCAGTCTGCAACCTGAATTGCCATGAGCATGCACATTGACGCGACCCAGCATGGCAGCCCTGACGATCTCTTCGGGGAATGGTTTCCCAATGCCGGCTGCGTGGTTATATATAAGGTATTTCTGGAAATCTTTAACCTGGTCATCGTTGAGAACGATTTCCGAGAATTCTCCAATGCCGGTATTGACGCCATACATAATCTCATGAGCTTCAACTTTCCTTTCAAGCATCGCCCTGCATACCTGTATCCGCTTTACAGCATCCGGATGTAATTCGATTTTCTCACCCTGGCGGGCAACTTTTACGACAGATTCTATCGTCAGTCCTGAACCATTTATAATTAGTGTCATTTTGATCAGAATTAATTTGATTTCACATCACAGTGATCCTGCAATGCATTGTTAAAATATAATTAGGAAAACCGGAAATGACGCACATTTCCGCACGCGGCTTCAGGTTCAGGAATACAAGCCGGAACGGTTGATCTTAATTTTGAATTTTAAAAGCCAGTTTGGCATATATGGATTGCTATGGCTTCAAAGTTAAGCATTATTTCCGGATGTGGACTTTTTACTGAAAAAGTCAAGGACCTCTTCCCGGCTTAATGCCCACTGCTCTCCACTTATCATGTTTTTAATATTGACAATTCCTTTCTGGATCTCTTCAGTGCCGGCAAGTCCTACAAAGGGAATATGCTTATTGTCAGCATAGGAGAATTGTTTCTTTAGGGCGATACTATCTGGAAACACCTCTGTGTTAATGGATAGCTGTCGAAGTTCTGCTGCAATCCTTAATGCGAAGATCTCTTCAGGACCACCGAAGTTTACCATTAATAATAAAGGTCCTGATGCTGTGGCATCCGGAAATAAATTGAGCTCATTCAAAACATCATAAATCCTGTCAGCACCGAATGACATCCCGACTCCTGAAACATTTGGCAGACCAAAAACACCGGTCAGGTCGTCGTAACGTCCTCCGCCACAGATGCTTCCCATGGCAACGTCCAGGGCTTTTACTTCAAAAATACAGCCCGTATAGTAGTTCAAGCCCCGGGCCAGGGTCAGGTCAAATTCCAGCGTTTGAAAAGAGCCAAGTTTTTGCTGGTAATCAAGAACGGTCTTCATTTCCTGTAACCCGTGCATTCCGGTGGGCGATGAGGCCATCAGGATTTCCAGCTGGCTCAGCTTTTCTGCATTGTTGCCCTGTATTTGAAGTATTGGCAATAGCTTCTGAATGGCCTCTTCCGGAATATCTGAAATTCTTAGCTCTTCAGCCACTTTTTCCAATCCAGCCTTTTCCAGTTTGTCAATAGCGATGGTAATTGCCATGAACTTTTCTTCTTGTCCAATAACTTCTGCCATGCCGGCAAGCACTTTCCTATTGTTGATTTTTATGACAACTTTCAGGCCCAGCGCTACAAAAACCTCATCCATAATCTGAAGTAACTCCACTTCATTTAACAAAGAATTGCTTCCGATGACATCCACATCGCATTGATAAAATTCGCGGTATCGGCCTTTCTGCGGCCGGTCAGCGCGCCAGACAGGTTGAATCTGGAATCGTTTAAAAGGGAAGCTGAGTTCATTGCGATGTTGAACTACAAAACGGGCAAAAGGAACTGTAAGGTCATAACGAAGGCCTTTTTCTGTGATTTTCAAGGCAAAACTCCCTGAGCTAAGCGACTGGCTTGGGTTGCCAGTTTCATCGATCATTCCTGAACTTCCGAGGAAATCTCCGGAATTCAGGATTTTAAACAAAAGTTTATCCCCTTCTTCTCCGTATTTTCCAAGCAAAGTGCTTAGGTTCTCCATGGCCGGGGTCTCAATTTGAAGGAACCCATGAAGGCGGAAAATATGTGTAAGGGTGTTGAATATGTAATTTCGGCGGGCCATTTCAAGAGGACCAAAATCACGGGTCCCTTTGGGAATGGATGGTTTTGTTATTGCCATTTTTTTGTTAGTAGTTAGTAGTTAGTCTAGAGGTGCCTGTCGCCCAGTTGCCCAGTCGCCAAATCGCCCAGTTCCCATTTGAATCAGTCCTTAACAAGCTTTTTGTACCGGATCCGTTTCGGTCCCTCGTCACCCAGTCGTTTCTTCTTATTTTCTTCATAATCAGTATAGCCTCCTTCGAAGAAATATACTGAGGAATTTCCTTCAAAGGCCAGAATGTGTGTTGCGATGCGGTCCAGAAACCAGCGGTCATGGGAGATGACAACTGCACATCCCGCGAAATTCTCCAGGCCTTCCTCCAGCGCTCTTAAGGTGTTAACATCAATATCATTGGTTGGTTCGTCAAGGAGGAGCACATTTGCTTCCTCTTTCAAAGTTAGGGCTAGGTGGAGGCGATTTCTTTCCCCTCCGCTGAGGATTCCGCATTTCTTTTCCTGGTCGGCACCGCTGAAGTTAAAGCGGGCCACATAAGCCCTGGCATTGATGAGTTTCCCACCCAGGTTGATGGTTTCGCTGTCATTGGAAATCACCTGGTAAACGGTTTTATCAGGGTCGATTGAGGTATGCGTCTGGTCTACATAGCCTACTTTTACAGTTTCACCGGTATGAAAATCACCTTTGTCGGCATGTTCCGACCCCATGATCATGCGGAAAAGAGTGGTTTTTCCTGCCCCGTTTGGACCGATCACACCCACGATACCTCCGGGAGGAAGTGCAAATTCCAGTCCTTCAAAGAGAAGTTTGTCTCCAAAAGCTTTGCTTACGGAGTTGGCCTCTACCACGACGGTTCCCAATCGGGGACCGTTCGGGATAAAGATTTCCAGTTTATCTTCTTTCTCACGGCTATCTTCGCTCATCATCTTATCATAAGCGTTCAGCCTTGCCTTTCCTTTTGCCTGGCGGGCTTTCGGTGACATTCGGATCCATTCTAGCTCCCTGTCGAGCGTTTTCTTTCGACGAGATTCTGTTTTCTCTTCCTGAGCCATACGGTTGGTCTTCTGTTCAAGCCAGGAAGAATAGTTTCCCTGCCAGGGGATCCCTTCTCCACGGTCGAGTTCCAGGATCCAACCGGCAACATTATCAAGGAAATAACGGTCGTGCGTGACTGCAATGACGGTTCCTTTATACTGCTGTAAGTGAAGTTCCAGCCATTCCACTGACTCTGCATCAAGATGGTTGGTTGGCTCATCAAGCAGAAGGATGTCAGGTTCAGAAAGCAAAAGGCGGCAAAGTGCAACACGTCGTTTTTCACCGCCACTCAGGTTGATTACAGGAGCATCGGCTTCAGGGCAACGAAGTGCATCCATGGCTCGTTCGAGACGACTGTCAAGTTCCCAGGCATTATGATGTTCTAAAAGTTCTGTCAGTTCTCCCTGGCGTTGGATCAGTTTATCCATTTCCGAATCAGAGAGGGGTTCTGAAAACCTGTTGTTTACAGTGTCATATTCTTTTAACAGATCAACAACATGCTGAACACCTTGTTCTACAATCTCTCTGACAGTCTTGGTGTCGTCAAGTTCAGGTTCCTGGGCAAGGTAGCCAACTGAATATCCGGGAGAAAAAACCACTTTTCCCTGAAATGCGGTTTCAACTCCTGCAATGATTTTCATCAGGGTGGATTTTCCACTTCCGTTGAGCCCCAGGATCCCGATTTTTGCACCATAGTAAAATGAAAGATAAATATCTTTTAAAACTTGTTTATGGGGAGGAAAGGATTTGCTAACCCCAACCATGGAGAATATTATTTTTTTATCGTCAGCCATTTATTTGATATTGAGTTTAATGTGTCGTGTTTAGCATTATTTTTTCAAGCACAGCCGTTGAGCTTTGCCAGTCATAATTTCGTTGCACAAAGATATAGCCTGCTTCTGCAATTGCAATTGCTTTTTCATCATTGTGAAGCAAAGAGATTGCTGCAGCAGCGAATTCTTTGGCATTTCCGGCTACCATGATCTCTTGTCCGGCCGTTGCACCTATGGCTTCAAAGGCCAGCGGGCTCGTAATACAAGGGGTTTTCATTGCCATGGCTTCGAGTAGTTTGTTTTGAAGACCGGTGCCTAATCGCATGGGGGCGATAAAAACTTTTGCACTCGCATAGGCCTTTGGCATATCAGGGACCCAGCCTGTTACAGTGATCTTTTCCTGCGCTAATTCTTTAACAGTCCTGTCGGGTGTGGCTCCGGCAATCAGTAATGTGCTGTTGATTTTTGTTTTCCAGATCTCAGGCATGATCTCCCTGGCAAGGAAAACAGCAGCATCAATATTCGGTGGATATGCCATATTTCCGGTGAAGACCAGGTCATAGGTTTTTTCTTCCAATATTGGGTAAAATTTGTCAAAATCAACGCCATTGGAGATGATTGCGATTTGATCCTTTCCAGGGTGGGGTATAAATTCTCTGTCTGCAGCCGTGATGATGGTTTTGTTGTCAAATTGATCAAAGACAATTTTTTCATAACGGGCCAGGCGCCGGTATTCCATCCAAAAAAAAGGTCTTAAGAAGAAATTGGCAGCTGTAATTCTTCTTTTCATTCCCATGGAGAAGACATCCTGGTAATCCAATGTCTTTGGAATTTTAGTTTCAGAAACATAGTTAGTTACTCTAACAAGCTGGCAATAAATATGGTCTGGTTTTATCTTAGTAATTAAGGTGTCAATTTCTTTTTGAGCCTTTCTAGAGTAAAAGTACCCGCACTGAATAGGTTGGCCTTTAAGAAAAGCCAGGGCGATATTGAAAAGGATTCCTGCTTTTGAAAGCGGGATTACATGAACTGAATGACAGAATTCCTTAAGATGATCGATAGAATCAGCACTTGAATTGTCGTCATCTATACAACACAGATAAATCTGATGATGTTGCGACAATACCCTGAGTTGGTGGTAGGCCCTGAGTTTATCTCCTTTGTCTAAAGGATAGGGGACCCGTGATAAGAGCGCAAATATCTTCATAGTTTTATGGGAGTTGATCAGGCTTCCCGTTCTTCAAGGAGTTTGGCGTAAAAGGCCATAAGTTTCTCAATTACAATGAGGTTGTTGTGTTCAGCGAGGATATATTTCCTTGCATTTTCTCCCAAACGGACCGCGAATGCAGGGTCTGCAAGGCATTTAGAAATAGCCGATACAAAATCATCTCGGGTATCAGCGATCATGATGTTTTCCCCGTCACGGCAGCTAAGACCTTGCGCTCCTTTTGAGGTGGAAATGACGGCCCGGCCAGCCAACATAGCTTCGACAATTTTGATGCGAACACCGCTTCCCGAAAACAAGGGAACAATCATGATCCCGTGTTGAGTCATAAACTCCACGGCATTTTCAACTTCACCAACGATAACGACATTATTTCTGCCATAATTCAGTAACCAGTCAGGCATCATCCGTCCGGCGAGATACAGCTTAAGGTCGTCATGCAAGTGATGCACATAAGGCATCACATCTTTCAGGAACCAGCGGATCCCTTCTTCGTTTGGGAGCCAGTTCATAGAACCTATGTGGAAAATGTCGCGTGGCAAAGACTGAGGTTTGAAGTCATTCTTGTATTCTTCAGGAAAAATACCAAAGTGAATCGTCTCTACAGGGACTTCTGATGCCTGACTTCTTATATAATCAGCATCAGGGTCTGTTATTGCAGCAATACCATCAGCATCATGCAGGGCATCAATTTCGAAAGTTTTCAGCTTCCTTGCCAGGTATGATAAATACCAGCGTTTAATTGGGTTTCGGGAATCTCTTGCGATTTCTTCCCAAATCATGTGTTCAATATTATGAGTCCTTAACACAATCTTGGCCTTTGAATTACGACGGATTAAGGGAATGTAGGGACACATATACAGGGTCTCAAGCTGGATAATATCGAAGTTATCTTCTTTGAGGATCCGAGTTAGCTTCTGGGCAAAGGCCGTCGAAGTAAAACGTTGAACATGATATGATTTCTTACTGAACAAATTCATAAAAGCATCGACAGGTTTGATGCTCAGGTCGAGGTGAACGATTTCAAGCTTGGTTTTTTGACAATAGTCAGAAGGGATATCTTCGGCCTTAACCGGGAATTTGTCAGAGCTGACGGCAACAACGCGGAGCTGGTTACCGGCTCTGGCCAAACCTTCCACGAGGGCATTCATGGCGATAGCACCACCTTCTTTTGGAGGGTATGGAGATTTATTGCATAGTACCAGGATCTTCATCAATTACTGGGTTTGGTTTTTTTAATACGTAAACGAGCGATCAATCTCTTCCACGAATCTGCATCCATGATTGGGGCGTCAGTAGTGGCTTTAATAGTGAGAATAATGCCAATAGGCAGGAAGATAATGGTTGCAATCCACATCCCTTGCCAGGCAGGCAAAACTCCTTCCCTCGAAAATTTTTCGCTGGTCATCGAAAGTACGTGATAAATTACAAAGAACAAAACGGCAAATACTACCGGAAGCCCAAATCCCCCTTTCCGGATAATAGCACCCAGGGGAGCCCCGACAAAGAAAAGGATCAGACAGGCGATAGCCAGTGTAAATTTACGCTGAATTTCTATTTGATAACGGTTTAGCTTTTTATCCCTCGAAGTCATTTCTTCTTCCTGGCTGATAATCACCTCTTTCATATTTCTGGCAGACGTCAGGGCCTGATCGATATAGTTTTTAGCCTGGGCAGGAGTAAAGTTAGAAAGGAACACTGGCTTCAAGGCTTTCATCGTATCAGGAACGGCTTTGCCTTTGTAGTGGTTTCTCATGTAAAAATATGAATCCATTGTGTTCTGGATAATGCTCTCCTGTTTTTTGTCGAGTTGATTGACCACTGAATCCTCGAAGTGCAATAACTGCCTGAGGTTCAGCATGCTGTAATGAGTTCTGAATAAATCCTCGTTGGTTTGGGTCATCGAAAAAGACGATAAGTCAAATCGTCTGGATTCCTCTTTGAAATTTGTTCGTTGAAATTGCCTTTTCCGGTAATAGTTTCGCTGATCCGTTTTCTCAAGATAATTACAGCCATTGTATAGCTTGAAAATTAAATATTTCTTGTCCTTGGTGAGTTCCATGGTGCCCCAATCTGCCATGGTAAGGTTGATATTTCCCTGGCGCAGCGAATGATCATAAATTTTTACATTCCGAATCGTCTTTCCATCCTGCTCTTTTTTTCCGACACGGATCACATAATCGTCAAGTCCATTATAGAATATACCTTCTTTAATATTCAGGGATAGTTTTTGTTGACGGACTTCATACAAAATCGTTCTGAATTTAAGATTTGCAAAAGGCAAAACGTTATTTGAAAAATAAAAGGTAAGGAGGCTGAGCCCAAACGACAAGACAATCAAAGGCTTCATGACTTTTCTCAAAGAGATCCCGGCGGCTTTCATTGCAACCAGTTCATAATGTTCTCCAAGGTTTCCAAAGGTCATCAATGATGAAAGAAGGACAGAAAGCGGGAGTGCAAGGGGAACGAAAGTGGCTGAGGCATAAAACATCAATTTCGCGATGACATACCATTCAAGCCCCTTGCCAACCATATCATCAATATGAAGCCAAAGAAACTGCATCAGAAGGATGAAGACAGCAATAAAGAAGGTAACGACCAGCGGCCCCAGGTAGCTTTTCAGGACGAGTATGTAGATCTTCTTCACGCGGCAAATTGGTTCATTGTCGCAAAGATAGTATTTTCGGGAATTATCGTGAGGCCGGGCTGTGGCGTTTGGGCAAGTATGTGTTTTTTTAAGTATTTTTGTAAGGTTAAAACACAATCGCAATGCAACTGATTCAAGTAACAGATAAAAAAACGGCAAAACAATTCAGGGATGTCGCCCGCGCCATTTACAGAAACGATGAAAATTTTATCTGCCCGCCGGATTCTATTTTGGAGTCAATTTTTGATCCGGCTAAAAATCCATTTTGGACTCATGGTGAAGCCATCCGTTGGGTGCTAATCAATGACAATAAAGAACTTATCGGCCGTGTGGCTGCATTCATTAATACCAATAAAGCATTTACGTTTCAGCAACCAACAGGGGGCATGGGTTTCTTTGAATGTGTCGAAGACAAAACTGCAGCCTTCCTGCTATTTGATAGGTGTCGTGAGTGGCTGATGGCCAAAGGGATGCAGGCAATGGATGGCCCGATAAATTTTGGCGAGAACGATGTCTTCTGGGGATTGCTGGTTGAAGGGTTTATGCAACAGAGCTATGGAATGAATTATAACCCACCGTATTACAAAACGTATTTTGAAGATTATGGTTTTCAGTCCTATTTTGAACAGGTAACCAATCATCTCGATCTCAGAAAACCTTTTCCTGAAAGGTTTATGAAGGTAGCTGAATGGATCAGGCGCAAACCTGAGTATGTGTATGTTCATTTCAGGAAAGCCGACGCAGATAAATTTATCATGGATTTGAAAGAAGTTTATGACTCTGCCTGGCAGTTTCATGAGAATTTCACCCCAATTGAGCCAGCTTTTTTAAAGAAAAGCCTTGAAGAAGCGAGTCCATTCCTGGTTGAAGAATTTATTTGGTTTGTGTATCATGAAGATAAACCTGCCGCTTTTTTAGTGATGATGCCTGATTTGAATCAAATGCTCAAACCTTTAAATGGAAGCTTAAATTGGTGGGGGAAGGCAAAATTGTATTACTATCTGAAGACCAAGAAATTTAGCCGGGCCAGGATTTCAATAATGGGTATTTCCCCTTCATACCAGCGCATGGGTCTTGACGCAGGTATCTTCCTGAATATGAGCGAGGTGTTCAAAGGAATGCCCTGGTATATTGAATTAGAACTCTCATGGGTAGGTGATTTTAACCTGAAGATGCGGGCATTGCATGAGGCTGTTGGCGGGTATTTTGCAAAAAGACATATCACTTACCGGAAAATATTTAGCGAAATCCCTATTGAACAACGTTCTGCCTTTATCCCGGTGGACACTAAAGATCAGTTTCTTAAAGGGAATTAGAATAAACTTGTAAGTTCAATCAAAACTCCTTAATTTTGACAACGTATTCACTTATTAAAATTAGTAAAATGAAGAAATTTTTCCTCTTATTGTTAACGATGTCTGTCGGGATGGGACTTTTTGCCCAGAAGCTACAAGTTAACAAATCAATGGCAAAGCCGCTAGCCCCGGTTTTAAATCAGCAATTAGCAATCGATCCGATTGGCTCAAAAGAAGTTTATCTCCCTGCAGTTGTTTCATGCCCTGAGTCAGCTTTGAGTCCAAATGCAGTTTCTGTGATTGACCTCGGAACATCCATCAATGCTATTGGATTGTCTGGTGGCGGCCGCACCGTCCTCTGGGCTGATAATAACGCCAATTCAATTTCCTTTTTTCATAGGATGGTTGGTGATGTAATTACCGGTGGTCGTGTTGCCATGGATATCTCTACTGATGGTGGTGCTACCTGGGGTAACAATGCTGTTGTTTATACCCCGCTTGGACCACCACTTCCTGGTCAGACTTATGCCCAAGCCGCCGGACGTTATCCACAGGGTGTTTTGTTCAACCCTTCAGGGAATACTCATGGTAACAGTACTTATGGTCATTATTTTATTCCGACACTTGATGGCAGCAACCCGGGGACTGCCGCTGGTGTTTGGGGAGGATATGCATGGGGCGTTAGAAAAGGTGATACAACTGCCTTAGCTACCCAGCACAATCTTGCATCAGGTAATGGTTACCTGCACAATGTACCGGATGCTTTCACCCTCGTTGGTAATAAGTCTTTTATGGTTGAAACTTCATTACTCGGTGGTATTGGAACAGCTTATAATGACACCCTCGTCATGGGCAGAGGTGTTTGGAATACTGTTACAAATGATTTTGATTATACCTGGGAGAAAATGTATGTCCCTACTGATTGGTACGTGGCAGATACTAAAATTGCTTTTGCTCCTGATGGATTAACAGGATTTATCGCAATTTTAGCTCACAATCCATCTAAACCATTGAGTGATTCAACCTATTTTCCGATTCTTGGAAAAACCATTGACGGAGGATTGACCTGGACAGGCCCGATCAATATTGATTTATATGGCGCCAATGGCGTTCCTGAAGTGAAACAATATGTCTCTGATTCTTTACTTACCGCAATGTTTACGACCATGCCCGACAGAGATTCTGTCGTTTATACAACGATGGGGAATTGTGACCTGGTTGTTGATATGAATGGGAACCCACATCTTGGTGTTGTCGTTTCATTGTCAACCGGAGATCATAGTACTTATTTCCCTAAGACTTGCAGCGTATTTGACCTGTATTCACTGGATGGCGGAAATACCTGGAAAGGTGTTCACCTTGATACCATCAGCAACCAATACGGCTCATTCGGATCTGGAACAACCGTTCTTACTGAAGATAACAGGGTACAGCTCTCCCGCACACAAGATGGCTCTAAGGTTTTCGTTTCCTGGATTGACACCCAACCCCCTGCATCACCTGCTGCTAACACGGCACCGAACATCTTTGTCAGAGGCATTAATATGTGGAATCTTAAAATGACCCCAGTGTTAAATGTCACAAAGTTCACCCTTGCCTATACACAGGCTTATATGGCTACTCAGTCACATTTTGTGTTTTCTGCAGGAAACTCCTGTGGCATTCCTTTTGTTTACCAGGCAATGAATCCAGTGGATGCTACCCAAGCAGTTCAGTATAAATACATCCATAACTATAAAATCC
>SESG01016372.1_pt1 | contig 79224 bp, 66 predicted proteins | sample 3171421 | NCBI WGS metagenome assembly SESG01 (sample SAMN10866946, study PRJNA518727) | freshwater metagenome | biome: subpolar coniferous forest; feature: holomictic lake; material: water; isolation source: holomictic Lake 227, 6 m and 8 m depth | place: Canada: near Kenora, Ontario | collected...
GTTTTTCCCGACCATTTCATTGCTGGCACTTTCTTTTCCGGCTTATAAGGCCTACCTTATCAGCCGGGTTTTCATTTTGCGGATGGAGAAATAGGCGATAGCGGCGGTTAAAATCAATATATAAAGAAGATCCCAGAGTAGTGCCGGTTTCAGGCAGTTGAAGGTGGCCGCGCGGGTAATGTTAACCAAGTGTGTAAGCGGCAGGAGGTTCGCCGCCAGCCTCACCCAGGCTGGCATGCCGTCAAGCGGGAAGAAAGTGCCGCTGAACAGAAACATCGGGTTGATGAAAAGAAAAATAGGCAGGTTCAGATTATCTATGTAAGGTGCCATGGCCGCAAACAGCAGTCCGAAAGACGCGAACATAATCCCCGCAAGCGCCGACAGCGGCAAAACAACCAGGCTTGAAGGGTAGGAGGCCAAGCCGAACAGCGTAACTATAAGCAGTATGGCGGCCCCCGCGAATAATCCCTTGGTAGCACCCGAAAGAATCTCGCCGACCAGTATATCCTCTGCCGAGAGCGGCGTGGTAATTACGGCGTCAAAGGTTTTCTGATAGCGCAGGCGCACGAAGGCACCATACATGGTGTCAAAAGTGGCATGAAACATTACTCCCACGGCTATCATGCCGGGGGCGAGGAAAGCAAGATAGCTGTAAGCCTGGCCGTCAAAGCTTATCTTCTGCACATAGGCACCAAGGCCGATACCGAAGGCCAGTATGTAGAGCACCGGCTCAATGAGCGGCGGGATTACATTGGTCTTCCAGGTGACCAGTGATATATCAATGTTGCGCCGCCACATATGCCAGGCGCGATAGGAGATGTTTTTTAATATGCAAGCGTTATTCATCACGTAAATGCTTCCCAGTAAGTTTCAGAAACACGTCTTCCAGATTTCCCTTTCCGCCAAGATGCTTTTCTATAAGCTGCATCGGCGTTCCCTGCTCTACAATCTTACCCGCGTCTATTATTACAAGTCGGTCGCACAGCAATTCGGCTTCCTCGATATAATGCGTGGTCAGGAGTGTTGTTAAGCCATTATTCTTCATCCCGCGCACCTCTTCCCATATCTGGCGGCGGGACTGCGGATCCAGCCCCGTGGTGGGCTCATCAAGGATAAGCACCTTGGGCCTGTTTATCAGCGCGCGAGCCATAAGCAGCCGTTTTTTCAAGCCGCCGGAGAGGTCCTCTATTGGACGGTCCAGTTTATCGTGCAGATGAAAGCGGTTTATCAGTTCTTCGGCGCGCTTTTTGGCTTCAGCGTAGGGTATGTCAAAATAACGGGAATAGACTATAAGGTTCTTTAAAACCGAGAAATCGGGGTCCAGGTTTATCTCCTGGGGGCAGACGCCCAATATATATTTTATGCCACGCGGGTCTTTGGTGACGCTCATGCCCTCCACAGTTATATCGCCGCCGCTTAGGGGCAGGGCGCAGGTGAGCATTTTTACGGTGGTCGTTTTGCCGGCGCCGTTCGGGCCCAGCAGGCCGAAGCATTCTCCCCGGTTTATTTCAAAATCAATGCCGTCTACGGCGCGCAGTTCGTCGTAATTTTTGCGGAGATCCGTAACTTTTATCACAGATTGCATAAGTATACTCTATAAAAAAACCCCGCACTCACAAAACAACAGGACAAAGTTCCCTCTTCACAATAACTTTGCCCATATATAGATTATAAAGGCCTACCGCGACAGGGTCATGTCGCGGTCCGAATCATTTGTGTCCCAAAATAGTGCGACACAATGCTGTCGCGGTAATATTTTATACTATTAGGGGCAAGGAGAAAATTTATGTTTACCAAACGCATCTCTAAATCGCAGTTCATGATGGGGCGGCAGTGCCTTAAAAGGCTTTGGCTATATAATTACAGAAAAGACCTTATTCCCCAAATTGACCCGGCACAGCAGCAGATTTTTGACCAAGGGCAGGCTATCGGTGATCTGGCTCGTGAATACTTCGCGGACGGCAAACTTGTGGATGCTGACTATAAGCATGTCCCGCAGGCCATTAAGCATACCTCTGAACTTATTGAGGGCGGCGCCAAGGTTATATACGAGGGTGCTTTTGTTTTTAATAACGTGCTGGTACGGTGCGACATACTGAAGCGAAATCAGGATGACTCCTGGGATTTGATCGAAGTTAAGGGCGCAACTGAGGTCAAGGATGAATATTTACAGGACGTGGCAATACAACGCTTTGTTGTGGAAGGGGCCGGGCTAAAAATTAAAAAAGCGGCACTAATGCACATAGATAATACTTTTGTGAAAAACGGTCTGATAACTGCAAAAAAGTTTTTCGCTCGGCAGGATATAACCAAAGAAACCACCGCCATTGTGGCCGAGATAAGCCAGGACCTCCAGAAGTTTATGGAAACCCTTTCCTCCGCCGACGCGCCTGAAATCTCCATAGGCCGACATTGTTCCGCCCCGTATGAATGTGACTTCTGCGACCATTGCTGGAAGGGTATTCCGGAACACTCCATTTACGATATCCCCCGCCTGAGTTGGGAAAAGAAAAATATTCTAAAAGCTATGGGGATACTACACTTCAGGGACGTGCCGGATAACTTTGACCTGAATGATGGGCAGAAGCTCGCCTTAAGGGTAGAGAAAACCGGCGAGACTGTGTTGGCCAAGGCAAAGATATCTGAATTTATAAAAAAAATTAAGTACCCACTATACCACCTGGATTTTGAGACCATAATGCCGGGGCTTCCGATTTATGACGGTTCAAGACCCTATCAGCAGATACCGTTCCAACTTTCCCTTCATGTTCAGGACAAGCCGGGCGCAGAGCCACGCCATTTTGAGTACCTTGGCGATGGAAAAAAAGACCCAAGGCCCGGCCTTATCAGCTTTATGCTGGAGAACATAGGCCCCAAAGGTTCACTTTTGGCTTATAACGCGTCTTTTGAAGCTAAGAGGATAGAAGAGCTTGCAAGGGATTTCCCAGCGTATAGCAGCGCGTTATTGGCTTTTATCGGCCGGATTGAGGATCTTATGAAGCCATTCCAGGAGCGGGCCTATGTGCACCCGCAATGTCATGGCAGGTTCTCACTAAAGAAAGTTCTGCCGGCGCTTATCCCGGATATGACCTATGAAGGCCTGGCCGTGGCCAACGGTGGCGACGCGCAGCTGGCCTATTTTAATATGCTTTCAGGGAAACTATCCAAAGCTGAGATGGGAAAAACCAGTAAAGCCCTGAGAATCTACTGCGGCCAAGACACGCTGGCTATGGTTAGAATACTTGAGCATCTACGCAAGATTCTCTGATTACCCCCGCCAGGGCCTGGCGGTTTATCCTGACGGGTGTCGGGGGAAAACATTAAGTCAGGCTCCCTAAATAATGCCAGCCTTATTCTGTCAGGGTCACCCGCAGTATTTTATGCATATCAATGTTTTTTATGCAGAGCTCTCTCGAGTTTGTCGGCCATTTCATCAATCTTTCTAGAGTTCGCCTCGGTGACATTCATTGATGTTTGTTTAATGGTATAAAGCTCGATGGCAAATTCAAAAGCAGCCATCAACGCTAGTTTGGAGGTATCCGCCTCCTGACTTTTCCCCTCGATATCGTTGATTTTTTCCTCCACCTGACTAGAGATGGTAGCTATTTCAAGAGGGGTCAAACTGTCGATTGATATGTTCAGCACTCTGCCTTTTATTTTAACCTGGGGTTCATTGCTTGTCATAAATAATTCTCCTTTAAAAAAACACTTACCGTGGGTTTCAGCGGTGGCGAATGCGTTGCTCCTGTATATAGCATACAGCGCCACCGCGACAGCATGTTGTCGCGGTAGGAAGACTGTTTTTGTATGTTTTTCGGGGCTAATTTATGACTGGGTCATTGCGTTTACTTGTCGCAAGGTTGTTCTCTCCCTGCAAGGGAACATGAAGTTATAGGAACATGTGTTCCTATAACATCGTGTTACTTACAAAATAATCCCCGTTTGTTAGACTACCTGTGTCTGAATGTGATGGAGATTTTCTACATCAAAAAAGTCATCCTAATTTATGCCGCGCATATGCAACCGCAGCGGAACACGAAGTCAGGGGAACATATGTTCCTATGACTTCGTGTTCTGTGCAAAATAATTCCCATCTGTTAGACTACGTGGGACTGTGATGAGATTTTTTATATCAAGAGATAATACCATGAGCGAAAAAACTGAAAAACTTACTTTCGTGCACAAATGCACCACTACCTCCTTTACTTCTCAACATCCCAAAGGGGAAACTACCCAACTACCCAACTACCCAAAACCGTAACTGATACAGATAAAGATAGGAGGCACGCTGATTATGGAAAGCAAAAAACAATTGAGCGAAAAAATACGGTCTATGGGAGTTAAAAAAGAATTCAAGCCCTTCAGGGAGCCGGAGTCCGGCGCGGCAATGTTACAGGTCAGGAACCCGGCGCGGATAATGGACGGCCTGTTGGTCGGTTCAGAAATAGATGTTTACGACAAATCCACCTTCAGGATCTGGACCGGTCGGAAACAAAAAGCAAAAGCTTACGCGCAGCGCTATAGATTGACTGTAAGCCTCTTGGATGGGGAGGCGGAGCTATTCGTCCCCGCACACCTGGCAGACGAAATCCTTCCAAAATTCGGGGCTAAAGTGAAGCGGGTGCTTTCAGAAGCCGCTTTAGAGGCGGCAAGGGCCAGGATGGCATTCGCTAATAAGCGCTGGGCACAAAAAAGCATCGGCTAGAACGCAGTCTTTGGCTTTTAGAATTGGAAAAAGTATAAGAGGGTGCCAACAGGGTTTTCAGGTAAAGAACCTGTCATTTATATGGACTAACGGGAAGAAGAGCGTTTGGAAAGGTCAGGTTTAGTTTTCAAGAATGTTTCCAAGGATGTTCTGATTATCCAGGCCATACTGCGATCATGCTCAATAGATGCCTCTTTGAGCAACTGTTCGAGTTCTTTCGGGATCAGGAATGAAATATACCGGTATTTTTTTTCTTTCATCAGCTAAATTGTAACTTACATGAGGAACAGATTCAATACATTGTATTAACATGTAATACGATGTATAATAAAACATATGGCGATATTTAAAAAACAGGAAGTCTGGTGGGTAGACTACTACGCTGGCGGCCGGCGCAAGCGGGAGCGTGTCGGCTCCAGCTATAAGCTGGCGCAGGAAGTGCTGCATAAACGCAAAGCCGAAATCGCCGAAGGCCGCTATTTCCCGGAGCGTCTCGAAAAGGAGCCGACTTTCCGTGAATTCTCGGAAATATTTTATGAGCAGCACGGCAAATATCTTAAATCCGCCTCCGATGTCGTTTACCGGCTGAAATATTTCAACAACTTGTTTGGCAATTTACCCCTGAGCGCGATAACTCCCCTCCAAATCCAGGAAGTCCGCAATAAACTGAAAGAAACCGTTTCAATATCGAGGGTGAACCGCTTCCATACACTGCTTAAAACAGTTTTCAATAAGGCGCATGCGTGGCGTAAATTTTACGGAGAAAATCCTGCTTCGGCAATTAAAATGGGGAAGGAGCCACCGGGGCGAACTCGCTTTTTAGACGAGCCCGAAATAAGAAGGCTGCTGGAAGCCAGCCATCCGAGGATATACCCGCTTGTCTCCTGCGCATTAACTACGGGCATGAGAAGAGGCGAAATACTGAAGCTGAAGTGGGAAGACCTGAATTTAGATCTTGGCATACTCTATATCAGGGATTCAAAGTCAGGTAAGCCAAGAGAAATCCCCATTATCAAGCAGTTATACGATATTTTGATGAAGCTGCCTCGGGACACCGAAAGTGTTTTCACGGTCCCGAAGATCACGCTTGTGCGGTATTTTCAAAAAGCCATGGATGAAGCGAATATACAGGATTTCCGGTTCCATGACCTGCGCCACACCTTTGCCAGCCACTTCATCATGAAGACCAGGGACCTGCCCGCGCTACAAAAGATCCTGGGGCACTATTCCCCGGTCATGACGCAAAGATACGCGCATCTCACCAACGGCCATGTCAGGGCGGAAATGGAGATCCTCTCGGCTCTATGGACACCTATATGGACACCAAGCGAAAAAAACGTTTCTTGTGAAATGCAAAAAACCTTTGTAAAATAAGGATAAGGCGCCCATATCTCAACGGATAGAGTCCTAGCCTGCGAAGCTAGTTATCTTGGTTCGATTCCAAGTGGGCGCACCAGATTTAAGGAAATAAATGTTACCCGAAAACAAAGATACGCCGGCAAAAGAAACCAAGACCGGGCGATATATCTACGATAAGAAGCTAGGCAAAGTCGTCAAGGTGTCTGACGATATCCCCGGCCTCAAAAAAACCTCCCCAACATCCGCCGGGGCGGGTTGTCCAATGAATCCCGGCGGGCACAACTGCGGCGGCGGTTGCGGCTGCCATGGATAAACACGACCTGTATGCGCGAAAAATTTAATCTTCTTAAACAGAAATATTCCGAAGTAGCCGACATCAGTTCGGCTACTTCTCTTTTACACTGGGACCAGCAGGTTTATATGCCCAGCGGCGGCACCGCGGCCCGCGCCCGGGCAACAAGCGCGCTGGAAGAGCTGGCCCATCGCAAATTCACCGCGCCTGAAAACGGGAAACTGATAGCTGACCTGTACGACTGGGCCCAGAGCCTGGGACATGATTCATTTGAAGCTTCTTACCTGCGAGCCGTCAAGCGGGACTACGACAAGGCCGCTAAGCTGCCGCCGGAATTCGTGGCGGAATTTTCAAAGACCGTTTCAGAAGCCCTCGGCGCCTGGACAAAAGCCAGAGCGGATTCCGATTTCAGCGTTTTCTCGCCCTATCTCTCAAAGATCCTGGAGCTTAACATAAAGAAGGCCGAGATCTTTGGCTTTGAAAAATCCCCTTATGACGCTCTGCTTGACATCTACGAGCCGGGTGTCAAAAAAGAGCACATCGAGCCTTTGTTCAAAAAACTGGCCGACGGCCTGAAACCGATTATAAAAAACATAAACGCCAACTCCGACCGGGTGTCCGGCGACTGCCTGCGCGGCGTCTTTGACGAGGACGCCCAGCTCAGGCTCACCGGCGAGATAATAAAGGATTTGGGCTATGACCTATCGCGCGGGCGACAGGACCGCTCGGCCCACCCGTTCACCATCGGCGTCTCCATAAACGACATCCGCATAACCACCCGCACCCAGAAGGATTATCTTCCTGCGGCCGTATACGGCTCGATACACGAATGCGGTCACGCGCTTTACGCCCAGGGCGTTCCCCCGGAGTTTGAAAGCACACCTCTGTGCGACGGAGCGTCCCTCGGAGTGCATGAATCACAATCCCGCTTCTGGGAGAATATTGTCGGCCGGAGCCTCAGTTTCTCAAAATGGGTCCTGCCCAAATACCGCGCGCATTTCCCCGGCAAGTTCGACCACATCACCCCGGAAGACCTTTATAAAGCGGTTAACAAATCGGCTCCTTCTTTTATCCGGGTGGAGGCGGACGAGGTCACCTACAATCTGCATATCATGCTCCGCTTTGAGATCGAGACACTGCTTCTGGAGTGCAAGCTGAAGGTGGCGGACGCCCCGGAATTCTGGAACGCCAGGATGAAGGATTATTTCGGCCTCACGCCGCAAAAGGCCAGCGACGGCATACTTCAGGACATCCACTGGTCGCTCGGCAGCATGGGATATTTCCCCACCTACACACTGGGCAATCTCCTCTCGGCCCAGATCCACAATAAACTTTCCGCGGAACTCGGCGACATGGACGCCCTGATAGAAAAGGGAGATTTCCACACGATACTCGGCTGGCTGAGAACAAAGATACACGCCCACGGCCGTAAATACCTGCCGGACGAATTGCTGAAAAAAGCGATAAATGACGAACTCCGCGTCGAACCCTTTCTAGATTACATAAAAAATAAATATTCCAGGATATACAAGTTTTAACCTGAATCCTGCAATTTATGGCAGATTTCATTTAGGAAATAGGGCAACAGAATTATACTGCAGAATTCCCCGCACAGCGGGCTGAGGGCCCAGCGCTATGCGCGCCTGGCCCGAAGAGGTGAGGCCCGGCTTTGGAACGAGGCATAATTATGGCTCGCGTCTGGGCCGCAAGGCCGCAGGTGTTTTCCTGCGCAGCGAAAACACTGAGGCGGGGTCGCGCAAAACCGCTATGCGGTTTATGCGTGACTATGCCTCCCGAATGGGCGCCCGCTATGCGGGCGGAAAGTTGCAGTTGCAACTTTTAGGTTAATTTTTCAGGCCGCGCAGAGCTAGCGGGCCGAAGAGGCTGGTTCAAAACTTCTATGGATACAAAAACAAAAACACGGTTTCTGGTCGGTATCGCCGGGGGATCGGGCTCCGGGAAGACCACCCTGGCGAGAAAAATGATAGAAGAGTGCGCCAAAATTGGGATCTCCGGCCAAATCTTATCTCTGGATAATTATTACAGGCCGCTCGACCATCTGAAGTTCGAAAAAAGGAAAGCCTATAATTTCGACCATCCAAACGCCATAGACTCCACGCTCGCCCTGAAGCACATAAAGGCGCTCCGCGCCGGCCAACCCATCCGCCAGCCCATGTACAACTTCAAACTCCACACCAGGGAAAAAGAAACTTCCGTATGCCGGCCGACAAAGCTGATAATCGTTGAAGGGCTGTACACCCTGTATTTTCCAAAGTTCCTGGACCTCTGCGACTACAAGATATTTGTGTCAACCGGGATGGTAACGGCGGTTTTGCGCAGGGTAGCGAGGGATATCAACGAAAGAAACCGCAGCATAGAAGACACCAAGCACCAGATTCTCACCACGGTACTGCCGATGTATGAGACCTATGTAAAGCCCACCCAGCGCAACGCTCATTTTTCAATAAACTGGGAAGGCGAAGAGATTCCAGAGAAAGCCACAGAAGGCTTGGTCAGAATGCTAAGGGACCACTTCCGCTGAAACAGTTTGAGTAAGACGAATTTTTTTCACCAGCCACAAGCAAACCCACACCATGAAAGGGACTCCCGCGAACGAAAAGTTATTCTGGAACAACCGGGCCAGAAATTATCCATTACCATTTGAGCCGGGAAACCTCGCCAAAATCGGCAGAATACTGCGACTGTTGGAACGCATGGGGGTCCGCTTTGAAGGCCGCAAAGTTCTGGATATCGGCTGCGGCACCGGGGTTTACGCTCTCCCTCTGGCGGAGAAGGCTAAGTCCGTACTGGGGCTGGACTCCTCCCGTGAAATGCTTAAAATATTCCGCGCGGAGCGCCGCAGCCGCGCGATAGATAATGTTTCCTGCGTTCTTGCCGCCTGGAGCGCGGCACCCTCGTCCAGTCTGGCCGGGCGTTTCGACATAGCTCTCGCGTCAATGACTATGGCGATTAAAAAAAAGGCAGATATCCTTAAAATGGAAAAAGCCGCAGGCGAACGATGTGTCTATATCGGCTGGGCGGGAGTCCGCCGCAACGCGCTATTGGAGAAAGTCTACGCGAAGCATGGTGTTAAGTACCGCGCGCCGGAAGGCGCGGCGATAGTACTGAAAGCCCTGACAGAACTGGGCCGAGCCCCGTCCGTACGTTTTATCCGAGACTGCTGGGAAAGAAAAGCCTCCGCCGAGGATACCATGCGCGACATTGAAGTGGGCCTTAAGGTTAACGGGGCTGAAATGGACAGGGGTTGGGTGGAAAATCTGCTGAAAAAAATAGCCCGTGACGGCATGATAAAACAAATTACCTCGGTAAGGAAAGCGTTGATAACCTGGCGCGTCCCCTCTTAGCCTTAATCCTGCAGTTCTAGAAGTCAGATTTTTTTGACGCTTCAATGGCGGCAAGAAGCTCAGCCATGGCCGCGGTCGCGGTCATGTTCCCAACTTCCCATATAACCGGCCGGTCCAGGCTAAAATAAGCGACAACGCGCTCAACCAGATAATCGCGCACTACCAGCACCCTCGGCTTCCTGCCGCATGAAAGTTCCCGAAGCGGAGCCGCCCACCCCCCGCCGTCCAGCTCCAGAAAACCGACCTCGTCCACGAATACGACATCAGCCTGCGAAATGGCGCCGCCGGACAGGGCGGCAAGGCCGGATGCCACCCCTTCTTCGGAGAAACGAAATTCTCCAGCCCTGATACTGCCGCCCGCTTCGCGCCGGCATAGCTTGACCCTGGCGCCGGAGAATAGATCCACAACGTCAAATCCGGAGCGCAACCCGTTCTCCCATAAACCCACGGCGCAGATCCCGCCCGGCTTTTTACATCCCGCGCGCAGCAGCTCCGCCAGCTTCATCACCAGTTCGCTCTTACCGCTGCCGTGCGCGCCGGTTATAATAAAAACCGGTGGCCGGCCGAGAGTTTCCAGAAGGAAAGGCGCGCGTGCCACTGCCTCCCCAAGAACTGATAGTGGCCGCCTGACAAAATCCCTGCCGGGAGGAAGCCCGGCAATGATCCCCGGCAGAGCGTTGAAAGCGTATTCCAGGGTCTCAAAGAAAATTCCGCCAATCAGCCGCTCCAGCAGCCGGCGTATGGACGGGTTCGTGAGTTCACAGCCTATGGCCGCAAAACCAAATGTGAGTATGAAGGCCCTTAAGGCCATGTAAAAGCCCGCCGAAAGGCTCCCCAGCATAAGCCCGGCCGTCAATGAAGCGGCCAGCACGCCGCCCCAAACTCCGTAATGTTTCAACAGGGACGTGGCGCGGAGATAATAACGCGCGCATACGCCTGAATAAACGCCAGCCGCCGCCAGCATGACCGTGGGGGGTATTTTACGCCCGGCCGACATCACCGCAGTTATAAATAGTATATGCAGGATAAGCGCCGGGGCGGAGTAAGCGCGCGGCACATTCTCAGTACCGCCGTAAAATTTATTCTCCGGTCTTTCGGCTGCCGGCGCTGGGGCGGAAGCCGTCTTGTTTTCGGCGCACATTCCCGCTACAGCGGCTGCGGCGCCGGCCAGAAAATAAGCCGCAAAAAGAAAGATCAGGGGGGCCCATAAATTCCCCGGTCCGAAGCCGCCGTGCAGACTCATCCATTCTACCCCGCGCAGATATACGGCGACAGTATCGGGGCCGTAAAAAATCAGAAGACTTACAACTTTGTGCGCCAAAGCCCAGCACATGGCCAGGCCTCCGGCCAGCAGGTAACCCGCGGGGTTACAGCCGAGCAGCCGCACACCAGCTTCAGCCAGCAGTCCCTCCATAGAGATAGCCAGCATCGGCCCGAATATTACCGCGCTAGGAGATACGGACTTCATAGCCGCGCAGACAAGGCCGGCGCGCCACAAGAGGCCGCGCTCCGGCCAAAGCCTGTGCCCGGCAACCAATATGGCTATACCGATAGCCGTTAATACCTCTCCGGAGAACGGCACGCGCGCGTTGTGCAGAAAGCTGCCCAGCACTATTTCCGACGCCGCCCAGATGCCGCCAAGGACGGCCGCTTTTCGCCAGAGAATGTTCTTGCTCATATGTTTTTGTTCAATAGGGGTCAGAAGAGCACCTTTACTGCCGCGGTTACCGTTCTTCCTGGCGCCAGCGTGTCTTCGGCCTGCTGATAACGCTCGTTAAAGATATTCCCCAGCCTTAAAGATGCGCTTACTTTCCCGGTAATTTTTTGCGCCGCGCCTATATCCATTACCGAATATCCGGCGCTTGTTCCTGTATTAGCGTCATTAGTAAATTGCCCGCCTTTATGTGTCCAGCCCGTAAAAATATTGGTGTCTTTGTGTTTCCAGGATAGTCCCGCGGAATAAATATGGCGCGGCGCATAGGTAAGCTGATTGCCTTTTATCGCCAATCCGGGCGCTCCCGTTATTTTTGAGCGGGACTGCGTGTAAGCGGCGTACGCGGTAAAATCCCCGGCGATGTACTTTACGGGTAATTCCAAGCCGTAAACTTCAACTTTCCCTACATTGGTGTACATCTTTTCTTTGCCCCAGGTCACGTCCGTTACGCCGGTCTCTACCTGGTAAATAAAGTCCCTGGCTGTTGTGTAATACACACCAGGTGCGATGTAGACAGCGGAAACAGGGCTCAGTCTGAAACCTGTTTCAACAGTGGCGGCTTTTTCCGGCCCCAGGCTGGGATTAGGTTTTTGATACCACTTATTGGCGCCGCTGCCTTTTATAAGAGTTAACACCATACTCTCAAGTTCACCTGCCCTGAAACCCCTGGCGTAAGAGACATATTGCTGTATTGTATCGGTATACTTATAACCGACTGATATCTTAGGCGTCAAACTATGCCATGTATGCTCGTCCAGATCGCCTGTATAAAAACCCGGCGCTTTTGTGTTTTCCGCAAAACCGTCGTGGAATTTTACGGTGTCATATCTTAAACCGCCGACTATGTTTACTTTGTCGGACAGCAGATTCTTTTCCAGCTGAATGAAGGGCGCGTAATTATCGATTTCACCTATATCTTTTGCATGTGTTCCGTTGTTATAATTGTCGTAGCCATTAACATCCCCGTGTTTCCAGTCAAAGCCCAATGTGCAGGATAAGCCTGCGATATCTTTGGCTATGGAACTTTGAATGCCGTGATCGCGTCTGTCTACGGCTATATCGGTATGTGAAGCGGTGGTAGTGGCTTCGGAGCGGGTTTGCTCTGTCTGTTGGTCGTAAACCGCGACATTCCAGTTAAGGTCTTCACGGCTGCCTTTCCACGAAATCCTGGAAAGATCGGTCTCGCTTTCCCGATATTCCCCCTTTGCCGTGCTTTGATAATTTGTTCCCATCCCGGTCACCCCGTCATAACGGGAGAAATCCGCGCGAACAGCGCCCACTTCCTTAAAATCATAAGCGACTTTAGCGCCGAATGAATTTTCGCTGACATATGACTTCGCTGTGTATTGAGTGCGATTTGCCTCGATAGCCTGCACATAGCCGTCGCTTTCCAAATGCTTTCCGAACACTTCCAGAGACAAAGCTCCAGCTTGCGCTCCCGCCTTTGCCGTTGCATCAAGGGTATTATATGTACCATAGGAGGTTTCCAGGCTATAACCTTTCTTTGCTCCCTTTGTAATTATATTGATCGTTCCGCCTATAGCATTGGAGCCATAAAGAGAAGAAGACGGCCCTTTAAATACTTCAACATGGTCTATATCTTCTATTGCAAGATCGTTCCAATTTACTCCGCCAGTTGCCGAATTATTCAGCGGAACTCCATCCAGCAATACTAGCGTGCGTCCCTGCGATTGACCGCCCTGAGGTGAGCTGCCCAGCCCGCGCATTGTTAACGCGGCCATGCGGTTATTTATATCGCCGGAAGAACGTGTTGTGCTTAATCCCGGGACAAGCGCCGCAAGTTTTTCGTCCAGCGTCGTGCCGGGTAATTCTTTAAGTTGTTCGGGTATCACAACTTCTATTGAGGCGGGAACATCAGCCAGAGTTTGCGGAGCCCGGCCGGGTGTTATTACTGTTAAATGCACGTCTGATGCCGCCAGCGGGGCGCACAGCAATAATGTTGTCAATGTTAAACCGACCCTCTGTCGTATCATCGCAATCTCCTTGGCGGTCAGCTTCTGGAAACAAAATATAGCTAGATCGGCGCGATTATAGAAAAAGCGCCGTGCGTAACGCCTTTCAGCGCCCGCATGGCGTCCGCCAGGCGCTCCAGTGCCGGTGGCAATCCCGTGACCGAAGCTGTTACAAGTATTTTTCCACCCGGCAGGATATTGGTTTGCAACGAAAGGACGCTTTTAGCGTTGGCCTGTAGAAGGGTCTCAAGGCTGCGTCCGGGTCGGCGGTCGGCCGGGTCGTATACTATCGAAATGCTTCCGGCACATTCTCGCCCGCTCCTCCACTCTTTTTTAGTTACGGCGCGACGGATGAAGTCTGCCATGGCCTGCGAACGGCTTGGGTAGCCGCGTTCGGAGGATATTTCATCCAGCCTGACGAGCAGGCCTTTCTCAAGACATACGGTAAACCTGTCCAGCAATTTATCGGTGTTTTTCATATTCATACTATTGTATGAAAAAATATGATTACCTGCGAACGCTATCGCCCACAGGCTTTTATCAATTCGCGCCGAATTTGCTACCATTTGGGGATAAAGCTAATTTTGGAGGAGAACATGAACACCATATTCCAAGTCCCAAAGCCGCTCAACGAGCCCGTTTGGAATTACGCCCCGGGCAGCCCCGAACGCAAAGAATTGAAAGCCAAACTAACCGAACTGCGCGGCCAAGTAATAGATATACCGCTTATAATCGCGGGCAAAGAAGTCCGCACCGGTAAAACCGCCGATATCATCATACCGCACGAGAACAAGAAAATCATAGGCCGCTTCCACAAAGCCGGCGTGAAAGAAGTTGAAATGGCCATCAAGGCCGCGGCGGCGGCGCGCGAGATCTGGGGCCGGATGCCCTGGCACGCCCGCGCCTCCGTATTTCTTAAAGCCGGGGAGCTGCTTGCCGGCCCCTGGCGCCAGACGCTTAACGCCGCCACCATGCTGGGCCAGTCAAAAAACCCCTACCAGGCTGAGATAGACTCGGCCTGCGAACTGGTAGATTTTTATCGTTTCAATACCAGCTACGCGGAACAGATCTATTCCCAGCAGCCGTTTTCCCCCCGCGGTAACTGGAACTACGTGGATTACAGGCCCTTGGAAGGCTTCGTATTCGCGGTGACGCCCTTCAACTTTACTTCGATAGCAGGCAATCTTCCCACCGCGCCCGCCATAATGGGAAACACCGTCATCTGGAAGCCTGCCTCCACCTCAGTTTACTCAGGCTACTTCCTTATGAAACTGTGGCAGGCGGCGGGACTGCCGGACGGCGTCATAAACATGGTGCCCGGCTCCGGCGGAGAGGTCGGCAACCCTGTTATAGACAGCAAGGATTTTATGGGTCTGCATTTCACCGGCTCCACAGCCGTGTTCAACGGAATGTGGTCCACAATAGTAAAGAACTTCGATAAGTACCGCGGCTACCCGCGCATAGTGGGAGAAACCGGCGGAAAAGACTTTATTTTCGCCCATGAATCATGCGACACCGAGGCGCTCAAAACCGCCATAGTGCGCGGCTCCTATGAATATCAGGGACAAAAATGCTCAGCCGCCAGCCGCTCTTACATACCACGCTCAGTCTGGAATAAGATCAAGGACGATCTGACAGCCCAGATAAAGAACCTGAAGATGGGCCCGGCCGAAGACTTCACAAACTTCATTAACGCGGTTATAGACAAAAGCGCGTTCAATAATATAAAAGGGTATATAGACTTCGCCAGAACGGCACCGGACGCGAAGATACTTGCCGGCGGAGTATGCGACGACTCAGCGGGCTACTTTATACAGCCCACACTGATTGAAACATCAAACCCGCAGTTTAAGACCATACATGAGGAGATCTTCGGGCCGGTTATGACAGTATTCGTATATGAGGATGGAAAATTTGAGGAGACGCTGCGCCTGTGCGACGCAACCTCGCCCTACGCCCTGACCGGCGCCATCTTTGCCCAGGACCGCGCGGCGGTGTTGCGGGCAGCGGACATTCTTGAACACGCGGCCGGCAACTTTTACATAAACGACAAACCCACCGGAGCCGTGGTCGGCCAGCAGCCTTTCGGCGGTGCCAGAGCTTCCGGCACTAACGATAAAGCCGGCTCACTGCTGAATATGATGCGCTGGACCTCGCCGCGTTCTGTAAAAGAGACCTTCGTCCCGGCCACCGACTACAAGTATCCGTTCATGCTGGAAAAATAGCGGCGCGCCTTGTATAAATAAAAAACCGCCCCCCCAAATTTGGAGGGGCGGTTTTTATTTATACATTAATATCAAAACAATCCAAACAGCAGCCCGGCGGTGAAAGCGAAAGCGACCCACCAGGCGGCGTAAACCAGCAGACCGCGGCGGCCTATCAATTTTTGCGACATTATCATTGTGGGAATACAGGTTCCGACCGAACCCAGCAGAAAAGCGAAGGCGGGCCCCGGCCCGAGACCCAGTTTCATCAGTGATAGTGTCAGAGGGATTTCCTCTCCCTCGCAAACATAAAGAGGCACACCCACCAGCACCGCGCTTATATAAGCCAATGGTCCCGAGGAACCAATATAGCGCGGAATAGCGCCGGGAGGAATAAGCACGACAAGCAGGCTGGCTATAGCCATACCAAGCACAAAATATTTAGCCAGGTCCTTCAGTATATCTATAAAAACCGGCCAGAATTTCCTAGGCCCATCGTGTTCATCCCCGCCTGAACAACCATTACCGGAACAACATTTATTTTCCGGAGCCGGGGACGGAATGTCCAGAAAGCCGGGCTTTGAGCGCTCAAGCCAAAGAAAAACAGAGCCTATCATAAGGCCGCCGAAAAAAGCCGCCAGCGCGCGGGCGGCCGCGAATTTCCAGCCCAGCACGGCAAAAGTCAGAATCAGCGTCTGCGGGCTGGCCAGCGGAGAGGCCAGCAGGAAACTGGTGACCGTGCCCAGATCCGCGCCTTTGCGCCGCAGCCCGGCTGCCATCGGCATAGTAGCGCAGGAACAGCCCGGCATAATCATGCCCAGTATGGAAGCCTTGGCCATAGAAAGCCAGCCGCCGCGTAAATGTCTTAAAGCGAACTCAGGCTTTACGAAAACATCCAGCGCGGCGCCGAAAGCGGCCCCACCCATAAAATAAGGCAGAACCATCCAGGTGAGAGAGAAAAATTCTTTTAAAAAAGCGTAAACGTAAGACATGAACATATTTTTTTATTACCAGCAGGATCCGGGCTAAGGCTAACCCGCGATGCGCTTCATGGCAGACTCAAGCTCTTCATTTGAAAACGGCTTGCGCAGTATAATCCCGGCGCCCTGCTCTAAAATCTTTTTATCAAGCGCGTCCTGCTCAACGGCGGTTATAACAATTACTTTGATCAAGGGGTCAATCACCTTAATCTTTTCCAGCACTTCAAGACCGGTTCCGCCCGGCATTATAAGGTCCAGCAGCACCACCTCCGGACGCAGTTCCGTGAAAGCTTTAACCGCGGCTACGGCATCCCCGGCCTCCCCCAGCACCTCGTGCTTGGATCTCTCCAGACATATCCGGATGACCGCGCGTATTGTATCGTTATCGTCAACTATAAGTACTTTCATAAAACATTTCCTTCCTTTAAAAGTCAACCCGCTTACTTGCCGCGGACAACGCGGCCTTGTTAGTGTTTGCCGGTACTGCCGTAACCGCCTTCGCCTCTGGTTGTGGAGGCGAGCTCCTTGGCTTCCGTAAAGATTACATACTCTATCTTATTAAAGACCATTTGGGCTATTTTTTCGCCTTTTTTAACCTCATAAATATTCCTGGGATCGTGATTAATCACGATAACGCCCACCTCGCCGCGATAAGGCGCGTCTACCGTGCCCGGCGTATTTAAAACCGTAATGCCGTGCTTCAGCGCCAGACCGGATTTGGGCCGCACCTGCCCCTCATAGCCGTAGGGAATAGCCATTTTAAGCCCGGTAGGCACCAGCACGCGCTCTCCGGGTTTAACCTTAAAATTACCGCTGGAATATAAATCTACGCCAGCGTCACCATCATGGGCGTAAGCCGGCATTTTTATATCTTTATCCAATCTCTGTACGATAATCTCAAGTTTTGTCATAATCCAATCTCTCCCCTCTATTTACACTTTACGCTTTGCGTTTTACGTTTTACGCTTTATACTAGCCCCTTATCTCGCATTTCGGCAGGTAAGCCGAAACTTCCTTTTTAATATCTTCCAACAAACGCGGCGGAGTCTCAGGGAAACTCTCCAGCCTTTTGTCCAAAAGGCCGCCCTTCCTGGGCACAAATTTCTGTATATAGTACTTGTGCGCGCTGCCGCCGGTAGCCTCTACTATCATTTGGGCGGTATCGGTCATTTCAGGCACTGTGAGGAAGCTTATCTCTCCCCCGCCTCTCACGACCGGCACAACCGTGGTACGAAATTCATAATCCGGGAACTTCACTACCGTTTTCATGCTTTCAAGCATAGCGGTCTCGGTGCCGGGCCGACCGGACACGATCGGCAGCAAGCCGGGCGGCCCCTTCACATCCATTGCTGCGTAATCCACCAATCCCGCCGCCAGGAGGCGTTTCAAAACTTCCGGTGAGCCGCCATTAGTATCAAGCTTCACAGGCAGATTCACGGCTTTAAGCCGGGCTATGAAGGAAATGATATCCGGCTGAAGTGTCGGTTCACCGCCGCAGATAACCACCCCGTTGACCCATTGGCGCGCGCCGTCCAGATACTTAAAGAACTCGTCCTCTCCGACAAAAGCGTCCTCGTTAAAAAGAGGTTTTGCGTGGCAGGCCGGACAGAGATAATCGCACCCGGGGGTGAAAACCACTGCCGCTATCTTGCCGGGGTAATCGATAAGGTTAAAGCCCAAAGCCGCGCGTATCTTCATTAGTAAGTTTGTTTCTGTTCCTGCCGCACTGTCTGCTGTCGTACTGCCGCGCTACTTAGAGGTCTTGACCGTGTAAGCGTCTTCCACCATCTTAAAGTATTCCACTTCTTTGCGGTGGAGCGGCTTGCCGCGTTTGAATTCAAGTTCGTAGCGACTCATGGTGCCGTTGTTTTTTACCAGCACCGTGGGGATCGGGTCCAGCGGCACATTCCACTTGGCGGCCACCATGCGGCTATCCTGATTAGTGAGGTCGTGGAATTCCACGGGTATCTCTACGCCCTGATCCTTAAGGGCTTTTGTCAGGCTGGCCTTAGCCTCTTCGCACATAGCGCAGCCTTCCTTGCCGAAGACCATCACTTTCTTTGAAGGGTCCTTCTCATAAAGCCAGCTGATGCTGGGAGCGAAGCTGGTATATTGGCCGGCCACAGCCTCGCGCGCGCGGCTTATACCGAGCTGTGAATCGTTCCAGCCGCTGAGGTTAGAGAAGTAGCCAACGATTTTGGTGCGCTTGGTGACATCCGCGCTGCCGCACTTACCGCATTTGTCCTTGAAGCCGAAGTAATTAGTGTGGCAATTATTACAATGAGTAAACTCTGGCGACACGGTGAGCTGCGAAGACCGCGTATTGCGATAAGTCCGCTCTACCAGCGTGGCGATGGAGGCCGGCGGAATCTGCGACTCGCCGCAATAGACATGGATTATAGAACCAGACTCTATCATGTCGTGAAATTTAGACTGGAGTTCTATCCTGTCTATTATAGAGACATCGGCTCCGGGGTTCAGGTGCACTGAATTTGTGTAATAAGGAGCCTTCTTTATATCGCCCTTTATCACTTTCCGGGATTCCGGGAACCTGTTCAAGTCGCCCTTGGCCAGCTTCTGCGTGGCTGATTCGGCCGGAGTTTCCTCAAGCGTTATCTTAAGCGCGTGCTTAACGCGCAAGCTGTTGATCTTCTGATGCATGTGGTCTATTATCTGCAGGCCGGTCTCGTAAGCCGCTTTGGTTTCGTGGAGCTCTTTGCCGGTCAGATATTGAACCGCCTCGTTAAGGCCGATAAGCCCCATTATATAGGTCGCCTTATTAAGGTCAACATACGGCGCGCCGTCATCCGAGGGAAGGCCCAGTGACCTGAGCGGGCTGCCGTCGGTATCAAGCAGCGTCTGAGTGTAGGCCTTCTTCTGCAGATGGGCCTTGACTGCCAACTCTAGGGCCGCGTCTATCTGCTTAAGCGCGCCGGGCAGAGTTTTTCCCTTGAAAGCGGCCTGCGGCAGATTTATAGTCACGTTCTGGAAACCAGTAAAGCGTATGCGCTCAGGATGCTTGAGCAGGTATGGGTCGGTAACTTTTTCCTTTAGACGGCAGCACTGTGCCAGAGTAGCGCCCGCGCCGTCGCGGTCGAACATGAAATAGGTGGAGCCGTTTTTAGCGGCCAGCCTGCAGCCGTATTCAAAAACCTCTCTTTCATCAGGGTTCTCAAGAGCTTCGCGGCTCACATGCAGATCGCATTTTGGGAAGGCGAACTGTATGCCGTACTTGTCACCGTCTTCCCAGACCTTCATAAGCTCTATGGCGAATTCCTGAGCCGTCTTGACCATACGCGGGTCGCCGTAGGTTATAAATCTGCGGCCATCCGAGGGGTGAACCACATCGCCGTTGCGGGAATCGCCCTCCACGCCCTGAAAGCGCGGCGCCTCATCCGACATCTCAATGCGGCCGTCCTTGTCCTCGATCATGTACTTACCGCCGGGACCCATGGCCGGCACATTATGCATATACTGCGGCACGCCGGTATGCATATTGAAGTCTATGAACAGGGTCTGCCCGCCGCGACTGAACGCGTTCTGGCTGGCCGAGAATATCAGATTCTGCGCTATCTGGCGCATCTCTTTTTTGGAGAGCTTGAATAGTTCGCGTGTCTCACCTGTCTTTTTAAAATAAGGCGCGCTGGTCCCGTCGGTGTATGAAATAGTTCCGGCCTCCGCCATAGCCTGAAGGGTGTCTTTCTTTATCTTGACCGTCTTACCCTCAAGCTCTCCCTCCACCAGTATCTCGGGGCAATTAAGCATGGGCGCGTATAGTATATTAAGGAATCCGAAGCCCAGGGCGCCGGCATAACGGGACTGCATGGACGCGAGGAAAGTCTGTATATGGCCGTTAAGGACCATGGCGGACTTGGCGGGATTGGATTTATTCTGCAGGTTTGAAACTATCTTATCCAGGCCGTATTTTTTTATATATTCCACGGAGTGGCTGGAACAATACACGCGCTGGGGATAGCCCAGATCGTGCAGATGAATAGCGCCGTTATTGTGCGCCTCGGCTATTTCTTCGGAAAAAACCTTGCGCAAGTTGTACTGCTTCAGCACATATTCCGCTATGCCGAGATTGACAGCCTCAGGGTTATTGGAGATGATGTTTGAGTTTTCCTTGCTGTTGCCTATCACCAGGGACTCGATGGTTGACAGCGGCATGGCGAGCGCGCTATTCTTCAGCGGTATCCCCATCATGGATAGATGCGCCTCGGAAATGCGGCGCAGGAACTGCGTGTCAAAATTATTGGTGCCGTATTTATCCGACAGCTCGTAGGAGTCGTTCTCGGTTTCTTTGGCTATCATCTCGGCCAATTCGCGCGAGAGCTGGTATTCCTTCTCAAGCGCGTCGGCCAGCTTTTTGCGGTCGAACGGCTCGATGGTTTCATTGGTGATGGACTGTACCAGCAGCATCTGGTCGGTGATGTCGGCGCGGGCGTTCTTTTTCACGTTCAGGCCGCTCTTGCGCACGCGGGAGCGGTCCAGCGAGTAGGACTCGAACTTGTCGGCTGTGCGGTCAAAACCTTTTTCGCGCAAAACCTCCACGCAAACGGCGTTGCTGTCATCCACTGTGGGTATTTTCTTATGGATGGTAAAATTGTTATTGAGGCGGCGGGCCACCTCGTTGGCCACTTCAACGGCCTTCTCTTCGTCGCGGCCGCCAAGAGTGTAGGCCGCCTTATAAATAGCCGTCTTTATCTTCTCTATATTAAAAGGCGCCACTTTGCCGTCACGCTTCTTTATCACCTTCGGGAAAATTTCGTTCATCTCGGTAAACCCCTCTATTTCTTGATTGATTTGATCTCTTTTTCAAAATCCGTTACGTCTTCGAAGTCCTTGTATATAGACGCGAATCTGATATACGCGACCTTATCCAGCTTTTTGAGTTTTTGGGCCACAAGCTCCCCTATCACGCCGCTAGGGATCTCGCTTTTGTCCTCATTCCTCAAACTGCTCTCTATAGCCCTGCCCGCCTCCTCTATTTTTTCCACGCTCACATCCCTTTTCTGGCAGGATTTGACCATGCCGCCCAAAAGCTTTTCGTACAAAAAACTCTCGCGCCGGCCGTCTTTCTTTATGACGACCAGCGGGTGCGCCTCTATGCGCTCGTAGGTGGTGAAGCGCTTTGCGCATTTCTCGCATTCGCGCCGGCGCCTTATTTCAAAAGCCTCGGCTGAGTCACGGCTGTCGGTGACTTTAGTGTCCTGGGCGCCGCAAAAAGGGCATTGCATTAACTTTCTCCTTTACAGTGTAGGCACCGCGTCAGCCAGCCCTGGCGAGCGGACGGCAAAACCACCATATCTTGTGTTTTATTCCTACCCCACCACCATTAGTAGTAGTATGGATATTCTAACACTAATCAATTTATCCGTCAAATTTTCATAGGTAACAGCCTGTTTTTGCGCAAAGCGGCCCCACCGCGCGCGGCTTTTTAAGCCAGGTCGGGGTCGCCATAACCGATTGCCAAAGGCCAGGCCTGTCGCAAAAAACTTTGGCGTATTTAAAACTGACGCAGGGCCTGCCGGGGGCCTGCAGTGTCGGCCGCACCGTGGCCGCACTTCCCGACCTCCCGCGCCACGCTACGCAAGTGGCGCAGTCCGGTAGGGTTTTGATAATCAGATCCCCCGTCACCCACGCGGACTAATTGGGTTTCGCCTTAGCGTTATAACCAACAACTAATCCCGGTCTGTACGGCTAAGGGGTGACAGACATGGGTCGGATCGGGCCGAGAAGGAACCGGCGCGAAGTCGCCGGGCCGGTCGCAGGCCCGATGGGTCCCATGGCTGGCAGGACCCCGACCTGGCCGTTGCGGCCATCCCGAACTTGCAGCCCGCCCCCTCCTTAAAGTTTTCTTGAGCAGCCCCGGGCCAAAGGGCCCAGAAGATTTCCGGCCCAATGGCCCTGTAACATCAAGCTGTTTGAGCGTACACTATAGTAGTTAGGAGGATATATGAAAAAAATAATTCTTGTGCTGATGATGGCGGGAACTCTCTACAACCCCGTGAACGCGCAGGTAAATTTTGATTCTTCTTCAGACTTCGACCTGGCCAAAAGTATCGCTTCACAGGACGTGGACCTTCCCTCCCCGCAAATCGAAAAAGTGCACAGCGATTCCGACGCCGGTTCCTGCGAAGGCTCCCCGCTTACAATGAAACTGCGCGGCCGCACCGTAACCCTGCCGGCCAAAGGTCTCTGGACTCTCGAATCCCACCTGGCCACAAAGGAAGATTCTTTCTCCCGCGGGAGTTCTTTCCCGCGCACAGTGCGCGAAAACATCTCCGCACACCTTAATAAAGCCTGCGCCAGGCTTACACAGCTGGTACCTCAGGCCGATTGCGGTGATGTTTATGATACAAAGTGGGCCAAAGAATGGACCCCTGCCGAAGGCGGCAAGGCCGGCCAGGGCGCCGTGCCGAAACGCCCCTCAAAAGATGAGGAAATGTGGATATTTAATATGATGTGGGCCGGTAAAGCCATGCCGAAAGCCGGCACCAAGTTCCTGGCTACCTACAACGGCAAAAGCGTGGTGGTAGTAGGCGGTTATGAGCGCGGCCCCTCCTCAAGGCATTTTCTCGGCGGCTTCCAGAGAGAAGTTTTGTGGGCCCTCGGCGCCACAGAGGACTCAAGCAAGATAACACTCTCAACGCTCAAAGATCAGAGCGTCCCCCCCGGACCTATAACCTGCAATTAACACCGCTATTTCTGCCCTGACCGGAATTATGGGATAACCCCATAATTCCGGTCAGTATTTGGCCCCGGGCTTAAAACACTTCCATCCTACCCTGTGCCGGTAAGCGTAATGAGATAAGTATCATGTCACCGGATTATTTGTGAGAAAGGCTGGCGGCTTTCAGGAAAGCATCAGTCGCGTCATCAAATTGTCGGCATTCCCGGAAGAGAAGCCCTAGCGCGCCATAGGCCTTTGATAATTTTGAAAGCAAGCCTTTATCTCCCCTCACGCGTATGCCGGGCAGCCCATGGGAATTTTCCAAAATTTTCAAAATATCGTTAAGGCACTCCTTTACGGCCCATGCGGGTATCAGACTTACATGGATTTCCCGATATCGGTGCGCTAGTTTAACAACTTTAAGGCAGTTTACAACCGCGGCTCCAAGCTGGCCCTGGGCTTTAAGTTCGTTGGCCAAGCCGAGAATGGAAAGATCATCCTTTTTCCATTTCGCGTAGTCCTCCCAAAGCGTCAGCGCCTCGTCTGCATCACCTTGGCCGCGTAATATCTCCGAAAGGGCGGCGCGGGACGTTTCGTCATACGGGTTATCGGCTAAAACAGTTCGGAACTCCACAACAGCTTCATCCAGCCTGCCAAGGCTTTTAAGCTCCTGCGCAAAGTCTGACCGATGGCGCACATTTGTTTTGGCCAATTCCCTGAAAACCTTAAGGGAACCTTCAATATCCCCGCAAGCTTTCAGCGCCTTCGCCAATTTGTACTGCAACTCATAACGTTCCGGCCTGAGTTTTAACGCCTTCCGGCAAAGTTCCAATGCCCGGTCATTCAGTCCCTGCGCCAGGTGAAGATCTATCAACAGATCAAGTTCCGCCAGCGGGTCCCGGTAGCGCGCGCCCATTTCTTTCGCTAAAGCGACAGCTTTATTGAAATTCCCTTCCGCCCGGAATATCTCAGCCAGACTGAAATAAGAGTCTCCCCGGTCCCTGTCTGTTTTTATGCGGGTTGCATAGAACTTTTTAAGCTCATCTGTTTTATTTTGGGCCTTCAGGGACTCAGTCAATGCAAAAATCCCTATGCCGTTAAGCGCCGGCGCCTTTATTAATACCTCCTCAGCCTCGCGCCACCTCTTTTGATCGTAAAAGATATGTCCCAACCCGGAAGCGGCATCCGAGTTTTGCGGATCAAGTCTCAACGCAGCTTGCAGTTCCCGAATTGCTTCCGGGTAGCGAAAATGTGTCAGCAGTGTCCATCCAAGGCGATTGCGCGCCTTTGCGCTGGTGGGGTTCATCCTTACGGCTTCACTGACTATCATCAACTCCCAACCCCGGGGATCTCCCGGCAGGCTGCAGAGCGACAACTCATGGTAAGCCTCAACGCATGAATTATCAGCTTTCACCGCTAGGGCAAAATACTTGCGCGCGGCCGCGATAGAATGCCTGCGCGCGGCCGGCGTGCCGACCTTACAATGTGATTCTTTGGCCTCTCTGCCAAGCCGCATATATTCCGCGCAAGTCCTGCCACTTTTCTCCGCTTTTTTCATATAGTTACCGCTGTTATTTTAAATCGATTTTGATATATCAAACAGAGCCATGAATACTCAATGTCCCTCCGGGTTAAGAGCGGTTTTTTTTATTTGAATACTGATTAATCTAAACTTTTACCTGTACCGCCCCAGCACCTGCCCGGTGGCGTTGGAGCATTCAGGGGTCTGGCGGCCTTCCAGTTCGGCGCTCATCTCGCCGGCCACATAGGCGCAAAGTTCGGTGTCGGTAACCGCGCCGTCGTTGTTGCCGTAGGGCGGCTTATCCGCATAGCCTTTGAGTCCGAGCAGCATATAATAAGTAAAGTAACCGTGTTTTGTTTTATCAAAGTCAAAACTGGCCTGGTTCCCTTTAGAGCCCGCGAACACGAAAGCCCTCTGCTGGTCAAACTTCGCGGCTACTACCAGGCCGCGGTGGGTCGTAGCGTATTGATCCGGAGTCCTGCCCTGCATACCTGAGAAGCAAGAATCCAGCAGCACAAACACATTTTTAGCCTTAGAGCCTTCCATATCCGAAATCAGGTCTTTAAGGTTTATAAGCGTTCCCTTTCCCAGGGAGGGATCCAAGTCCCCGTCGTAAGGGACTATGAACGGCGGACCGTCGCGGGGATTATCCGGGTCCGGGATACCGTGCCCGGCGAAGTAAAACACGATGGTGTCAAAATCCTTCTTTATCAGCCAGTTTTTAACGGCCGCGTCTATTGTGGATTTGCTGGCGTCGTCATCTGTAAAGGTTTTAATATTTTCCGCGGGAATACCCATCACGCCGCTCAGATAACTTTTAACAGCTTTAGCGTCCAGCGCGGGGTATTGCAGTCCGCTCACCCTTTTATATTTTCCCACACCCACCACAATAGCACCGGCCTTTTTCAGTTGTCCGTAATTGGTAAAGGGCACCGGCAGGAGCTGTTCCGGTTCTTTTTTCTTCTCGATGTCTTTCGGCTGGAAAACAGCCACAACCTCTTCCACTTTGCGGGCGTTAAAGCCCGATGCTTCCGTAACTTTTATGCTGAAATGCGGGGCGGCGCTAGGCATTGTTTCCGGGATGATCGCGGTTAATATCCTTGTGATTTCAGCCCCCGGCTGAACATCCCCCACTACCACTTCACCGAATAGTCCTTGTACGGCCTTGTTACCGGAGACTTCAACCTTTACCCCATTGGCTGTCTGGCCGCCGGTGTTGCGGATCGCTATCTTTACCTTTAAAGTTTCCCCCGGCTGATATATGCCGTCACCGTTAATATCTCCGTCCGTAAGTATAGCTTGGTCAAAGTCAAGTGACGGCGGGCTTTTAGACTCAACAATAAGGCCGCCGGCGCTGGCGGCAGCGGGGATAGGGCCCGGCAAGCCAGGCAAAGCTGAGAGCAGAGAAGCGGTATCAAATTCGGCAAACACCGGCTCAATTGCGTTCTGGTAAAAGCCCTTAAAGTCCAGCTTTACCTGTTGCTCGCGCGCGAACCTTGGGCGCGCCTCTTTAAAGCTGAAATATAAAGGCAGTCGCCCCTCCGTGGAATATCCTTTGTCAATTTTAAAAACAGCCGAAACCTTCCGCGACTCTCCCGGCTTAAGCGTTCCAAAATTGGTCTTGCCGGAATTGATCACTGTTATTTTGGGCTCTTTAGACACCAGCGCAAAATCCGCCGCGCGGGCGTCGCTTAGTCCCGCGTTTACAATAAAACCGGTAAGTTCAATAGTTTCGCCTGCGTCAATAATACCGTTGCTGTTGCCCTCGGAGCGGCCGGTAAAGTTTTCGCTGAAGGTATAACGCGCCATAGCCAGGTAAGGCGGGGACATCCCTTTAAGGCGGACACCCACGGCTGCGGCCTCGGGATTGAAGCCTCTGGACTCGATAGCCTCCATTCTGAAGGCTATAGGGCCGGTTTCAGACTCGTCAGCCGCCTTAACAGGGATTTGTATCGCTGTTTTACTGCCAGGGTCCAATGGGCGCACCTGGGCGCTGTAAAAACCGCCCTCAAGGTTGGTTTTCGCTTTTGCGGGATTAATCGGCGCAACGTTCAGCCATATGCCGGTGGCCTTGCCACGGCCTTCATTTGATAATATCACCACTATATTGCCGCTTTCATTTGGAGAAAGGATGCCGTCGCCGTCCGTATCTTCAAGCCGCCCCTTAAGAACCAATTGCGGCTGGTAAGCGTATTTATCTATAGCGTCCCGTGCCTGCGCGTACATGGGTTCCTGTTTTCTTATATCTTCCCAGAGGGCCACGGCTTTGTCTTTCATGCCGCCGGACATATATTTTTCGCCAAGGGAATAAGCGTCGCGCTCGCCGAATGACCAGGTTAGCGCGAACCGCAGCGGGGCTTGGGCGTCTTCCATTTTGGAAGTAGTCAGGTCGTAACCGAGGTCCAGATCTAAAGCGTTATAGTTAAAACCCAGCCCGGCCATGAATTTGGTCTCCTCGTCGCCTTTATTTAAGCCGGCGCGCAAGGAGACGAAGGGTATGCCGGGGAAGTATTCCGCGCCCATGGAGTAAGACTGCGACACCTGCGACTTGGCATAGCCCAGGCCCCATACTATTTTCTGGTTCGCCCAGGGCTTGGTTTTGCGGGTGTACCCCAGTTTGATCTCAGTCGGTAAAGGCTCCTGCGTCTGGTAATACTTAAGGCCGCTGCCGTAATTCACCATGGCCAAACCCACTGAGTGTTTATCGTCCAGAGTGCGGTAAACGAGGCCGAAATCCATGAGCATGGCGCTGGCTTTATAATCCTCCGCCAGGGTGCTTGTGAGGCTTTTAAGACTTAGACCGGCGAACAACCGTTGGGTTATAGCGCGGCCATAGCCTAAAGTGATCAATTTATCATCCTCAAGCTTTATACTGCGGGTGGTGCCGTCCAGTTCTTCAAATTTTTCCGAGCCGGTGCCGTAATTCAGGTAAGACAGGCTCAAAGTCCCCAGTTTCCTGGACGGCACAAGGGCGGACACAAAATTATAATTGCTATCCAGCACGGCGCCAGGCCAATGGGCCAGCGATACCGAGGGATTCACGGTATAGCCCAGCTCCCAGGGGTTATAAGCGGCGTCCGTCTGCCCCAGCGAGGACAGCACCCCGCCCATTGAATAAAGCCGTATATTGGGCTGCGCGTCCAGCAGAAACAAAGCCGTAGGCTGCTCGGCCGCGAAAGCGTTCGCTGCCAGAGAAATAAGTATCGCGCTAAAAATATTTTTCATGCCTATAATTTCCCTGGCGATTGCGGCTTAAAACCTGGAATTTTTTTAAGACAAGAGTCGGCCTCTTCCGGCTGGGACATAAGCAGTTTGATCGCGTCAAACACACTTTTAAACTGCGCGTCGTATTTTTTTTCTAAATCCATGAGTTTTCTCGCCAGACCTTTATGCGCGGCCAGCATAGAACGCAGTTTAACAAAAATTCTCATTATCCGCACATTCACATAAACGGCCCTTTTGCTTTTAAGAACGCTTGAAAGCATAGCCACACCCTGCTCCGTAAAAACATATGGCAAAGCCCTGTCTCCGCCCCAACTTGAAATGCCAATTTGGCATTTCAAATTTTTCCATTCCTCCGCTTTCAACTGGAACATGAAATCTTTGGGAAACCGATCAGGGTTTCTCCTGACAGCCCGGTTCAACGCGCCGGTTTCCACGCGATATAGTTCGGCTAAATCACGATCCGCCATTACACGATACCCGCGGATCATAAATATTTTTTGCCCTATACTTTCACTGTTTATCACATCTTTCATATATCCTCCCTGTCAGGCGCAGTCGCTGCTTATACCCTACCACACGAGCCCGACACCGTATCGCCTTTCAGGGAGCTGATTTTCACATTTTTCTCGCCATTTTTGCGAGTTGTCGCCATTCAACCTTATGCCCGCTTGAGATCTGTATAAAAAAAGGTAGACGCTACCTTTTTTCTCGCATACTTGTTTCTTATGCTCTGCGACCGGGTACCGGTAACTGGATACTGGTTACCTTCCCCTTGTGACTACCTTACTACAACCACCCTCTTGCTCTGGTTTATGCCGCCGCCTTCTATTTTAATGGTGTATACGCCGCTGGAAACACGCTGGCCGGAATCGTTTTTACCGTCCCATTGGATAAGGTTCAGCCCGGCGCTTGAAGTCCCGTGATAAAGCTCTATAACCTTGCGGCCGATATTATTATAAACAGTGACGGTAATGGAAACCGGCGCGGTGGTGTTGAACGAAACATTTGTCTTTTCGTTCTCCCCCGGCTTAAACACCCCGTGGTAGACCTTAACCTCCTGCGCCGGCGGCAGATCCGCGCCGATTACTACAGGGCCGGACTGTTCAGTGAGAGGCTCTCCGGCGGCCTGGCCGGCATAGAGGTCCAACGCGTCAAAGGAATAAACATACGCCCCGGCTGCCAGCGTTTTGGAAAGCGAATATATAACCCCGGCATTATTAGCGCCGGAAACATAATTCATGGCAAACGGACTACCGCTTATATCCGCCCCGGATTTTTTAATCCGCACCCTGGGATATCCCGCCGACGGGGCGTCATTATCGTCATCGGTGTATTTAACACGGAAGACATATGTATCTGTTGGATCGCCCTTAAGCGGATATAGCCCGGCAGTTGAGTAACTTGTTTCCCCTGTCCAGGCAAGCGCCGGAGCCTGGTTACTCACATCAGGCGCGTCAATTTGCGCGGTTGGCGTTCCTGTGGCGTCAACGCCATCGCTATCCTGCGCTTCAAAATAATAAGCGTAGTCCGTGCCGGGCAGTAAGGTTTTAGCATAAGTATAAAGCTTCCCATCGGTGTAAACCGTATCCCCGGCATCAGCTTCTGTCATCCCAAACGGACTACCGGTTATTTCCGTACCACCTTTCTTTATATGAAGCCGAGGGTAACCTGTATTTGGCGCCTGATTATCCGCATCAGTATATTTTACCCGGAACACGAGATTTGTATTCCTGTCGCCAGACTCCGGGTCGAGACCGTCGGCGGTGTAGTTAGCTTCCCCTGTCCAAGCCAAAGTGGGTGCATGATTGGAGACAATAGGCCCGGAAACCGGAGTCAAAGGCGTCCCAGTGGCGTCGGCATTATAAGCATCCTGCGCTTCAAAATAATAGGTGTAATCAGAACCGGTATAAGTCAGCGATTTTGTATAGGTATAGGTAGCGCCACTGCCATTACTCCCGGAAACGAAATTCATTGTAAACGGACTGTCGCCAATTTCTACCCCGCCCTTTTTTATATGCAGTTTGGGATAGCCGGAATATGGCGCATCACTATCCGTGTCCGAATATTTCACCCGGAAAACAAAACTTGTTGTCAGATCACCCGTGTTTGGACTAATTCCGTCCGAGCTGTAGCTGGTCTCTCCGGTCCAAGCTAAAGTAGGAGCCGCGTTCGTTACGCTCGGCCCAGACATTATTATGACTGATGTACCGGTAGAGACAGCATTATAAACATCCTGCGCCTCGAAATAATAAGTGTAGTCCGTCCCAGTAGAAGTCAGAATTTTGGAATAAGTATAAGTAGAGCCAGCAGCCGGCGTACCGGAAACAAAGTTCATAGCAAACGGGCTCCCGGACAGTTCCGCAGAATTTTTAAGCACATGCACTAAAGGATAATCCATTGCGGGGGCATCGCCATCTAAATCCTTATATTTAACACGGAAAATAAAAGTTGATCCGGCATGAGCGCCACTTGGGGCCAGACCAGTGGCTGTATAATTAACTTCACCCGTCCAAGCCAGAGTCGGCGTGCTGTTCGTCACGCTCGGCCCGTTCATTATTACAACGGGCGTGCCAGTAGAAACAGCGTTATAGGCGTCCTGTGCCTCGAAATAATACGTGTAATCCGTCCCGGTAGAAGTCAGGACTTCGGAATAAGCATAAATAGAGCCAGCTACCGGCGTACCGGAAACAAAACTCATAGCAAACGGACTACCGGAGATTTCAGCCTCGCCCTTTTTCACATGAAGTTTGGGATAACCTGATGCCGGAGCATCATTATCTGCATCGGAATATTTAACGCGGAAAATAACAGTTGAATTGATATGGGCAGTGCCAGGCTCCACGCCATCCGCCGTGTAGTTTACCTCACTGGTCCAAGTTAAAACCGGCGCCACATTAGTCACACTGGGACCAGACATTATTACTACCGGTGTGCCGGTAGAAACGCCATTATAATCGTCTTGGGCCTCAAAATAATACGTGTAATCCGTTCCGGTAGAAGTCAGAACTTTGGAATAAGCATAAATAGCGCCGTTTACTGGTTCTCCCGAAAAAAGAATCATGGCGAATGGACTACTGGCCAGTTCTATGGAATTTTTGAGCACATGAACTAACGGATACCCTGAGGCGGGGGCATCACCATCTGAATCTTTATATTTAACGCGGAAAATAAAAGTTGCTCCGGCATGGGCAGTATTAGGCCCCAAACCATCGGTCGTATAATTAATTTCCCCGGTCCAAATCAATACTGGTGAATAATTTAAAAGTTTTGCGTATCGCAAGTCTGCGCTTTCGTAGTTGCCATAAACAATATGAGGATTATTGCCGGAATCAAGAGCCATGCAAGCAATACTTCCAGAATTAAGCCCATTCGACTCAACTATATGGGTCGACCAGGAAGACCCATTCCAGTTCGCATAGTTTATGCTATTAGAGTGGTAATAAGAAATATGCGGGTTATTACTGACATCAAGCGCAAGTGAGATAGCTGCATATCCACCCGACGCATAATCAATCGACTGGATTGACCAGACAGAACCGGTCCATTTTGCGTATTTTAGATTGTTACCCCTATAAGCAATATGTGGATTATTGCCGGAATCAAGAGCGATTGAAGTGTATCCTCCCACATCTCCTAATGAATCAACCGTCTGTGTTGACCAAGAAGTTCCGGTCCACTTTGCGTATTTCAAATCACCATTTGTTGCATCATAATAAGAAATGTTGGGGTTATTGCTGGGATCAAGCGCTATTGAAGTGTATTGCCCTACATTACCTATTGAATCGACTGTCTGTGTTGACCAAGAAGTTCCGGTCCACTTCGCGTATTTCAAATCACCATTTGCAACATCGTAATAAGAAATATGCGGGTTATTGCCGGAATCAAGAGCGATTGAGGTGTAAGTACCCACATCCCCCACTGAATCAATCGTCTGTATTGACCAGGCAGAACCGGTCCATTTTGCGTATTTTAGATCACCATTTGTGACATCGTAATAAGAAATATGCGGGTTATTGCCAGAATCAAGAGCGATTGAGGTGTAATAGCCTGCCCACCCCACTGAATCGACCGTCTGAACTGACCAGGCAGAACCGGTCCATTTTGCGTATTTTAGATCACCATTTGCACTGTGATACCCATCGTAATATGAGATATGCGGGTTATTACTGGAATCAAGAGCTATAGACAGGTATTCTCCCTCTCCCGTTGAATCAACCGTCTGGATTGACCAACCGGCAAAAGCCGGGCCAGCAAACAAAAACAATGACAAAATAAATAATTCAATTTTCATATTAAATCCACCCGCAATTAAGCCATCTATTCACGGAAGGACATACACTAGGCAAACAAACATCCCCGTTAATAAAGGTGTTTAAATTCATTTTTGCTATTTTCACATATTTTGGATTAATTTTTTTAAAATATCTTTTCCCTACAGATGCGATTATGTAACGGGCATGCAAAAACTCAAGCCGATCATCCCAATGCGTTCCATGGTGAGGCGGGATTAAAAAAAGGGCGCCCCTTTTCCTTTTATGCAATAAGATGCCAACGACTTGCTTTATCTCATCCCCTTCCAAATCCCCCATAAAAAGAAAACCTCTATCACTGTATAAAGCTAAACTGAAGTGATTTGCTGCTTTTCTCAATGCCTTATTAGCTTTTTTTAGAAGGCTTATTCGCAGATTGTTTTCCTCTTCACTCTCCAAATTCGAGAGATTCTTTTTGACATCCGATCTCTCTCCCTTATCCATCTTCTCAAAATTACGCTGCAGATTCTTGAATCCCATATCAGTCCCATCAAGGTAACAATCTATTATATTACCGTCCTTAATAGCAGCATAGATTTCTGCAAGCCTCTGATCTTTTTCTTTTGCCTTATTAAAACTATCTATGGCGATTTCCACATCAACGCACACCCCGGACCATTTCCGAGGAGGCCAGAGAATCTCCATGTTTGAATCACCTACTGGAATTTTTTCACCACCCGATACTGACCGGAATTTAGCAAAACCCTGGGGGTTCAACTTACACATGAGAGAATAAAAATCTAACTCCATACTTCCTGTTTTATCCCCTAACATGAACAAATTCATCGCCATCGCGCATGTTAAGAATTGCTTCCTAGCGCCGTCACGCATATCAGGGATTCGAGGGAAATATACTTCTTCAATGCTAAATTTTGGTGCCGATTTATTTGCGTTACGAACCAACCCGTTATAATGATCCGAATGAAAGTGTGAAAGAAAAAACACTTTAGGATTTATATTTACTAAACCTTTATGAAATGCTTTTTCTGGATATTCAGAACTTCCACAATCAATCTGGCACGTGAAATCCGAATCCGGAGCCACCCCTACGGCTAACCCATGACCGACATCTGGAATATAAATTTTCATTAAATTCATCACATAAGAAGATGGTTTGTCAATTCCCCCAAGAAACGCAAAGTGAAAGTGTCTAGCGATTTTTATTTACCCAACAGCATAACCCTCACCGAAAGACCCATCAGCAACCTTTCCAATCAACACCCTTATATATTTTGTTGAATTTCGCTTCACAAAACTTTTTCGCATCGTCTTCGTTGTTGAATTTCCCTTGATGGAGGATATGCGCTGAATATTGAGAATCCTTCTCCGCAATGCTTCCATACCAGACATTATCCTCAAACTTTACATCCATGTTAGCATGACCTGATTGAACCGCTTCCCGTATAGCATTTGTGATAGCCACTTCAGCATCCTGAGAGACATCAATATAAATTTCTTTGTTCCCAATCCTATATGTCTTCATAAGCCTTCTCCTTAATCTTTACTTAATTCTTTTCCGAAACACATTACGGGAGTCATAAGAGCCGCCACTTAAATGCTTAAATCCCACAATTTTCTCTCCTATCCGAACATCCCAGCCCCGGGATACCGGGGCTGGGATAAACTGATTTACTTCATCAATGCCGCTATTTTCGCTTTGTCGGCGGATTCTTTCTGCCTTACTGAGTCCAGATCTTTCTGCAGATCGTCCTGCACGGTTTTTATCTGCGCTTCTATGAAGTATTTTTTCAGGATATTTTCGTTGTTCAGGCGCTGGGTGGCCCATTTTTCGGCGGTGGCGGCGCTGTAAAGAATGCGCACCCAATAACGGCCGCTGGCTTTATCCACCAGTTCCTGGCTCTGCCAGGGGCCGCGCAGTTCGGTGTCCACTATGCTTTTCTGCATAGTTTTCATTTCCTCTATGGACATTGCTTCGTTATAATCCGTCTTTTTATATTCGGACCAATCGGCCATGGTGCGTTTCCAGACAGCTTCAACCTTTGACTGCACTTTGCGCGCCAAATCAGCCTGCGCTGAAGTTACCGCGGCTTCCCGCATAAGCGTGAAGTTTGACCGCTTTTCAGAGGTGCCTATACCCGTAAGCACGGTCCCGTCAGCCTCTTCCGCCAAAGCCTTGAACGGAGTGGCCTGCACAAACTGATCTTCGCTTCCGACAATAACTTTATTTCCCCCGCAGGCGGCCAGCAACGGCATTACAACCGCCAATAACACGATTCCGGTATTTTTCATTTTTCCTCCATTGAGTTTTAATTTTTACAAATCCGAATTTATGGTTCCCGGCTTACAGACTGCCGGGATGACAGCTATTGTGCCAAGACTATTTACTTTTTACTCCGTAAATTATTATCTGCTGCGTCCAGTCCGCGCGGCTGAATCTGGACAATTTGGTTACCAGATCCTTAACCCCGCCCAGCGAATAGCTTATAAAGCCGCCGTTCTTTTCCTCTTTGAGGCTGTCCAATAGAACCAGCGGCTGGCTTTTAGTGGCGATGACATGCAGGATCTCTCCGGTCTCTGGGCGGCCTTGGGGCAGCAGGGCTTTAAGCTGAAAAGGGAGATCGTCCGGGATATTGAGATCTTTTCCGGCCGCCAAAAAATTATTTCTGGCATGGCGGTTGGGGAAAACAAGGGAGACATTGCCGTCCTCGTCGCAATTCAGAACGGTTATATAGGCGTCCTTGGTCAGGCGCACCCTCAGGTTGACATTGTCCCCCTCAAAATAGGCAGGTTTGCCCAGAGCGGCCTGCAACTCAAAATTGGGGTCAGGGTCGCCCTTAAAATACACCTTGCCGCGTATCCGCACGAGACATTTGTAAATGTCTCCGGAAAGCGAACAGACGGCAGGGGCCGCTTTCTCATAAGACACCAGAGCGTTGGACCAGACACTAATATATTTACCTATGAACGAGTAACTGGTCTTAGCGGTCTCTTCCATAACACCTTGGAAGCCGGAATACACATTTACGCCGGATTCCCGCACAGCTTTTGATAAAGCGTCTTCCTCGGCGCGCTTCTCCGCGTCTATAGGCCGCTCGTATTTGGTGGAGATGCCCTCGCCTGAGGCTTCAAACTCAAACTCACCTGAGGTCTGTTTTATAACTTTAACGCTTTCGCCGGCCGACTGCGGTCTGGGATCAGAAGCAGTTTCGCCGACGCCGTGTTTAGCGCTGATTTCGGCGCTCAGTTCGCGTTCAACGGCCTCGGTTTTGGACATGATCCCGCGGTCATCGGAGACAAAAACGTTTCTCTTGACCGGTTTTGGACCGGCACAGGCTGATAAAAAGACAAAAAAAGAGAGAACCAGGCAGGTTCTTTTATTCATTTTTCCGGATCCCAACCCCGTTTCCAGGAGCATGCAGAAGCTTTATAGTCGCCAGTGTCAATTACACAAAAACAACAACTACAAGTCAATAGCCTAATCCACTGGTGTATTATGGCTTTACACTTATGGAAACTTTAAAATCATCAAGGAGAGTAATAGCGGCGAACTTGCGGTTTTGATGGCGGAGGAAGGATGTCCCAAAGCATTTATGATATTGTGGGTGAAAGAATTCGCGAGGAAAGGAAAACGGCGGGGCTAACCATTGAGCGCCTGGCTGAACTGGCGCATATAAGTTCAAGTTTTCTGGCCTATATTGAAACCAAAGGCAGAAAGGCGAGTCTTGAAACCATACAGAAACTGGCCGAGGCCCTTAGAATCCCGGTAGCCAAATTATTTGAAACCACCCCCGGCCCCGCCAAAGACACGATCTACGCGGCCACCCGGAAATTTGCCCAGCTTATCCGGGATAAAAACGTCAAAGAGACCTCGGGGATCCTTGAAGTGGCGAAAGCCGCCGCCAGGCATATGCGCAGGAAATAAACCCGCCGCCGGAACCGCCGCGGCGCGCTAAAATATCATTCCGCCTGCTCGCCCGACACCCGCAGGCCGAAAGTCCGCCAATCCACCGCCGAACCAAAACCTCTTTTCTGGAACTCCGTCCCGGCATATACCAGCATACTTTCAACCGACTTTTTTTCAGCCAGTTTTTTAAAGTATTTCAGGCCTTTAAACTGCTCTTCATAGATAGTTGCGGCGGATTTTATCTCCAGGGCGGTTATTTTCCGCCCTTTATCAATAAGACAGTCCACCTCGTTACCCACATGATCGCGCCAAAAATACAGATTGCTGCGCCGCCCGCCGTTGAAAAGGTTTTTAAGGAGTTCCCCCAACACCCAGGCCTCAAAGATATACCCGCGCATGGGGTGTACGGCAAGCTCCCGCGCTTTTTGTATACCAAGCAGATGGCAAAGCAGGCCTGTGTCGTAAAAATACAGTTTGGGACTTTTCATAAGCCTTTTACCCATATTTTCAAAATGCGGCGGCAGCAGATGGACTATATAACAGGTCTGAAGAATAGAGAGCCAGGCTTTGGCCGTACCGTGATTAATGCCGCAATCGTTGCCCAGCGAGGTTAGATTCACAAGCTGTCCGCAGCGGGCGGCGCACATTTTAAGGAACACCTGGAACTTGTGAAGGTCCGCCACTTTCAGCACCTGTCGTATGTCCCGTTCGACATAAGTGGCCACATAGCCGGAGAAAAACTCCTCCGGGGTAAGTTTTTTATCGTATAGTCTGGGGTATCCGCCTTTAAAAAGGACCTCCTCCAGCGTGCCGGGCAGGCGCCGCGCGGCGCCAAGCTCCGCGCACGAAAAAGGCAGGAGATTTAAAAGCGCCACGCGCCCGGCCAGAGATTGCGAAACGCTCTCAAGCAGCATAAGATTATTGGAGCCGGTCAATATAAACATCCCGTTGCGCCCGCTCTCATCCACGATTGTCTGGATATACGACAAAAGCGAGGGAACCCTTTGAATTTCGTCAAATATGACCGGAGCGTTATACTGCGCCAGAAACAAGCGCGGATCGCGCAGGGCGAACTCCCTCGTGTCCAGGTTCTCCAGCGACACATACTTATACCCGGGAAAAGCGCCGCGCACCAGCGTGGTCTTTCCGGACTGTCTGGGGCCGGTTACGGCCACCACGGGGGACTTCCCCGCCAGCGCCTTCAACTTCATTTCCATTGAGCGTTTTATCATATATAAATATTACAAATAGCGAATCCGATTGTCAATCTGTAAGGATTTACCCGCCTCCTTAAAATATGTGTTGTTTCAAGGCTTCAGGAAAGGTCTATTAAATTCCATTTCTGCTGGTAGAGTTTCAGAAGGTTGTAGCGCAGGCCGGCGTTTTCTGGCTTCAGCAGATCGGGATCTTCAGCCAGCAGCGCGTCGCGGTCTTCAATAGCCTGTTTCAATATATCCGAATCACGCGCAAGGTCCGCCATGCGGAACTCCATGTCCCCATGCTGGCGCACGCCCAGAACCTCGCCGGCACCCCTCATATAGCTGTCTTTTTCGCTGATCTCAAAACCTGAATTGGTGGAGCACATGGCCTCTATACGCTCTGACCCGGCCGCAGTGGACGAGTGAGCGACCAGCAGGCATCGGGATTCCCACCGTCCGCGACCCACCCGCCCCCGCAACTGATGCAGACTGGCCAGGCCGAAGTTTTCGGCGTTATTTATTACCATTACAGTGGCGTTGGGCACATCTATTCCCACCTCAACTACGGGAGTTGCCACCAGAATATCTATTTTACCACCGGTAAATTCGCTCATAACCCGCTCTTTCTCGCAGCCCGTCATGGCGCCGTGCAGCATGGCCAGCCGGCGGTCCTTGAATACCTCTTTCAGGCGCTCAAACTCGGCCTTTACCGACTTCAGGGTCCGGATCTCCGATTCCTCTATAACGGGATAAACTATATAGGCCTGGCGGCGTTTTGAGGTTTCCAGCCGCACGACTTTAAGCGCGGCTTCCTCGTCCACACTTTCGGTTTTGACGGGTTTGCGGCCCGGCGGCATATCGGTAAGCACGGAAAGGTCCAGGTCGCCGTAAAGCGCCAGGAAAAGCGTGCGGGGAATAGGGGTGGCCGTGGTGATGAGCATATCGGCTTTGTCGCCTTTCCCGCGCAGCGCCGCGCGCTGCCTGACGCCGAAACGATGCTGCTCGTCCACAACGATAAGTTTCAGGTTCCTGAACCTGACATTTTCTTCAAGCACGGCGTGGGTGCCGATGATGATATCCAGCTCGCCTTTCTCCAAACGGTCCAAGATATCTTTTTTTTCTTTAGCCTTTACGCGCGAGGTCAAAACCGCGAAGCGCACATCCAGTCCCTTCAGATGTTTTACAAAAGTGAGATAGTGCTGCTCCGCGAGTATCTCGGTAGGGGCCATAAAAGCGCCCTGGTAACCATTCTCCACAGCCAGCAGCAGCGCGCTTAAAGCGACCACGGTCTTGCCTGAGCCAACATCGCCTTCCAGCAGCCGCGCCATGGGGGCGGCGGATGACAGGTCGGCGAAGATATCGTTTATCGCCTTTGTCTGGGACTGAGTGAATTTAAAACCCAGATTCGCCCTGAAAGGCGTAAGGAGATGTCTTTTCACCTCATAAGTGAAACCTTTATTTATGCTCCTGGTCTGCCGCCGCTTGATAGCCCAGGCCAGGGTCATCAGGAAGAGCTCCTCATAGATGAATCTTTTTCGCGCTTCTTTAAGCTCAAAATAATTTTCAGGGAAGTGCAAAGCCCTTAACGCCAGGTCGCGCGCGATCAGCGCCCGTTTTGCCAGAAGCCGGCCCGGCATAAACTCGCCCTTGCCCGGGGCATGGTCCAAAACCACCTTAAACATCGCTTCACGCATGAATCTGGCGGTTATTCCCTCGGTCAGCGGGTAAACCGGAATGATACGATTAATATGCGCGCGCCGGGCAATCATATCGTCATCACGGTAATATTCATCGACGCGCAGGCGGGTCTTGAAAAGCGGATCTTCGGGAGTGGCCACCAGCCAGATCTTTTCCCCCGGCTTTACATCTTTGCGCAACGGGGCGAAAACATCGAAACGCGGGGTATGCCGCTTGAACCAGCTGGCCTCGGCTTCGTACCCGCCGGCGTCCATCACGGTCTTAAAAATACGCAGCGAACTCGAAGTGTACAGGTCCCGCACCGAAAGGATCCGGCCAAAGATGACGGAAACTTCATCCACATACTCAAGATGTTCCTTTTTCGCGTTCAGGCGGCGGTCTTCCCATTTTTTAGGGAAATAGAAAAGCATATCGTCCACGGTCTCAAGCCCGAGCTTTTTAAAAAGCCCGGCGCGCTGGGGACCTACGCCTTTTAAGTATTGTATGGAAATCATAATACGACAGTGGAGAGTGACGAGTGGTTAGCGGCGAACGAGCGGCCGCCTGCGACTCTCCTTTGCTCACAGTTATATTCTAGGAAATTTAAACACGCCGGTGGCGAGTGAAAGCGGCAGTTATTCCCCGCCACTACTTCCACTGATCACTAACCACTACTCACTTCCCACTGACCACTGTCGTTATATTCTTGAGCCCGATTTGAGCGCCTCTTGAACGATTCTTGAGCGCCAAATACTATACTTTAAATGTAGCGAAATATCGTTCTCTGAAAATTTAAAGATATCCAGCGCTGTACGATGCGCCCCCCTAACCCAACCCCCAAAGCAGAAAGTCTCAACGACTGTATGCTTAGCATCTGCAGCGCTGGCCTTTTTTAAGCCCCGCCGGAACCTCATAGTCAGTCATCACATCAGACACCATGTAAGACTAACGAAAATCCGGCGGGGCGCTTTTTTTGTCAGAATATAGGCCCCAACCCCGGGGATATAGTATAATAGCTTTACATAAATGAGTTTTTAATAAGGCCCCGCTGATTTTCGCACGCGGCGGCCGTTTTTACTTATTAAACCCATGCAGAAAAAAGCGCTGATAGTAGACGACGATAAAGATATTCTGGACGTCCTGGCAAAATACCTGGGCAATCATGGTTTTTTGGTCTCAACCGCCTATAACGGCGAGGAAGGACTGGCCGTGCTCGCGGACACCACTCCGGACATAATCATAACCGACGCTGAAATGCCGGGGATGGACGGCTTTACCTTTTGCCGAAAAATAAAAGAAAACCGCGCTTTTGCCGCCACGCCTGTTATAATAATGTCCGGCAAAAAGATTAACGAGCGAGACATAGTCTCCGGCTACGACACCGGCGCGGATGACTACATAATTAAACCATTCTCATATCCGATATTACTGTCCAAGATCCAAGCCGTTATTCGGCGCGCCAAACCGCGCCCCGCGGCCGGCCCCGTTATTATAAAAAAAGCCGGCTTTGAACTGAATTTGGGCGGGCGTGTCCTTAAGGTATCAGGAAAACCGGTAAAAGTCACTTCCAAAGAACTGGACCTTTTCGCAATTCTGGTCTCAAAACCAGGCCGGTTGTTCAGCGTCAACCAACTGCTTGAGACTGTCTGGGGCTATGACCCGGCCAAATACAACGACCCACACACCGTGGAAGTACACATCTCCAACCTGCGTAAAAAACTAGGCGTTAAGCTTTCTGCCCGTCTGAAGGCCATTCCGGGCCACGGCTATAAATTCGAGTAAAGCGCGCTTTATTTCCACCGCGGATTTTATATAATAAATTTGGGTCAGGTTAGGCCAAGATGAAAAATAAAATCCAAAAGAACGGACCGCTTCGGTCCGGCAACGGTTTTTCGCGCGCGCAAGCAGCTGCGCGTTGGAAAGAACTGGATAGAACCGTAGACTCTATAGAGAAAGCTTACCTGGCATCACCGCATTTCTCCATTAATCAGCTCTCCGAAAAAGTGCTGAGAGCCGCGAAGGCCTTCACCGGCAGCCCTCACGGCTTCGCGGCCTACATAGACCCGGCGACCGGCTGGCTGACAGCTCCCACAATGACCAGGGAAGTCTGGAAAGGCCATCCGGCCGCGGGAAAGCCCCTTATATTTAAAAAACTATCCGGACTCTGGGGATGGGCACTTAAAAACAAAAAAACCATTCTTACCAACGCCGCCGCCACGGACCCGCGCTCCGGCAAAATCCCCCGCGGACATGTGAAAATCAATAAATTCCTGGCCGCCCCGGCGATCTTCAACAGAAGGCTGGCCGGCATTATAACGCTGGCCAATCCAGCGCGAGACTACGGGCCGCTGGATCTTGCCGCGCTAAAAAGACTGGCCAGGGTTTACGCAATAATCATACAGCGCAAGCTGGCCGAAGACCGGCTGAAGGAAAGCGAAGAAAAGTACCGGCGGCTTGCTGAAAATCTGGGAAAAGAGTATTTCTTTTACCAGCATGATACCAAGGGAGTGCTGACCTTTGTAAGCCCGACGATAACCGAAATGCTCGGCTATCCCCGGCAGCAGTTCCTCACGCGCTACAGCAAACACCTGACAAAAAATCCGGCAAACAAAGAGGCCATTAAGCGAACGGAGTTGAACATACGGGGAGTACAGCAGCCGCTCTATGAAGTTGAGGTTTATCACAAAGACGGCTCCACCCGCTGGCTGGAAGTGACAGGGACTCCCCTGCGCGATCCGGCCGGAAAAGTAACAGGGGTCGAGGGACTCGCCCACGATATAACCGGGCATAAACAGCTTGAGCAGGGAATGAGGGAATCCAGAGCGCTTATCGCGGCAGTAGTGGAAAATGTCCCGTTAATGATCTTTCTCAAAGAAGCGAAGCATCTGCGGTTCGCCATATTCAACCGGGCGGGAGAAGAACTGCTGGGTTACGACCGTAAAGATCTGCTCGGCAAGAACGATCTGGATTTATTCCCGCCCGAGCAGGCCGCTTTCTTTATAGCCAAAGACCGCGAAGCGCTTAAGGCGGAAACGGGCGTTTTGGACATCCCGGAAGAGCCTATAATGACCGCCAAGAAGGGGCAAAGGCTTCTTCACACCCGGAAGGTTTGCATCCGGGGAGCTGACGGCACCACCAAATATCTGCTGGGGATCTCCGAGGATATAACCGAACGCAGACACACGGAAAAACTCTTAATTGAAAGCGAGGAAACTCTTCGCAAGATCTTTGACACCGCCAAAGACGCCATATTCATTAAAGACCTCAACGGCGTATATGTTAAAGCCAACAAGTACTGCGCCGGGCTTTTCGGCCTGACGCCAGAGCAAATCGAAGGCAAGAGTGATTTTGACCTGATGCCACGGGAATTAGCCCGGCAACTTTACGATTCTGACAGGGCGCTTTTAAAAACCGGCGGCAGCGTGACAGCTGATAACGATATATCCACGGTAAGCGGCGGGGTCCGCGTTTTCAACTCCGTAAAAACGGCGCTTTATGACGCGGACGGCCGCGTAACCGGGCTGCTTGGCGTGTCACGGGATATGACGGAACTTAAAAAACTGCAGACCCAGCTGATAGAGATTAAAGCCATGGAAGCCGCCGGCAGAATAACGCGGCCCGCGGCCCACGATTTCAACAACATCCTTAGCGCCATCAACGGCTACGCGACGCTTATTATTGAGAATTTAAAAGCCGGGAACCCCGTGAAGTCAGAGATGGAACAGATATTGAACGCCGTTAAGCGGGCGACGGCGATAACAAACCGCCTTCAGACTTATGGTTCTGAAACCGGAAAACCGAAGGAATAATGATTTATAGGTTTTTTCCGTAGGTGCCGGAAACGGTCCGTTTTATCGCTGCGACCGTCTTACCCGGAAGCTTCAGACTCTCAAGAAAAGGCGCGCCCGCGCGGCCCATGGCGGCCGCTATGGCCGCCAGCCGCGGCATAGCCCCGGCCAGTCCGGCGGCCCCGGAGGGCCAGATGAATTCTTTGCTGAAGAACCTGTAGGCATCAAGATTGCGCAGTATGGTGAAAGCTTCAGTCGGATCCTTTTCTTCAAGCATCTTAAAAAGTTCATTGCGCAGGCGCTCCCGCGACAGCAGGGCGGGCATGGCCTCCTTCACGCATTTATCGGCCAGCTCCTCGGTCTCTTCTTCTAACTGCCAGTCGAAACGCCCGGCGAAACGCGCCGCCCGGAACAAGCGCGTGGGATCGTCCGTAAAACTGTCAGTGTGAAGAACCCGTATGCGCCTGGCTTTTATGTCGGCAAGGCCGCCGAACGGATCCGCCACCGACCCGAAACTGTCCGGCAATATAGCTACAGCCATGGCGTTAACGCTGAAGTCCCGACGCTTGAGGTCTTCCTGGACCGAACCCGCGGCGGAAACATCGGGGAGGGCTGCCGGCGCGGCATAAGTCTCTCTTCTGAATTGCGCCAGGTCCACCCTCCGCCCATTCTCCAGAAAAACCCTGATCGTAAGAAATTTGCCGAATCTGGTGAACGAGCCGCCGTGCTGTTTAACCAGCCCCTCGGCGACAGGGCTGGCGTCTCCGCTGAGCAAAAAATCTATATCGGCCCCGGCGCGGCCCATTGACCAGTCACGCACGCAGCCCCCGACGGCGTAACTCTCCAGACCGAGCGCGGAGGCAAGCGCTCCCATCTCTTTTATAAGGGGCAGATCGTTTAAAGGGGTTATATTCATAATATAATAAGCGGCCACAACCTCGCTACGCGCTAGGCGTTTTCTTCACAAACGGCAGATCTGAGGTATTGGACTCTTCCAGAGTCTTTAGCAGATTTTTCACCCGGGCTATGGCGTCGTTATCCGCCACTATAGCCCGCGTAGCTTCCAGGGCCGAATCCCTGGCCGGAGCGGTTCCGGAGTAAGGCAGGGAAAAAGGCAGATCCTGCAGCCTGGCGAACGCGGGCTGGATCTTCGCGTGCTTAAAGCCCCTCTCCCCGGCCATAAAGATCATGACATCAGTCTCTTCTTCTATGTCGCGGTCGCGAAGGAGCAGATCAGAGAGCGGCGCCGCGCCGAAATAATATTGCGGCTCAAAAACAAACACCCCCTCCTCCACGAACGACTCCCTAAGAACCTCGTAATCCTGACGCATCTTTTCCATCCACTTTTCTTCTTCCTTCCGGTAACTTTCGGGCATCACGAAGACAAGCAGATCTCTTTCGGGGTCTATATAAATAAATGTCTCCTCGCAGGAGAAAACATTTGAGCAGGCGGGGCACATGATCAGGTCGAACTCGCCGCTCATGATAGCCTCTTTCAGATTCTGGTCATGATCGCCGCGTATAACGGTCCAGAAATCGGCGTCAAAACGCTCCTTGCAGGACGGACATTCAGCTTTAAAAACGCCTTTTATGGACATAGGTTTAAGATACGTCTATTGCTATAGGCTATAAGGGCGCCGCGCCCGCCATAAGCCATATGCTTTTAAGGAGTTCCTTAAAAACTGGAACACAATTTTTTCGCGTATGGCTTAAAGCATACGGCCTATGGCGCGGCTGGAACAGCCGCATATGGCAATCTTTAAATTATCCCCACCTGCTTATTAAACTGCTCTATAAGCTTATCCCATTCGGTTACCTGGGCGAAAGTCTCGTCCCAGAACGCGGGATCCCAGAGTTTTCTGAGATCTTCAGAGGTGCGCCCCTGCTGTTCCACCCAGGTGAAATATTTAAGGTTGTGGACGGCTTTGCGGTCGTAGTAATTAAGCTCGCGCGTATAATCTATGGTAGCCCCTTTTAGGCGGCGCTCCATGTCCACCAAAGCGTTCTCCCTGGTATAAGGGCCATGCTCTTTATTAAGTTCCTCAAGCCTGGAACCGTAAAGGTCCATGGAATCGGTGAAGACCGTAAAGATCACGTCGTTAGAATCCATCTCATAATATTTGGCGGTCTTTATGGCGCTGAGCATATTGGAAACTCCGGAAATACCCAGAAGCCCGAGCTGGTCAAGAACCTCTTTTTTCACGCCCTGCTCGGCCAGAACCTTTTTGCCGGCCGGGTCATTGAAGAGGCGGATCAGGCGCATGCAGGCCTCATCGTCTATAGCTGTGACGATATCGGTGTTCCTGACATTGTGCACCCAGGGGATATGCTTGTCGCCTATGCCCTCAATGCGGTGCTCGCCGAAGCCGTTCATCAGTATGGTGGGGCATTGCAGGGCCTCGGAGGCAGTTATCTTCATGCCGGGGAATTTCTTTTTGAGGTAGTCGCCGGCGGCGATGGTTCCGGCCGAACCGGTGGCGGAAGTGAAGGCCGCGAGCCTGGATCCGGGTTTTTTTATGGAGTTAAACACCTCTTCTATCGCGGAAGCGGTCACATGGTAATGCCACACTGGGTTGCCGAATTCCTCAAACTGGTTGAATACCACGCAATCTTTGCGGGTCTTTTTTATTTCCCAGCACTTGTCATATATTTCTTTGACGTTTGATTCGGTGCCGGGGGTGGCGATAACTTCGGCGCCGATGGATTTAAGCCAGGTAAAGCGTTCTTTTGACATGCCCTCCGGAAGGATAGCCACGGCCGCCGTGCCAAGCAGTGCGGAATCGAAAGCGCCGCCGCGGCAATAGTTGCCTGTGGAGGGCCACACGGCTTTCTGCCTGGCAGGATCGAATTCTCCGGTCACAAGGCGGGGCGCCAGGCAGCCGAAGGCGGCGCCGACCTTGTGCGCGCCGGTGGGGAAGTATTTGCCCACGATACCGATAACACGCGCCTTAATGCCGGTTATAGCCTCGGGCAGCTCCAGATAATTCACGCCGCCGTAGAGGCCGGTCTTACTGTCATTATGCCAGTTGATCCTGAAAAGATTGAGGGGATTGATGTCTTTTAGCGCGACTGTCTTTAAATCTTTTTTCACTTTATCCGGGATCCGGGCCGGATCCTTCATCTGGGCGAAAGTGGGTATCACTATTTTTCTTTTCCGGCAAAGTTCCGCGGTTCTTTTAAGGACTTCCTGGTTTATCTTAAGTTTTATCATAAAGAAACCCTCCGGGATTTTCAAGCAAATCTACATACCTATTATACAAATAAAGAAAGCGGCGGAAGGCTGCCCGCCGCGTTTGCGGGGCAAAAAAATACCCCCTTTTTAATAAAAAAGAGGGGTATTTTTGCAAGACACGGTCTTCCGTTTAGTTAACAACAACGCTGGGAGTGTGACCTTTATTGATAAAATCATCCTTTGAAATTGCGCCCAGGCGCCTAAAGCCCCATTTCAGGTAGAACTTCAGTGAAGTCCCTTCGTCCGTGATAACCTCATATCCTTTGTCAGGATCGTTCAGGTTTTTATTATCCGCTGCGGGTGACCTGCCCAGGTCGCTCTCGGCGAAAGACATTTCATATCCCGGAGCGGCGGAGAACATGAATTCCTTCCCGCCTCTGAAGCCGTCAAACCAGCCGGGGACTGCCCTGAACAAATCAACCTTAATGGCAACCTTTTCTCCAGCATACTCTTTAGCCCATGCGTCGTTCACTTTGAATGAGTATTTCCCACCGGCGTACGAAAACTCACCGATGCTTAACCCGTTCTCATCCGGTCGTGTGGCAATTTTATACTGAGGGGTCAGCTCAAAAAGTGTGTCATAACCACCGAGCCTTCTCTCATTATATTTATACCCGGCCTCTCTCACATAAAGGCTGCTCCAGGGGCCCTCAAGACAGATATCAAAAGTCTCTCTTTCCCAGGGTAAAAGTTTGCGCTGCTTAATATTAAGCCGAACCGTTTCCCGCCAGGTCTGGCCGGGGCGTTCGTAGCAGTGCTGCACGGGGACCTGAGTGTTATTGGGCCCCGGCTGCATGGTGGTATGACACTCCTGCACATATTCAGTGCTCTGCAGCCGCACCCTTTCGCTCATTATCTCAATATCGCTGGGCCCGTACGAAAAACTGGCGCAGTCGCGGGTGTACCGGGTGTAGCCCGGATACCTATCAGCGGCGGGCAGGACGACATCCGCGCTGACGGCCTCGGTTATTGCGGCCTTAACATCCACACCTTGGTCGAAGTTCACTTCGGCGCCGGCATAAGGTGCTAAAAACCCTATGGAAATAATTGCGGAAATAATGCTTTTTTTCATGTTAATTTGTCCCCCTTATTATTCAACCAGCTCATTTTAAGCCCGGGATTTACATAGGCATATTGTAGCAAATAGATTCACGCGTAAAAACACCCCCGAACATGCAAAACCGCGGAGCCACGGTCAGGCGATCTTCACGCCTTTCCCCACCCAGATAAAAGCGGCGGGGAGGATCAGGCACTGACAATGATCGCTAAGGATGGAGCGTTCCTCCGGCAGGATAGAAACTATGCCGTTGGTCCAGCTCACATAGCGTATGTGCTCCGCGTCAAGCCATTCATATACCCTTGGCCCGACTCGTGGCATTATTGTCCACACCACAGCCTTATCCCAGGGAATCTCCCCGGCGTCGGATGAAAATTTTATCTCAGGTATCTTTTTAGCTAACGAATCCATGGAGCCTCCATTAACAAACTATTGCCATAAGGGCGCGGCGCCCGCCATAAGCCGTAAGCTATAGGCAGAAAAACCCCTCAGGCTGATCGATGCACCCAAATCTTTGATCGCGGACTGTACCCCGAATTCTGTCCAGCGTCTTACGACGCCTGGAGGATCATTTATCTTTTGCGGCCCACTCTGCGCTTCCACCCTTTCGGGCGAAGGACGGGCAGTCCGTAACGCATGTTTGGCCTTGCTCCGGGCGGGGTTTGCAATGCTTTGCCGGTCGCCCGACAAACGGTGCGCTCTTACCGCACCTTTTCACCCTTACCTGAGGCCTTACGGCCCCCGGCGGTATACTTTCTGTTGCACTTTCCGTGGCTCAGGGATATGGCCCTGAACCCCCGGCCTATAGCCGCTTAACGGCCTTGGACCGGCGCCTTGCCGTATGGAGTTCGGAAGTTCCTCCCCTCCCGCAAGCAGGAAAGGCGACCCTCCGTCCGCGATCAAAAAATTTACGCTCCAGTCTCTCTGCCTATGGCTTATGGCCTAAAGCTTATGGCAGCATAAAGCTCCGCTTTATGCTAAAACAACTTCGGCTGATGAAGCTTCCGCTCGCACTCTTTAGTTATAATCTCTGCCAAGCCGGGGTTTTTCATAGCCCGCGCGTTGTCAAGTATGATGTTCACCAGTTTATCGGCGTGAGTGTTACGCCCCCTGGGCACATGCGCTACGGTCACGCGCTTAAAAGCGGACGCTCCCTTTTTTATTTCTCCCATGAGAACCTGAAGCGTGGAATCTTTTATCCTGTATTCCCCGTTGAACTGCCTGACCAGCAATTCGGAATCGGAAAAAATTACCAGTTCCGAGGCCCCCAAGCGGAGAGCGGTGGAAAGCGCCAGGATAAAGCCGGTATATTCCGCGAAATTATTGGTGCAGTGCCCCAGATACTTCCCTTCTTCCCCGATTATCACATCTTTTTCGTCGAAGATGACCGCCGCGCAGGCTCCGTGGCCCGGATTGCCGCGCGACCCGCCGTCTATGAATATTTTAAGCTTCTTATTCTTCATACATCACCAGACAAACAGGGTGAAGGAAGACTGCGTTATGCCTATAATAGCCTTCAGCCTAAACAACCGCCTCATTAACCTGAAAGTTGCAGTTGCAACTTTCCGCCCGCACTGCGGGGGCGCCCATTCGGGAGGCATAGTCACGCATAAACCGCATAGCGGTTTTGCGCGACCCCGCCTCGGTGTTTTCGCTGCGCAGGAAAACACCTGCGGCCTTGCGGCACGGACGCGAGGCATAATTATGCCTCGTTCTAAAGCCGGGCCTCACCTTCTAGGATACATCGCGCATAGCGCTTGATCCTCGACCCGCTGCTGCGGAGAATCCTGCAGAATAATTCTGTTCCTTGATTTTATCAATGAGATATACCTTAAACTGCAGGATTCAGGTTAATAGTCTTGCCCATATAGATCATCCGCTGGCAGTTATCGCAGAAGACCAGTGCGTCCGGGGTTTTGATATCGACTATTTTTTGCGCCGTAAGCCCCATATTGCAACCGCCGCAGGATATATGGCCGGTCTTGTCTTCTTTAATATGAACTATCGCCAGCCCTTTGCGCTGAGCCCTGATGAATTCGTATTTCTCTATTATCTCAGCGCTTATCTTTCCGGCGGCATCGGCGCGACCGGCCTTGTCGGCCTCAAGCGCGGTTTCCATATTTTTTTTCTCATCCGACAGATCTCTCATCCGCAAATTTTTCTCTTCCTCCAGCTTTTTCACTTCCTGCTGAAGCCTGCGGTCCTCCGCTGCGGCCTTATCCACTGACTCCATAAGCCCCAGGATAGCGGTTTCCGTGTCGTCTTGGTCTTTCTTGGCCCGCTCTATCTCGGTCAGAAGCGCTTTGAAGGCGTTATTGTCTTTAACCATATTCAGGTCGCGCTGATGCTTCCTTATCTCTTCCTCTTTTTCGGCTATCAATAATTCTTTGGACTTTTTTTCAACCTGAAGCTTGATAAGGGTATCCTTGGCGGTCTGCATGGTGCCCCTTTTTTCATCAAAAGCGTCGTTAAGTGCCTGAATTTCAAGCGGGACCGAAGAGATCTTCCGGACAAGGTCGTCTATGGTTTTATCCCTGGCCTGGAGATCTATCAGAGACTTTATTTCCGTAGTATGCATTAAATTCATATTTTCCTTGCCCGTAAAATTATACCAATAAACACTTGAGGGGAAAGATTCAAACCTGACACCGGATCTTTCGGTCTTCTGCTCTTCTATTATAGCCCAAGGCGCGCGCGGATCTTTTCCAGTTCCCTGACTTTATCCGGAGGGATAAGCCGGCCGCCTCCTGCCAGCGATGCCGCCAGCGTTATCTTAGCGGACTGCTCTACCGTCTCCATGCGCTGAAAAGCTGTTTCCAGGTTTCGTCCGCAGGTCATAACGCCGTGGTTGGCCAGCAGTATGGCGTCATGGTCCTTAAGGAGCCCGGCTATGGACTCGGTCACCTCATCGGTGCCGGGAGTAGCATATTCAGCCAGGGGTACCGCCCCCAGAGCTATGACCATCTCGGAAGTAAGCGGTTGATCCAGCGCCACGCCAGCGCAAGAGAGGCCGGTGGCAAGCGGCGGGTGCGCGTGCACCACAGCCATCACGCCGGGTTTTTGCTTGTACACGCACAGGTGCAGACGATACTCAGAAGACGGCTTTTTTCCGCTTATAACCCTGCCGTCCATGCCAAGATTAGTGAGATCGCCGGGAGCGAGCGCCCCCTTTGAAACGCCCGCGGGAGTGATAAGTATAGAACCGTCGCCCAGCCTGACGCTGATATTACCATCCGTGGCCGGCACAAAGCCGAGGGCGTAAAGTCTGCGCCCGATTTCAACGATTTGTTTTCTTAATTCTTCTTCAGGCCGCGCACTCGTTTCCGGCTTGCGCCCTGCAACCTGTGACCTGCCCCCCGCGACCTCCCCCTCATAATCCATCCAGTCCCGCGAGAGCGGGCTGATGATAGCGTTCTCCGGTATATTTCCGGGGTTTTGCCTCAGTTCAAGGTCGCTTATAAAAATCCGTTTTTTAATTTCCGGTTTTTCGGTCATCGGATATTTTTCAGTATCTCTTTAGTGGCTTTGGAGCGGTTTAAGGTATAAAAATGCACTCCGGGCGCCCCGTTCTTAAGCAAATCTTCAGCCTGTCGTGAAGCGTACTCCACGCTGAACTTTAAGAGCGAGTCTTTATCGTCGGCGTATTTTTGTATATTTTGCTTTACTTCCAGCGGCAGCAGCACGCTGAACATATTGGGGAAATTATTAAGCTGTTTGTAGCTGGTGAGCGGCATTAGGCCCGGAATGATCGGCACGCTTACCCCGGTCTTACGCGCTTTTTCCACAAACTCAAAATAAAACCTGTTCTCAAAGAACAGCTGAGTGATGATAAATTCCACCCCGGCTTCAATTTTCGTCTTCAATGCCCGGATGTCGGAGTCCAGATCGGTAGCTTCCGGATGCTTTTCAGGGTAGCCCGCGCCGCCGATGTTGAAACCGCCTATTTCTTTCAAATCCGCGGCCAGTTCGCTGGCGTATCGGTAATCCTTCTTGGGCGGACGGCCTTCGATATTATGCATGTCGCCGCGCAGGGCCAGAACATTTTCAATATTCATGACTTTCAGCCGTTCGGCGATACCCCTTATTTCCGCCTTACTGTGGCCTATGCAGGTAAGATGGGCCATAACCTCCAGCCCCAGCTCCGCCTTGATCAAACCGGAAAGGTCCACGGTCCGGTACGGCGTGACGCCGGCGGAAGAATTGGTAATGGAAATAAAATCCGGCCCAAGAGATTTCAGGTCTCTGATCGTGTCAAAAAGCTTTTCCGAATCATCCTTTGTCTTGGGAGGATAGAACTCAAAAGAAAACACTTTGCCAGGTTTTTGGAGTCTTTCCGTTATTTTCATGTATGCGTAAAGCCGCTATTCATTGCCCGCCGGCAACCAGTTGCTGATTACCGGCTACTGGCCACTGATCTACCGGTTACCAGGTTACTCCGGCAGCCCCATTCTGGACGGCGGCCAATAAATAAACCAGGCCTTGCCCTTTATAAGATACGCCGGCACCGGTCCCCAGTAGCGTGAATCGCACGATCGGTCCCGGTTATCGCCCATCATCATATAATGGCCTTGGGGCACCGTGACAGGGCCGAAATTATCCCTGACCAGCTCTGAAACTCTTTTGGCCAGCGTGCGGTTCTCCCAGAAGAGCTGATAGTCGGCAGGCGTCACCTTGCTGCTATGCGGCCTTGGGTACCGCACGGGATCCTGATACTGGGCGTACGGCTCATACGGTAATTTAACCCCGTTAATGAACACCACGCCGTTTTTGAGTTCAACTGTCTCTCCGGGCAGGCCGATGACGCGTTTTATAAAATCCTTTCCGTATTGACTGCCGCCGCATTGCTCCTCGGTCGGGTCAAAGGACGGAAACTGGAAGACCACGATATCCCCGCGGTTTATTTTTTTAAAATTCAATATCTTCTTCTGCGTGTACGGGATCCTGAACCCGTAAACGAATTTATTCACAAAGAGATGGTCGCCTTCAAGGAAAGTGACCCGCATAGAGCCGGAAGGGATCTTGAACGCCTGAACAAAGAGATACATAACAATGGAGGCCAGGACCACGGCCGAGAAAATGGTTTCAGACCATTCCATATCCTCTTTTATAACATCCGTCTTTGGCGCGTGGTGTTTAGCCGCGGAGGTCTTCCCGTCCCTGGTTGCGTGTTTCCCGCCACCCCTTAAATACGCGGCCAGGCCGCAAACCAGACCGGCGATAAGCCCGTAAATGACCTGCTTTTGGGAGAACAGCACGGCGGTCACAACTTCCCCCTTGCGGTTATCCAAACTCACCATCAGAAGCAGCGCGCCGGCAAAAGACACGACGGCTATGAACACCGCGTGCCAGACGCGGACAAATCTATCGGACTTAAACTTACCTTTCTCATTAAACTGATGGGTAAGGAACAGATATACACCCACCAGAATGCCTATCCAAAAAAGTTTTGCTTCCACAATTTTTCTCCTTAATTGTCGACACTGAATTTAAAATCGTCTGCTATAAGGGCGCAGCGCCCGCCATAAGCTATATGCAGCTGTTCCAGCCGCGCCATAAGGCGATACACGCTAGTTTTTATTCTGCCTATATCCTACGGCGCGTATAGCCTATGGCTTATAGCCTACGGCGTGAGAATCCGGCTTGCCGGATTCTCACTTATTCTGACTTATCTTTAACAGCGACATAAAAGCTTCCTGCGGAATCTCCACGGAACCCAGCAGCTTCATCTTTCGCTTGCCTTCTTTTTGTGCCTCAAGCAGCTTGCGCTTGCGCGTGATATCGCCGCCGTAGCATTTTGCCAGAACATCCTTGCGGATGGCGCCGATAGTCTCCCTGGCTATAATCTTTCCGCCCACCTGAGCCTGCACAGCTATCTCAAACATATGCCGGGGGATCAGATCTTTGAGCTTCTCGCAAAGCAGCCGGGAATTTTGAAGCGCCTTCGCGCGGTGCACGATGAAAGATAAAGCGTCCACCGTTTCCGCGTGCAGCAGTATCTCTATCTTTACCATGTCGGAGGACCTGTACTCGTAAGGCTCGTAATCGAAAGAAGCGTAGCCTTTTGAAACAGACTTAAGCTTGTCGTAAAAGTCGATGATAATCTCGCTCAGCGGCAGATAATATTCCACTATCACCCTGGTGGTGGAGATATATTCTATCTTCACATGCTCGCCGCGCTTTTCCTTCAGCAGGTTCATTATACCTTCCATGTAAACCAACGGCGCGATAATATTGGCGCGCACATACGGCTCCATGATATCAATAACATCCCCGTAATGCGGAAAATCAGCGGGGTTGGTGACCTCCAGGTATTTGCTTTCCTTCGATGTGGAATGGGTTTTGGCCAGAACCTTGTATATAACGTTCGGGTTGGTTGCGATAAGCGGGATGTTAAATTCGCGCTCGATGCGCTCACGGATAATATCCATGTGCAGCAGCCCCATAAAACCAAGCCGGAAACCGAAACCCAGGGCCTTGGAAGTCTCGCCCTGAAAATTAAAAGAAGAGTCCGTCAGATTCAGCTTCTCTATGGCGGTTTTTAGAGAGGTGTAATCAGTGGTGTTCACCGGATAAAAGCCGGCAAAAACCACCGGATTGACATCTTTATAGCCGGACAGCGGTTCGGCCACAGGCTTCCCCTTCTCAAACATTGTGTCGCCCATCTTGATCTCGTGAATATCCCTGATCCCGGCGATAATATAGCCCACTTCCCCGGTCTTTATGGACTCGGCCTTAACAAGCTTGGGCGTGAGGTAACCGACCTCCTCAACCTTATAGGTCGCTCCGTTAGAATAGAAAGAAATATGCTTGCCCGCTGAAATGGCCCCGTCCACGACCCTGGTAAAGATGATAACGCCTTTGTAAATGTCGTAGAAAGAGTCGAAAACCAGAGCCTTAAACGGCGCCGCGGGGTCGCCCACAGGCGCGGGAACCTCGCTGATAACGCGCTCAAGCACTTCTCTGGCGCCGCGGCCGTCCTTGGCGCTTATGCGCGAGGAGTCTCTCGGATCTTTGAGCACTTCCCATATCTGCTCCTCGGTGGCGTCCGGATTCGCGTGCTCAAGATCTATCTTGTTGATGACGGGAATAATGGTCAAGCCCAGCGACTGAGCCAGATGCGCGTGGGCCAGCGTCTGCGCTTCCACCCCCTGCGAGGCGTCCACCAAGAGTATCGCGCCCTCGCAGGCGGCCATGGCGCGCGAAACCTCATAGGAAAAGTCCACATGGCCGGGAGTGTCTATCAGATTAAGGATATAATCCTTGCCGTCCGCTTCGGACTTATAAAGCATCCTGACAGCCTTGGCTTTGATAGTGATGCCGCGCTCGCGTTCAAGCTCCATGCCGTCCAGGAACTGCTCTTTCATCTGGCGTTCCGGGATAGTATTAGTAAGCTGTATAAACCGGTCGGCAAGCGTGGATTTGCCGTGGTCTATGTGGGCGATGATGGAGAAGTTTCTGATATTCATAAGTTCGTAAACCGGAAAACGGAAAGCGCAAAGCGTAAAACATGAAACTGCCAGAGGGGAAAAAGCGCAATATCGTCTCAAACTCTTTACGCTTTCCGCGTTATTTCACTTCCTCCTCGATAATACGGCGTATTTCCGCCGCGGTGGGAAGCCCCAGCAGATGCTGCGCCAAAGCCGAAAATTTCTCAAAATTCATGGAGCGGACCGCGTATTTTGAGCGCAGCTGCATCTTTATGGGTACAGAAAGGATGTCCACGCCCAACCCCACCAGCACAGGTATGGCGTAAGGGTCGGAAGCCATCTCTCCGCAAACCGAGACCGGTTTTCCTTTTTTGTGCGCGGTCTGAACCACCAGATTAATAAGCCGCAGGACCGCGGGATGGAACGGCTCGTAAAGCTCGGAAACATACTGGTTTATGCGATCCACCGCCAGCGTGTACTGCACCAGATCGTTAGTGCCGATGGAAACGAAGTCTATCTCGCTAAGGAGAGAATCAAGAATAATAGCCGCGGCCGGAATCTCTATCATGACGCCGAATTCCGGATTGCCATTTATGGCGTAGCCCTCTTCGGCCAGCTCTGTTTTGACATTCTGGGCGATCTTTTTGACCGTGCACAGCTCGTCAAGAGACGAGAGCATAGGAATCATAATTTTAATGTTCGCTTCAGTATTGGATTTATAGATAGCCCTGAGCTGGGTCTTGAGCAGTTCCGGATACTTTATGAACAGCCGTATGCCGCGAAACCCCATGAACGGATTGCGCTCATCCTTGAGACCCTTGATGCCGAGCTGAGTGGCGCGGTCTCCGCCTATATCCGCGGTCCTGATCGTGACCGGCAGATGCGGAACGGCTTTGGCGATGGCGGAATATGATTTAACCTGCTCCTCTTCAGTAGGAACCGACTCGCGGTTCATGTAGAGTGACTCGGTCCGAAAAAGACCCACGCCTTCGGATTTTATGGCGGCCAGCTCGGCGGCGTCCTCGGCGGAATCCACATTGCACATCAAGCTTATTTTGTGCCCGTCGCGCGTAGTGGCCGGCAGGCCTTTCAGGCGGAGAAAAAAATGTTCCTGTTTATGCAGCTCCTCTTTGCGCACTTTATACTTCTCGATTATCTCCGCAGTTGGAGCGATGATGACCATTCCCTGCTCGCCGTCCACGATAATGGTATCGCCGCTGACGATCTGACGGCTGATATCCGAAAGTCCGACCACCGCGGGAATGCCCATGCTCTGCGCGAAGATGGCGGTATGGCTGGATTTGGACCCCAGATCCATGCAGAAACCAAGCACTTTATTGGACTCTCTTATATGCAGGGTGTCGGACGGGTACAGATTATGCGCGACTATGATCACCGGCTCCTTGAGCTCCTTAAGCGTAACTTTTTCGCGGTTGACTAGATTGGAAAGTATTTTTTTACCCACGTCGAAAAGGTCATGCTTGCGCTCATGAAAAAATTCGTCGTCTATCTTCTCAAATTCCTCTTCAGCCTTGTCCAGGATCTCCGAAAGCGCGAATTCAGCGTTGACGCCCTTGGTTACGATCAGCTTTGGAACTTCCTTGGTGATCAGCGGATCCTGCAGTATCAGGTGATGCGCGTCTATAAGCTTGGCGTGTTGCTTACCAAGCACGTTAAGCACCTTTGAACGGATGGCGTCCAGGTCAAGCTTGGTCTTCCCCAAGGCGTCCTTAAAGCGCTTTATTTCCGCTTTAAGCTTATCCTTCGGAATATCCTTCTGCTCTATAAGGATATTTTCCTCTTTGACGATATGAGCTTTGCCTATGGCTATGCCGAGACTTGCCGCGATACCTTTTTTTATCAGCATAAATAAATTATCCCTGAATAATCTGATTCAACATTTCGGATTCCGGATTAAAGACTATTCCAACAATCTTCAACTCGTAAATCGTAAATCGTCAATCGTAAATCTTAAATCTTCAATCTTGAATCTTAAATCTTGAATCTTCAATCTTAAATTCTTATTCCCTACTCCTCATCGAAATTTTTAACAAATAGTTCCCGGATCGCCTCGAAGGCCTGCGCCTCGTCGACACCGTTAGTGACGATGGTGATCACGGAGCCCTTTCCCGCCGCCAGTGTCATAATACCCATGATGCTCTTGGCGTTTACTTCTCTTTTATCCTTTACAATTTTAATATCGCAGGCGAAGCGTGACGCGGTGTTGGCTATCATGCCTGCCGGGCGCGCGTGAATACCCAGTTCGTTGGTGATCTTGATGTCATTTTTGGTCATAAATATATATTAAACTTCCCCGGATTAAAAATTGTAAACACAGCCACTGAAACCGCGACAATTATTCCCATGGCAAAAAATATAGAACGTCCGAATTTTCTGGTGACACGCTGCAGCGCCATAACACATAAGACCAAAGCGAGTTTCATCGCCAGATCACCTTTAGACTCTCCCGGAAGGTTGTGAGCGATAAGCAGACCGAAAGCCCCAAGGACTATCGACAGCGAAAATGCGAAACCTGCAACGCTGAGCAGCCGTATAAGTCCCGGCCAGCGCATGGCGTCAAGGCCACAATTAGCCTGACCGCCGCACGCGTACCCCCTTTTCAGCCCGATCCAGCGCAGATAAACGGCAAAAGCTCCGTAAATAACTATACCGGCTAAAGGCCCGCCGAACAAGACCAGCGCGGAAGGCTGGTAACCATGGCCGGTAAAAAGCCAACCGTAAAAACCTGCCAAAAACCAGACCACGATGCAAAGCTGGGTCGTAATAGGTTTAAGTCGGCCCCAGAAAACACGGTCACCTATAGAGGCGAAACCCGAAGACAGGGCCTGCTTGACCCCGATTAGCTTCTTCTCTAATTCGGTGTTCCCGGGAGAGCGGGCAAGCCCCTCTTCCATTTTAATAACGTTCCCGAGCACGAAACCGACCATATAAGGTTGTGTGTTAAAAAGGCCAAGGTGGCGCAGAACTGCGGCGTTAAAAGCTTCGCTTGAAGCGTAAATCCGCCTGAGCGCGGGCGTGATGGCGAACGCGAAACCGAGGTTCTGCAGCCTCTCATAGTTCCAGCCGGCCTGTATCATGAATGAGCGAAAAAAAACAGTGGCTAGCGGCAAGTTATTAGCGACATGCCCCGAATCAGGAATCTGATTTTTATCCGATTCTATACTCATAATTTTTTTACTGTCTTTCACTTACCACTATTCACTAGCCACTATTTCTTATATATCTGCGTACTGAATCTGAAATAAAGTCCACTTAGGCCCAACCAGGGCATAAGCGAATATGCAAAATCCGAAGCGCGGAACAAAGCGCTGAAACCGGCGCAAAATCCCAAGCTGCACACCAGCGCGAGCAGACATGAAAAAATGAAAACATAAGATCCGGTCATAGCGCTCTCAACAAGGAGAGAGCCGGCGAGCCGGCGCTCCAGTCTGAGAGTCCCGCCCTTCGCCTGGGACTCTATGCCCGCTATCCATGACGAGCGCAGCACGCGGAGACGATACTCAAGATTCGCGTACAAGAACCCGGCCAGAATGCCGAAAAAAAAGGCGGTAGATTCCGGCAGGCCGCCGTACGCGAAACCCAAAACCCCTACCGCGGCCGCCACAAGACCGCAGGGCGGAACGACACCGCCGACTGGGATAAAGTCGAGATAAATAAGTTCGGTCAGCAGGCCTATCCTGGCGCCCTCAGCCGGACAACCGTTCAGCCATCCCAGCGCCGGTCCCACCAAAGCTGGCCTGGAGATAAGAAACTGCCCGGCCTGAACATTGTCAAGCTGGAGCAGGCCGGCAAAAAGACTGGAGATAAGGGCTTTCAGAACTATAATCATATTACGATAGTGGTAAGTTATAAGTGATAAGTTGTAAGTGGTAAGTTGTAAGAAACGTCCTAAACCTTAATCCTTAATCCTTACTACTTACTACTTAATCCTTAATCCTTACCACTTACTCCTTAATCCTCCCATTCACTGATTACTGTTTTATTGCTTCCATCAGGTCTATCGGCTTATCGGTGGGGACCCCGCGGCCCTCCAGCTCCACGCCGGCTCCGGATATGAACTTGAGGTAATTGCAATCCTCCTCACTCAGAAATATCGCCTTACCGATTGAAACATTCTTACCGGCGGAATAATGCATGCCGCCGATATTGATCGAGGGGATCTTGAGACCTTTAGAAAGCATGTCCGCCGCCTCTTTCAGACCTGGAAGCAGGACCAGAATGCTTACTGCGGACGGGTGGCCGTTAAGATAAGAAAACGCGTCAGCCACTCCCAGGATCTTTAGATCCACGCCTTCCGGAGTGGAAAAACGCATTATGGTGCTCCTTACCTCATCGGCCGCTATCTCATCGGAGATCACCACTATTTCGTCAGCCCTGAGATGGGGAACCCAAGCCTCCACCACCTGGCCGTGAATAAGCCTGTCGTCTATCCGAAATAAAGTAATTGGCATAAAGTAATTTAACTCAGGAATAGGAGCTACTTACCGGCCGGACCCCGCAACAGCATGCTCTTGACCTCGCAGATGGCCTTCCTGCCGTCCGCGAGGATCTTACTTACGAGTCCGTCAAAATCCAGATTTTTCCGGTAGGCAAAAGCTGAGGTCATCATATTTATATTCACGCCGCAGATCACGGCGGTTTTAACGATATCTTTAACCAGCGGCAGCACGACATTCATTGGCGTCCCGCCCGGCATATCTATAAGGAAGATCAGTCCGTCGTCCGAGCGCATCTCCGCGCTGGCGGTCTCTATCGCGTTTTTAATCTTCTCCAGCGACATCCGCTGAGAGATGGAGATGTTCTTCACCCCTTCATGCTGAACTCCCACTATGCCCTCGGCCGCCTCAATAAGATAGGCGCCGAACTCGCCATGGGTGATAACGATGATATTGATCATATGTTCAACACTTTTACTGCCATAAGCCATATGCTTTAGGCTATACGCAGAAACCTTATAATAGCCCTTTCAGAAACTCCTTAAAAGCTTATGGCGTATACCAGTCTTGCCTGCGGTAGCCTTTCTGCCTATGGTATATGGCTTAAAGCGTATGGCAACAATTTACTTCCTGATATCCCTGTGATATTCCGAGACCGAGAAACCGAATCTGGAAAGGCTTTCAGCGACCTGGTGGGCGATAAAAACGCTGCGGTGCCTGCCTCCGGTGCAGCCTATAGCGATGGTAAGGTATGACTTGCCCTCCTTGATATAAAGCGGCAGAAGATGCTTTATCTGGCCGGTATAATCTTTAATGAAAGTCTTAAAGCCCGGTTTGTTCCGTATATAGTCGCCTACGGGGCGGTCCAAGCCGGTCCTGCGCTTTAAGCGCGGGATATAATTAGGGTTGGGTAGGAATCGCACGTCCATTACCAGGTCAGCGTCCAGCGGAATGCCGTATTTGTAGCCGAAGGATATCACCGTAAGCTTCATCTCAGTGGAGCGTTTAAGCTCAAGCGCCCCGGAAAGAATCTCTTTTAATTCTCCCAGCGTCAGCTTGGAAGTATCTACAACCTTGTTGGCGCGCTCTTTCAGCCCGGAAAGAATTTTCCGCTCTTCCCTCACCGCTTCGGAAATATTTTTACCGAGCGGATGGCGATGGCGCGTCTCAGAAAACCGCTGTAGAATTATGGGGTCGGCGGCGTCCAGGAATATGACTTTGTAATCCAGGCCAAGTTTGCGCAGGATATCCAGGGATTTCACGAAACCCTTAAAGAAACGGCCCTCTCTTATATCTATGCCAAGGGCGACTTGCCTGAAATGCCTGTTTGTTTTTACCAGTTCGGAAAAAGCCGGAATAAGGGCGACGGGAAGGTTGTCTATGCAGTAAAAACCGAGGTCCTCGAAGCACTTGAGAGCCTGGCTCTTGCCGGCGCCGGACATGCCGGTGATAATAAATATTTTCCCGTCAGTTTTTTTAGAGTTCATAGTAGTACAGTCGTAAAGCGGAAAACGTGAAGCGTAAAGAGTAAACAGCAATCAGCTGACAACAGATTTCAATACCAAATTTTTTACTATATCCCGTTCACTGCTGATATTTAACGATTTACTATTTACGCTTTCCGCTTTACGAAGATTTATCACTACTTCTTCCCCATCTCCCTTATAAGGCTTTCGTTAAATTTCTTGGCCACAAAGTAGCCCTGGTTTTTCAGGCGCTGATTTAGCGAGGCCACCTCTATAAGCACCGCGAGATTCCGCCCCGGAGTAACCGGCAGGCGAAGAGAGGGCACTTGCACTTCCAGAATGGAAACTTCGCTGGACTGCAGGCCGGTGCGATCGTAGTTGGAGAGGTTGGTCGCCCCTGTCACGCTTTCCAGTTTCACATGCATTTCTATCAGCGACTGGTCCAGAATGGAGCCGATGCCGAAAAGAAGTTCCACGTCTATGATGCCGAGGCCGCGGACCTCCATGTAATGTTTTATATTCTTGGGAGAATTACCCACCAGCATGTAGCCGATGCGGCGCTTTATTTCCACGACATCGTCTGCTATGAGTATGTGGCCGCGCTTAAGGAGTTCCAGCGCGCATTCCGATTTTCCCACCCCGGAATCGCCCTGGATAAGGACGCCCAGTCCGTAAACGCTGACCAGCACGCCGTGAGCGTAAGTGATAGCGGCCAGTTTATCGTCCAAAAAAATGGTGAGTTCGCGGATGAAGGATGAGGTGTCAAAGCTTGTCGCGAGCAGGGGGATCCCGGCCTTGCGGCAGGCCTCCCTGATAACCGGGAGCGGCTTAAGCCCCCCGGTGACTATTACGCAGGGGATATCGGAATACGCGAACATTTTAGCCAGGCTGGCGATGACTTTTTTTGAGTCCTCTTTCACGCAGTAGGCGTATTCGCCCTGGCCGATGATCTGAATGCGCTCGGAGCGGAACTGCTCAAGATGGCCGGCGATGGCCAGGCCGGGGCGGTTGATCTCACTGACCGTGACTTTGCGGGACAGGGTCTTGGACCCGGCTATAACCTTGAGTCCCAGTATCTTTCCACGGGATTTAAGAAGTTCGCTTACGGTTATGGACTTGGCGCTGGTCTGCGTTTCCGACATAAGACTCCCTTTGTGCGGCGCGGCAGCAAGAGAGCAAGAAAGCCCGGCAGTTACAAAATTAATTATCCCGCTGTCCTTCTGCCGCGCTGTCCTTCTGCCGCGCTATGATGTTATTTCTTTACCGGCAGCAGAAGGCCGTAGGTGCTGTCCAACCGCCTGAAGACGACCTGCACCTGTTTGGAATCCCTCTCCACGAACATCCAGAAGTTGAAGCCGAGCTTCTCCATCTCCTTAACGGCCTCCTCCCTGTTCATGGGTTTTATCGGGACATTTTTAACCACCGAGAAAACGACCTGCGGTCCCACAAGAGTCGAGAACTCGCTCATTTCAGAGCTTGAGGGGCCGCGATGTTCTGAAAATTTCTCTTTGTATTTCTTAACCTGGGATTCCATTTTGGTCATGGCCTTGTCGATGGCCGGATAGAGCTCGTCGGATTCCCCCGCGGCCTTCATGGTCTGATGGCCGGCGTGTACGATAACTTCGGCGGAGTGAATTTTTTTCTCCACGCTCACGATGACCTGCGCCCAGACGATATTATCCACGAACTCCGTCAGCTTGGCGAGCCTGGCTTCTATAAAATCTTTTATAGGCTGGGTAAGTTTGACCTTTCTGGCTACTATATGTATTCTCATTTTTTCCTCCGGAGACTTTGGCGAACGGTACGGCAAAATATGTTAAAAAAGACGGCCCCGGTACATGCGCCCTTAAAAGCGCCATAGCCGGACCTTATCTATGTATATTCAATCAATTTGAGCGGTCTTTTTCAACTAAAAACTAAAGCGGGCGCTAACCCCTGCGGGCCTGGCCCCGTACTACTGCTCCAGCCAGGAATCTTTTACCAGCACCACGTTCAAAGTGGGAACATTAAGTTTCGAGTTGTAAAAGACCATGGTGTTGCCCGTTCCCGAAACATTGCCGACCACCCACATGGAACCGAACACATCCGAGGCTCCGGCGCGGGTAAAGTTGCCGCCTATGTACAGGAACCCGTAAACGCCCAGGTCGCCGCCCGACCCCCCGCTCTCGGTGGAGCTTGTGCCGATTTTATAGGTCAGCACATTGCTTCTTAACCCCGTATCCCCGGGATACTGATTTGTAGCAGAGGTATCAAACTTCTGATATTCCCGCCAGGCATTGGGCGGCACCACTACGGTACAACCAGGATTAGCGGGAAGGGAATTGGTGGTATCATCGCTCCGGCAATATCTGTCATCATGGCCGGCGGTATCAATTGTCATATTCCCCATCACGACAATGGTTCCCTTAACTCCGGTGTATCCACCCCAGGTGGCGTTTTGATCCCAGTACCAGGTATAGTCCTTATCCCTGTAGGTGGTCTGGTGGAAAATATCCGTCAGGGTGCAGTTAGTACAATAATCAACAATGGTGTCGCCGTTGTGGTCATAATCACAGGTGATTGCTCCGCCGTATGTATCGGAATGGCAGCATTGCATGACAGCGGTGGTAGCCGTGGTGGTAGCAACCGTGACTGTACAAGTGCAGCTGCCGCCAGCGCCGTCGCTGTCGGCGCAACCGGTGCCGGTGCAGGTCTTATTGAGAATACAATTGGAACCGGAACCATCGCTGTCCGTACAACCGTTGCCGGTGCAGGTCCTTGAACAATCGCAGTTGGCCCCGGGGTCAGGGCAGGAGTTGCCCGTGCATACCTTGGAGGCGCCGCTGCCCGTACAACTGCAGCCGCCGCCGGGGTCTGTACAACCGCTGCCGGAACAGACTTTGGTCGTGCATGAACAACTGCCGCCGGAGTCAACGCAAGCGGAGCCGGTGGTAGTATTGGAACATGAGCAACTGCCGCCGGGGTCGGTGCAGGCTGTGCCGGTACAGGGGTTATAAATATTGGTATAAGTTTCGGGGTACGCGTCCTTACAATTGAGCGTGCCGGTCTGCGCGGCGGAGGATCTCATGGTATTGAAGTCAAATATCGGCAGGTCAGGCACATTGTAGTTTGACCACCATTCAAGACTGTCGGTATTGGGGGGATTTGTGTCGTTTGTGGAGTCGCGGGGCTTAACCGTCTGCATTGAGAGCTTGCGCGGATATGTGGGATAGCCGGTGGCCAGCACTATATCCCCCTTTGCCATAATGGGCCCCCAGTGTATGGTACTGTCAATGTCGTTCGCGTTCAACTGGCCGGCTGAAAGTATGGCGCCCGGCACGCTGGTATTGGTAAAAACAGCTTTGACGGTGCGTATTTCATTATTACCGGAGTCGCGTCCTTCTCCGAGAATCGTTATCTGGTCCTCACCCGGACCCGAAGATATGTTAACCCGGTAACTTCCGCCGGGAACATCCGTATAAACGGAGTCAAAATGATAGCCGGTAAGGGCGTTGCCCAGCGCCACGGAATTGTAAATGCCGGTTGAACTCTTAACCTTCCAGTAGCCGCGGTCAACAGCCGCCTCCGCCAGATTGAACGCCAGCGTTGATTTCTGGTCCTTCACCGAAACTTTCGTGTCGTCCTGCACCCACCGCACCATCACGGGAACTATTATCAGCATAAAAATAAAAATGAACAGCACCCCCACCAGCAGAAACCCGTTTCTTTTTTTCATCTCAAACCTCACTCGTTCATTATCCGCACTTTTTCCGAAGCCATGTGCAGGGCCTTGTTTCTTCCCTCATAAATATTTTTCCTGAATGTAATTGAAACCGAAATTATACCCATATCGTCGGACCGAGGAAAAGTAAAAGCCAGGTAATTCAGATTGCGGCTAAGCACCCGCTTGCTTGTGCCTATAACCTGATATAAAACCGTTCCCTCCTGCTGAAACACCAGACTTGAAGAAACTCCGGCCGCGGTCGTCTGCTTGGTGAAGGATATCTTGGAATAAAAAGGCTGGCCGGAGACCTGGCTTATGGTAATGGTGTCGGCCCGGGCCTGGCGCAGATTGCGCGTCAGAACATACATGATCCCACGCGCCTCCTGCTGCAGCTCCAGCTTGGTGCGCACGAGTATAAACTGCCGGTTGGCCTGCATAAGAAGCGGCGCGGCCACGGCGAACAGGGCTGACACTATGCCCATCACCACCATCATTTCCATCAGAGTAAAGCCTTTCCGGCGGGCTACCATGAAAAGTTCACCCCCGAAACGGTCTGGCCAGCGGTAACAGAAACAGTGGCCGCCGTACTGGATGAATAGATTACGGCGCTGGCGCTGCCTACCGAAGGATAATATGCGTAAACGCGGTACAATGAACCGTCGCGTACCTCCACCTGGTAGGTGCCGTTCTCCATACTGGAAACCATATAAAACGGCGGCCCGGTAAGCGTCGCGGAACTTAGAGCAGGCGGCTCAGGCGGCGAACCGGTAAGCGTGGTGGTGGTAACAACTATAAGCACACCTGTCTTTATAGGTTGACCGCCGGCGGTCACAGCGCCGGTTATAACCCCCAGCGCTCCGGTAATAGTGAAAGTGGATGAGAACATGGTGGAACCCATTCCGAGTATCGTCACCGTGGAAGCGATGGGATTGGAGGCTTCAAGCGCGCCGATCTCCGGCTGAACGACATAATACCCCGTGGACAGTATCACTGAAGTAAACCGCCCGTCAGATCCGCTCACCTGCTGGTCTTTGGCGACGCTGTTGGCATCAAATATGGCCACGGCCACTCCGGGCAGGCCGTTAGTGCCGTCCCTGGTAACCTTTCCGCTCACCCGGCCGCCCTGGTAAAGCGTAAAATCCACCCCGCCATGTATCTCCCCTGCGTCAACGGATATGGAATTGGAGGAGGCTTGCACATAAGTGGCGGAGCCGCCGGACGGGTTTGCAGTTATATTCATCGTGCCGGGGGTTACCCTTAACCTGTAGCGGCCGTCGGTGCCGGTGTTGGTTGATGTCGCGCCGCCTGAAGTGACAGTTATTCCGTTTAGCGCCGCGCCACTCACATTGACAACACGGCCGGCGACTATACCCTGGTTGTTGCTTTGCGTAAGAAAAGTGGAAGTACTGTCAAAAATGTAAACCGAACCCGGGGAGGGCACGGGAACGGTAGTCCGCTCCAGGCTGTATATCCCGCTCGAAATAAGAGTTGTCCAGGAGCCGGTGGCTACATCCACAAGTGAAAAATAGGCGTAGGACTGCGCGTTGGGGGAGGGATTAGCGTAAATCACGGCTTCGGTAGAGGAGGAAAGTCCGTCAGCGCAGGAAATCACGGCTCCCGCGGCCGGGGTGCCCGATATCACCGGCTTCACTCCGGAAAAGGAACCGTGCGGAGGGGAATCCACTAAGGTCATGTAATCGTAAAAATCAAGGCTGTTATTGTTGGAATCATACGCTGGGCCGTAGTTCGCATTTACGCCGCTGAAATCGCTTGTGCTTGTGAAACGGGTATAAGCCTCGTTGCGGGAAAGCCCGATGGTCTGGATGATGGCGGCTCCTTCATAAAACGGCGCTGGATGTAAACTTTTATTCCAGCCGACCTTATCCAGCACCGTTCCATCCGAGATCATGTAAAGCTTAACGGCGCCGCCGCCCTCATTGCTGGGGATGACTCCATCGTCTCCGTCAACCGGGACTATGTTGCCTTGCGCCGCAAAATAAGGAAAGCTGGAAATCGGATTGCCGGGCGCCCAGACGGCGTCCGCGTCCACGACCTCCCCGCCCGCGACCACGGTGCCGGTATTAGCGAAAAGGTAGTAACCATGGCTTGGAATCTCGTCGTTGTAATAACTAAGTTGTATGGTCTTCTCCGATGAATCAGAGGCGCGCTGGAATTTAAGACCTATATTTCCGCCCAGGGTCCAGGTGAAGGTGGTCGGATTAAAGACCTCAATATACTCCTGATCAAAGTTGGGAGTGACGGAAACGTCAATAGTGCTGCCGACCACTTGGCTGATTACAAGATGATCGTTAAGCCAGGGATAACCGGTAATTCTTCCGGAGCCGATCTTCGCCATATCGAAATTATTCGTCTGGGTGTTGCCGGCCGCTACAACCACGCTCTTCGTTGCTGTGTAATAACCGGTGGCGGAAACCATAAGAGTATAAGTCCCGGGGGTGGTAATTATATTATATAGCCCTGAAGAGCTGGTGGTATCGCTGCAGCCTGAGGCCTCAACCACCTGAACCAGAGCCCCGCCGATAGCCACTGAAGACGTGGTTCTGATTACGCCGTTAAAGACGACATTGGCTATTATAGTGTCCGGATTACTCAGAATACTGCGCACTGTCACTTTTCTCTTACCTCTTCCGGACTCCCACATCACGGTTATAGTAATGCGCTTCATGCCTGTATCCGCGATATTGGGCGCAAGCGTTGCAAGCGCGCCAGAATCCTCTTTTATCCCCTGCACATAGGTATAGCGCGTATAGGTAACGCCAGCCTCCATGATCTGCTCCGGAGGAAAGTAGCCTTCATCGTATTCCACGAACTCAGGCGCAAAATCAGCAACATTATAGGCCGGGCTGGAAGTCACAACTACCTGGTAGTATGACTTCTGCTTTAATATCTGCATCTTTTCCTGCGCCAGGTTGGAAGCAAGCGTTTTGTTTTTGGCAAGCTGCACGGTTTTTTGTATATATTCGAAGGAGCCCATCATGCCGACTACGCCTATGGTCAGGATAGCGAGCGCTATCATAAGTTCCACCAGCGTGAACCCGCGGCGGCCCGGGAAGTTATCGCCCGAAAACAAACCTTCTCCGCCGGAGAATATCCGGCACAGGCTGAAATGCTTGTTCAATAACCGCATCTTTAATCCTTAGTAAAACCACTCGGCGGCAGTCTGGAAGTCCCGTCCCTGGTCCGCAATTTAACGCATATAAACACGCGGCAAATCCGCACCCTTTGCGTTCTGAGCCAAAAAGCCGGCTGAGCGCGGCAGAGACTAACCACTATTCACTGTCCACTAACCACTTCCCAATTACGGGTACGATCCCGCGTCTTCATCCGCTTCGGCCGGGGATTCCTTCCCGGTGGGCTTGGCGCCAGCCGGTTCATCAGCCATTATATCATCTACCGGCTCCTGAACTGCGGGGGCGGCCTTTTTCTTCAGCGCGCGCTTCTTTCGGGGCGCGGCCTGGTCCGCGGCCGGGGCCTTGTCAACCACTACCTGTCCCGCTTCCTCGTCTATATCCGTGGGAAGAGGGGCGGCGGATTCACCGCCGGCTTTGGCTTTCTTTCTCTTTATAACTTTCCGCTTCTTTACGGGCTTTGAAGCGTCGACGGAAGCTTCTGCCGGCTTCTTTCTGGCGGCAAGCATAGCGTCGTAAGTCTGGCGCTGGTCGTCATCCAGGAACTCGCGGATCGCGTCCGGCAGATCCTTGCTTATCCTGGTCATCTCATATTTTAACTCATTGACCTTGAACCGCCATTTTTTCTCTTCGGCGGAAGCCTTGTCATATTCCTTGAACAGCTTGTCGAAATTTTTACTCTTCTTGTCCACAGCCGATTTAATGCGCTGCTCCTGCTTGGTGCTCAGGCGCAGGTCGGCGCTTAGGTCAGCCAGGACCTTTTGAGAGTCCGGCCTCTGGATATCGGCTTCCGCGGCCGGCGCGGACATTGCAGTCTCCATACCGGGCAACGCCGGCAACAATTGGTCAGCCGCCTTAACTGAGGGCGCGAGCAGCGCCAACGCCGCGCAAATAATCACTTTTCTGGTCATTAAGCCTCCATATCTATGATCCGACCGCACTTCCGCTTTTCAGCAGGAGCGGTATAAACTGCAATTATAACATAAAATATTTGCACATTGACATTGCGCGCCGCCATTGTTATATTATTAATGTCTTTACTGAATTACGGTCCCCGGAACCTGCTTTTATGGAAGAAGAAAACAAACAAAAAAGTTCAGTCCTCTGGATCTACCTGATCCCGGTCTTCATCCTCGCCGCGTGGCCCGCGTTCCAGTGGATGAAGAAGGCCAATAACGGTAATATTGAGCTTTCCCAAGATGACTATTCGCTCTTCAACTCCGAGGACGGCGAGATCCGCAAGACGGCCGCGCCCGCCAGGCCTGAATTCAACGACGGCATCATGGGCGTTCGATATAAATCAAAGCCAAGCAAGACTGAGAACGAAAATATCATTACCGAAGAGCGTGAACAGAAAAAGGCGTCGTCCGGGAAGCAGCCCTCAACCGCGAGCCAGGGACGGGGAAAACAGGACGTAACGGACCCGATAAAGGCGCAGGAACAGCGATCTATCGGCTTCACCAGCGGCTTCCTGGAGGCCGCGGCGCGAAGGATCATGAATAATCCTAAGGCCGTAAACGCGCTTTTCAGCAATAAATACGTAATCAACGGCTTCATGGCAAGGAACACGGTAAAAGCGGCTACCGGAAGCACACAGGGCCTCAATAATTTTCTGAAAGGCGACGGGCCGACCAATTTCATGAATAGTCCGGTTGTCCGGGCGGCTCTGAAAAATCCGCAGGTCGTCAGCGCCGTGGCCACCAGCGGCATTGTCACAGCCCTGCTGAACACCCCCGCCGGCAAAACCCTTATGAACGACCCCTCCGCGCTTGGGGCACTAGTAACATCCAACCCGGAACTTATGGCTATGGCTATGTCCAACCCAAGCATAATGAATATGCTTAAAGGCAACCCAGACGTGTCCGATATAGCGAAAAAGTTCAACCTGCGCAGCATAAAAAAACAACACTAAACCACGGAACGTTTTCGCAAATTTAGCGAAGTTTCCGTGTTTTTATTTATATTTTATAGCTTGTAGATCAGAATTGACCCGCCGACGTTTTCTATCGGAATAAGTTTATCCAGCCATGAATAGTCCAGAGGATTTTCGGGGGTTTTTTTGAGCCGGGAATTCTGATAGAAGTTGGCGGAAACCGCCAGATAGCTGCCCTCCGGGGGCCGGCCGTTCTGAACATGCCATTCAAGCATGCTATCTCCAATATAATATTTCGCCGGCGGCACACCCGGGAACACATCAATATATATTTTTTTTATTCCAAGCGCTTCAACCCGCGCGGCAAGCCTTTTCAGGTCCTGCCCCCAGTCGGTATTTGAGTCGGTAAGATACTTGTAACCATTCTTATACCCGCCGACGAATTCGTTATAGTAGGACAGGTAATACGGATAGCTAAAAATGCCGGCCGCCACATACCAGACAACCGACACGGCGACCAGAAGCGAAGCCAAAAGCGACGCCCCTGAGGAAGGATTGACTTTTTTATTCCAAAGCATCCGCGCCGCGGTAAAGTCCAGCATGCTTGCCGTTTTTGAAACATAAACTATAGCGAAAGCGTAAATCGGGAGCATATAGCGGACACCCAGGTTCAACTTCCCGTTCATGCCGATATACATCAGCGCGGCCGGCAAGGTCCAGAAATACCATTCCGTAAACCACTCTTTGTGATTTGTTCTCTTCCAGAACGCCGCTGTCAGCAGAAATAAAACAAATAATCCGATCTGGGTTTTCAAAGCCAGCGCGACCGGATAATAATACCACCACCCTTGGTTTGACACCATGCCCAGCAAATACGCGTCATGCCCGCCTGACACGCGCGCGGTGACCATGGCGAACCCGAGAATATATTGGGCCAAAGGGCGGGTGAAAACATTGCCGGAAAGCAGAGGCAAAAATTTAGCTAAAACCCCCTCATTCGGCAAAGATTGGCGTATAAGCTCACGCTGAACCTCAGCAGGCATATTAATTGTGTGCGGGAAATAAAATATCCAGGCGACTATTACGCCCGCGAAACAAATAATCGCGAAGCTAAAAACGCCCGCGAAAAACCTTTTCCGTCTGTCCGGCCCGTTTATCTCCTGAAGGAAGGTCTCCGGCTTTTGTCCGCGCTCCCTGAAAACAAGCATAATTAAAACAAGGAAATAAACCGGCAGGCAAACAGCGGCCGAAAATTTTGTGACAAGAACGAGCCCGAAGGTCAGCCCCGTCCCCAGAAGTCTTTTCCAGCCCGGTTGCTGAAGATAGTAATAGAGCGCCATCATATTCACAAAAAAGGCGAATGACACCCCTAGATCCGTAGTGACAAATCGCGAGTGAGCGATGATCGCCGTATTAAACGCGTAGAGCGTCAGGGCTAAAATCCCCGCCTTATCGCCATAAAGCTTCCGGGACCACAAAAAAACAAAATAGCCTAACATGAGCGAAATGGACATGACCGGAACGCGGGCCAGGATATTAAGCTGGTCGGGATCGTTGCCCAGTTGATATAAAAATCTCCAGCCTATCTCCCACTGGTTGTTGACCACCGGATCATTAGCCTGCCAATAGGCGTAAGGGAATTTCACTCCGATCGCCAAAAGCGGCAGGGCCGCCAGATCTTTAATGAGCGGCGGATGCTCGGGATTAAGCCGATAGTCGCCGCGGGTTACATATGAAAAGCCGGAAGGAATATGCGCCGCCTCGTCAACGATATTAGAATCGCCTTTGGATGAAAAAAACATTAATCCGGCCATCACGATAAGGATAGCCGCGACACTCAGCCTAATCCGATTCTTACTGATAAATCCGAACATTTCCGCTCCCGGCCCGGCAGATTCTTATTTATACTTTCCGGTTAACTGATTCCACCGGATCAAAAAAATAGCCTTGAATGAACTCATCATATCACTGATCTTAAAATTGGAAGCGCCGGCGTCATCATACCAGACCACCGGAACCTCAATCATGGAAAACCCGAAAATCTTCGCCAGAACCAAAACTTCCGAATCAAAATCCCAGGTTTTTATCCGGCACTTAGGAAAAATCTTCTCCGCGGCTTCTTTTGAACACATCTTAAAGCCGCAACGGCTGTCGGTGAAGCTTTGACCCAGAAGAACCGTGAAAGCCAGGTTTCCGCCGCGGGAAACCAGCGCTCTGAAGCGGCCCTGTTTCATTTTCGCGGTGTAACGAAGGGCGTGGCCGTAAATTACAACCTCAACAACATCCCCCACCGCAAGCCAAAATGACTTAAACCAGTTTCCGGAAGGAATGACCGCCTCGTCAGAGTATCTGGTCCCCAGCACAATATCGTAGTTGTCCAAGAACGGAAGCAGTTTTTCAACCTCTTCAAACCTGGTTGAATTATCGGCATCCATAAAAATCCGGAAGTCTCCGCGCGCTTTAGCCATCCCCAGCTCTACGGCCAGACCCTTCCCGTTTCCGACACACTTTTCGTCAGTATTTAAAATTTGATAATCGGGGTAATCTTTTAACCGCTCCGCGGCGATCCCAACCGAATTATCAGTGGAACGATCGTTCACAAAAACTATTTCAATATTGAAATTCCTGAGCTTTTGAGACTCAGCCTTAATGTGATCGATAGTTTCCCCTATTTTTTCCGCCTGATTGCGGGTCGGGATAATAACGCTTATTGTTTTCCTTAGCAAATTCCCCCCTGGTCGGTATGTTCCTGCGCGCTTTTCGGGACTCACCGCTTTTTACCCGGCATTTTCAATTTCGCCAAATAGCAAGCGCACTGATAATATAGCGATATGAGCCTGCCCCTGTCAACGGAACGCGGGCAGGCAAAGTATGATTTGAAAGGATAAACCTCTGGCGATGCCGGTGGAGTGGGTGGCAGGGGAACCGGATAAGCGGAACCGTCCGGAAGCCGAGCATACGGAGCGCGGAGGCTGGGTGGAGCTTTTGCGACACTGGGCCCGCAACGGAAGTGCGCGACGCCGGTTCCGCGTTCCGGGCCCCTGACAGGACCCGCAAACCCTACATTGTCAACACACACACAAGTCTTGACGCTACCGGGGCAGGAAAACCGGGGCCCGGGCGCGACGTTTACCGGTAACCGGGCCCATTCCGGTTTTATGTTATAATAATTAAATCCTATACATAGCGGGGAGCAGATTTACTATGTGGCAGACATCCCTTTCTTTTGTTTCAAATTCGGCCCAAATCCTGTTTTTTTTGATCGGCATTTTTTACGCGTTCCTAAGCTTGCGCGGTTTCCGCGGCGTCCCAACCCCGCCGCTGCGAGCGTCAAAAAAACTCCGTTTCGCCCTTATTCTACCCGCTTACAATGAGGAAAAAGTAATCAGATTTTCAACCGAGAGCCTCCTTAAGATAAACTATCCGCGTGAGCTTTTTGACGTGTTCGTAGTCACCGACCACTGCACGGACGCCACCGAAGAGATAGCTCAGGGGCTGGGCGCCTGCATCCTGAACCATTCCGGGCCCGGCAGGAGGGCCGGCAAGGGCCGCGCGTTAAAGTGGGCGGTGGCCGAAATACTGAAGAACGGATGCTATGACGGTTTCTGCTACTTTGACGCCGATTCGCTGGCGCATCCCGATTTCCTGAACGTGATGAACGACCACCTCTCCATGGGTGAAGAGGCGATTCAGGGCCGACAGCTTACAAAGAACGAGGATGTCTGGCTCTCAATAATACTTTCCTCCAGCCAGATTTTAATGAACAGACTGCTGCAGATCCCTAAATATATGAGCGGCCTATCAGCGACGCTGCACGGCAAAGGCATGTGTTTTTCAAAACGCATCACCGAGAATTTTTCCTGGGACGAGACCTGCCTTACTGAAGATATCGAAATGCAAATGCGCCTTATACGCCACGGGGTTCGCATAACCTGGGCGGAGGGCGCCGTGGTCTACAACGAGGAGCCCGTCACCATAAGGCAATACCTGAAAAGGAACATCCGCTGGACACGGGGCTCAATGGTCGTCGCCAAGCGGCATTTCAACGGCTTGCTGACGAGAATGCTGAAACACCGGGATCTTAAAGCTTTTGAAGGGGTGCTTTACTGCGGCGGCGTTTATAAGCTGATCGCGATGATAATTTTCACCAGCGTCCTTCTTCTCCTGACCACGGATCCTTTTATTTTTTATTTTTGGCTTTACCACAAGCTGCCCGGAGCCAACTTCGGAGAGAAATTCCTGGCGATGCTGCCGCTGTTTTTTTACCCTGTTCCGGCATTGGCGGTAGAGCGGGCTAATTTCAATTTATACATCGGATACTTCCTGACGCCGGTGCTGGGCGTTTTACGGTTCCCTGTTCTTTTCGGCGGACTGCTTCGCCGCGACGCGGTATGGGGAAGAACTGAACATTCCAGCCAGGTAGGCATAGCGGACCTAGTGGAACCTCAGAGTGTTTCCTGATATCCGCTGCGCGGTTTTATTTTGGTTGACAATTATCAAATAAAATTCCTATATTGGGCTTATACTATAAGGCTAGGGCTGAGTTTTTTATTCGCTACGCTTCACGACTTCAGCGCTTTAGCATAAGTTACAGGAGGCAGTAAATGAATCGGACTAAAATATTAGGTTTAGCGGCGGCGTTGCTTATCTCAGGCGCGGCCTACGCTTCCGCCAGTCAGAAGATAGTAACTTTTGATTCTTCCTTTAAAGCGGCGGACAGAATCGTCGGCATAGAGCGGATGGGCGGCAGAGTAACCAAGGATTTACGCATCATAGAAGCGGTCGTCGCCGTCTTCGCCGACAATGTAACAGACGCTGACATCAAATCACTGAAAGGCGTCACCGGTGTTGAAGAAGACCTCTACCTGAAGTGGATAGAGGAGACCCCCGCGGCCCTCCCCCTTTCCTATGTGACGGACGGACTCAGCAGCATAAAAAATGAAGGAGTGGAGACGCAGGAATCTCTCCAGATCCCGGCTAAGCCGGCGCTCACGCCCGAGGAAACCGAGATTCCCTGGGGCGTTAAACGGGTCAACGCTCCCGGCGTCTGGAACACAACCATGGGCGAAGGCGTAAAGGTGGCAGTGATCGACACCGGGATAGACTATAATCACCCCGACCTTAAAGCCGTTTATGCCGGCGGCTACAACGCCATAGTTTCCACGAAGACCCCTCTTGACGACCAGGGCCACGGCACGCATGTGTCCGGCACCATCGCGGCCGTAAGGGACGCGAAAGGCGTAGTAGGTATCGCCCCCAGAGTCCAGCTTTACGCGGTAAAAGTTCTTGACGCCAACGGTTCGGGCTCGTACTCCAATATCGTAGATGGCATACAGTGGGCCGTGAATAATAAAATGCAGGTCATCAACATGAGCCTGGGCGGCGGATCCGGCACACCCGCTCTCCAAAAAGTCATGGAAGCGGCGGATAAAGCGGGCGTGACCATAGTCTGCGCGGCTGGCAACGACTCAGGACCGGTCAACTACCCGGCCAAGTATCCTCAGGCCATAGCGGTATCGGCGTCCGACTCCATGGACAAATTGGCTTATTTCTCCTCCAGAGGCGCTGAAATAGCTTTTATAGCTCCCGGAGTGGATGTCCCCTCAACCTATAAGGGCTCCGCCTACAAAACAGCGTCCGGAACCTCCATGGCTTCCCCCCATGTGGCGGGCCTGGCGGTGATCGCTGTAGCCGGCGGCGCGAACACCCCGGCAAAAGTAAGAGCGGCCCTTAATAAAGCCGCCTCAAGCCTCGGCATGAAGCCGACCGAAGAGGGCGCGGGAATGATAGACGCGGCCAAACTCGCCGGAAAATAAAAAGATTGGACAAATAATCAAAGAAAAAGTCCCGCGGAATAATTCCGCGGGACTTTTTCTTTCCCCTGTACCCTCACCCCTAAACCCTGTCTTTTCTACCAACCGTAGCCCTCTCCGGTCATCTGGCTGAGCCGCTCATCCACGATCTTGGCCTTATTGGCTTTTCTGTTTTCAAGGTTCTTCTTAAGTTTGGCCAGGTCCTTCTCCATCCGGCCTATCCTTATCTCCTGACCCTTCAGGCGCAGGTCAAAGAGCTCTGAAACCTTGGTTCTAAGCTCCGCTTTGATGGCCGGTTTTTCGGAGTCCGTGGCTTTATCGTATTTCAGCCCCAGCTCTTTTGTGGCGAATTCAAGCGATAATTCCCTGACAGCGTCACGCTCCATATTCGCGTCAGCCTCAAACCTAGCGCCGGAGAGCATCTTGCCGCCCATCATAAGCAGCATCTTATATTTACCCGGAGCCGCGGTTTTGAAACCGGCCAGTTTCTCGGCGAAGCCAGCGTCGTGTTTTTTAATCACGGCTATGGTTGCGTCTTCCGATATTAACCCGAGGCCGCCCCCGCGCTCCCTGGCCCCCTTCATCTCCCTCATCTCATTCATGCCATCAATCCGCTGCTTTTCCTTCCCCCGCGCCTCATCTATCGCGCCCTTACCTCCGGGCTGCTCTGACTGGCCATGCCAGCCTGGCGCCTCGCCAATGTCCCTGGGCTCATCCATATCCTGCGCGGCCGCGTATATGGCCGGCATCACCGCCAGCGCCAGTGTCCCGAACAGAGTTATCAGTTTCTTTTTCATATAGCCTCCCTTATTATTGCGTCATCAGCCTTTAGGCGGCTTTTTCAGCCGCCTGCTCTTTTTGATTCTCTATGTCAGCATAGCCGTAATCAAAATCCGCCGAAGAAGAATAAACGATGTCGTCCTGCAGGTTGTAAATACCATATTCCATAGTGTCCAACCGCGATTCCATATCGCCCAGGCCGACGCCTCCGCCCCTTGGCGCCAGGGCCTGGAACGCCAGCAGGAACGCCGCGGTGACTGCCCCGGCCAGGGACAGGCGCCTGAACCCGGCCATAAACCGCTCTGCCAACGGCGCGCCGCGCGCGGCCTGAACCAACTCAAAGGCCCTAAGCGCGGGAGCCTCAGGCTTGAAAGCCGAGAAATCCGCCGAAAGGTTTTTGAGCACGGCCAAATCAGCCGCGCATTCGGCGCAACCGGCCAGATGAGCCTCAAGCTCCGCGGCGGATCCTGACAGTTCTCCGTAGAAGTAGAGTATGGTCTTTTCTTTATATCCGCAGTTCATAACATTTACCTTCTCACTAGTATAACGCGGCAGGGCCGGTTTTTATTGCATCAATAGCCGAGAAAACATTTCCTTATCTGTCTGTCCTCCGCTCTCAGTCTTTCAGTTCCGACCGCACTTTAGCCATCGCTCGCGACATGCGGGCCAGAACGGTGCCGATAGGCACTCCCAGAATATCAGCTATCTCCTTAAATGACAGGCCGGAATAATGTCGCATCAGGAAGATCTCGCGCTGTTCAGCGGAAAGATGATCAAACGCAGCCTGAAGCGCGGCGGCGCGCTCACCTTCCTCAAGGAGTTTATCCGGCCCCGGTTCAGGGGAAGCCAGCATATCCGCCAGCGGGACCCCGCCCTCTCCGGCCGCGTCCAGCGATTCTTCATGCCGGCGGGAACCGGAGCGAAAATGATCCATTGCCGCGTGATGGGCCACGGTGAACAGCCAGGCGGAGAACTTTTCACGCTCTCCGTAGGAATTAATTTTCTTTATTACCTTAATAAAAACTTCCTGAAGCAGGTCGTCGGCCGCGTCGCGGTCGCGTGAAAGCCTGAGGATATAGGCGTAAAGCCGGTCTTTGTACCTGCTTATCAATTCGTCCAAAGCACCGGCGTCGCCTTCTTTGAAGGCTTTTACCAGCTCGGCGTCAGCAATATCCATTCCGCTCCTTTATATTTTTTTGTTCAGCGCCCTATAATTTCATACGATATAAAATAGATTCTATAATTTTACCGGCCCCAGATGAAAAAAACAATTTACCGGGTTTCAATGTTCTCCGGCCTGCTTCTTGCGCTCTGCCTTTTTCCCGGCAGCGTTGCGGCCGCAGACGCCTCGCAGGCATACCGGCTTTACCTTGACGGCAACCTGTCAAAGTCGGCATCCGCCTACATGGAACTGGCCGCGGCACCAACCGGGACCATCGAACCCCTCATGGACGCGGCCATGGTATATAAGCAGTTGGGCCGCTACGCCGCCGGCACCGCCGCGCTTGAACAAGCTCTGCGGCTCGATCCCTACCAAAGCGATATTCTCTCGGAACTGGGCTGGCTCAAATTCCATCAGGCCGATTACGAGGGAGCCAAGGCCTGTTTTGAGCGGGCTTTGCGCATCCAGCCGCTGCATGTCCGCGGCATCCTGGGCCTTACCAGCGTCTATTCCAATCTCGGAGATAAAGAAAAAACTCTTGAGTACCTGGACCGCTACCGGAAGCTGCGCCCGGATTTCGCCGGAGTGGATTATGTCATGGCCTGGAATTACATGAATTTTAAGATGTATAAAGAGGCTCAGGAAAGCCTTATAGAAGCCCTGCGCAAAGATGCCTCTTTTACAGAGGCGCGCCTGCCGCTGGCCGGCATCTACACCCGGGAAGGCAAGTTTAACGAGGCGTGGAACCAGTATTACCGCGTTCTGGACTACGCCCCCAACCACCCCCTCGCCTCCAAAATGATGAAAGTGCTGGAAGGCAAACTTTCAAAACAGCCAGAAGAGATACGGCCTCCTTTCCGGATCGTGAAGCCGCTGAAAATGGCGCCGGTCCCAGTTTTAGACGAGCTCACCAGCGCGGTCACGGTTCGCGTGGGTATAGGCACCGGCAATACCGGCAGGCAGGGCAGAAATAATATCCTGAAATTTAAATCGTACGAAGGCCTGATAATACGGAGCAAGGCCAGCGGGAAAGTTCACGCGAGGATTCCTCCCGACGAGATCTGGACAGCTGTATTTAAAAACGGGAAGCTGGCGCTGACGGATTCAAACGGAGCGGCCTTTGGCAGCTTCAGCGAGGCGCTGATCATCAGGTCCGGAAACCTGAAGCGCGGCACCATAATTTTTGAAAACGTCAGGACCGCCCAGAATCCCTGGGTCAGGTATTCAGACCGGGAATACCGCGGCTTAATGGAAATCTACCCCATACCCGGACGCGGCCTGGGTATAGTGAATATCGTGGACATGGAGGTCTACCTGCTGGGCGTGGTCCCGAGCGAGGTCGCGGCTCAGTGGCCTTACGAGTCGCTGAAGGCTCAGGCGGTCCTGGCCCGCACGCAGGCCATTATACGCCGCGCCAGAGGCGGCACGCACAAGGCTGACGGGTACCACATGTGCGACGGACAGCATTGCCAGGCGTACAAGGGCGTTATGACCGAGGCCAACACTACCGACAGGGCGGTGCTTGAGACGGAAGGAGAGCTCCTCACTTATCACGCCAAACCCGCCTACACTTTCTATCACTCCAATTGCGGCGGTTACATCCAGGCCTCGTCGGAGGTGACGGGCTGGGGCGACTCCCCTTATCTCACCACTCACCAGGATCTGCCGCCTGATATTGCCAAACCGATAGACTCCCCCTGGAAGTTTCACCAGTGGATAACCGGAGATCCGCCGGCCAACTGCAATTATCCGGGCCGGGTGCGCGCCGCCGAATTCCGCTGGGTGCGCATCATTAAGCAGAAAGATATAGAGTTCCGAATAAACAAGAGCTACAATATCGGGACGCTGCTGGACCTGATCGCCATTAAACGCAGCCCGTCGGGAAATGTTAATTCCCTGAAGATGGTAGGCTCTAAAAAAACCGTCACCGTTGAGCGCGAACATCTCATCCGAAATATTCTGGGCTTCAGTTCCATAAAGAGCACTTTGTTTTTCATAGAGGTGAACCGTTTCAAAAACGGGAAGGTGCGGAACTACTGGATCTACGGCGGGGGCTGGGGTCACGGCATCGGAATGTGTCAGTCGGGCGCGGCGGGGCTGGCCGGAAAATACGGAAAGAGCTACCGCGAAATAATTGAGTTCTATTTTCCCGGCACAAAAATTAAAAAAATTAAATATGTTAAAAAAAAGTCCGCGGCGGCGCGGGAAACCCGGCGGCCGGCGGCGACAACCGCCGCTACGCACTCCCTTC